>Ga0315283_10005331_pt1 | contig 11342 bp, 8 predicted proteins | sample YL17G09_0_MG_FD_204541 | JGI IMG/M metagenome (GOLD analysis project Ga0315283, IMG submission 204541) | Sediment microbial communities from Yellowstone Lake, YNP, Wyoming, USA - YL17G09_0 | ecosystem: Environmental > Aquatic > Freshwater > Lake > Sediment | place: USA: Wyoming | collected...
AAGTAGGCGTCGCCCTTGCTCGCGCTGCGGTTCTCGAAGGGAAGGACCGCGATCGAGGGGCGCGCGGCTACAGTGGCTGTCCTGGTCGACGGTGAAGTCGGTGTTCGCGTCGCCGCGGTCGGCGGCGCCACGCTGGCTCGCTCATATCGCCAGAAGAACGCTCCGCCCAGCAGGAACAGCAAGGTGACGATGGCAAGCTCGGTGCGCGTGACGCGCTGCTCGCCCTTGTCGCCGTGATACCAGGCGATGACGAGCACGATCGGCAGTCCCACGAGCAGCGCGAGAACGGCGACCTGGCGCAGCTGCGCCGGCCAGCCGAACGCGTCGCTCACGTACTGCAGGCCCTGCAGGAATCCCCAGGCGCCCGCGACGTAGGCGATACCCCACTGCACCACCTTGCGGCGGCGAAGCCGGCTCCAGAGGTTGTCGCCCTCCCCTTCCGGTGGCCCGTTCACGCAGCTCTCTCCCTGTTGAGGTGAGTGTAGCGAGAATGGCGGAAGAATAGAGAATCAAGGCAGACGGCAGCTCTGCTGCCTTGCGCTGCGAGAGCGGCGCCTCGCAGTGCCGGGGCGCGGATGGATTTGCAATTTGGATCGGTATCGATCGTTGCGGGACTACGCTGGTGAGACTGGCAATGCCTGCTCCAGGCGATGATGCATCACGGCGCGGGGAGTATTCGGGATCGTGACTTATGAGTGCATATCTGCGAAATCGATGGGTACGGATCGCGCTCGCGTTGTTCGCGCTGGGGTCGGTGCCGCTTGCCGTGGTTGCGTTGCTGGCGCCGTGGGTGGCGCCGCTTCTGACCGCACTGTCGGGGCTGTGGCTCGTCACCTTCTGGCCGGCCATGTTCTGCCTGGCCGCGGGCATCGTGCAGGTGCGCGGACAAATAAGTAGAGGAGCTCCGCGCGCTCGACCGATCACCGGATCACGCGACGCGACGACGCCTCCGGCCGCAGGACGCGGGTGAGCTTCGCGGGGACGTCGCGGGCCGGCCAGCCGGTGACGGCTCGCAGGAGTTCCGGATCGACGGTGGCGAGCCGGTGCCGCTCGAGCACGGTGCCCGCAAGCCGATGCAGCACGTCGGCGGCCACTTGCGCGTCCGCCTCGGCGCGGTGCGCGCGTCCAGAGTACGTGACGCCGAGGTGCTCGGCCAGCACCGACAACTTGTAGCTGCCGAGTCCGGGAGCGAGCCGCCGCGCGAGGCGCATGGTGCAGAGCGTGCGGTACTCGCGCCCTGCGAGGCCGGCGCGTTCGCATTCGGCCAGCAGGAAGCCGGCATCGAAGCCGGCGTTGTGGGCGACGACGAGGTCGTCGTCGAGAAAATCTGCCAGCTCGCGCATCACGCGTTTCACGGGCGGCGCGCCCGTGACCATCGCGTTCGAGATGCCGGTCAGGTGCGTGATGAACGATGGGATGCGCACGCCGGCGTTGACCAGCGTGACGTAGCGGTCGACGACCTTGCCATGGTGGATGCGGAGTGCGGCGACCTCGGTGATGCGGTCGCCGCCACGCGGCGAGAGGCCGGTGGTTTCGAAGTCGAGCACGACGACGGAGGTGGAGAGCATCGCAACCGGTCCTGCTCGTCAGCTCCGGAGGACTTTCAATCCGAGGTGCTTCGACAGCACGTCGAAGTCGCGATCGTTGTGCAGGATCTCGTGATCGTGCATCAGGCAGTAGGTGCCGATCAGCATGTCCATGGTCTTGCCCACGGTGACGCCGCGGCAACGGAGGCGTCGATTGTCTGCGTGCCGCATTGATGTATATGAAGAGCTGAGAGTATGCACACAGCTGCGATGGCCGTTGGCGTTCGCCTGGCTCGTGCTCGCGCACCACCGGCCTGTATGACCGATGGGAGAACCCCTACGTAGCGAGCGCAGTGGCCAGGCCGGGCGGTTTGGCCCACAATGTTGCATCGCAGCACGAGGAGTCGAACCATGCCCAGCTTCCGTGCCCGCCTGACGAACAAGTTCCTGCGCCTCACCGCCAAGTCGCTCTGGAAGCCGGGCGTCGATCTCGACCACCTGCGCCAGCACGTCGCGCGCGTGGATCGCCGCATGGGCCGGCCGACGCGCGTGTTCCCCACGCAACCGGCGGACATCCCGGGCGTGAGAGCCACCTGGGTCGGCGAGCCCGCGCTCGAAGCGCGCGGCACGCTGCTGTACCTGCACGGCGGCGCGTGGGTCGTGCACCTGCCGGCCACCTACCTGCGCCTCGCCGGCGAATTGTCGGCGCTGACCGGCATGCGCGTGCTGCTGGTCGATTACCGGCTCGCACCCGAACACCCCTTCCCGGCCGGCATCGACGATTGCCTCGCCGCTTACCGCTGGCTGGTCGACAACAACTATGCACAGCGTCCGTTGGCGATCGCGGGCGACTCCGCGGGCGGCAACCTGAGCCTCATCACGCTGATGCGCGCGCGGGACGCAGGCCTCGCCCTTCCGGATTGCGCGGTGCTGATCTCGCCGGCCACCGACATCACGTTCAGCGGACCCTCGGTGCAATACAACGCCGAGGCGGACGTGATGTTCACGCTGGGCGCAGGCGACCTGCTGCCGGATCTGTATTGCCCGGGCCAGGTGCGAACCAACCCGCTGATCTCGCCGCTGTTCGGCGACTGGGCCGGCCTGCCGCCGCTGCTGTTCCACGCCGGCTCGACGGAAATGCTGCTCGACGATTCCGTGCGTGCGCACGATCGCGCGAGCCAGGCCGGCACGCCGGCCGAGATCAAGGTCTTCATCGACCTGCCGCACGTGTTCCACGTGATCCGCTGGGTCCCCGAAGCCCGCGCGGCTCAGCGTGAGGTGGCGGACTTCATCCTGAAGCACGCGGGCAAAGGCGCCATTGCGCATGCGCCGCCGCCCCCTCCACTCACGGTCACGGCAGTGCCCGATCTCGCTCGAGGTCCGGCCGCTTCGTTATAGGACGGGGCGGCGTCTCAAGGGCCGGAGCGGACGAACTGCGCCACGCGCTCGAGCGCGCGATTGGCATCGGCGAGCGGCCCGGCGTTCACCTGGAAGACGTGCCAGCGCCTCGGGTATTCCTGCAGCATCACCGGCACGCCCGCCTCGGCCAGCCGCGCATGCAGGCGGCGTGAATCGTCGAGCAGCACCTCGTCGACGCCCACCTGGATCATCGTGCGCGGCAGGCCGCGCAGGTCCGCGTCGATCGGCGACGCCAGCGGCTCGGCGGCATCGCGACCGGCGAGGTAGAAGCGCGCGCACTCGTTCACCCAGGGCTCGACGATCATGATGTCGCCTGCAGGCGGCCGGGCGCGCTGGAATTCGCGCAAGTCGACCCACGGCGAGAACACGACGAGCGCACCGGGCAAGGGAACGCCGAGGTCACGCAGCCGCACGGCCGTGGCCAGTGCGAGGCCGCCGCCTGCCGAATCCCCCGCGATGACGAGATCGCCCGGCGCGTGCCCCGCATCGAGCAGGCCGCGATATGCGGCCACCGCGTCGTCGACGGCCGCCGGGAACGGATGCTCCGGCGCAAGGCGGTAGTCGGCGGCAAAGACGCTCGATGCACAGCGCAACGCGAGTTGCCCGGTGATCACCCGGTGCGTGGCCGGCGAGCCGACACAGTACGCGCCGCCGTGCAGGTAGAGCATCGCGCGCTTCGAGGCGCTGGCGCCTTTCGCGGCCACCCACTCTCCCGCGACACCGCCGCACTCCCCCGGGCAATACGATGCGCCGCGCGGAGCGAGGGTCAGCTTCGTCACGGTGGCGATGCGCGAGCGCTGCCGCGCCATCGGAACGCCCGACTGGAACGCCGGCAGCAACGTCGATTTCAACGTGAAGCGCAGGACGGCGGCGACGAGCCTCTGCAGCAGCGACTCGTCGGCCGCCATCACTTCGTGCGTGGATTGCGTCATCCGGCCCCAGGCACCCGGGAATCAGCCGGTCTCGGGGACCGCAAGATCCTGCAGCACTTCGATGCGCGCGCGGGCGACGCCCCGCCGCATCATGCCGATCTCCGTCGCCGCGGCCTGGGACAGGTCCGCAATGCGCTTGCCGACGAACGGCCCGCGGTCGTTGACGCGCACGACGACGCTGCGGCCGTTGCGCATGTTCGTGACTTTCACCCTCGTGCCGAACGGCAGGCTCGGGTGCGCCATGGTGTAGGCGGCCGAATCGAAGCGCTCGCCGCTGGCCGTCTTGCGGTCCTGGAACGCGGCTCCGTACCAGGAGACCACGCCTTCCTGCGCGGGGCTGGCGATCCCCTGCTCGAGGGCGCCGCTCAGGCCGCTGGTCGGCTGGGTATCCGCCCGCAGGAGGCCGCCCGGCGCCAGGACCATCGCCCACGCCGCAACCAGCGCGGCGGCGCAGCGGCTGCGCGGCAAGCGGCGGACACGAGTGCGGGCGTTCGTCATGGGCATGGCGGGCGGGTTCTCGGGCTGATCCTGGGGGTGGAGACTGGTGGCCCCGAAAGCCGGGGTCAACGGAGCTTCCTCCAACGGTGACGTGCCTCACGCAGCTGCCGAGAGGGGCAGCCGGGACACGAAATCCGCGGCTGTTGGGACCTGCCACCCTGCCGCGAGTTCCCGGCAAGGATACCAGAGCCGGTCCGGGAATGCTCCCGGACGGCTCTTTTTTGATTATAAATCAGTTAGTTAGAGCTTCGCCGGGGGGCCGCCGGCGGGCTTGTTGCGGCGCGTAAAGAACCAGATCAGACCCGCGGCGCAGGCCACGGAAAGCACGAACCCGAAGGTCTCCGGGACGCCGAGCACCCTCGCCACGAGCCCCCCCAGGAAGGACCCACCGATGCCGTACAGCATGGTCTTGCCCCAGCTCATCGGATCGGGCCCGGGCAGCAGGAACCGGGCGATCGCGCCCACCACGAGCCCGCTCACCGCGCCGAGCACGAGCAACACGATCAGGAACACGCCCAGGCCGGTGCCGAGCGTGCCGGCCGTCGTCGATGCATCCATTTGAATCCCCTTTTGTTTTCGCTTGCAGCCGCCCGGGACGTTAACAGGATTGCGCTGGGTCGCGCCAGCCCGTTGCGGGGGCCCCGTCATGACCCCGGGAGTCGGACTCAGACCACTTTGTTGCAGTGCATTGACGACGCGCGGCGAGCGTGTCATATGAGTGACGTATCCACGACCGTCGCCAAGGATCTGGGGGTCCCGGCTCCGACCGAGCCGTGGCTCCGCCGTGCGCCTGAGCGACTGGAATCCGCAGGAAGGGCCGACGATGAGCGAACAGCAGCACCCCGCCACCCGCGCGACCCCGCCCCCGGGTGGGCATGAGCCCATCCCTGAGGCGCTGGGCCGGCCCGGGAAACAGGGCCTGTACGACCCGCAGTTCGAGCACGACGCCTGCGGCGTCGGCTTCGTCGCGAACATCAAGGGGCAGAAGTCCCACCGCATCCTCGAGCAGGCCATCCAGGTCCTGAAGAACCTCGACCACCGCGGCGCCTGCGGCTGCGAGATCAACACGGGCGACGGCGCGGGCGTGCTGCTGCAGATGCCCCACGCGTTCAACGAAGAGGTGTGCCGCAAGGCGCGCATCCCCCTGCCCGCGGCCGGCCAGTACGGCAGCGGCATCATCTTCCTGCCGCGCAACCCGACGATCCGCCGCCAGGTCGAACAGAAGTTCGAGCAGGTGGTGCAGTCCGAGGGCCAGCACGTGCTCGGCTGGCGCACGGTGCCGACGCTGAACGGCATGCTCGGCGAGACGGCCCGCTCCTGCGAGCCGTTCATGCGCCAGGTCTTCATCAAGCGCAGCGAGGACATCGCGGACGAGCTGGGCTTCGAGCGCAAGCTCTACGTGATCCGCAAGCGCGCGTACAACGAGATCCGCACCTCGACGCTCGCGGGCGCCGAGTCCTGGTACATCGTCAGCCTGTCGTGCCGGACGTTCGTCTTCAAGGGCATGCTGCTCACGACGCAGCTCGACCAGTACTTCCCCGACCTGCACAACCCGCTGATGGAAACGGCCCTGGCGCTGGTGCATTCGCGCTTCAGCACCAACACCTTCCCGAGCTGGGACCGTGCCCATCCCTACCGCTACATCGCCCACAATGGCGAGATCAACACGGTGCGCGGCAACGCCAACTGGATGCACGCCCGCGAGGCGCGCTTCGAGGCGGAGCTGTTCGGCGAGGACATCAAGAAGATCCGCCCGATCATCAACCCGAACGGCAGCGACTCGGGCATGTTCGACAACACGCTCGAGCTGCTCTACCTGTCGGGCCGCTCGCTGCCGCACGCGATGATGATGATGATCCCCGAGCCCTGGTCGAACGACCCGGGCATGGACGACCAGAAGCGCGCCTTCTACCAGTACCACTCGAGCCTGATGGAGCCGTGGGACGGACCGGCATCGATCTCGTTCACCGACGGCACGCAGATCGGCGCGGTGCTCGACCGCAACGGCCTGCGGCCCGGGCGCTATTACGTCACGAAGGACGACCTGGTGATCCTCGCCTCCGAAGCGGGCGTGCTCGACGTGCCGGCCGACAACATCGCGCGCAAGGGCCGCCTGCAGCCCGGCAAGATGTTCCTCGTCGACACCGCGCAGGGCCGTATCGTCGAGGACGAGGAGATCAAGCGCACGATCACCGCGCAGCGCCCGTACCGCGAGTGGCTCGACGAGTACCTGATCCACGTCGACGACCTGCCGCAGCCGCCCGAGATGCCGCAGCCGGATCCCGAAAGCCTGCTGCAGCGCCAGGTCGCCTTCGGCTACACCTTCGAGGACCAGCGCATCCTCATCGCGCCGATGGCGCGCGACGGCGTCGAGGCCGTCGGCTCGATGGGCAACGACACGCCGCTCGCGGTGCTGTCGAACAAGCCGCGCCCGCTCTACGATTACTTCAAGCAGCTGTTCGCGCAGGTGACCAACCCGCCGATCGACTGCATCCGCGAGGAAATCATCACCTCCGCCGAGACGCGCCTCGGTTCGGAAGGCAACCTGCTGAACCCGCAGCCTTCCGACTGCCGCCGCCTCGAGCTGAAGTGGCCGATCATCACCAACGAGGAATTCGCGCGCGTCCGCCGCATGGACCTGCCGGGCCTGCGCGTCGGCGTGCTGCCGATCCTGTTCCGCGTCAGCCGCGGCGAGAAGGGCCTCGTGAAGTCGATGGAAGAGCTGCGCCTGATGGCGCGCCGCCTCATCGAGGAAGAAGAGGTCAACGTCATCATCCTGAGCGACCGCGGCGTCAACAAGGACTTCGCGCCGATCCCGGCGCTGATGGCCGTCGCCGGCCTGCACCACTACCTGATCAGGGAGGGGCTGCGCACGCGTGCGAGCCTCGTGCTCGAGACGGGGGAGGCGCGCGAGGTGCACCACTTCTCGCTGCTGATCGGCTACGGCGTGAGCGCGATCAACCCGTACCTCGCCTTCGAGACGATCGACCACATGATCCACGAGGGCATGCTCACGGGCATCGACCACAAGACCGCCTGCAAGAACTTCGTCAAGGCCGGCTCGAAGGGCGTCATCAAGGTCGCCTCGAAGATGGGCATCTCCTCGCTGCAGAGCTATCGAGGCGCGCAGGTGTTCGAGGCGATCGGCCTGAGGCAGGACGTCATCGACGAGTACTTCAGCTGGACGTCCTCCCGCATCGGCGGCATCGGCACCGACGTCATCGCGCAGGAGGTGCTGATGCGCCACCAGGCCGCGTTCTCCGAGCGCGCGGCCGCGCGCCACGCGTTGCCGGTGGGCGGCGAGTACCAGTGGCGCGCCGAGGGCGAATACCACCTCTTCAACCCGGAGAGCATCCACCGCCTGCAGAAGGCGGTGCGCACCGGCAGCTACGCGACGTACCAGTCGTACGCCGGGCTGATCAACGACCAGGCGACGAACCTGTGCACGCTGCGCGGCCTGCTGGAGTTCAAGGCCGGCGACGCGGTCCCGATCGAGGAGGTCGAGCCGGTCGAGAGCATCGTCAAGCGCTTCAAGACGGGCGCGATGTCGTACGGCTCGATCAGCAAGGAAGCGCACGAGACCCTCGCGATCGCGATGAACCGCATCGGTGGCAAGAGCAACACCGGCGAGGGCGGCGAGGACCCGGAGCGATTCGTGCCGCTGCCGAACGGCGACTCGAAGAACTCCGCGATCAAGCAGGTGGCCTCGGGCCGCTTCGGCGTGACGAGCGAATACCTCGTGAGCGCGCAGGAACTGCAGATCAAGATGGCACAGGGCGCCAAGCCCGGCGAGGGCGGCCAGCTGCCGGGCACCAAGGTGTACCCGTGGATCGCCAAGACGCGGCACACCACCGCGGGCGTCGGCCTGATCTCGCCGCCCCCGCACCACGACATCTACTCGATCGAGGACCTCGCCGAACTGATCCACGACCTGAAGAACGCGAACCGCCATGCGCGGGTGAGCGTGAAACTGGTCGCGGAGGTCGGCGTGGGCACGATCGCCGCGGGCGTCGCCAAGGCACACGCAGACGTGGTGCTCATCAGCGGGCACGACGGCGGCACCGGCGCGTCGCCGCAGACGGCGATCCACCACGCCGGCCTGCCGTGGGAGCTCGGCCTCGCCGAGACGCACCAGACGCTGGTGCTCAACAACCTCCGCAGCCGCATCGCGGTGGAGACCGACGGCCAGCTGAAGACCGGGCGCGACGTCGCCATCGCCGCGCTGCTCGGCGCCGAGGAATTCGGCTTCGCGACGGCGCCGCTGGTGGCGACGGGTTGCATCATGATGCGCGTCTGCCACCTGAACACGTGCCCGGCCGGCGTGGCGACGCAGGATCCGCGGCTGCGCGAGAAGTTCAAGGGCAAGCCCGAGCACGTCGTGAACTTCATGTACTTCATCGCGCGGGACCTGCGCGAGATCATGGCGCAGCTCGGCTTCCGCACGATCGAGGAAATGGTCGGCCGCGTGGACAAGCTCGAGCCGCGCAAGGCGATCGACCACTGGAAGGCGAAGGGCCTCGATTTCTCGAGCCTGCTCTACTCGCCCGAGGTGGACCCGGACTGGGGCCGCTACTGCCAGGACGCGCAGGATCACGGCATCGAGCGCTCGCTCGACGTCACCACGCTGCTCGACCTGTGCGCGCCGGCGATCGAGCGCGGCGAGGATGTCGTCGCCGAACTGCCGATCCGCAACGTCAACCGAGTGGCCGGCACGATCACCGGCAGCGAGATCACGCGCCGCCACGGCGCGAAGGGCCTGCCGGAGGACACGATCCGCCTGCACTTCCGCGGCTCGGCCGGGCAGAGCTTCGGCGCGTTCGTTCCCCAGGGGATGAGCCTCTCGCTCGAAGGCGACGCCAACGATTACGTCGGCAAGGGACTCTCGGGCGGCAAGCTCGCCGTGTTCCCGCCGCGCGAGGCCACGTTCGTGGCCGAGGAGAACATCATCGTCGGCAACGTGGCGCTGTACGGCGCCACGAGCGGCGAGGCGTTTATCCGCGGCATGGCGGGCGAGCGCTTCTGCGTGCGCAACAGCGGTGTGAACGCGGTCGTCGAGGCGGTGGGCGACCACGGCTGCGAGTACATGACCGGCGGCCGGGTCGTCGTGCTCGGCCCGACGGGGCGGAACTTCGGCGCGGGCATGTCGGGCGGCGTCGCCTACGTGCTCGACGAGACCGGCCGGTTCCCGGGCAACGTCAACCTGCAGATGGTGAACCTCGAGACGCTCGCGGACGAAGCCGAGATCGCCGACGTGCGCCGTCTCGTCGAGCGGCATCTCGAGCACACGTCGAGCGATCGCGCCAGGCAGGTGCTCGACGACTGGAACGCGATGGTGCCGAGGTTCGTGAAGGTCATCCCGAAGGACTACCAGCGCATGCTCGCGTGCATCTCGCGCGCCGAGGAGCAGGGCCTCGTGGGTGACGAGGCGATCATGGTCGCCTTCGAAGAGAACGCCCGCGACCTGTCGCGCGTCGGCGGCAACTGACCGGGAACGAGAAGATGGGAAAGCCAACGGGATTCATCGAGTACCTGCGGGAGCTGCCGGTCGACCGCGCCCCGCTCGAGCGCATCGGCGACTGGAAGGAATTCCATCCGCACCTCGAGGAGAAGCGCCTGCGCCACCAGGGCGCGCGCTGCATGGATTGCGGCGTGCCGTTCTGCCACACGGGCAAGCTGATCAGCGGCATGGCTTCGGGCTGTCCGATCAACAACGTCATCCCCGAGTGGAACGACCTCGTGTATCGCGGGTTGTGGCGCGAGGCGCTCGATCGCCTGCACATGACCAACAACTTCCCGGAGTTCACCGGGCGCGTGTGTCCGGCGCCGTGCGAAGGCTCGTGCGTGCTCGGCATGAACGAGCCGGCGGTCACGATCAAGAACATCGAGAACGAGATCATCGACCGCGGCTGGGACGAGGGCTGGGTGTTGCCAGAGCCGCCCGCCGTGCGCAGCGGCAAGAAGGTGGCGGTGATCGGATCGGGACCCGCGGGTCTCGCGGCAGCCCAGCAGCTGAACCGCGCCGGCCACTCGGTGACGGTGCTCGAGCGCGAGGATCGCCCGGGGGGCCTGCTGATGTACGGCATCCCGAACATGAAGCTCGACAAGCGCGAGGTGGTGAGCCGGCGCATCCAGCAGCTCGAACTCGAAGGCATCAAGTTCCTGTGCAATGCGACCGTCGGCGAGAACGTGGAAGGGCAGCTGCTGCTGCGCGACTTCGACGCGACGGTGATCTGCACGGGCGCCACCCAGCCGCGCGACCTGCCCATCGACGGGCGCAACCTCGAGGGCGTGCATTTCGCGATGGAGTTCCTCACGGGGGCGACGAAAGCGCTGCTGGACGGCGGCCCGGACGCGAGCCCGATCCACGCGCGAGGCAAGGACGTCGTCGTCATCGGCGGCGGCGACACCGGCACGGACTGCGTCGGCACCTCGCTGCGCCAGGGCTGCCGCAGCCTCGTGCAGATCGAGATCATGCCGCGCCAGCCGCTCGAGCGGGCAGCGGACAACCCGTGGCCGGAATGGCCCAAGGTCCACAAGGTGGATTACGGCCAGGAGGAGGCCGCGGCGAAGTTCGGCGCCGATCCGCGCGTGTACCTGACGACCGTAAAGAAGTTCACGGGGGACGCTGAGGGCCGGCTGAAGGAGATCGTCACCGTCCAGGTGAAGTGGGAGCGCAACGACAAGGGGCAGGTCCTGCCGGCGGAGGTCCCGGGCACCGAACAGGTGCGGCCAGCCCAGCTGGCGCTGCTCGCCATGGGGTTCCTCGGGCCCGAGGCCCCACTTCTGAAGGACTTGGGGGTGGAATGCGACCCCCGGGGCAACGTGAAGGCCGAGCACGGTCGGTTCGCCACGAGCCTGAAGGGCGTCTTTGCGGCCGGGGATTGCCGGCGCGGCCAGAGCCTCGTAGTCTGGGCCATCAACGAGGGTCGCGGGGCGGCCGCCGCCTGCGACCGCTACCTCCGGGGTG
>Ga0315283_10005333_pt1 | contig 11341 bp, 12 predicted proteins | sample YL17G09_0_MG_FD_204541 | JGI IMG/M metagenome (GOLD analysis project Ga0315283, IMG submission 204541) | Sediment microbial communities from Yellowstone Lake, YNP, Wyoming, USA - YL17G09_0 | ecosystem: Environmental > Aquatic > Freshwater > Lake > Sediment | place: USA: Wyoming | collected...
CCCCCCCCAAAAAAAAAGGCCGAATGGACAAGTTCTACTGGAATCCCTCACGCGACGACCTCGTCAACATCGTGTGGCAGATGATGAAAGAAGATGGCATCTCCAAAGAACAGGTCGGAATCGTGATCGACGCGTTCCCCAACCAGAGCCTCGACTTTTACGGCGCGATGCGGAGCTCGGTCTACGACGCGCAGATCCGGAGGTGGATCGCCGAGACGGTCCAGGTCCCCGTGTCCGACTCCACCGCGGAGATCTGCGACCTCAGCGAGGCCAACATGAGCGAACTGTGCAGGAGGCTGGTCCTCAAGGAAGACCTCCCGACTTTCGAGGCGCTCGACCTCTCGCTCGAAGATTTACTCGCAGAGGGAAACAGGCTGGCGCAGGAGCAGGAATTCGTCAACACTCAGAATTTGGCAAAAGAGTATCTGAAGAACATGGACGACGGGAACAGTGGGGGCCTGATCGGGCTGAGCGGGGACTACGTTGAGGAATGAAATTATTTTCTTGTTCCCTTTTCGACTTGTTTTTTTGTTTAACGAAGCCAAAAAAAGAAATTGATTTTATTTTCTGTTCTTTTCGTTTTTTTTTCTCACGCCGGGGCAGCAGGAGCAGGGGCAGCAGCAGCAGCAGAAGGAGCAGCAGCAGCAGAAGGGGCAGGGGCAGCAGCAGCAGAAGGAGCAGGGGCAGCAGCAGCAGGGGCAGCAGCAGCAGCAGAGACAGCGGCGGTGCACCTCCACCCGTCCGCCCTCCTCCGGGTGCAGGCGCCGCCGCCGCCGCCCCCGCCCCCTCCTCCCCCGCCTCCCTGGCCTCCGCCTCCCTGGCCTCCGCCTCCTTTCTCTCCGCCTCCGCTGCCTCCGCACCGAGCGCAGTCCGCGTGCACCTCCTGCAGCGCCGGGCACGCCCTCGCGGCCTCGGCGACGACCACCTCGGCGTTCAGCTTGGCGTTGCCGTCGATCCACAGCCTCGTCAGCGAAGGGAGCACGGGTTTTTTCCTTCTTTCGCTCTTCCTCTCGCCGTCGTCGCCGTCGCCGCTGTCGCCGCCGTCGTCGAAGAACTCGAGCTTCTCGAGGTCGTTCCGCGACAGCCACAGCTCCTGCAAGCCCTCCATCCCTCCGCCTGTAGCCCAGCCTTTCGGCAGCTCTTTCAGCTCGTTGTCCCAGAGGGGGAGCCGAGTCAGTTTGGTGAGCTTCCCCCTGGAAAAAAGCTCGCTCGGCAATTCGGAAATCCCGTTGCCAAAGAGGGAGAGCGCCTCGAGGTGCGACAGAGACCCGAGGTCGGGGGGGAGCGAAGGGCCGAGCTTGTTCAGATGAAGAGAGAGCCTCGACAGCTTGGTGCAGTCTTTGAGACTCCCCTCCGGGAGCGACTTCAGCTTGTTCGAGTTGAGCGAGAGCCACTCGAGCGCCGTGCACCCGCGGAGGGCCTCTGCCGGGAAGGCCGCCGCGAGCTCGTTCGAGTGCAGCGAAAGGCGGGCGAGTTTCTTCAGTTTTCCCAGGGCTCTCTCCGGTAACGACGAGATGCGGTTGGAGTGGAGGTCGAGGCGGGTGAGGAGGCTGTTGTTGACGGTTAGAGAGGGGTGGTGGTGGCGGTGGCGGTGAAGGAACGAGGGGGGAGAGAGAGAGGATGAGAATGAGAGAGGACGGGATGGGGAAAAAAAGAGGGAAAAAACACGAAAGAAGGTTCAAAAGCTCAACAACCTCAAAAAAACGAACGCACGTCAGCTCCCCGATCTCCTCGGGCACCCCCTCCAGCGCGCACTCGGACAGGTCGAGCGTCTCCAAGTTCCTCAGCGACGCCAGGACGTCCCGGGGCCCGAGCTCCCCGGCCAAGGGGTTGAGCGCGAGGGACAGGTGCCTGAGCGAGCCGGCGACGAGCACCAGCTGCGGCGGCAGCCGCCGGAACGCGTTGTTCTCGAGCCAGAGCCACTCGAGGCCCGGGCCCCCCCCGCTCTCCTCTTCGACTTTTCCCCCCCCTCCGAGGTCGTCGGGGAGGTCCCGGAGGGAATTGCCGCCCAGGGAGAGCCGCTTGAGGGCTGGAAGGAGCAGCGGCATGACCCCGGGCGGCGGGAGGCAAGAGGCGGCCGCGCAAAAGGCGGCGGCGGAGGACGAGCAAGGGGTCGCGACGCCGGCGAGGTCGAGGGCGGTGATCTCCCCTCCCTCCGTCTCGACCCCCTTCCAGTCGCCGAAGTCGAGCGCCTCGGGGGAGGTCTCGTCGCCGTCGTCTATCTTCCAGCCCCAGTCGTCCCCCTCCGAGACGAGGGAGGGGGCCGCGTCGGCGAGCAGGGCCAGCGCGAGCGAGGGACCCGCCAGGGCCCTCCTCCTCCCCCGCGCCGCCGCCTCGCTCCTCTCCCTCCTCGCTCCCTCCCCGGGTTGGGCTTCCTTTTTCCTCTTCTCGAGCTCCTGCCTCTTTGAAGGACGGGCGTCGTCGCCGTCGTCGTCGCCGTCCTCCGCCCGAGGGCGATCGTGCTGCGGCTGTTTTGGAAAATTCCCAGGCAGAGGGAGGGGAGAGAGTGTGTCTCGAGGTTGGAGAGAGTGTCGAGGCTGAAAGCGAACGTCGTCGCACCTCCAATTGCATTGCATCATCTTTATCCTTCTCTCTCTCTCTCTCTCGTCCTCTCTCTCCCCGCACCTTTTCGCCCGCCGCCCGCGCTGCAGCTGTAGCGGCCACGACGGCTTCCGTGTCCATCTCGAGGAGGTCTGCGAACGGGTCCATCGTTATACTCCGCGGCGTTTAGAAGGCGTGTCGAGGGATAGAAAGAAAAACTTTCCTTCTGAGAATCTCTGCTTTGAAAACATGGTTTTGCCGCTCTTATTTTTCCGTTCTCGGTGCAACGCCTGTCGTTCCTTTCTCCTTTTTTTTCTTTCCCTTTCTCTCCTTCTTCGGCCACATGTCGTGGTTCACCGCCGCGGCCGTGCAGCTGGTACTCACGAGCATGACCCTGGGCGCGCTCAAAAACAGGGGGGTCATCTCGTGAGTGAAAGAGAGAGGAGGAGAGGGAGAAAACGAAATAAAAAAAACCTCGTCGCCGAGGGAGCATGGGTTTTTCCGGTCGCTGTTTTGGCGACTGCTTCCAAAGGCCTAGACGCTTCTGCTTTGGGGGGACGCGAGATGCGATGCGGGCCAGGGCAAGAGGAGGAGTCGAGCTTCCTTCCACTTGAACGGAGCACACACACGAGCTCAATCCGGGAAGAGAGAGGCCGCGAAAAAGAGCTTCTGTTGATTCTCCTGTTCTCGTCGCCCATCGCTTCGTTTCGTTCCGGCGAGGTGCGCCCGCTCCTCTTCCTCAACCTTAACCGCAACCGCAACCGCAACCGCACCCTCCCCCTCAACCCTCCTCCTCCAAAACCTCACCTTGATAACAACAGCACCGACTCCCGCAAGATCAAGAACCCGACCCTGCGCTCCTGCTTCGACGGCGCAGTCGACCTCGGGGCGGACGCCGCGGCCAAGGTCGAAAGGTTCTGGGAGAGCGTCTCCAAGTGAAGCGCTGCTTTTCGTTCCCCCCCTCGACTTCCCTTCCCAGCCCCACCCTTCCCCTTCCCTTTTCCTTGTAAAAACCCAAATCACTTTTTCTCATTGCCTCTTTCCGAATTACAAATTTGTGCAAACAACCTATTTCTTGCCGCCCTTGTTCTTCCCTCCCACGGCCGCGCGGCACAGCTTGAGGCCGGCGAATGCCGGGCCCAAGACCGACTTTCTGTTCGGGCTAGCTGCCAGCGCCGTCGCCTCGTTTTCCGGTTGTTCCACCCACAGCTTGTGCGCGATCCCCGCCTTCTTCAGCGACTCCGCCAGCTCGCGCAGCGCCGCTTCGTTCTCGGCCTCGAGGACCACCTTAGTCATGCCGTCGACGGAGCCGATGGAGCAGTACGCCTTCGTCTCTTCGGACTCGCGCGAGAGCCAGAGCGCGGCCGTCGCGGCGTGGGCTGCCTGCGCCGCGAGGGAGCCCAGCGGCCAGCCTCGTTCCTTCCAGAGGTCTGAGCGGAGGACGACGTACTGCATGAGGGGGTCGGCAGAGGCCGCGGCAGCGGGAGGAGGAGCCTCGCCGCTGGATCCTGCGGATGCTGCGGTGGAGGTGGTTCTTGCAGCGGCGGCGGCGGCGGCAGACGACGGCGACAGAGACGACATGGCTCCTCGAGCCAAGGGCACCGGAACGGCTCGTAGTAAAGCTGCTGCTGCTGCCTTTCTCCTGCTGCTGCTCGTGCTGCTTCGGACAAAAAGCAGGCGTCTGCTCGCATTCGCTGCTGCAACTGCCGACGCGGCGGCGACTACAGCCATCGGGGACGGGGGAACCGAGAGAACGATCTGTGAGTTGCATTTCTTTTCCACCGGCTAGATTTCACAAAACGTCGAAGAAGAATCGGGCCGCCGATTGCTTCCTCTCTCTTTTCCCCTCTCTCTTTCTCCGAGCGCCATGAAGCTCCTCACGCACAACATGCTTGCGTGCCACATCAAGGGCGTCACCAACAACTTCCCGCTCAAGATCGAGGCAACCAAGGTGAGACGCGAGTAGAAAAAAAGGAGATGGGAGAAATCGAATGCGAGAGAGAGCCGTCGAGAGTCCCCTTTTTTCCTTTTCCTTTTTCTTTTTTTCTCACCCACCTCGACTCTTTTCTCTCTTCCTCTGTCTTTCGCAGGTCGAGACCATCGAGGCCGACTTCGACCCGGACTTCCTCCGAGACATGCTCCCCCGCCTCGAGTGGGGCGCGCTCGCCGAGGCGGCCGCTTCCCTGGGCTGCTCCCCTCCCTTGCAGGAGACCCCGCCCACGGAGAAGGACCTGGGCGACGACAGCTTCCTGAAGTCGTTCCACCACGCCCTGCTCGAGGTGTGCCTGGTCGAGGGAGCGCTGGTCTGCCCCGAGACGGGGAGGAAGTTTCCTGTGGAGAAAGGGATCCCGAACATGCTTCTGACCGAGGACGAGTGTTAGAAGTTGAGGGAGAGAGAAGCTGAGAGGGAGGGAAGGGAGAGCTGTAACAAAAAAACGAAATTAAAAACTTGAGAGAGCAAGAAGAAAACTGCGATCCTTTCTCTCTTCCTCTTCTCTCTTCTTTCTCTCCCGTTTCCCCCCGCAGCATTTATACAATAGAATCGGCTTATTTTTTTTTCTCTCTCTCTCGAGTAATTGCACAGATGTCGTCAAGAAATCAACATAAGAATGAAAAAGACGACAGCAAAAAAAAACTAAAAAACTCTCTCTCTCGTCCTCTCGTTTCAGGACCACCTTTTCGCGTTCTTCGTCACGCCGCCCTTCTTCCCTCCCGCTGCAAACTCCTTGGCCTTGGCCTTCTTCGCCAGCATCTTCTCGGCCTTGCTCATCTTCGACTTGGCCCGGATCGCGTCCTGCGACACCTCCTTGGCCTGCGCCTCCTTCTTCGCCATCGCGCCCCGCTCGCGCGCGTTTTTGTCCAGGAAGCGGGCGTAGTCGCCCTCGTAGTCCACGAGCTGGCACCCCTCGACGGCGACGACGCGTGTCGCGACCCTCCGCAGGAAGTACCTGTCGTGCGAGACCGCGATGACCGCGCCGGAGAAGCCCAGCAGGGCCTCCTCGAGCATCTCTTTGGACGGGATGTCGAGGTGGTTTGTGGGCTCGTCGAGCACGAGCAGCGTCCCCTTGGTGAGCATGAACTTGGCGAGGGCGAGGCGCGCCTTCTCCCCGCCAGAGAGGACCTCGGCCTTTTTGTGCATGGCCTTGCCGGCGAACTGCATCCGGCCGAGCAGGGCCTTGATCTCCTGTTTTGGATGATGGGGATTATTCGATTTTTGGGGGCACAACGGAGAGAGAGAGAGAGAAGAGAGAGAGAGATGGGTGAGTTTTTCTTTCTCTCCCGCACCTTGTCTTTTCTCGAGCCTCGAAAAGCAAAAGGAAAAAAAAACTGGACAAAGTAAAAAAAAACCATCTCTTCACCATCAGCTTCGCGTCCGGGGCCGCCCTCTCCAGCGTCTCCAGCACCGTCAGCCGCCCATCCAGCGCCTCGGCCTGGTTCTGCTCGAAGTAGTTCGCAACGACGTTGTGGTTGCCCAGGGAGCACTTTCCGGCCTCGGGCGCCTCGCGGCCCATGACGAGCCGGAGGAGCGTCGACTTGCCGGCGCCGTTGGGGCCGAGCACGGCGACGCGCTCGCCCTTCTCGACCTCGAGGCTCGCGTCGTCGAACAGGATCCGCCCGCCGTACCCGTGCCTGAGCCCGTCGATCTCGAGGACCTTCTGGCCGGAGTGGTCGGCGTTCGGGAACGAGAAGGCGCGCTTCTTGGGCACGAACGGCTTCTCGACCCGCTCGCTCGGCAGGCCGAGCCGCTCGAGCTCCTTCTCGGCCGCGGCGGCGCGGCCCGACTGCGCGCCCCCGGCCAGCCTGTCGACGAGGTCCCGCTGCCTCGCCACCTCCTTGTTCCACTTCTCCCACGCGACCCACTGCGCCGCGGCGCGCTCCGCCTTCTGCGCGACGAATTGCGAGTAGTTGCCCTTGTAGCTCGTCGCGACGCCGAGCTCGGTCTCGACGATCTTGGTGCAGAGCCGGTCGAGGAACTCGCGGTCGTGCGAGACGACGACCATGGGCACGTCGCCGGCGCGCTCGCGCAGGTAGGTCTCGAGCCACTCGATCGCGCCCAGGTCGAGGTGGTTGGTCGGCTCGTCGAGGAGCAGCAGGTCGGGGTCCTGCAGCAGGATCTTCCCCAGGCACATACGCATCTGCCAGCCGCCCGAGTACGACGCCACGAGGCGGTCGTTGTCGTCGGGGCCGAACCCGAGCTCGGGCATCATCTCGTCGACCTTCTTGTCGAGGAGCGAGACGTCGAGGTCGGCGGCGGCCGAGGTCAGCTCCTGGAGCTCGTCGAGGAGCGCGCCCATCCGGTCCATGTCGACGGCGCCGCCGCTGCTCGCCCCCATGGCCTCAAGCTCCTTCTGGACCTCCTCCGTGCGCCGCAGCACGTCCAGCTGGTCCGAGTACGCGGACATAAACTCCTCGCGGACGGTTCGCGTCGGGACGACGTCGAACTCCTGCGTCAGGTACGCGATGCGCATCCGCGCCGACTGCCGCAGCACGACGCCGTCGTCGGGCGTCAGAGCGCCGGTGATGAGCTGCAGCTGCGTGGTCTTCCCGGCGCCGTTGACCCCCACCAGGCCCACTCGGTCGCCCTTCTTGCACTCCCAGGAGACGTTCTTCAGGACCTGCGCGTTCTTGAAGGTGAGCGAGACGTTCTCGAGGCGGACTCCGGAGGGGACGGTCTGCGCCGCGGCAGCGGCGGCGGCGGCAGAGGCCTTGCCGCGGCCCGCGCGGGCAGAGGCCTTGGATGATTTCGAGGAGGAGGAGCTCGAGGGGGAGTCTTCGCCTTCGTCTTCGGCTTCTGCTGCTGCGTCTTCGGAGGCAGCGGCGGCGACCGGAGCAGGGGGGGGAGGCGGGGGCGCGGCGGCGGCCTTGCCCTGTGTGTTTTTGATGACGATATTTTGGATGAGGTTTTTCTTTGGTGAAAGGGGGTTGAAGAGACGGTCGATGTCGTGGCCAAGCCGCCAGTCGCCTGGTTTCTTCTTCTTCTCTCTCTCTCTCCGATTCTATCCCCTTGTTCTATCTTTCTCGCTTACCTCCATGGCCGAGAGCGCGGCCTCGGCAGCTCTCTGCGCGGCCGACTTCTTGGGCTTGGCCGACGCGGCGACGGAGCGGGAAGCGGGCGGCGGCGAGCCTACAGAGAGGCGGCGGAAATGCGACGCCGCCGACGGCGGCGGCAGCGGCGCTCGCTGCTGCTGCTGCGGAGCTGCTGCTGCGGCCACTGCTCTTCGCGGTGCGCCGAACGAGCTGCTGCTGGCGATGCCGCCGCGGGTGGCCACGACGACGGGGTGCTGCATCTTCAAGAAGAGACGAGCGAACAGAACAAAGGGCTCTTGCCGGAGAAGCGGAACCCCCCCCAAGAAGAATCTCGACGAAAGCAAATGCAAGCCAACAACAGAATAGAATCGAACCCTCTCTGAACGAAAAAGAGAGAGACAAAAAAAAACTCCTAGTCTTCAAATGCGCCTCTCCCTGGCCTGCCTCGCGGCGTCCGCGGCCCGGACAGTCTCCCGCCGGGCCCAGCGGGGCATCTACGCTGGCAAGGACGTGCGGAGCGGCAACAAAGTCTCGGAAGACGGCGGCAATCGGTGAGGGATGATGAAAGGGGCGGCGGGAGGCGGCGGCAGCGATCGAACCTTCTTTTTTCAACCTTGACCCCTTCGCTCTCCCTCGCTCACTTCCCCCGCCACACCTCGACCCCGAACTCAAAAAACAGCTCCCGCCGCACCTGGAAGCCCAACGTCCAGCAAAAGTCCCTCTGGCTCTCCGCGGCGGGAAAGCATGTGCGCCTCCCCGTGACGACGACCGCCCTGCGCACGATCGACAAGGCAGGCGGGCTCGACTCTTTCCTGCTGAACACCAAGCCGGCGAAGCTGGACCCGGCGGCGAGGGCGCTGCGGGACTGGCTGGTCGGGTGGAATGCGGCCAAGACGCAGCTGTTTGGCAGTGGCAGAGGAGGAGAAGCGGCGGCGGCGTCGCCCCCCTGAGAGTCTTTCTCTCTTTCTTTCTTTTTTGTTTTCTCCTCTTTCCCCTCGTGTAACATCATTTCGAAACGAGAACTGCCGAAAAGAAATCGGAAAGAGATGGAGAGAGAACAGAGAGAGCCTCTTGTCGCTCAGTTTTAAACACGAATCAAAGAGAAAGAAGTGCGAATTGAAAACGAACTCTTTCTACTTTTTGCCGAGAATCGCCCCTAAGGTCTTGTTGAAAAACCCGACGACGCGCCCGACAAAGCTAGCGACGCTGAAACCGAAAGTTCCCGGCACGGGGGCTCCAAGCGCGGCCATTATTCCGAAAACGGCTCCGAGCCCTTTGGTGTTGCCCACGCGGCGGTCGACGACGTACCCTCCGGTGAACGCGACGCATTTCCCCTCCTCGTTGAAGAGGTAGGAGTTGACCTCGGGCGCGCCCTGGACGGTCTTGCCCGTCGCCTTCAGAGTCACGTTGCCGAACTTCAGGTCCTTGGCGTGCGTGGCGCTGACCCTGGTCGTGAACCAGACCTATGAGAGAGAGAGAGAGGGAACGGGAAAGGAAAGAAAGGGAGAGATAGAGAGAGCGGAAAAGGAGAGAGGAGTGAGAGTTTTCTTCCTTCTCTTCTTTCACGGTTTTTCACTCTTGCCGCGATACCTCGAAACCCGAAAAATCCAGAAATGAACAGTCACAGCAGAAACGCACCCTGTTTGGCTCGTACTTGTCCACGCGCCAGTCGTAAGGGTGCGCGTCGAGGTTGGGAAACGCGGACCGCAGCTGGAACGAGCGCACCGCGGCGAGGTACCTCTCCTTTGGCAGCGAGATGACGGGGAACTCGAAGCGGAAGTCGTCGGCCAGGAGGGCGTCCGCGCCCTCGGCGACGCCCGTGTCCGTCGCGAACAGCTCCTGCGCCAGCGTGATGAGGCGGTTGGCGGACAGCGGGAAGGAGGCGCGCGTGCCCTCGAGCCTGGCTGCCGGGACCGGGGAGAGGTCGAAGGAGGCTGCGGCGGAAGCGGAGGTTGCGACGTTCCGCGCCGACGCCGACGAAGTGGGAGCAGCAATCGCGGGCCTTGCCGCCGAGGGAGGGGCAGGAGAAGATTCCGCCCTCTTCCCGCCGATCGCGACGCGGCGCGTGACTTTGAGGGAGGAGCTCATCGATTGGGCGATGAAAAGGGGGGGTCGGAGAGGCGCTACGGAGGGGAGCGGGAAAGCTAGGTGGGTTTCAAATAGTCGGAATGCGGTGTGAGTGGAGTGTGGCGTCGTGGGCTGTCGGAGGATCAGAAAAAGGTACGCTCCGAGCGTTCTCCCTTCCTCACTTTCTTTTCAGCGTCCCTCGTCTCTTCCTTGCCCGCGCTGCTTCCCGGTCTCGATCCTCGAATAGCGTGCGACTCTATCGAAAAAGTCAGAGCTTGGAGTTACCCGCTTGCCAGTTCCGGAGCCGACAACAGTTACAGCAGAGGGGGTGCTGCGTGGCACTAGCGAACAATGCTTCGATCGCCGCCGACGACACTGGGGCAGCGAGCAGCGTGGCTCCCTCCCCACTCCGCCAGCGGAGGCGCCCTTCGCGCTCTCGCCGCTCCGCTCTCGACGAGGTCGCTTCGGACTGCACCCCGGCTCCGTCGCCCTCAGGCGACGGAGCCGGGGGAGAGCGTCGCGACCGCGGCGGTGCAAGCGAGCGATGTTCCTCCTCCGACGACGTCGGAAGCGTCGGCAGCGCCTCCGCCCTCGACGTCGACGTCGACCTCGTCGTCGACCTCGACCCCTCTCCGGCTCACCCTCGAGACCAGAGAGGCCCGCCAGACCCTCCGCTTCGCCGAGATCTGGGACGGCGAGGCGCCCGTGATCGTCGTCACCGCCGTGGCGAGCAGCTCCACGGCGGCGGAGTTCGGCGTGGTCGCCGGAAGCCGCCTCGTCTCGCTCCCGCACCCGACCCGCAAGGGCGAGAAGTGGGAGCTCAAGCCGGGGAGCGCCCCCCTGAGCAGGATCAAGGACCTGATCCGCGTGTACCGCGGGGTTCTCATCGACATGGAGTTTTCGCGGGATCCCATCTCCGACGAGGCGATCGGGGCGTGGGTGCGGGAGCAGGAAGAGAGGAAAGAGAAGAAGGAGGAGGCAGAGAGGCCCTCCTCGACGTCTCCCTCCTCGGCGGCGGCGGCCGCGGCGTTCAACCCCTCGACGACTCTGATGACCTCCTCCTACGACAGCGACGGCAACGGCGTCTCGTATTCCCCCGCAGCTGCTGCCGCGGAGCGCGAGGCCCGCGCCCTCGAGCGGAGGCTGCGGCTCAGGGCAGAGAGGCTCGCGATCGACGACACGCGCGACGACACAAAGGTCGTCGTAGGAGCGGCGATAGCTTTCCTTCTCCCCGCGGCGGTGATCCTGGCCATCGCTTACTTCTCAGGGTACCTGGACACGATGCAGGCGAATCTGACGTAGAGATAAAGAGACGGATCCGATTCGGTTGTTGGTGTGGGGGAAGATATTACAATAAATGAAAAAGAAACGAAAGATTTTGACGAACACAAAAAATTAAAAGATGAACTCTCTCTGGCTCTCTCTCTCTCATCTCTCCTAATCTACCTCCTACCTCTCGCAGCGGCGATGACGTCCAGCCCGCCAGCGCGGCACTGCACCGCGACCTTCTGCGCCCTCTCGCTCGGCGTCGGGTGCGTCGACAGAAAGGAAAAAGCTTTCACTCCGAAGGGCCCCGCGGCTGCGGCCTCCAAGGCGTCGAAGCACTTGAAGACGCTGATGGCCGCGGACCCGTCTCCCAGGCCCGCGATCCTGCAGAGCTCCACGCCGATATGGTCGGCCTCGAACTCCTGCTCGCGCGAGCGCG
>Ga0315283_10005338_pt1 | contig 11334 bp, 10 predicted proteins | sample YL17G09_0_MG_FD_204541 | JGI IMG/M metagenome (GOLD analysis project Ga0315283, IMG submission 204541) | Sediment microbial communities from Yellowstone Lake, YNP, Wyoming, USA - YL17G09_0 | ecosystem: Environmental > Aquatic > Freshwater > Lake > Sediment | place: USA: Wyoming | collected...
TTCAATTTTTATAATTTTGTTGCTCGATGCATCTTCATTCTTTTCACCGGACATATGCACGTGTGATATAATTATATCAAGAAGAACGAAAATAACAATTCCTCCGAGAAAGCCATTGAACATCAGGGATTTACTTCCTTCAATAACGGCTTGAGGAATTAAAGAAAAACAGGTTACCGCCAGCATTACACCAGCTGCAAAACCCGTAAGAGTATGAAAAAATACCTCTTTAGGACGTTCAAAAAGTACAATAACAAGTCCCCCGATACATGTTCCCACTACACCGGCTAAAAAACTTATTAAAATGACATTAAATATTTGATTCATATAAGAAAACTCCCTTGTCGACTTTTAATAATATACCCGTCAAATATTTTTTCCCGGCCGCCTTGTAAATTGCCATAAACCTTGACTTTCTCATCAATAGAAAGATTTAGTTTTTTATTGTCTGGCAACTTCGCTCTGACATAGATTGAGCCGGAATTATCTGTTAGAGTAAATCCACTTTCATCAAGTTGTGTGACATGCCCCTCGATTATGGTACCATTGTTCAGGCATTATCGATAATTGTCAAGGGTTGTTTCACGGACAGGAGGGATAATGATAATATAAAGGGCCTATCGGCCATGCTCAACACGGTCCAGCAGGGCCACCCCCTGGCGATAGCCGAGGCCGCCGTTCTTTTGGCGGAGACGGAGTTCACACAAACCATGTGATCCGGGGGTAAGGTTGGTAACATTTTCTTCAAAAAGAGACAGATCCTCCTCTTCTTGATATGCCCGTCCATGTGGGGATTCCGGGCAATGCCATCAATGGCGTCCGCTACTCTTTTCTTCAAGGCGTCATCGGCCTTCCGGTAAAATTTGACAGCGTACCGATGAACAATGACTGCTTCGTAAAAAGTCGTCATTCCCGCGTAGGCGGGAATCCAGGATTCATGTAACATATTGCAAATACTGGATTCCCGTTTTCACGGGAATGACAAAAAAGACCATATTTCGACTTTTTACGAGTTCATCAACAATGATCTTATGCATTTTTTAGATCATTCCAGGCGACAAAAGCGCCTTTTCCCCCGGCTGCCCTGTCCAGATCCGCCTGCCGGAGCTGCCCCATCAACTTGCTGTCCGCCATGATCTCGAAGGTCTCCCGCCAAACCTCCATATCTTCAGCGATCGCTTCATGGATGACGGCCTTCAGCTCGTCCACCGTCATATCCGTCACTTTACGTTTTACGGCTTTCATAATCTCTCCCTCATACGGAAATTCCTTGATTATCCTTGAAAAACCTAAGGAAAATAATTACGTCTGTCAAGAGAAATCACTTTATCGATGAATGCCGTTTGAAACGTTGTAACGAGAAGAGGAATCAAGAAATCAACAGTACAGGAAGTTGTCAATAAAAAAGTCCCATTAAAATTTTCAAGATCGCCATCCGCCGGAATCGCTGTCTTCACCTGCAAATCAGCACCATGGTGGATGAAATATTTTGAGGATTTGCATTTGAAATGATCTAACGCTGCGGATGCAGGCGCGGCTAATTGCCGTCGCCTGCATCCGCCTTGTTCGACGCATCCTCTTCTGTCCGAGGCGTGCCGGTTTTGTGAGGCTCGCATTGACAGTCGGATGTCGCTTCCATCTTGTGTATCTCCATACACAGAATGGAGTATGTCCACTCACGCCCTGTTCTGGTCTTAAGTCCGTGTTGATTGAGAAGGCCGAGGATTGCCATCTTCTTCGTCCTTTTCGCGCTCTCTCGCCGCACGAGGCGCAGTGCCGTTTGGAACTGCTCCCGGTAAGTCTCTTTGACTGGCGAGGCTGGGGACGCCACTGCGTCCGCCCGGCGTTCGTTATGGACGACGTTTTCCTCTTGACTCTTTTCGTTGGCCAACTCGGTTTTCATGTCGGCATAAGCCGGACACTCACTGCTGCAATTGGCTTTGAAATGATTATTCTCGCGCCCGCAGGTAAAAGAGACTCCTGCCCGATATACATACCTGACGTTTGATTTAGTGCTGTGTCGTATTCGCGAGGCAGTAGAGTTGGAGATCGGAGACAGCATCGCCACGCAGTATTCGATCAGCCAGCCCCGACATGCATCTTCGGTCAACCCCACACGCTTGCACCATGCCGCCAAGTACTGCGTTACGTCTTGCCGATTGGGCACCGGAGCGCCAACGGAGAATCGAGACACGCTGAACGCGTTCTCGATCAAATCCCGAATACAAGGGAAGATGACGTCGTCGCCTCGGTCATGAAGCATCCCTCTGAGTACCGCCAATAAGCGAGTATCCGTCATAACGGGGAACCTGAGAATCTACTTTCCGGCGAGAAGATAGATAACCTCCACAACCCTCTTCGATCGCTTTGTGCGGCGGAACAACCGGTGGATGATCGTCTGTAGTTAGCCGCCTTGTTCTTGGCCAACAACGAACTCATCCAGCGAGACCGCTATATCAGGAAATTGGTTTAAGATTTGTTTGTCAACGGAGACAAGTTGTATCTCCAAAGCAGGGGAGCAACCCAGTGGGGATCTTTGATGAGCGCTTGCTCAGACTGAGCGGAACGATCGCTGGTCAGGTATAAATAACCAATAATATTGGTATCGACAACGATCATAGACGCCCTATGACTTTCGCCTGCGTAAATTCGCCATCCGTGGTTGGTTGCGAAGCTGTTTTAGAATATTTTTTACGGTTATAGTCGGCATATATAACTCCATAGTGGTTACGTTACGGTACCATTGTGCAATCACTATCGAGAATTGTCAAGGGTTGTTTCACGGTTGTTTCACGGACAGGAGGGATAATGATAATATAAAGGGCCTATCGGCCATGCTCAACACGGTCCAGCAGGGCCACCCCCTGGCGATAGCCGAGGCCGCCGTTGCCGTGGACGGCGCCCAGAGCGATCGGCCCTTCGGTCAGACGGCGGTACATGACGATCAAGGCGTTCAGGGCGGGATTATTCCAGGCGGCGCGGCCGAGGTTCATACCGCCCGTGACGGTAATCTCGAAACGTTCAAGCAGCTCCGGAACGGCCTCCAGGGAGGGGGCGATACCGGTCTTCAGCAGGAAAGCCAGCGGGACGACGGGATAACAGGTGTAGGCTTCCAACAGTGCCGCCCCCTCCAGGAACCGGGCCGTGAAATCCACATCCGCCTGCCGGCAGGCCTCGCGGAAGGCCGACTCCAGATGCCCGTAGGCGGCGACGTCCGGAACGGATGCAGGGCCGTCGCCGGAAAGCGCTCCGAGACCGACAGCCAACACCCTGACGCACCTCTCCGTCGGGACGGCACAGGCGGCGGCGAGATCGTCGCTGCCCAGGACGATCCGCCCGGTGAAATCCACGACGGGATTGGCGCAATCGACACCCCGGAAAAGATCGGTGACAGGCTCGTACCAGCGCCCTTCGGGAAGACCTTTCAGCCCCGCTCGCCGGGCCGAACGAAGGTAATTTTCGAAAAGCAGCTCCGCAAGGCGGCGGAAGCGAGACTCCTGCAGGTTATGCCTTGCCATGAAGGCCCTGGCCACTGCCGTATAGCCGACAGGCAGAGGATAATCTGGTCCGTAGATCGCCATCATCCTATGCCGCTGCTCCCGGCTGTAGCCCGTTTTGAGTGGATCTTCACCGGAGACGATCACCAGGGGGGCCCTTCCGGAGGAGATGATTCTACAGCCATCGCGCAAAGCCTCGAGCGGCCCGCATCCGGAGCGGTAATGCCCGGCCGCAATCGGCGTGTCCCAGCCCGCCGCCAGGGGATCGACGACCAGCTCGATCGCATCCAGTCCTCGATTGCGCAGGCTTTTCTCCAGCAGGAGGCCCTCGGCCAGATCGCCCTTCCCATCCATATTCCGCCCGGCGGCGATGATGCATACTTTACTCATTTTTCCCATCATTCAAAATGCGCCGCCCTCGTCGCGCAAGTATCTCTCCTGTTCCGAATCGATCTCGACAGGGGTGGCGTCGTCCGGCAGGGTACCCTCAAGAAAGCACTCGAAGATGGCATCCTTGGATGAGCCCTTCACGGGAAGACCGGTCCTCGCATCCACCTTGGCAAAGACAATCCCTGCCGGTACGGGAAAGACCTCCACAGGCTTCCCCTTGAGAACCCGCTCCATGTAGTACAGCCAGATCGGCGCCGCAGCCCGACCGCCGACTTCCTGCCTCCCCAGGGAGCGCTCCTGATCGAATCCGACCCAGACCCCTGTTACCAGCGAGGGGGTGAAACCGATGAACCAGGCGTCGCGCGTGTCGTCCGTCGTCCCCGTTTTGCCGGCCACGGGCCTGCCGATGCTCCGGACCCGCCGGCCCGTGCCGCTTTCGACCACATCCTGCATGACGTGGGCGCTGATAAAGGCAACGGCCGGATCGATGACCTGCTCCACCCTCACATGGCTCTCCTCGAAGACATGACCCGTGCGGTCAACGATCTTCTTGATGAAAAAGGGCGTCGCCTTTTGTCCCTGGTTGGCCAGGACGCCATAAGCCCGGACCATCTCCAACAGGGTCACCCCGGAGGTGCCCAGGGCCAGGGAGAGATTCCGGTTCAGCGGCGAGCTGATTCCCATATTGACGGCGTAGGCGGCCGCGTAGTCGATGCCAATGTCCTGGAGGATCTTGATGGTAATGATGTTGCGCGACTGGACCAGGGCCGTCCGCAGGGTCGTCGGCCCCAGGAATTTCCCGTCGAAATTTTTCGGTTTCCACAGACCGTCCGGACTGGAGGGATCGGAAAGCACCACAGGGGCATCCACGAGCCTCGTGACCGGCGTCATCCCCTTGTCGAAGGCGGCCGTGTAAATAATGGGCTTGAAGGCCGATCCCGGTTGTCGCCTGGACTGGGTGGCACGGTTGAATTCGCTGGTCGTGAAATCCCTCCCCCCGATCATGGCCCGGATGGCGCCGGTTCGGACATCCATGGTGAGTAAGGCTCCCTGAACCAGGCCCCGCTGATAACCTTCCCGATCCTCGATCTCCTTGAGCCCCCGTTCCACGGCGTCCCGGGCCGCCTTCTGCATCTCGATATCGAGGGTCGTGTAGATCTCGAGACCCTCCTTGTAGAGGACATCGCTTCCGTATTTTTCCTGAACGTAGCGCCTGACGTTTTCGATGAAATAGGGGGCGACCTTGTCTTTGGGCTTGATGGACCGCAACCGGAGGGGAGCGGCCAGGGCCTCACCCTTTTGCGCCGCGGTGATGTATCCGTCATCGACCATCCGCTCCAGAACGTAAGCCTGCCGCTGGCGGGCCTTCTCGAAGTAGAGAAAAGGCGAATAGCTGCTGGGCGCCTTGGGAAGGCCGGCGAGCAAGGCCGCCTCGGGCAGGGTCAGCTCCCTGGCGCTCTTCCCGAAGTATCCTTCCGATGCGGCCTCAATGCCGTAGGTGCCGTGGCCCAGATAGATATGGTTCAGGTAGAGATTCAGGATTTCGTCCTTCGTCAGGTACCGATCGATCTTGTAGGCCAGGATCGCCTCCTTGATCTTTCTGGTGTAGCTTTTCTTGGGGGAGAGGTAGAGGGCCTTGGCGACCTGCTGGGTGATGGTGCTTCCCCCCTGGACGACCTTTCCCGCCTCGATGTTCTTCAGGAAGGCCCTGGAGATGCTCTGGATGTCGAATCCCTGGTGGCTGTAAAACCGTGTATCTTCGGCCGCCACAAAGGCCTGAACGGCGTGCTTCGGCACCTCCGAGATATGGATGATCTTCCTGTCCTCCAGGAAAAATTCGTCGACGAGCTCATCGTTGTCGGCATAGACACGGGTGGCGATGCTGGGACGATAATCCTTCAGGGTGGCGACGCTGGGGAGATCCTTGATCAGCGAATAGTACAGGACACTGACGCCGATGAGCGCCAGCACCAGCAGCGTTAGGATCGATACCAGGATGAGCGCCCCCAGACCGGTATGGCGCGATGATTTTCTCTTTCCGGTTTTACGGGCGGGGCCTTTGCGTGTGTTCATGATTCACTGTCTTCCATTCCCAGGCCGTCGCTCGCGACGGGCCGCTTCTTCTGGGCGAATTTGGCCACGTATATACTCAATTCGTAAAGAATCATCAAGGGGATGGCCATCAGGATCTGGCTGAGCGCATCAGGCGAAGGCGTCAGAACCGCAGCGGCGATGAAAATGACCAATATCGCATACCTTCTCTGCCGGGAGAGCATGGCGGCATTGACCAGCCCGATCTTTGTCAGGAAAAAGATGAAGACGGGAAGCTCGAAGGAGAGCCCGAAGGCCAGAAGAAATTTCAGGGATAAAGACAGGTATTCCTTGAGTGACAGCATGGGTTTCAGGAAATCGGAGGTGAAGGTGACGAAGAAGCTGAAGGCCGGCGGCAGCACGACGAAATAGCCGAAAAGGACCCCTCCCGAGAAGAGCACAGTGGAGGTGATCATAAAGGGGAGAACGTAGCGCCTCTCCCGGGGATAGAGGCCCGGCGACACGAATTTCCAGATCTGATAAAGCGTGAAGGGGGCCGTGAGAATCAGCGAGGCGAAAAAGGCGATCTCCATGTAGATGAAGAAGGCCTCGGTCATGTTCGTATATATCATGAAGCTGCCCTTCGGCAGCACATCGGCTACCGGTTTCGTCAGAACGGCAAACAACGTGTCCTTGAAGGCGTAACAGACTCCGAATCCAAGCCCTATGACCATGAGGATGCGGATAAGCCTTTTGCGCAGTTCCTCCAGATGGTCTGTCAAGGGCATCTTCTTTTCTTCGCTGCCGGTTTCCATGGGTCAAAAGATCCTGAAGGCGGCCCTTTCAAGGGACACTGAAACGGAGGGGATCACGATTGAGGTTGGGAAGACCCTTTCCGGGTGGTTTCTTCCCCTGACTTCTCTGGGGCGGGCGTTGCGGATTGGCTGTCCTCCTGTTGGCTTTCGCTTTTGCCATAGAGCAGTGAATTCCTGATGTCTTCCACATCCTGCCTGACATCGTCGGCCTTCAAGGTTTCCTTGAGGTTCTCCTTAACATCATCGGTAGCCCTTTGAAACTCCCTGAGCCCCTTTCCCAGCGACTTGGCCAGATCCGGCAACTTCTTGGGCCCCACAACAAGTAGCGCAATCACGGCGATCACGATGAGCTCGGGCATACCGATACCAAACATGATTTTATCCCCTTACCCCAAAACCTGACGACTGATAGCAATCGTAAATGATGCTGAAAATCCCCCTTGCCCCCTTTGACGAACTCGTAAAAAGTCGAATTTTGGTCTTTTTTGTCATTCCCGTGAAAACGGGAATCCAGTATTTACAATATGTTACATGAATCCTGGATTCCCGCCTACGCGGGAATGACGACTTTTTACGAAGCCGTCCCCTTTGACAAGGGGGATTTTTCGCTGAAATAGCTGTCTGAGTATATTTTATTATCGGCATTTGTCAATGCTTTTTCAGCCGGGGCCGGACCGCTGAAATCCCTTGCATTCTTTGAGTATTTATGTTAGCGCATAGTGCCTTTCGGCAGCATGATCAACAAAGCGGGCAGGTGGCCGATGTCTCGAAAAACGGGAATTGTGAAGGACCGAAAATATTTACTGCATGGCGCCAACCTGGACCATCCGGAGTCTCCCCTGCGTCTGGAGGCCATCTACGACATGCTGGAATGCCCCGATATGGAGGGACGCTTTATCGACATCGCCGCCCGGTACGCCACCCCGGAGGAGATCGGGATGGTCCATGGATCCCGGTTCATCAGCCTGGTGGCCGCCACCGCCGGCAAGGCCCACCAGTATCTCGATCCCGATACGGAAACGACGCCGGAATCCTACAACGTGGCCCGACTGGCCGTGGGGGGATTCTGCAACGCTGTCGAGGGCGTCATCTCCGGCACGGTCGATAACGCTTTCGCCCTCGTCAGGCCGCCGGGACACCATGCCGGGTTCGATGAGGCGGCGGGCTTCTGCCTGTTCAACAACATCGCCATCGGGGCCATGTCCGCCATCAGGCATCACGGCATGAAGAGGATCCTGATCGTCGACTGGGATCTCCACCACGGAAACGGGACGCAGCAAATCTTCTATGAGGACAGGCGCGTGCTCTACTTCTCGACCCACCAGTTTCCCGCCTATCCGGGATCGGGGGGCATCGGTGAGATAGGCAGCGGTGCGGGCATGGGCTACACTATCAACGTGCCGCTCCGGCCTGGAACGGACGACGCCCAGTACGTGAAGGTCTTGAGAAGGATCCTGCTGCCCGTAGCCCTGAAGTTCAAGCCGGAAATCGTCATGGTCTCGGCAGGTTTCGATATCTACCACAAGGATCCCCTGGGCGGGATGCGGGTTACCCCCGCAGGCTTCGCCTGCCTGATGAGAATCCTGCTCGACATCGCCGATGCCTGTTGCGGCGGGAAACTGGCGGTGACCCTGGAAGGGGGCTACAACATCGCGGGCCTGACGGAATCGACCAAGGCCGTCCTGATAGAGATGACGGATGCCACCCAGGTCTCTGAAGACGAACTGGAGCGGCATGACAGGGAGGCCGATCCGCGCATCGATCCGGTGATCGCGCGCGTCATCGACCAGATCAATCCCCTCTGGCCGGTCTTCTGAAAACCATGAAGGAGGTTTCTTATTGAAGATCACCAGACGCGAAGTTGAACACGTGGCACACCTGGCCAGAGTAGATTTCAGCGAAAAGGAAAAGGAGAAATTCACCTCACAGCTCAACGACATCCTGCTTTATATAGATAAGCTGAACGAGGTCGACACCACCGATGTCGAACCCGTCACCCATGCCATCGCCCTGAAGAACGCCTTCCGCGAGGATATCGTGACTGCGTCCCTCGACCATGAGATGGCCCTGTCCAATGCCCCCGACGCCAGGGGGGATTTCTTCCGGGTCCCCAAGGTCATCGAAGGATAAGGTCCCCTCCTTCGGCAATCCGCATCGCCACGGCGCAAGGTTATCACCCCGCCAGCTCATGACAGGGGAACAAGAACGAAGGCGCGGCCCGGACATTTATCGGCATAACATCAGAAACAGCAGGGATGTTCGGGAACAGAGGAGCCTATGGAACTCAACCAGTTAACCATTCATGAATTGCAGCGCAAAATCCGGGCGGGGGAAGTCAACGCCACCGCGATTGTCCGGTCCGTCTTCGACCGAATCGAGACCGTCGAACCGAGGGTCCATGCCTATATCTGCCTGTTGAAGGATCAGGCCTTCGAGCAGGCGGCAAGGGCCGATGAGGACATCAGGAGGGGCGAGATCAAAGACCTGACGGGCATCCCCATCGCCCTCAAGGATATCTGCTGTACGCAGGGATTTGCAACAACCTGCGGCTCCCGGATCCTTCAAAACTACATCCCGCCCTACGACGCCACGGTGGTGGAAAAGCTGAAGGCTGCGGGCGCCGTTTTCACGGGCAAAACAAACATGGACGAATTCGCCATGGGTTCCTCGACGGAGACATCCTTCTTCGGCGTCACGAGAAACCCCTGGGACCTGGAACGCATCCCCGGCGGTTCCAGCGGCGGCTCCGCCGCCGCCGTTGCGGCCGATGAGTGCATCGCCGCCCTGGGTTCCGACACGGGCGGCTCCATCCGGCAGCCGGCGGCGCTTTGCGGCGTCGTGGGCATGAAACCCACCTACGGCCGGGTGTCCCGTTTCGGCCTCGTCGCCTTCGCCTCATCGCTCGACCAGATCGGCCCCTTCACCAAGGATGTGGAGGACTGCGCCATCCTGATGAATGCCATTGCCGGTTACGACCCCCGGGAATCGACATCGGTCCAGGTCGAAGTTCCCGATTACAAAACATTTTTGTCGATGGGAATCGATGGCATGACCGTCGGCGTTCCCAAAGAATACTTCATCGCGGGCATCGACGCCGAGGTTCTGGATAGGGTCCAGCGCGCCGTCAGCACGCTCGAATCCCTGGGCGCCCGGTGCCGGGAGGTATCGCTGCCCCATACACAATACTGCGTGGCCGTCTACTACATCGTAGCCCCTGCCGAGGCCAGCTCCAACCTTGCCCGTTATGACGGCGTGAAATACGGTTTCCGCTCCCCCGATGGCAGAGACCTCCTGGAGATGTACAAGAAAACCCGTTCCGCCGGATTCGGTGCGGAGGTAAAAAGACGCATTATGATAGGCACTTACGCCCTGTCTTCCGGATACTACGACGCCTACTACAAGAAGGCCTCTCAGGTGCGGGCCCTGATCAAGAGGGACTTCGACCGCGCTTTTCAGGACTGCGATGTCCTGCTGACGCCGACGACACCGACGGCTGCCTTCCGAATCGGCGAAAAGACCGACGATCCTCTCCAGATGTATCTATCCGATATATTTACCATCTCGGCAAATCTCGCCGGCATCCCCGGCATCGCCGTCCCCTGCGGTTTCACCCGGGGGGGGCTCCCCATCGGCTGCCAGTTCCTGGCGGGCCACTTCGAGGAGGGGAAACTGATCCGGATTGCCCATGCCTTTGAAAAGCAGGCCGACATCGAAAAAAGGAGGCCCATCCTCTGATGGAATACGAACCGGTTATCGGGCTGGAGGTTCACGCCCAGCTTCTGACAAAGGCCAAAATATTCTGCGGTTGTTCGACGAAATTCGGAGCCGATCCCAACAGCCACACCTGCCCCATCTGCCTGGGGATGCCCGGGGTTCTGCCCGTTCTGAACCGGCGGGTCGTCGAGTACACGATCCGCATGGGCCTGGCCATCCATTGCCGGATCAACGGGGAATGCAACTTCGCCCGGAAGAATTACTTTTATCCCGACCTGCCCAAGGGCTATCAGATCTCCCAGTATGCCCAGCCGCTGGCCGAGCACGGATATGTGGACATTGAACAGGACGGGGGCAAAAAGCGCATCGGGATCACGCGGATTCACATGGAAGAGGATGCCGGGAAACTCCTGCATGACGAGTATCAGCCCGCGAGCTATGTGGACCTGAACCGGACGGGCGTCCCGCTGATCGAGATCGTGAGCGAACCGGACATGAGAAGCCCCGAGGAAGGGGCGGCCTATCTCCGCAGGCTCCATGAGATCCTGGTCTATCTGGAGATTTGCGACGGCAACATGGAGGAAGGAAGCTTCCGCTGCGACGCCAACGTCTCCCTGCGACCCCGGGGCGAGACCGCCTTCGGCACCAGGACGGAACTGAAAAACATGAATTCCTTCCGAAATGTCCAGCGGGCGTTGGAATACGAGATCAAGCGCCAGCAGTACCTGCTCGAGAGCGGCGGGGTGGTGATCCAGGAAACTCGGCTTTGGGACGACACCCAGGGGGTGACGCACTCCATGCGCAGCAAGGAGGAGGCTCACGACTACCGCTATTTCCCCGATCCCGATCTCGTGCCCATTGCCATCGGCGAGCGCTGGATCGACGAG
>Ga0315283_10005342_pt1 | contig 11331 bp, 16 predicted proteins | sample YL17G09_0_MG_FD_204541 | JGI IMG/M metagenome (GOLD analysis project Ga0315283, IMG submission 204541) | Sediment microbial communities from Yellowstone Lake, YNP, Wyoming, USA - YL17G09_0 | ecosystem: Environmental > Aquatic > Freshwater > Lake > Sediment | place: USA: Wyoming | collected...
ACCTTCGGGCGCGTCCACGCGAGGTAGAACGCCGCCACCGAGCAGCCGAGGCCGACGACGAGCAATGGCAGTTTGACCGCTGGGTTGCGTTGAAAGAATCCCCGGTAGAGCAGCGGCGAACCCGCGCCCGCCAAGGCGCCGATCAAGGCACCGCGACCCTGCCCCGAGGTGCCGTAACCGATGGCCGCACCCGCGCCCGCGGGAAGCATCGCCTCGACGAAGTGAATCGCCAGCGACCCGGCCTTCTTCTTCGCGTACCGCCGAGGCTTGGCGTAGCTGCGCTTGTCCATCGGAGACTCCTGAAACGCCGACGCCCCTCAAGGCTCCCCGTGTTGGACACGCGGTGCCCGAGGGGCGCGGCTGTTGGCCCAGAAGGGCGAGGTGGATCAGGCCACCGGGCGGCGCTTCAGACCGTCCCAGTACCAGCGGAGGCGAACCTGCTGGTCGAGGCCCACGATGGTGCCGATAGGCGACGACACCTTCATGAAGCTGACCTGCTGCGACTCGATGTAGATCGGAAGCTCCAGACGGCGCTGGTTGCGCGCGTCGATGCCGCCGCCCGTGCCCTGCGAGAAGCCCACGTCAGCGCCGACCAGACCCGTCGAGGCGTAGCTCTTCGTGCCCGCGCTCTGCCCGATGAAGCTGAAGGGCGAACGAAGCTGCGGCTTCTGCTGCTGCGCTCCCACGATGATCTCGATCAGGAGATCACGCTGGAGGCGCTTGAGGTTCTCCGCGGTGAGAACCGGAGCCGGGGCGTTGAGGAACGGGTCTTCACCCGGATTCACAGACTCCGTGAGCGAGAAGGCCTCATAGGTCACGGCGTAGAGGATGAAGGCCTCATCGTAGTTCAGACCGCCGCGCTTCACCATGTTGGTGTCGCGCGCGTCCGCCAGACGAGTGCTGCCCGTCACGTTCGTGGTGCTGGGCACCCGCATGCCCTGCACATACGAGAACGCGCGAAGGTTGGTCGAGTCGCCGTTACCGCCCGTCGACCCGATCTGGATCGTTGAAAACAAGGGGTAGTGCAGCCACTCGTCGATGACGACTTCCGTCCCATCGGGGAGTTGAACCTTATTGATAGCCATGTCGGTGTTCTCCGTGGGATCAGGCGACGGGGCGCTTACGGTAGCCGTCGAGGAAGGTACGCAGGCGGATGCGACCCGTCTGACCGAGCGAGAGGTCTTCGACCTCGCCCTTCGGCGCGAGGAAGTCGATCACGAGCGCCTCGCCACCGTCGACATAGAGCGGCGACGCGAAGACGCGCTTTCCGCCCACGTCGGTCGAGCCGTTGTTGCCCGTGACGAAGCCCTGCAAGTTGGGGCTCGGACCGATGGCCGTCTGCGCCTGCGAGTACGTCGGGGTGACGCCCGTCGAGGCCGGGAACCACGCAAGCGGCGCGCGGGTGTACTCCTTGACGCTCGCGATCTTCATCACGAGCACGAGGTCACGCTGGAGCCGCAGCATGTTGAGCACGGAGACGTGCGGGAGCGCCGGGGGATTGATCCCCTCATCAGTGCCGCCGTCGTCGATGATCGTGAAGGCCTCGACCTCCATCGCATAGACGATCAGTTCCTCATTCTCGGGAAGCTGCGCGCCCTGCCCAAGGAGGTTCGTGTCCGCGAGGTTGGACTTGCGGGGCGAGGCGAGGCCGACGTTCGAGCCGGGAACGTCGCCGCCGAGGGCGTAGGAGAACGCCTGAAGGGTCGTGTACGACCCCGGTGCGATCTCGATGGTGGAGTAGAGCGGCTCGGCGCTCGTCCAGTCTCCCGGCGTGAGCACGCGCCCATCGGGGAGGCGAACCTTGGTGACCTGTGCCATGTCTGGTGATCTCCTTCGTGCTGGGCCAGAGGCTCAGGACACCGGGCGCTTGTAGAGGCCTTCGAGCAGGATGCGGACGGTGAGCGCCGTGCGAGCCGCTGCGGCACCCGCAGAGTCAGCGAAGGTGACCGTGCTGCCCGTGGGGTTGGCGAGGACGACGCGATACTTCTCTTGACCACCGATGTGATGCGGGATGGAGAAGCTGCGCGGCGCTTCCGCCGAGGGCAGGCCGAGGTTCGCGAACGCGATGGGCGAACCCGCAGCCGCCGCCGCGATGTTGCGCTGGCCCGAGATGAACGGACCGAAGCCCGTGTTGAAGTACGAGACACCCGCCTCAGCGTAGATCTTCTGCGAGATCTCCAGACGCAGGAGCGTGAACTGGTTCAGGATCGCGAGCGTCTGCGGCTGCGGAACCGGGAGGCCGGGAGCCGCCGTCGAGAAGAGAGTCGCGTCATCGGTGTTCGGCGACGCCGCCGCGAGAAACTCGAACGGCTCGACCTTGATGTTGTAGATCAAGATCTCTTCGGTCGAGGCCATGCCACCCGGCGTCGCCACGTTCGTGTCGCGCTCAGTCGCAATGCGACGCGTCGAGATGTTCGACGACGACGAGACGTTGTCGCTGACGTTGTAGGTGAAGCACTCGATCTCCTGATCGGTGTAACCCGAGAGGAGGTCAATCGTTGAAAACAGGGGCTTGTCAGTCCAGTCCACGATGGCGACGTTTCGGCCATCAGGGAGGCGGACTTGCGTGATCTGCGACTGGCCGAGCATTGCCATGGGCTAGACTCCAGAGCGGTGAGGGTGATCGAAGTGAGGGCGAACGGAGGCAGGGACGCGACTCACGCCGCGCCCCCACTTCGCGGGACTACGGGCGGAAGCCCGGCGTGCCGAAGGCCGACGAGTTCACCGCGCCGAGGTTGACCGTCTCGCCGCCCGTGTAGGCCGCGTAGCCGACGCCGCTCGTGGGCGACATGACGACGCCGTTCATCTCGGAAAGCTGCGCGACCGCAGCGCCGAGCGCGCCGTTCGGGCGCTGCGTGAAGTAGCTGCCGAGGCCGCTCGTGCCGTTGGTGGCAGTGTCGGGGGCAGCGGTGCCCGCGCGAGCCATCGACGTGATGTAGGCCTCGCGCGCATCACCCACGACGATCTGGTCGTGGACGAAGCTCGTGAGCGCGACGCCCGTCGCCGCAATGCCCGCCGCGAGGGGGGCCGCAGGTCCGCGGCTCATCATGTAGAGCGCGCCCGCCGAGACGAGGCCCGCGCCGAGGCCGAGCCACGGAGCGTTCTTGTAGATGAAGGCCTGCGTCGGGCCGGTCGACGGCTGCGCCCAGTAGCGCGCCGCAGCGATGGTCGCGGCGGGCACGAGGACGCCCACCGCAGTCGGCAGGACGAAGTTCATCAGACCACGCGAGGACTTCACCTTGCCGAGGCCCGAGAGGGAGATCGCGGAACCCATACCGCGGTGGTGCTTGCGAGTGCTGCGACGACGACGCTTTGCCATGTTGTTGCTCCTATACCAGTTCCCAGCGAGAATGTCCGCGGGGAGGATTCCCGGCGGCTTGAACAGTGTTCCAGAACTTCAGCGACTCCGACGACGGCGAACGCCGCTCACGCCCGCGCTCGCTGATCGGGAGACACACGCGCGGATCATGCCCTCTGCCTCAACGATCATGCGAGAAGCGTTCGTGGAGCGCGATGGTCCGGTCCACTCCTCTTCGCGCAGGGCTTCCGCGGCGTTGCGGATAACATGCAGAGCCTCATTCGTGCGCCCCGCGCACGACTTCATCTCTTTCGCCGCCTTCAGGGACAACGCAGCCTCATCCATCAGTGCGGCATACGCCTGCCGATGCTCCGCAGGCGATCCGGCGATGTTGCCCATGCCGTAGCGGCGCGACTGCGCGCGAGAGCCTTCGAGCACGACCGTGCCGAGCGACCCCCTGAAGCTGCCCGCTCGGCGGGTAGGGCCGCGGAGCTTGGACACCTTCCCGATCATCATCACCTTCGGCATATCACACAGCCTTTCGTTTCGAGATCGCGAGCCACGCGAACGCAACGCCGAGGCCCACGGTGACTGAGCCGACGCTCCAGAAGAACATGCGAAGACGCTGCGCCGCCTCATCCGCGAGAATGGTCGCGCGAAGCTCTTCACTGATGCGGCGAATAGCCGCCGCAGCATCACGGATCTTCTGCACCCTTACCTCGGGAGGATCGCTCGACGAGGCCGCAGCAGACGCTTCGTTGGTGAGATCGGTGACACGCAGGCTAAGAGTATTCGCCGCCTCCACCGCGATCCGACCCGCTGCCGAAGCCTCCCCGATAGCGTTGTCTGCCGCATAGCCCGTGACGGAAAGCTCCTCCATCGCTACGTCGACCGCAGAGGGCGTCGCACCAAAGCGCGGCCCACGGAGAGCGTAGCCCTGACGGTGAATCCGGTGCGTGTGAATCACGAGCGGCTCCTCTTGCCCTTGCGGTACACGGCCCAGCCGATCACACCCGTGAACGCGAGCACGCCGAGGCCGATGGCGAACCACGGAACATTATTCCCCCGCGTACCCTGTCGCCGCCCGAAGACGCGCTGCTCTTCGATGGTGACGGGCGTCGAGGCGCCGTTCGGTGCAGGAGGCTGCGGGCCGGGAGGGGCCACGTCGGGCGGCGGCTGCGCCGCAGGAGCCTCGGGAGCCGGGGGAGCCGTCAACGGCTCGTGCGCGGCTGCGACCGCAGCCTGCGCCTCTTGCCCTGCGGCCTGCGCGGCGTTCGGCACCGGGGAGGGAGTCGCCGCGGCAGCCATCGCAGCGTCGAGGTCACGCCGACGCTGGGTGAGCGCGAGAATCAGGCGAGCTTGCGTCGTCGCGTTCTGCCACTGCTGCACGCGGAACGTCTCCGCGTTGGCCGAAGGGGTCGCCGCCGCCAGCGGCGTCTTCAGCAGCACCTTCAGAGCGTTCGCAGTCTCAGGCCCCCAGAGCCTATCGACAGCGATCCGCTGCACCGCCGGGCTGCCCGCGCCATTGATCGCGAGGCCCGCGAGAGCGTTGTTCGCCTTCTGAAACCGCTCCACCTTTGAGCGGTCATACCCACGCCCGAAGCCGCCGACGTTGCCGAGTACGGCTTCACCCGCGGTGATCCATTCGAGCACGTCGAGGTGCAGTTGCGCGGTCATGGGGAGAGCTTTCCAGAAGAGGGAGGGGGAGAGAGCGAACAGGTGCCCCGTCGTGGCGAAACGCCGGGGCACCGATCAGTTCACTTGCACTTGCCCTTGCGGAACTTGACCTTGCCGTTCTGGAGCTTGCAGAGCTTCCGGCCCTTCACACACTTGCACGAACCCGCACGCATCTTCGCCTTCGCCATGTTGAGACTCCTGTCGTTGTTGTGAGATTGTCGAGGGAGAGAAGAGGGAGAGTCTCCCTCGGAGATCAGTAGCCCATCGCGTTGCGGTAGCCCGCACGCGCCGACTGGCCGGGGAAGTGCGCCATGCCGGGGATCGAAGCGTAGGCCGCGCCGAGGCCCATCGCATTGCGACCGGGCAGCGGAACCTGCGAGTAGCCCTCGTGCATGCTCTCTGCGCGCGGGTCCGTCAGCGACACCGCGCCCATGTGCCCGTAGTTGCCCATGTGGCCGTAGTTGCCCATGTGACCGTAGCCGTAGAGCCCGTTCGTCGTCGTGGGCTTCTGCATGCTCTTGACATACCAGCCGAGGCCGAAGCCCACACCCACGCCGACGAGCGTCGGAAGCATCCATCCCATCTTCTTCATCGCATGACCCCTTGGCGCGACTGCGCCCGTTGCATACCCGTACCGACGCCCGCGAAGAGCGTCAACCCTTGCGGCGCTTGCGGAAGATTGCCCAGATCGCCACGCCCGCGACGACGACGCCAGTGCCCGCAATGGCCCACGTCGTCCAGTCCGTGGGGGCGGCCTTCATTACCTCGGGAGGTGCAGGAGGTTCTGGCGTGGGAGGCGGCGGGGGCGGGGGCGGGGGAGGAGGCGGGGGAGGGGCAGGCCGCCGCGCCCCGAAGAGCCGCGTGCGGAAGTCCCCGAAGGGGATGCTGATCTGCGTTGCGCCCGTGTCGGCGTTGGCCCGCGCGTTGATCCAGTAGGAGTAGGCCGCGTCCTGTCGACGCTGGCGCGTGTCTGCGGGCTGGGCGGGAACCGCTGCCTCTGCACGCTCCGCTTCGGCCCGCTTGAACGCGGTCATCGCGCTGCGGCTGTTCGGCCCCCACTCGCCGTCCACGCCGATGGAGTAGCCGTGGTTCTTGAGCGCCTGCTGCACGTCGCGGACGGGCATCATGGTCGCGTTCTCCGCGGGCATGCTCTCCTGCTCGACTTCACGGACGAAGGACGGTGGGATGAAGCTCTCTGGATCCCCGAGGCCGCCGCGCATGCGGAGCACGCCCGCCATGTGGTGCTGATTCATCGCGAGGCGCGTCGCGCCGTTCATGCCCCAGACGGTGTAGGTGTTCGACACGTTCGTCCTCTCACTTCCGAAGCAGCAGGAAGCCGCCGCCGATCACCGCGAGTGCGCCTGCACCCCAGACCCAGCCGGGGACGCCCTTCGACTCTTTCTTGCCATCCTCACCACCGCCGCCACCACCGCCGCCACCGCCGGGGCTGGGACCGGGGCGATCAGGATCGCCGCCGGGACCGGGAGCGGGACCGGGACCGGGGCCACCGCCGGGATCGGGGGGCGGGGTGAAGGTGCCTGCGGGGTTGGCAATGCGGACAGGCGCAGGCGGGGGCGGGGGCATCTCACTGCCGGGAGGGGGAGGCGGCAGATCGCTGCCACCACCTGCGGGAAGTGCCTGCGGCGGGATACCCGCTGCCGGGAGTGCCTCAGGGTAGAGCTTCTGGATGCTGTAAAGCGCCGTGATCGCCTTCGTGACGGCGAGTACTTCGTTCGTGTCTGCGGGGTTCGGTCCCGTGGGCCACGCCGCCTTGAAGGCGGTGTAGAGCCGCCCGAGCTTCGTGGTCGTCGCCGCAGACAGTGGGCTGAGAGCCGCCCCACGTCGAAGGATCTTCAATCCCACCGCAACCGTGACGATGAGTCCGGCTTCGCGCTTCAGTGCGTTGGCCGTGATCCACTTGGGATCGGTCGGGTCGCGCAGAACGACCTGCCCGCCGCCCTCTCCGACGAGGTCAGGGCGCAGGCTGCGGATCTGAGCCATCAGCGTGAGGAACACGGGATCGGGATCAATGCCTGTGATCGTCGGGTTGATCGTCGTTGCACCAAGGCTCTTCGCGGCGTCCCACGCAGCGCGGAACTTGTCTTCCTGCGTTGGCGTGCCGCGGAAGCCCACGTCGGCCTGCTTGACGATGACCTTCGCAGCCTGTGTTACGCTCTGCATCGCGACGATGGTCGCCTCCATCGCTGCGGGAATCGCGTCTTCGTTCTGAACGGCGACCTTGATGCCCCCGCCGAAAGCACGAAGCATGGCCCGCGTGTCCATAACATCGAACGCACGCGCAGCCGCTTGCACAGCCGCCTGCGACAGCGTCAGGGCGATCACCGCCCCTGCGCCCATCGTCACCGCGCCGAGGATGGCGCTGATAGTCGCGACGATCACCTGCGCGGAGACGGCAGCAACGATCTCCCCCGTCTGGGCGTCTACGGCGGCTTGCACGGCTCGACGGAACGCCCAGCCTGCTGGCTCGTTTACATACGGGCCGAGGATGGCCTCTACCGAGTTTCCACGCGACGCGCAGTAGATATCCAGCACCGTCCGCAACCTCTTGGCCTGCGGATTCTGTTTCGCCGCGTCGAGGATCTCCAACAAGATCCGGGTCTGGTTCATGCACCCGTCGCCGCAGTACACCGTCTTACGGGCCGCGAGGATATTCTTCCTGATCGCGTCGTAGTTCCCGCGAACCATGTCCGCATCCTGCCAGTCGATGCCCGGAATGGACGGGCGCCCAGCCGCCCTAAGAATGGCGTTAGCCTTCGAGGCAGCCTCCGCGATGGCGCTTCCGACCGCCGCTGCGGTTGCCTTCAGAATGAAGATCGGAAGGTGGCGCTCGACGCCTGCGGGCGTGGTGTAGGAGATCAGGATCGCAGCCTCCACGTCAGACACGACGGGGAGCACCTTGATCTTCAGTTCCTTCTGGCTTTCGATGTAGCCGCAGGTGATGCGGTCTGCACCCTTGATCACGACGTAGTTGTTGACGCCCGACTTCGTGTAGACCGTAGGCTGATCCGCAGTGCCGATTGCCAAATAAACAGGGGTGTCCACCTGACTCGGAGGAACCGTGGGAACCCCGAGGCCACGCCCGAGCATCCCGCGCATGTGCGCGCCGTGCGCGCCGTGCATGTAGAAGGGCGAGGCGTCGTGGCCGTGAAGGCGTGCGCCGACGACCTGCCCGCGAAGGCCTGCGCCCGTGTCTGCGTCGAGGCGACGGATCACACGGCCCACTGCGCCGCTGTACGCGCCCGCAGGGAGCGCGCCCACTGAAGACAGGCCGCGAAGGCTCCCAAGCTGCGCCGTCGTCGCGCGGGTGTTCGTCAGGCGGTCATAGGGCGCGAAGGGCCGCACCGGGGCTTTGTTCGTCGCGCGCGGCGGGTTCGACGGGAACTCGGGCGTCGTGATCGGCGGGTTCGTGAGGTAGTGCCGCAGCGGGTACGTTCCCGCATACGTCACGTCCGTGATCGGCGGCACCGTGCCGGGAGGAATGAACATCTCAGAGGGGACGGGGCTGTTGCCGAAACCGCGGAGCACCATGGGGGGCCTCAGATCGATGGTAGGACGGGGCTTGCCCGCGTAGTCGTGACGGCTCACCATGTCACCCTGCCGTGAGGCGGCGCGACTTCGGGGTGACCCGGCGGCGGCGCTTGAACACGAAGAAGCCGACCACGCTTGCAGCGAGGAGGACACCCGCGCCCGCGAAGGCGTAGTAGGTCCACGAGGGGAAGCCCGAGGTGGACGCAGGGCGCCGGGGCGGCGTCACGACAGGCGTAAGCACGGGCACGTCGCCCGAGCCGGGCTCAGGGGGAGCCGCAGGCGTCGGCGTCTGGAGGCTCTCCGCGGGCGCAGGCTCAGGCTGCGGGGCAGACGGCGCAATGCCACCCTCGCCGCCCGCAGCAGCGACCGCCGCGTCACACGAGGTTAGCTGCCGCACGCGCCCGATAAACTCCGCGACCTCGCCCGTGAAGCTGGAGAGAGCTTTGTAGACCCCGGTGTCAAGCTCGGGCGACGACCAGACCTGCTGCTCGTAGAACGCGCCGCGAGGCCCGACGAGGTCGTTGTAGACCGGGATCAGGCTCTCGTACACGTCGGGGTTGATCGCCCGCGCGTTCGCAGCGTCGTTGATCAAGCAGTTCATCGCGGCGCGCAGGCGACGCTGCTCCCGCTGGAACATCCCGATGGCTTCGTTGCGTTGCGCGTCCGTGGGCGCGAAGCCCAGCGGGCGCATGAAGGTCTGTCGACCGCGTCTCATCGTCGACCCCCGTTGCCGTGCCCGTTCGAGATAATCTCGCGCGCGCCCGACTGCGCGTACATGACCTGCGCGAGCGCCGCCTCGCGGTTGTGTGCGCGGTCAATCGCGGCTTGCTGCGTGGCGACCTGCCCCGCGACGGGCGTCTCCGCATAGGCCGCAGGCGGCCCGCTGCGTTGCTGGCGCGGGATGCCCCGCGACACGAAGTCCTGATAGGGCAGCGTGTAGTCCGTGGGGAGGCGGTTCCAGTACTGCGCCGCCTGCGTCGACTGAAGCTGCATCAGCGGGTTCACGCCCGTGATGCGCGCGACGACCGCACGCGACCCCGAGGGTCGCGCTGCATTGAGCGCGGAGTAGACGCTCGCAAGCGGGTGGCGCGGCGCAGGCCCGAGCTTGTACTGCTGGTTCACCATGCGCTGCGGCAGGTACTCCGGCATGCTCGCCGCCGCCGCCTCGCAGGACGTGCAGGCAGCTTGATACTGCTCGATGGCCTGCCCCATCAGCCCCGGCGAGCGGGGGTAAAGGTGCGACCTCTTGAGCGTCAGCGAGAGCGCCTGCACGTCTGCGGGCAGACGGTACTGTCCCGCAGGCATGTGCTGATCCCGCCCCCAACCGCTGTTGCCCCATGAGGTCATGCGTACCCCTTACCAGCCGCGCGCGGCGTTGTAACCCCCACCCCGCTTGACGCCGGAAGGTGCGGGCCGCATCTACTTCGTGACGCGGAAGCGGGCGGGGAAGCGCACCGTCGCACCCGACCCGCCGCCGCGCCGCTTCGCCTTCACCCACGCCCGAGCCTTCTCAGGAGAGATCTTCGCCGCCACCTTCGCGGGACGGCAGAGAGGATAGCCCCCCTCCCGCTTCGGGCGCCCGCACGCCGCGTACCCGCCGCCGGGGAGAGGACGTGCGAGGTCGACCCACTTCTCCGCGTACCACTTCGCGAGAGGCTTCGCCCCCTTGCGCCCGTGGAACGTGCCCCCGCTCCGCTTGTACTCCTGCACGAGCCGCCCCGAGGTGTAGGCGTTCCACCGCTCGACCTGCCCGCGCAGCCTCGTCTTGATCCGGCACCAGAGGGCAGGGTCAACGACGTGATCTGGCGCGGTGCAGGTCTTCACCGCCGACGCTTCTTCACGAGGGAGGCGTAGATCTTCAGCCGACACCCCGGCTCGACGGGGACGACCTCGCGGTAGGCGCGGATCGCGGCGAGCTTCGAGGGCGACGTGATCGTGAGGCTCCGCGTGGGCGAGGTCCGCGTCGGCCCGCGACGAAGCCGGAGAAAGCCCTTACGCTTCGCGCAGTAGCGCGTCCCGACGACGGTGAACGTCGGCATCAGCGCCCTGCGCGCTTCCCGAAGCCCTGCGCGAAGGCGACGGTGGGAGTGATCACGGGGAACATCCCCCCGAGAATGAACCAAGCGATCCCCCAGCCGACGCTGTTGTTTCGCTTGTAGCCGTGGAAGCCCGAGACGCCCGCGGAGGCCGCGGAGATCAGTCCCCAGATCAGCCGCCCCGTATTGTTGGGCGTCTCCGTGGAGCCGTTCCCGGTGTCAGGGTTCGGTGGATCCCCAAGGGAGCCGAGGTTGCTGATCACGCGCACGTCGAGGGGCTTGAGGTTCATGCTGCTCTCCTACCGTCCCCCGCGGCGAGTGTCACCCCCGGCTCAGAGCGCGAAGTCGCGGTGCGACTTGTACGGCTTGAACTCGTCGCCCGGCTTGAAGTTCTCGACGGTGCAGTCGAGGCTCACCCACTTCGAGGGGTTCTCGTGGGGCACGCCGACGATGGGGTAGATGTGCTCCCAGTGCTTCCCGGTCGTTGAGATCACGCGGGCGACGACCGTGAAGCCGACCGCCTTCAGCAGGCTGGCGATCAGGATCGTGGAGTCGTCGCAGTCGCCGCCGCCGCTTTCGAGGGACTCCTTCACGGTCGAGAAGGTGTCCGTCTCGGCGGGGTCGAAGGTGTAGCGGAGGTTGAGGACGGTGAAGTCCCAGATCCGCGTGATCTCGCACTCGGCGTCGCGGGCCTTGCAGGGGCGACCCACCGGGGCGCGGTAGAACTGCCCCCACGCCTCGACGACGGAGATCTGCTGCCCCGTCGAGGGG
>Ga0315283_10005343_pt1 | contig 11331 bp, 8 predicted proteins | sample YL17G09_0_MG_FD_204541 | JGI IMG/M metagenome (GOLD analysis project Ga0315283, IMG submission 204541) | Sediment microbial communities from Yellowstone Lake, YNP, Wyoming, USA - YL17G09_0 | ecosystem: Environmental > Aquatic > Freshwater > Lake > Sediment | place: USA: Wyoming | collected...
ACAAAATCTTTTAGATTAGAGATACGACGATCTGATATGGTTATTGGATTATGCTTACCTTTAGGAGAAGCATGTACAGGCATGACTGAGCCGTAACCAGAACCGGGATGAGATCTATATGTAGAAGGATCTACAGCAATAATGCTAGAATGACCTGTATGATTTGTATATTCTAGATCGAATGTAGCTTGAGCAGATTTAAAAAAGGCTAAAGATAATAGTCTTTTAGCTAGAGTTGGATCTATCTTTTTTATTTTTTGAGCGAGCTTAAATAATTGAGTATTTTTCATTAATTTTCCTTTATAGCACTGATATATTAATATATAGATGTGAAGATATCAATACTTCTTTTTTTGTTCAAAGTGTACTTCTTTGATCTTATTGCGTAAAACAAAAAATCTACTTTCGATGTGTTGATGTCTTAATAATTTGCTTCTGTGTACTAGCGACATCAATCCTAACTCTCTTAATCTTTTATATTCAAGAATTTTGAAATTACTCTTCTTATATCCCCTATTTAGTGTATAGGCTAAGATAGTTTCGGCAACATATCTATCTATAAGAGCAAGTTGTTTCTCATCTGTAACGTGTTTTAGATAATAGTCAACAATTGCAACAGATTTTAAGTTTTCGGTAAGACCCTTATTAGCCAGCTCTATAATTTTAATAGCTCTCTCTTCTATAGGAAGTACGCTCCATTTTTTGCGAATGCCTTTTTTAACTCTTCTTTTGGCAAGATTAAGTATTTTTCTTACTTTATCTCTCGATAATCCTACACTTTTATCTGCTCGATATTCTAGTCCTAGATGTTTAAATTTACTTGTATGCTCAAAGCTTGCATCTTCTATCCTCTTAGTAGATAGAATAAAGTTCTTATTATGTGAGGGTTTCAAATTAAGCTTTAGAAGATTAATCTCTCTATCAAATGATTCTATAATTTCGAGAGCCTTAGAGCGAGAAGGAGTTATAATTAAAAAATCATCTGCATATCTAAAGTATTCAACATCGCTTTGTGACTCAAATAATTTATCTATTTTGTCAAGATAGATATTAGCAAAGAAGCAGGCTATCGGAGATCCAAAAGGAATGCCCTGTTGAGCAGATAGATCGATAGAGGAGGCGTCTTGATATTTAAAATTAATACGTTGATTTAAAATATCCAATACATCTGGATCTTTTATAATATTAGATAGTTGTGTTTTTAGTATTTCGTGATTAATAGATGGAAAGTAGTTTGAAATATCGCGCTTAATTATATATAGAGTTTCTTGCCTAGCAATACATTTCGCTATCTTATCCTGACAAAAATCGACGCCGCCGCCTTTTATCTTATAGGCATAGCTATTTTTACTAAAAAAGGTATGATATTTTGAAGATAAGACATTATAAAGTAAAGCATCTGCTAGACGTTCTTCCCACGGAAAAAGATATACAAGCTTTTCCTTCTTATTTACTATAAGCTTTTTAACTTTAGCAGAGCGGAAATTAAATTTTTTACTTTTTAGTTGTGAAAAAAGTTCTTTAGCCTTTTTTTCTTGAGCAAAATCATAAAAATTCTTATCATCGATGCCCTTGGAAAAAGCTTTGGATGGAGAGAAGAGAAACTTGGTATATACTTTGAGTGCTACTTTATAGAAAGTAGTTTCATTACATATTTCATTCCAAGTGATATTCATCTTCTTCTCCTTTAAAGGGAGAATAGTGATAAGTAATAGATTGTCAGATAGATAACAACTTTTTTGCAAACTTGATAGCTAATCTTGCATCTTGTATAGATGCTTTTCTACATTGAGAGCATAGAGGGCTATCTCCCTTATAGTTAGGCGGGAGGGACATTAACTTATTGCAACTCCTACATTCTTAGATTGTCAAGAGCTTCCTTTGCAGGACCAACTTCTAGAATTGATTTAGGACGATTGGCCCACTTACTTACAAGTTTTATCATGTTGTATTCCTTTTTTATCCTACGGGACCGGTTCCATCTTCGTTCATGCGGGTTGATACCTGGCGATTTGAGTCATTAAAAATATCTGTAGATCTAGGCATATAATCATATGAGTGTTCAGCAGGATGTTTTTGATCTATTGGATACTTTCCTTTAAATCTATTTTCTGCTATCATATCCAGAACTTTCTTAAGTTCTGGAGAAGAAGTTACAGCAAGATCAGAAAGCTCATAAAGACTATCAAATCTAAAGTCTTGTGCTGCAGAAATAAAATGATAACCCTTTTCTTGTATTAGAATTGAGGAGCCGTATTTTGCTATACAAGCTATACTCTCATCTAAAGAAGACGTAATTATATCCTCTAAGGAGGTTGGACCTTTATTCATTTTAGTCAAATTAACATAACTAGCTAAACGAGAAAATAAGGCCTCATCATCTAAGTCACATCTGCCTTGATTATTATGAATTTCAATAAATTGAATGTCTGGTATTGTTTTGTAGAATTCGATTTTGGCGATTGTCTTTTCATTATAAAGATCATTTACGCCTGAATTTTCTCTATCTCCAATTGATCCAAATACTTCAATAATAGCTCTTGGATTATTGCTATCGTCAGTTAGTACAAAGTCTGGTACAAAGTTGGCGAACTTATCGCTATTTGTGGGAATCTTATTTGTTAGACGAGGAATAAAGTAGGCAATCTTGTATCTATCAAGGAATTTCTTTACACGAATTTCTTCAGTAGAAAGCCTAAGTCTGGACATGTCTTCATTGTAATAGTCTTTATAATCCGGAGCTATAGAGCAAACTAAATCTGCATATGACTTAATCTGACCTGCTTCTACAAACTTTTTTACTACATCCTTAAAACTTTCAAGCTTTCTATTAGATTGTAGCGCGCTCTTATATATACTGTGGTGATTAGTTAGGAATGGAAGTGTTATAGGATAGTCTGATGCATTTAATGCTGCTAGAACTTCCTTAACTTCGTCTAGAGTCCATTCGTGTCTTTTCTTAATGCCATTCCTTATGTATTCTTTAGCTTCTTCTAGGGTGTTTATTGGACTATCTAGATCCATAGTTCCATCATCGTTTCTACAATGTCCACAAGCTAATATTGCCTCTGCCATGGCTTCGTCTTGAGATTGAAACCACTCTCTATGAGAAGGTGCAGAAGGCGGAGTAACTTTTAGAAGTATGAATTTAAGACGAGGTGGTAGTGCTGACTTATTCATAGGCTTATTTGCAAGATAAAGATCTTTAAGTTGTTCTATGATTTTTTCGCGAGACCAATTTTCTTGCTTATACTCTTTTAGAGAGGGATCTTCCTTATATAGTCTTACTATTCTTCTTTGAACTTCGCTTGGAGTGCGGCGGAGTCTGAGGGCTATATTTCTCCAAAGCTTCTTATGAGGAACTTCTTCTTTGCGACCTTTAATATAAAGATCTTTGAGTTCTTTAACATCTTCTTCAGTCCATTTTTTATAGGCTAGCTTTGTAAAGGATTTAAGCTTAGCTATCTTCCAGTAGTCGTGTTCTTCATTTTCGAGTTCAGGATCCTGGTGTTTATATAAAAGTGATTTGGTTCTTTCTTTTTCAAGCTTTAACTTTTCTGCTGGACGATCGTAAGTTTCTATAGCTTTCTTTTCATCAACTTCACTTATTAGACCTTGAGTAGAAGCAGTAGTTAGAAGAACTTTATTATTAGGATCTTGTTTTTTGGCCATTTCTTTAATAATATTCATTAAGACATACTTCCAATCATGGAATACATTGCGAATTCTATTTACAACTGGCTTTGGGAAATCATAATTATTTGCTCTTGCTAGTTTATCACTTTGCATTTCTACAATATACCAAACTTTCTTTTCTTCATCAATATCTATTCGAGTGTGACAAATTTCATTTTGATCACGGTGTGTTTTTATTTTAGAATAAGCATTAAAAATTTCATCTCCAAGTAAGGCTTTTGTTTGTTCGTTGGGAATAAGAAGAACTACTGGTTGTATATAGTCCCCAGCAATTGCGTGGACTTTAGAAAGTACTTTTACATCAAAAGGAAATTTTTGAGAAGATATATTAGTATATTGTTTAATTCCTTCAATTTGTTTATTTTTTTCTTTATATTGTTCTACTAAAGATTTGTTTACTATTTTCGGATCATCTAATTTAAGACCTTCTACCCAAAATTGCTTACTTCCATCAGCAAATTCTTTAGCTGGTCCATCGTCTCTATGAAGCTTACCATCTATCCACCAGCCACGATAACCATTTTTATATTCTTCAGCTGGGCCATCTTCTCTATGACGCTGACCATTTATAAACCAAATCTTATCTCCATCAGTAAATTCTAAAGCTGGTCCATCGTCTCTATGAAGCTTACCATCTATCCACCAAGCTTTACTACCATCACTGTACTCTATAGCTGGACCATCTACTCTATGACGCTGACCATTTATAAACCAAATCTTATCTCCATCAGATTCTTCTACAGCTGGTCCATCAAGTCTATGAAGAGTAATCTTAGATTTATCTAACTCGTGCCACTCATCCTTAGTAAGTTCTTGTTTACCACGTTCTTTAGTATAAACAATAATAAAAGGTTTTTCTTGAGCCAATTTTGTAAAGGATTTAATATTTAAAATAGCTGTAAGCTTTTTTTCGTACTGCTCATGTTCTATTTCTTCCATATCTTTTAGTTGCTCTCCTGTAATCTCTAGGACTTTACCGTTAGGAAGTCCTAGGAAGCCTCTTTTAGTTGGAAGAGAGTTAAAGAAATCAACCCCATATCTATCTTCTTTTAGAAATTCTTCTAGAGTATTGGACGAAGTAAGATAATAAAGACCTACTAGTTCAGACCTAGAGGGATCTAGCCAAGCCTCGTGCCAAGAGTCTAAATCTAAATTATCTAAATTATCTAAATCAACATCAAGATTTATTTCTCTTTTTCCAGAAGAACTTCGATGGCTTTCTACATCAAAAGGAAAATAATAGGAAGGTTTTCCTCTCCAAATATATCCTATATTAGCGGTAACCTCCTCTACATTAAAAACTTTTTGGCCTGTGCCGAATGGAGTAACACAAATTTCGCCTCGTATGCTTTGATCTTCTAAGGTTAGTGCATTTTCAGCTATTTGAAGCCAAAGTCTTGGGGGTCCATTGTATTTGAACGGAGTGATATCTTGTTTGATAATATTTTGTTCTTGAGCTAATTTAGTAAAGGGTTTAATTTCCATATTATTCCTGAGCTACCTTTTCTGCAAGAGACCTACATTTAGACTCTTTGCAAGTTAACCACAAAGTCATTTCTGGTCTACTCTTAATATTACGAAGATGCTCTAAAGTTTTTTCATCAATAAATTGTTTTAGCTTAAAGTATATGGAGCTAGATATTGGGGGTGTTGTTGCTATTATATCTTCTATGACCTCTGTATTATTTGATTTTAGACTGTCTAAAAAACTCTCTGCAATACTTATCATTTTTCTAAAGTAGTTGACTTTTTCCATTATTCTTTTAAATTGAGGCTCTAGTATACTCTTTTGAGATTCTAGCTTTTGAGTATTGAGCTTTAGAAAATCGAGGTTGAATGGAACTTTATCGTCATCCTCCCAGTTTGCCATACCTGCCCAGATATCGAAGAACTCCTTTGATAGCGAGATGAATCTATTATCTGAGCAGTATTTTTGCATGATCTCAGAGCCTGAATACCCAAAGGTTTTTGTCATTGCATAAGAAAGACCGAGAACCTTTCCCATCTCTTCATTAGAAAGAGAAGCTTCTTTTTCTTGAGGATAACCTTTAAAATCTACAATAGCCTTAGTTACTTCCTTATCTAGATAATCTAAGACTTGGTCGAGGAAGTCGTTTTTTTCTTCAACTACTGATCTTGTTATATTATATTCTTTCATTTTTTTATGTAAAGATTCTCTTTTAACTTGCATCCAAAGAAGCTTAATCATGGCTTTATCTTTACCATATAGTTGAGGCTTTGATTTAATCTCTTTAATCTTAAGAACTTTAGGGTCATTCCTAGGTACACCAATAGTCTTGACAAACTCCTCAACTGTACTAAGAGTCTTCTTGAGTTTTGCGGCTAATTTAGTTTGATTTTTATTTTCAAGTTGAATAACAAATGATTTGATTTTATCTCTCATCTTTTTCTCCTATCGGATCTACTATAAACTGGAGGACGATCAGAAAAGGCTCCCTGTCCACCTCTAACTATATATGGCTGCAATCCTGAAGCGCCTCGACTAGTACCAATTCCACCTCTAGATCTATCTCCGTACTGAGCAAATTTATCGGTCTTAAAAAATTGATAAGCAGTAAATGCATAAATTAAACTGGCCAAACCATCCGTTTCTCTACCAGTTTTTTTGTGATATTGCTTCTTGATTATACCACCTTGTTCTGCATTTATAACTTCGATATTTGTCATATGATCTAGTAGCCATTCAATCTCTTGTTCGGCTTTTAGAGAGTACGGGAAAGCGAACTTACCTTGACGTAACTCATCAAAGTAAATCTCATGAACTACGTGTTTGTCAACCTTAATTGTATTAATAGTCTGATCGTAGTTAAAGATCTTCTTAAGACTACCTGACCATTCGCAAGAGCTAAATCTTTCAGCACCATACATTTTTTCTAAGCGTTGACATTCTGATTGACCAAAGCCCTTATCTGCTACCACCTTTTTAACATTATACTTCTTGATAAGCTCACTTACTTGTCTTACCTTATCGTCAGTATCATTTGTTGTTAATCTTGTAGCATATTCTAACTTTAGTTGACCTGTTGGCATTAAGGACATAACAGTAACGACAGTATAAGAACCAGTTCCAGTATCTTCCACACCTGAAACTCTTGCGCCCCAGTCAATTCCCATAAACGTTTGTCTATCAAGAATATAAGGTGGAAAGTCCCAATCTTTAGTATCTGGTTTTGTTGTTGTTAGTCTTATAATATCTTGCTTTGTTAGAACGTCTTCCTCAAAGGAATAGAATCTACCAAGTACTTCGTTATAGAACTGTCTTGCAGGATATTCTTTTCTTTTAGCATCAACTGATTCTCTAGTTATCATTCCATTTAGGAACTGAGGAACTTCGAAGCCTACATAATCATAATCTTGCTTAGATGGAATGGTTGGCATCCATAAGCCTTTAGGCATTTCTTTTATCTTATCGCAAACTTTTTGGCAGCCTTGACCGTTTTCATCTAGACACTTGATCAGATGACCAGAAACAAGATTAGTAAATACTTCGTCTCTATTTATTGGATTATAGAATAAAGGGAACTTATGAGCACAATGAGGACACTTAAAGAAGTATTTTTGCTTATTACTTTTTTCCCAGATCTTGTGGAATAGACTACCTTCTGAAAATGGTGTACCAAATACTAGATGTGGAAGTTGTTTACCATTATCTATATATCCAAAGTGAGAGTTAGAAGATGCTTCGAGTACGTTACGGAATGCTTCTTCGTTCATAGTACCAAACTCATCCATGCAACATAAGCCGGAGATAGAAACACCTCTAAGGCGGCGGCCATCTATGGATGTTCCTTCAATATAAAGTGTATTATTTTTGTTAAAGTCTTTTTGTGTTAAACTTTGAGATCCACTTTTGTGTAGAAAATCAACGGGAAGAGAACCCTTCTTGATAGAGTCTTCTATAAGTTCGATTAGTCTTTTAGAGCTGAATCTTCTAGCTTGTCCTATCTCGGGAAAAGCATGGAGAAAACTTTTGTGATGTTCCATTTTCATAAAATAGAGCATGATTGCTGCGGTTAGAGTAGATAGCCCCACCTGTCTGGCTTTGAGTACACAAATTGGCTTACTATGCTTTGAGTAAGGAAGAATATGGCAACAATATCTCATAATTTGCTTAGCAAAATCGCGACCATTATTAGTATAGGAGAATTGTTTACCTTCTAGAATTAGATTGTTCTCAACAAATTCTACTACATCTAGATTTGATAAAAAGTCGCTAAATAGATCATTACTCATTGTGTTTTCCTTAGGAGGCGTATACTAAAGCAATATAAATCAATATACAAAAAAGCTCAAAGAAGTCTTAGGCTTTTAAGTTAACTAATTGCTTGCCTTAGTTTGGTCTATTCTTCATCTGTAGGTCTAGATCTATATCTAGTATTAGATTTATATGTTCTTTTATAATTATCGATCCACTCAGATAAGGTCATGGTTTTGATGGAGAATTGAGACGAATTTTCATTATAGTGGATTGGAGGGGGCATATCGGAAGTGGAATGGAATATAGAGCTATTGAAATAAGGAGCATGCTCTAGTAGATAATTGGGATCTACCTCTTCTATAGATTCGTCTTCAATTCCTTGATAACTAAGAGTTGCAAGAATTTTTTCGAAGCTGGCATTAGGAATAAAAAAGACTTCGCTAGTTTGTTCATCAGAAATTAATGTTCCTCTTTTACCATGGAGTTGCTCTAAGGAGTTTTTAAACTCATCATACTGCTTTTTTGTTAAAGACCATCCACTTTGAGGTTTATCTGGCAATAAAAATGGATCTGTGGGAGTACTTAAGGGTCTTATTATTTTTTTGGGAGAAGTAGTAGATTTGTCTCTAAGATTAGGAATTTCTTTACTTAGTGGTAGTTTCTTAAGCCGCTCAATAGCACTTTCTGCTAACTTAATTGGTGGAGCAGATAATCTTTCGAGATCATGCAATGGACCAGAATGAACTGCATGCCTTATATCTTCTTCGCGTGCAAGGATACTTCTTGTCTCTTTGATAGAGTTTTTAGCTTTAAATATATATTGAGCTAGATTCCAAAGTTTCGTAAGTCTTTTCGGGACATAGATAAGATCTTCACCAGTAAATTCACCTTCTTTAAGTTCGGACTCTAAGTTGTTAGAGCATTTTTTAACAAAGTCATAAAGTGCAGCAAGTTTATCTGCATCTTCTTGAGAAGGAAACTCTATATTTGGGTTTTGCCTAAGAACTCTCTCATTATCAATTTTTATTTGATCAGCTCTATTCTTTTTTTGCTGCTCATAATTAAGAGTATTAATTACTGGGAGATCATCTTGAATAAAAGGTTTTTTCTTGAAATCTAATACTTTTTGTGCTAGCTTAATTTGATAGCGAGCAGACTTTATCTTTTTAAGTGCAATGTTCATTATATTATCTTCTTTTCTTAGAGATTATTTCATACTAAAGCAATATAAATCAATATAAAAAAAGCCTAGGATTTCTCGTAGGCTTTTAATACTTTTTAATTATAGCTTAACTTTTGATTAAGATTCTACTTCAAACATCTCATTAAGGAAGTGCCTAAGATGATCCTCATCAAGCCAACCTTCAAAGTCGGGATGTTTTTCTTCAAAATACTTAGCAGTCTTAGACATAAAGTCAATAAACTTTTGTTTGGCTTCTTCATCTATAAACTTCCTCTGGGGGCCTTCTCCTACACCCAAATACTCAGCATATTCGTCTTCAGCAAATTTGCTAACCTTAGCTTCTGCTCGTTTAATTGCCTTAACATCTGATGCTACTCTAGCTTTTGCTAACTTAATTGCTTGTACTGCTTTGTTTAGCGCTGTTACTTGACGAGACATGATTTTGTTTCCTTTGCAGAAAAATTTAACTTCTTAGCTTAACTCTTAAATAGCTTAGAAGATTCTTCTAGGCTTTTAGTTCTTCATTTAATTTTATTTTTAGGCTTTTGAAACCGATCTCATCTCTTTAAGAAAATCTCTAAGAGAAACCTTATTTGCAGCCGAAGATGCCTCTTCTTTAGATATTTCTTGTGGGGAACCATTCTGCTCAGTCAGATACTTTGAGACTCTTCTAGCTTGATCTGCTCCCATTGGACCAATAACTAAACCATCAACTTGATCCTCTATATATACCTCATTTAGTTCTGGCATTTCACTTGCAGTATTACCCATCTGTTCAAAAATATCTTTTGCCTGGCTTGTAAAATCGGAAAGAATATTATCTGCATCATATTCGTCTTCTGCATTCTTATAGCTATTCCAAGTGCTTTCTACTAGCTCTTCCATTTTAGATTTAAGTAAAGCTTCGGCATCTTCATATGAATTTTGAGCAAATTTGCTAACTTTAGCTTCTGCTCGTTTAATTGCTTTAATATCTGATGATACTCTAGCTTTTGCTAACTTAATTGCTTGTACTGCTTTGTTTAGTGCTGTTACTTGACGAGACATGATTTTGTTTCCTTTGTTTTCTTTGTTTTCTTTGTTTTCTTTGTTTTCTTTGTTTTCTTTGCAGAAAAATTTAATCTCTTAGTTGACTTTTAACTTCTTGCACTCCACATTTTGGACAAGCTACTAAAGCTGGTGCTACTGTGATGTCCTTCATAGTAGCTGGTCCTGAACACTTCGAGCAAAAAACTTGGCCTGCAAATTTACTTACTTTTTTTTTGCAGCGATAAGAGCTTTAACTTCGTCTTTCAAAACACTATCAATTTCAGCTGCATCTTCATGCTCGCCAGCTAGATCAAGATCATTAGCGATCTTAACTAGTTCTTTTAGCATATTCATGCTTGCACGCTTAGTTGAAGCTACTTTGTCTAGATCAGCAAGAATGCTTTCTAGTTCTGCATCTTCATCGCCATGAAGTTCTAGTGATTCATCGCTATGTGATTCAGCGTGACCTTCGCCTTCTAGATCAGCAAGCAAAGATTCTAGATCATCGCCTTCGTCACCATGAAGTTCAAGTTCTTGAGCTTTTTTTGTAAATGATTTGATATTCTTCTTGCCAGCAGCTTGAAGACCATCCCACTTTTCTGGGCTATTATCTTGTGAGCCGAATGGTCCGCCTTTTGGTTCGCGTAATGCAACATCCATCATAGCAGATGCGATATCTTCTAGACCTTCAACTACAGCATCGGCATACTCTTCAGCTCCACCTGGAACTGGAGCTTTCTTCATTGTATAAAGAGCCTTACTGTCGCCGCTGCCAACCATACTGCCGCCGCCGCCTGAAACTCCCATAGTTTCTACAGACTCGTTGAGAGTTGTATGATTTTTTGGATCAACATTATAAAGCTTGCTGCGATCAACTTGAGCTTGTTTTTCCATTTTAACTAATTGTTCTTGGGCAAACTCACTATTCATGAATGATTCCCAGACTTTACTATTCTCTTTACTCATTGTAAGACTCCTTATCTTTAAATTATTACACGAAAGTGTGTTCTTAGACGTTTTTCTATGAAATTGCTTTGAAAATCAATACTTTTATACACCGTAACTTGAAGGTGAACGTAAAATAATCCAATTATTTGTTGGTGAATAAAAAATTAACTTATATGCACGGTGTGGAGTGGACGATACAAAGTTTCCAAGAACTCCATCTATTGAATGCAGGCCGCTAACTCTACCTATTGTGAGA
>Ga0315283_10005344_pt1 | contig 11330 bp, 9 predicted proteins | sample YL17G09_0_MG_FD_204541 | JGI IMG/M metagenome (GOLD analysis project Ga0315283, IMG submission 204541) | Sediment microbial communities from Yellowstone Lake, YNP, Wyoming, USA - YL17G09_0 | ecosystem: Environmental > Aquatic > Freshwater > Lake > Sediment | place: USA: Wyoming | collected...
ACGGCTGCCGGCGGGGGCTGGCGCCGAAGAGCAGCCCTTGGCCGGTCGGCGTAGTGCTGCTTGGCGGCGCCTGCCCCCACCGGCAGCCGTCGGCCAACACCTGGGGTCATTCTCGACACGAGTTTTTCGAGGCATGAATGGCCGGAGGTGGCCGTTCTGAAACCATCGCTCAACGCCGACGCGGATAAAATTCGACGCCGTCTGCTGGGCGAGGTGCGAATGTCTTCATACAACTGCTGCCGCCAAGAGTCGGCCGAACGCCCGCACCCCCAATCCGCTTGCTCGCGTGATTGAAAGGCGTATCCGTCCGTCACTACGGTTGGTTGCAACCCGCGTCCGCGCACGCCGGTTTCAGCTGGTCGGCAAGGAAGGCGGCAAGGGGCGCGGCGTCGCCCCCGCCACTGCCTGGCGGGCTGCCGATTGCGCCCCGCGATCAAACCAATGCAAACGCGGGCGGTGCCGAACGCGCCGCCCGCGCCGACCTCAAACGATGCGCCAGATCGAGTCGCGCATGGACCCGGGCATGAAGTTTTCGCTGCCCTTTCCCGTTATCTCCAGATACTTCTTGTCCGCGAGCATCTTCGCCATCACAGCCTCCAACGCGGCCAAGTCCTTGTAGCGGGCGGACCACGCTATGCGCTGCGGGTTGCCTCCAATCGGCAACAGCACTTCGAGATCGACGCCGTAATTGCCTTTTACGTAAGCAGCGATCTCATGGGCAAATCCAATCGCGCTCGCGGTCTTGCCGGGCGCAATGCCCGCCGTACGGTTGAAGGCAATCATCTGAACTCTCCTTAGGCCGAGGTAAGCGGCGGCTTTCGTCACCGGACGTGACTGACGTCAGTTTGCACGCCAATCCGCACCGGCGCCTAGCACTTCCTTTCCCGGGCGCAACCTGATCGACCGGAGCGCGGCGGGTCAGCCGCCCCCAGGCGGCGCTCGCCGCTGCGCGCTTGGTGACAGCTTCGCGGGGTGTTTCGCGGCGCGACCCGGGCGCCATGCCCATCGTGCCGCCGACCCGGTTCATTCTGATGAACCAGGTCCGACTCTCGAAGGGCCGCTGGCCGGTCAGCGACCGTCGAGTCCGGCGGTCGCGACCAGCCTGGTAAGATTGCGCCTCCGTCTGCTCGCCGATTTTCAGAGCATCGTCAACCTCGATCCCGAGATACCTGACGGTGATAGTCAAGCTTTCGACAACGTTGACGCGGCGGCGCCAGAGCTCACGCAGGAAGATCCTGGCGAGCTTGAAAGCGCAAGCGCGCTCCCACCGGAATACCCGGGGTGGATGATGGCGCGACAGGCCGCAGGGCGCGAACCTGCAGCGCGATCGGCCTGTTCATGGTGACGTCGCTCGTCGTCGCATGATTCGATCGGTGAACCTTCGCGCGGCCGCGCAGCGTCACGGCGTGACAGATTTGGGTCGGTGCCGGCGGCGCGGCCCTGTCTCTTGCCCCTGAAAACACGCGCGGTGTCGCGGCACGGCATTTGCTTACCCAGTTGTCAAGGGAAAATTTTCATGTTGATACAGGCTTTGCGACCGGTGGAACTCTTTCTCTCTCGTCGCAGTCTGAAATCACAGGTGATGTAATTGACGGGTCGGTGCTTGTGGCAGAGAGGTGGTGAGTTCCTGTGCGGCTTCGCGATGGCAGCACTCCGCAACCAGAGGCTCACTCAAGTTTCCGGCCGCAAGGTCGCGCCGATATTGTGGTGACCCACGACGGGGGAGGTGCTCTATAGATGACATTTACTACAGGTCGACCCAGACGCCGGCAATCATGTACCGGCACACGTTGCGGTGACGCAACGAAATGAAGCCACAGCGATGTGGCGATCCTGCGAAGCCCCGCGATTATCGTGGGGCTTTGCGCTGGTGGTTCTGGAGCGCCCCGCGAGGATCGGGTGTCCGCGCTGGCATTCGATATGGCAGTTCGGACAGGCAACAGACTCCGACTCCTGCCGCCGCGACGGCCGGCGAGGCCAAGACAACGACGGTCAATGACACAAAGAACAACAGCTATTGAGAGGGCCATGCATTCAGTGCAAGCCCGAATGGCCCGTCGCCCACGTCCCACCCTGAACCAACAGCGCATTCGAGCGGGGAGCGACCTATGACCCAACCGTGGGGAAGGTGCGGATCACCGCTTTGATGCACGCGCTTCGGGTTCTGCCGGAGACTGCGGCAACGCCGCGCCGATGATGCCCAACACCGGGCCGACCTTGCCTGAATCTCAATCGGGCCAAAGCGGCTGAGCCAGCGGTAGTCTGCCAGCCGCCTCCACCTCGGTTCAAGGCGCTCGCTGTCGACGCTGATCCAGCCTGAGCGCGGCAGCAATGATGGGCTTGGCCCACGCCGGCGTCTGCGAACGATCGCCGGGTCCGGTAATGGCGCCGCCGACCCGGCGAAGCAGCAACCGGGGTCCCGCCTTCGCCGGCGCATCGGCATCCGCCTGCGCGCTGTTGTCGTAGACGACCAATTGGTTGAGCTTGGGCAGCACGTGGATCAGGTTCAGGCGACCGCGAACGTAGCGCCGCTCGATGTCGGCGCGCGGGATGTCATGCCCGCCCCGGGCAACCCGCTGCCGCACGCGCGCGACATGCAGCTCCATGGAGTCGAGGCCGATGAACCAGACGTTGACCTCAAGCCCGGCTGCCATCGCCTCCATCAACGGACCGACGATCGTGTCGCCACCCAGGGTTGCCTCCAGCGCGTAGTTGCCAGGTTGGACGATCGCGCGGCGCAATCGGGCCACGCTTTCTTCCCACGCCCAGGCGCGGTCAATTCGACCCCGCTCTCGATCCGCACCCCGAGCCCGTCGCGCTCCGGCGAGCTCCTGCGACAGACCGCGACGACGCTGGCTCCGCGTGCCTTGAGCTGCCGCGCGCGCTCGAGGCCGATCCCGCGATTTGCCTCCGTGACGACTGCAACACCCATGGCGATCCTCCTCTTCGATCCGCTTGGTTCGTCGCGCACGCGCCCTGCGTGCGCAGACGATTGTCGTCGACGAGCGGCGCCGGGGCTTCTGGAAGGGCCATGGCCGGCTGCGCGCGCCGGCTTCGCCGCCGATCCTTGCAGCCGCGGCGCCAAGACGTCACAAACGCGGCAGGCCGGCGCACCCGTATGCCCCGTACGGCCGACCTGCGCCTCCCGGCACCGGGCCAGCGCAGCCCGCATGGACACCCATCGACGCCGGGTTGTCGAATGTCAATGCGCCGCAGCCGCTGCCGGGTCAAACTGGTGGTATCGAAACCCAGGAGACCCGTCATGCCCTCCCCCCTGACCATCGCCTCGCTCGAGGCCGCCGTTGACCACGTACTCGACCACATCGACGGCACCATCGTGCTCGGCGCGCCGCTGGGCATCGGCAAGCCGAACCCGTTCGTCAACGCTCTCTACCGCCGCGTCAAGGCCAACCCGGCGCGGCGGCTGCGCATCATCACTGCGCTGTCGCTCGAGAAGCCGGTGGGCAAGAGCGATCTCGAGCGCCATTTCCTCGAACCGCTGGTCGATCGAGTGTTCGGCGACTACCCCGACCTCGACTACGTGAAGGACTCGCGCGGCGGCGGCCTGCCCCCCAACATCGAGGTCCACGAGGTCTTCATGAAGACCGGTGACTACCTGCACAACAGCGCCGCTCAGCGCGGCCACATCTCGAGCAACTACACCCACATCGCGCGCGACATGGCACTGCAGGGCATGAACGTCATGGCGCAGGCCGTGGCGGCACGCGAAGACGCGCAAGGCCTGCACCTGAGCCTTTCCAGCAATCCCGACGTGATCTTCGAAAGCATCGAGAAATTCAAGGCGATGGGCCTGCCGCTGATGGTGGTAGGCGTCATCAACCGCCAGATGCCGTTCATGCCCAACACCGCCGAAGTGACGCCCGATTTCTTCGACGTGATCGTCACCGATCCCGCGGCGACACACACCCTCTTTGGCCCGCCAAACAGCCGGGTGACCGCGGCCGACTACGCAATCGGACTGCATGCGGCCAGCCTGGTGGCCGATGGCGGCACGCTGCAGATCGGCATCGGCTCGCTCGGCGACGCGATCGCGCAGGCACTGATCGTGCGCGACCGGCATGGCGACGAGTACCGGCGCATCCTCGAGTCGTTGTGCCCCGACGGCGTGTCCGGGCGCGACCTCGGCCGCTTCGACCAGGGCCTGTACGGTTGCTCGGAAATGTTCGTCAACGGCTTCCTCAAGTTGATCGAGGCCGGCATCATCCGGCGCGAGGTGTTCGGCGACGTGGCGCTGCAGCAGACGCTGAACGAAGGCACGGGCGACGAGACCGTGACGGCGCAGCTGCTGCGTGCGCTGCTCGACAAACGGCGCATCCGCGCCCGGCTCGACGCCGACGACCTGACCTTCCTGCAGCACTTCGGCGTGCTGCGCCGCGACGTGCAGATCGACGGCGACAGCCTTGTTCTGGGCGAACTGAAGGTGCCGAATGACCTGCGCAACGAAGGCGCCTTCGAGCGCATCGCCCTGGGCATGCTCGGCACGCGGCTGACGCATGGCATCTTCATGACCGGCGGCTTCTTCCTCGGCCCGCGCGACTTCTACGAGCGGCTGCGCACGATGCCGCCGCAGGAGCTGGCGAAGATCGACATGACGCGGATCGATTTCATCAACCAACTCTACGGCAGCGAAGACCTGAAGCGTGCCCAGCGGCACAAGGCGCGCTTCATGAACACGACGATGATCGTGACGCTGCTCGGCGCGGCGGCGAGTGACGCGCTGGAATCGGGCCAGGTGGTCAGCGGCGTGGGCGGGCAGTACAACTTCGTCGCCATGTCGCACGCGCTGCCCGACGCGCGGCTGATCATGATGCTGCGCGCCACGCACGACAACAAGGACGGCCTGAAGAGCAGCATCGTCTGGAACTACGGCCACGTGACGATCCCGCGCCACCTGCGCGACGTGGTGATCACCGAGTACGGCGTGGCCGAGCTGCGCGGTCAGCCCGACGGCGAGGTCATCGAGCGCCTGATCGCGATCGCCGATTCACGCTTCCAGGACGAGCTGGTCAGGCAGGCCAAGGCGCACGGCAAGCTCGATGCGCACTACGAGGTTCCCGAGCGCTATCGGAACAACCTGCCGCAGGCGCTGGACGACAAGCTGCACCCCTGGGCCGAAGCCGGGCTTCTGCCCGACTTTCCGTTCGGCACCGACCTGACCGCCGACGAGCTGCACATCGTGCGCGCGCTGAAGAAGCTCAAGCGCGCCACCCAGCACCCGGCCGAACTGGTGACGCTGGCCGTCATGAGCCTGTGGGAAGGCAAGGAAGCGCCGCACGCCTACCTCGAACGGCTGGGCCTGGCCGACGCGCACAGTTTCAAGGACATGTTCGTGCGCAGGCTGTTCGCAGGGAATCTTTGAAACACGCTCGACGCGCCGAACCTCCAACGGAGCCGCACACATCGGCGCGGCGCAGGGTCAATCGGCGCGCCTGGCCACCAGCGGAGCGACCCGTTCCTCCACGCCCCTGGCGATCTTGCCGGCCAGCGCCACCGCGGCGCCCGCGCCGAGCATTCGCGCGAACGCCTCGCGCACCTGGACCGGAGTCACCGCCGCGATGCCGGCCATCAGTTCTTTGCGCGAGCGTACGCGGCCGAAGGCGAAGAGGTCGAGCGCTGCGATTTCCATCCGTTGCGAGGGCACCTCGTGCGCGCACAGGCTGCGTACCATGATCTGGTTGCGGGCGCGTTCCAGACCCACCGGGTCGGTGGTCTCGGCGTGCTCGCGCAGCAACCGGGTGACCTCGACGAAGTATTCGTCGAGGTGCTCGGGCATGGTCGACGCCTCGATCACGAATTGGCCGCACAGGTCCGTCACGTCGGCCGAGCAATCCGCGTGGTAGACCAGGCCGCGCCGTTCGCGAATCCGGTCGAGCAGCGGCGAGCTCATGCCTTCGCCGAACAGCGCTGCGGCGACGACGGCGCCTTGGTACTCGCCCAGCAGCCCGGGGATCGGGAAGCCGAGCACGGCGTGCGCCTGGCTGCAGCCGGGCATCCGGCGCGAGCGGATTCCGCCAACGTAGTCCGGCGCCGCGACCCGGTTGTCGCTGCCGCGTGGCATGTCGCCGAACGCCATCGACGCCTCGGCGACGACCTGGTCGGCATCGACATTGCCGGCGATGCCGACGACGATGTTTGCACCGTTGTACTGCTGCTGCACGTAGGCTGCCAACTCGGCGCGGGTGAAACGCCGGATGTTGGCGCGGCTGCCGATCACCGGGCGGGACAACGCGTGCTCGCCGTAGCACGCCTTGTCGAAAAGCCTGAACGCGGTCGACAGCGCGTCGTCCTCGTCCTCCGCGTACTCGTGCAGGATGACCTGGCGCTCGCGCTCGAGCTCGGCTTCGGGAAAGGTGCTCTGGCGGACGATGTCTCCCAGCATCTGCAGGAAGGGCCCGGCATCGCGCGCCAGGCCGCGCATGTGGAAGGCGGTATGGTTCTTGTCGGTGTGGGCGTTGACCTCGGCGCCCAGGCGCTCGGCATCGAGGTTGATCTGCTGGCAGTCGCGTGAACGCGTGCCCTTGAAGGCCATGTGCTCGATGAAATGGCTGATGCCGCTGATGCGCGCGCTCTCATGCTGGCTGCCGCTGCGCACGAAGACGCTGACCGCCGCCGTGGCCACGTACGGCAGCCGGAGCACGACCACGCGCACGCCGCTGTCGAGCGTCGTGACCGAGGTATCGGCATCGCTCGCCTGGTCGGCCATGTGCGGCACGCGGATCAACGGGCGGTCGCCAGCCCGTGCTGCCGCGGCTGGCCGCGCGTCGCAGCCATCAAGCGCAGCTCGGGCGCCGCCTGGGCGCTGCCGATGGAAATGGCCGCGCCGGCAAAGGACGGGCCGATCGCTGCAGCGCTCCGTGATGCCCTGACCGCGACTCAGCCGACCGACCCGATGATCTTGCGGTACTGGTCCTCGCCGAACGCCTTGAGGGTCGTCGTTCGGATGTTGCCGCCCTTGGCGATCGAAATGGCGAGTTTGGCGAACTCCTCGTCGTTCGGCGCGTCGATGATGACCACCATGTCGTAGGCGCCCATCGTCGCGTAGAACGCGGTGATCTCCGCGCCGTGCTGGCGACACAATTGCCGTGCGGCGTCCAGGCGATCCGGGGAATCCTTGACGTGGCGGATACCCTGATCCGTCCAGTGGCTGAGCATGATGTAGGTGGACATGGGTTCCTCCCGGTGTTGAAGATATTGAATCCTCATAGCCCCATCCAGCCGGCCGGTGTTTGACACAGATCATATCTGATGCAGATCACGCACCGGGTGCCGGCAACCCGGTGTACCGCTGTGTTTGGCAGGCGCGGGCGAAGCCGCGTAAAATCAACGGCTTTGCCAGCCCGCCGGTTCGCGATTTTCGCGTCGGCGCACGGCGACGGGACGAGAGCTCCGCCATGAAAGCCGCCGACATCCGCACCAGGTTCCTGCAATTCTTCGCCGAGCGCGGGCACACGATCGTGCCGTCGTCGCCGCTCGTGCCCGGCAACGATCCGACGCTGCTGTTCGTGAATTCGGGGATGGTCCAGTTCAAGGACGTGTTCCTGGGTATCGACAAGCGAGCCTACGCGCGGGCGACCACGTCGCAGCGCTGCGTGCGCGCGGGCGGCAAGCACAACGACCTCGAGAATGTCGGGTACACCGCGCGCCACCACACGTTCTTCGAGATGCTGGGCAACTTCAGCTTCGGCGACTACTTCAAGCGCGAGGCGATCCAGTTTTCGTGGACACTCCTGACCAAGGTGTATGGGCTGCCGGCCGACAAGCTGTGGACGACCGTCTACATCGATGACGACGAGGCCTACGACATCTGGACCCGGGAGATCGGCGTGCCGCCCGAGCGCTGCGTGCGTATCGGCGACAACAAGGGCGCCAAGTACGCCAGCGACAATTTCTGGCAGATGGCGGACACCGGCCCGTGCGGGCCGTGCTCGGAGATCTTCTTCGACCACGGGCCCGAGGTGTGGGGCGGACCGCCGGGATCGCCGGAAGCCGAAGGCGACCGCTACATCGAGATCTGGAACCTCGTATTCATGCAGTTCAATCGCGACGACAAGGGCGTCATGCACCGGCTGCCCAAGCCGTCGGTGGACACCGGCATGGGCCTCGAGCGGCTTGCCGCGGTGCTGCAGCACGTGCACTCGAATTACGAGATCGACCTCTTCCAGGATCTGATCCGGGGCGCGGTACGCGAGACCGGCGCAAGCGATTATCTGAGCCCGTCGCTGCGCGTGATCGCCGACCACATCCGCGCCTGCTCGTTCCTGATCGTCGACGGCGTGATTCCCGGCAACGAAGGGCGCGGTTACGTGCTGCGCCGGATCATTCGCCGCGCCATCCGCCACGGTTACCAGCTCGGCCAGCGCGCGCCGTTCTTCCACAAGCTCGTCGAGGATCTCGATCGCGTGATGGGCGAAGCATATCCGGAGCTGCGCCGCGACAAGTTGCGTGTGGCGCAGGTGCTGAAACAGGAGGAGGAGCGGTTCAGCGAGACGCTCGAGCACGGGATGAAAATCCTCGAGCAGGCGCTCGCGGGCGGCAGCAAGGTACTCGACGGCGAAACGGCATTCACGCTCTACGACACGTTCGGCTTTCCCCTCGACCTCACCGCTGACGTCTGCCGCGAGCGCAGCGTCACGGTCGACGAAGCCGGTTTTGACGCCGCGATGGACAAGCAGCGCGAGCGCGCGCGCGCCGCGAGCCAGTTCAAGACCGGCGCGCAGCTCGACTACGCCGGGCCGAAGACGCGTTTTCGCGGCTACGACGCGCTCTCCGGCGAGGCTCGCGTGATCGCGCTGTATCGCGACGGCGCGTCGGTCAACGCGCTCGCGGCCGGCGAGCGCGGCGTCGTGGTGCTCGACGAGACGCCGTTCTATGCCGAGTCCGGCGGGCAGGTCGGCGACCGCGGCGAGGTCACCAGGGGCGGCGTCTGCCTGACGCTGTACTCTGTCGACGACACGCAGAAAATCCAGCCGGACGTTTTCGGCCACCTCGGCGTCGTGGTCACCGGTGAGCTTGCGGTCGGCGACGCCGTGGCGGCGCACGTCGACCAGCCCGCGCGGGTGCGCACGGTGCGCAACCATTCGGCCACCCACCTGATGCACAAGGCACTGCGCGAAGTGCTCGGCAGCCACGTGCAGCAGAAGGGCTCGCTGGTCGATCCGGACAGGACGCGCTTCGACTTCGCGCACGCCGCGCCGGTGACCGACGACCAAATCCGCCGCGTCGAGGCGATCGTCAATGCCGAGATCGTGCAGAACACGGCGGCGCAGGCGCGCGTGATGCCGATCGACGAGGCGCAGAAGGCCGGCGCGATGATGCTTTTCGGCGAGAAGTACGGCGACGAAGTCCGCGTGCTCGACATCGGCACGTCGCGCGAGTTTTGCGGCGGCACGCATGTGTCCCGCACTGGTGACATCGGCTTTTTCAAGATCGTCGCCGAGGCTGGCGTCGCCGCCGGCATCCGCCGCGTCGAGGCCGTGACCGGCGACAACGCGCTGGCCTGGGTGCAGGCGCAGGAGGCGCAGATCGCCGCCGCTGCGGCCGCGCTGAAGACGCCGGTGGCCGAAATCGAGGCGAGGATCACGCAGGTGCTGGAGAGCACCAGGGCGACGGAAAAGGAACTGTCGCGGCTGAAGGCCAAGCTGGCGGCGAGCGCGGGCGACGATCTCGCCGGCAGCGCCGTCGACGTCAAGGGCACCAAGGTGCTCGCGGCGATGCAGGATGGCGCCGACGCCAAGGCTCTGCGCGAGACGCTCGACAAGCTGAAGGACAAGCTGAAATCCGCCGCCATCGTGTTGGGCAGTGCGGTGGACGGCAAGGTCACGCTGATCGCCGGCGTCACCAGCGATCTCACCGGCAAGGTGAAGGCCGGCGAACTCGTCAACCACGTGGCGCAGCAAGTCGGCGGCAAGGGCGGCGGGCGGGCGGACATGGCGCAGGCCGGCGGCACCGATCCGGCCGGGTTGCCGAAGGCGCTGGAGTCGGTGCGGGCGTGGGTCGAGCAGCGGCTTTGATGGTGGCAAACCGTCATTGAGGGGAGTGGTCGCATGACGTTGCGCCTCGCTGTTACCGTCGATGGGCTGAACCAGCGGGCCCAGGGCTGCCTGCCGGGCCTCCTCGGCTTTCGTGTGCTGGCGCTCGAACAGGGCCTGCTCGTCGCCGAAATCGACATCCGTCCGGATCTTCTGGCTGTCAACGGCTTCCTGCACGGGGCGACGGTGGTGGCGCTCGCCGACACCGCCTGTGGCTACGGCTGCATGGCACATCTGCCGAAAGGCGCCGACAGTTTTACGACGGTCGAACTGAAGACCAATTTCCTCGGCACCGCCCGCGAGGGCACGATCGCCTGCGTGGCGCGACCGGCGCACCTCGGCAAGGCGACGCAGGTCTGGGACGCGGTCGTGACCCGGCACAGCGACGGCAAGTCGATCGCGCTCTTCCGCTGCACGCAGATGGTCCTGTGGCCCAAGGCGTAGCGCGATGCTGACCGTGCAGCGGATCGATCATCTCGTGCTCACCTGCCGCAACGTGAAGGCGACGATCCGCTTCTACACCGAAGTGCTGGGCATGCGCGAGGTCACGTTCGGCAGCGGCCGCAAGGCGCTGGCTTTCGGCCGGCAGAAGCTCAACCTCCATCCGGTCGGGCAGACGGCCGGCCGGGCAACCGCATCGACGGCCCCTGCAGCCACCGAGCCGGTGGCCGCCGTGGCGGCCCAGCCGACGCCGGGCTCCGTCGACCTCTGCCTCATCGTCACCGAGCCGGTCGACGTGGTGCTCGCGCATCTCGCCGCGAGCGGCATTCCGATCGACGAGGGCCCCGTGATGCGCACCGGGGCGCTGGGGCCGATCGAATCGGTCTACATCCGCGATCCGGACGGCAACCTGATCGAACTGGGGCGCTACGTCGATGACGCGGACTGAGAGGCTGAGAGTCTTTCGATCATGCCCGCTCATCACGCCAGAAGACGCCCGCTCGTCGTTGCCAATGCTCGCCATAGCCCGAGCTATGGCTGCGCTTTGCGCCTCGATCGGCCGCCTTCTGGCGCGCTGCTCGGGCACGCTCGAAAAACTCTCAGCCTCTGAGGCTGAGAGTCTTTCGATCATGCCCGCTCATCACGCCAGAAGACGCCCGCTCGTCGTTGCCAATGCTCGCCATAGCCCGAGCTATGGCTGCGCTTTGCGCCTCGAGCGGCCGCCTTCTGGCGCGCTGCTCGGGCACGCTCGAAAAACTCTCAGCCCTGAGTGCGCGCCAAGGCAACGATGGCCCCGGGTTTCGTTTGCGCTCAACCCATTGGGCTACGCCATCCGCGCTG
>Ga0315283_10005345_pt1 | contig 11330 bp, 8 predicted proteins | sample YL17G09_0_MG_FD_204541 | JGI IMG/M metagenome (GOLD analysis project Ga0315283, IMG submission 204541) | Sediment microbial communities from Yellowstone Lake, YNP, Wyoming, USA - YL17G09_0 | ecosystem: Environmental > Aquatic > Freshwater > Lake > Sediment | place: USA: Wyoming | collected...
GAAGGACGGTCGATGAGTTCTTCGTCAGCCTCAGCTCATTGAATACCGGGGCCGCCTATATGAAGTCGATCACCGGCGAACCCGACACGGCCAAAGCCATGGAGTACATCATGGCCTCCACGATCACGACCGTTGCCTATCCACCGGTCAAAACGATCGTCGATGACCCGCTGATCCCTCCAGGTCTTCGCGATGTGCAGCAATGGTACGCCGACGGGGGGATCTCGAACAAGACCCCGTTGAAGAGCGTCCTGGGAGTCGGCGGGGTGAGCGAGCTCTACGTTGTCAACACGTATCCGTCTTATCCCAACAGGAGCGAACCCAGCCTCCGGGCGACTTTCCCGAATGTCTTCGCGATCCTGATGCGAACGGCGCTCGAGCTCTTGCCGAACCTCTACTTTCTGCGCGACATGGAGGTCGTGAAGGACGTGAACAACGATCTTGCGGCCTGGGAGCGGCTGACGGGCGATGCGCTCGAGGCGGCCCCCGACGAGGGCACCCGCGCCCGGCTTGCGAAAGTCTTCCGGTCGGCGGAGGACCGCTTTTCGTTCAAGAAGGGGAACAAACAGATCATCGACCCGGTGATCATCGCCCCGGATGAAGAACTGCCGGTTCAGGACACGGAGTTTGTCCAGCCGAAGCTGGGCGAGACCCTGGAGATGGGGAGGGAGAAGGCGAGACGGGTGCTGGCGGGTATCGGTCATCATGACACATGAAAGTGGAATTCAACCTATGGACATTGCATCGATCATACGCGGACTCATCGGACTCGTGCTGGTCACGGGTCTTGCTGTTGTCTTCTCCTCCGACCGCCGTTCCATCAACTGGAGGCTCGTCGCCGTCGGCTTCGTCCTCCAGTTCTTCTTCGCTTTTCTCGTCCTGACGACGGAGGCCGGCCGCGATCTCTTCAGCGCGCTGGGGACCGCGTTCGTCTTCCTCTTCAGCTTCGTCACCGAAGGAGCCACATTCGTTTTCGGAAATCTTGCCAGCGGACCCGGAGCCAGGGACAGCCTGGGATTCTTCTTCGCGTTCCAGGTCCTGCCGACGATCATCTTCTTCGCCTCGTTCATGGCGGTCCTCTACCACCTCGGTATCATGCAGCGTGTTGTCCAGGGGATGGCCTGGGTGATGCTGCGCCTGTTGCGCACGAGCGGTGCGGAGTCGCTGTGCGTGGCCGCCAATACGTTTATCGGTCAGACCGAAGCCCCGCTGGTCATCCGCCCTTACATTGCGACGCTCACGGAATCAGAATTGTTGACGATCATGACGGGAGGAATGGCGCACATCTCCGGAGGTGTGATGGCGGCGTATGTGGCGATGCTGGGCGCCGCCTATGCGGGCATGCACGCCATCGCGCCGAACGCCGGCCAGGTATACTTCGCCGGTCATCTTCTTGCGGCCTGCATCATGGCCGCCCCTGCGACGGTGATCGTCGCCAAGATCCTGCGGCCGGAAAAAGGGGATCCCGTCACGCTGGGCACCGTGCGTCTGTCGATCGAAAAACAGCATGCCAACGTCATCGAAGCCGCCGCCTCCGGTGCCGCCGACGGCCTCCGGCTCGCGCTGAATGTCGCAGGGATGCTCCTGGCGTTCATCGCCATCATCGCCCTCCTGAACGCGCTCCTCCGTGGTGCCGGGAACGTGTCCGGGTTAAATGCCGTATGCCAGGTGCAGTTTGGCAAACCCCTCTCCCTGGAACTTCTGTTCGGGCTCGTCTTCCAGTTTGTGGCGTACGGGATCGGCGTGCCGTGGGGCGACGCACTCAATGTCGGGAGCCTGATGGGGATCAAGCTCGTGGTGAACGAATTCGTGGGTTATCTGCGGCTTGCGGACGCGATCACGGCCCATCAGTTGTCGGAGAAGTCGATCGTTATCGCGACCTATGCTCTTTGCGGGTTTGCGAACTTCTCTTCAATCGCGATCCAGATCGGCGGCATCAGTCCGCTCGCCGAGAACCGGCGTGGCGATATTGCGCGGCTCGGCCTGAAAGCGGTGCTCGGAGGGACGATCGCGACCTGGATGACCGCATGCATCGCGGGGCTTTTTGTCCGCTGAGATATGAACGACCGTCTCCCCGCCGTCCGACGGGATCTAGGGGTGTGACACGCCTGGGCGGTGCGTTGCGGGAATTCAGCCTCATCCCAGACGGATCCGGAATGTCGTCCCGACCCCCGGGGTGCTCCCCTTGACGAACAGCCTCCCCTTGTGGTTGTCCTCGATGATCCTCTTGGAGAGGCTCAGGCCCAGCCCCCATCCCCTCTTCTTCGTGCTGTAGCCCGGACGGAACACGTCTTTGTGGAACTTCGCGTCGATGCCCTTGCCGGTATCGGTGACGTCGATCGTTGTCTTCCCCCGCGCCTGCGTCAGGTGGAAGACGATCCTTCCGGCCGATCCCTCGATGGCATCAAGCGCGTTCTTCATCAGGTTTTCAATGACCCATTCGAACAATTCGCGGTTGATCATCGCGCGGAATTCTCCGGGCGTCTCGATCAGAAGGTCCACCTTTTTGCCCGACCTGGGGATGCGTTTCGCGATGTAGGAGATCACTTCCTGGATCACGGCGGCGACGTCCTCCTCCTTCAGATCCGGCCGCGATCCGATCTTGGAAAAGCGTGCGGCCACCTTATTCAGCCGTGCGATGTCCTGTTCCATTTCCTCCAGACTCTCCACCAGCGCGGGGGTACCGGCGCCGTCGAGCCTCGCCCGCTCCAGCCAGCCGATGATGCTTGAGAGGGGGGTCCCCAGCTGGTGCGCTGTCTCCTTGGCCATCCCCACCCAGATGCTGCTCTGTTCGGTCCGCTTGATGTAGCTGAATCCGACATAGGCGACGAGAATGAACACGGCCGCCAGGATGATCTCGAGGATCGGCAGCCAGCGGAGCTGGCCGATCAGATCGGACTCTCCGTAATGCACGTAGTTCAGGACGAGCGTATCGTTCAGCGCGATCTTGATCGGCCGGTTCCGGCTGTCCATGGCCGGGACCAGCGGCCGAAGGGATTCGCGCTGCTGCTCGATCGTCAGCGAAGTGTCGACCTCCACATTTTTCCAATAGAGAGGATTGTTGCCGGCGTCGGTGAGGATGACGGGGAAGTCGATTGTCCGGATCACCTCATCGAAGAGGAAGCTGTAGTCGCCGGTGGCGGACCGTTCGCTCGTCATATAGTCGTACGACTTGGCGTAGAGGTCGACCACCTGCCGCTCCCGGGTGAGCAGCTGGTTGGTGATCCGTTGCGAATAGACGAGCATCGCCAGAACGAAGACGGAGGCGAACACCAGCAACACGATCTTGAAATTGCCGGCCTGACCCACCGGAAGGAGTGTGATCGGGCGTTTCATAGGGGGGGCGCCTCAGGAGACCCTGACGGTCTGGTCCCGGCGGGGACCGACGGAGACGAGCCAGATCGTCGTTCCGCTGAGCCGGGCGAGCGCGTCCAGGTAACTCCTTGCCGGGAGTGGCAGGTCGCCGTAGGCGGTGACGGCGGAGATGGGCTGCTTCCATCCGGGAAAGGATTCGTAGACGGGGGTGATCCGCTCGAGCGTTGTCAGATCGGTGGGGAACGATTTCAGCCGCCTGCCGTTCACCTCGTACGCCACGCACATCTTGATCTCGTCGAAGGCGTCAAGGACATCCAGCTTGGTAACTGCGATCCGTCCGATGCCGTTGATCATTGCCGAGTATTTGAGCGCGACCGCGTCAAACCAGCCGCACCGTCGCGGGCGCCCCGTGGTCGCCCCGAACTCGTGCCCGGTTGTCCGCAGCCGCTCGCCGGTTGCCTCGGCGAGCTCGGTGGGGAAGGGGCCGTTGCCGACCCGTGTACAGTAGGCCTTCACGATGCCGACGATGTCGTCCACCGCCGTAGGCGGGACGCCGAGTCCTGTGCACGCGCCCCCCGAGGTGGGGTTGGAGGATGTCACGTACGGGTAGGTGCCATGGTCGACGTCGAGCAGAGCCCCCTGAGCACCCTCAGCGATGATCCGCTTCCCTTCGCCGAGCGCCCTGTTCAGATAGAGCGCCGTGTCGGTCACGTACTCATCGATCTGCTGGTCGAATTGCCGGTACTCGGCGATGATCGCGTCGACGTCGATTCTCCTCTCGCCGTAGACCTTTGTAAGGATCTGGTTCTTCTCCTCGAGGTTTGCGGTGATCTTGCGTGCAAGGACGTCGCGGTCGAGGAGGTCGACGATCCTTATCCCGTTCCGCATCGCCTTGTCGATGTACGCCGGGCCGATACCCCGCCCCGTGGTGCCGATCTTGCTCGCGGTCTGTTCCCGGACGGCGTCGAGCTGTTTATGGTAGGGCATGATGAGGTGGGCGTTATGGCTGATCAGGAGACGCCCGGTGATGGTCACGCCCGCCTCCTCGAGCTGCCTGATCTCACCCATCAGGGCGGTCGGATCGATGACCACGCCGTTGCCGATGACGCAGATGATCCGCTCACGGAACATCCCCGAGGGGAGCAGGTGCAGGACGTACTGTCTGTCGCCGATGCAGACCGTATGGCCGGCATTCGCGCCTCCCTGGTAACGGGCGACGATGTCGGCGTGCTCGGCGAGCATATCGACGATCTTTCCTTTTCCCTCGTCGCCCCACTGGGCGCCGACGACAATCTGGACCGGCATGACGGATGGACCCTGCTGTGAGCGTTCGGCGCGGGGACAAAAAAACCCGGCCTTTCATCTCGAAAGGTCGGGGAAACCTCAAACAGAAGCAATCACTTTTTGAAGGCAGCCGCGGCGGCGCTCACGCTCGGGTAGGTTTCGAACACGCTTCCGAGCTTGGTGATCCTGATGAGCGCGAGGATCTTCTCGGACGCTCCGGCGATCTTCAGAGCTCCGCCGGCGTTCTTCAGCGTGGTCGCTCCGCCGATGAGCAGGCCGAGCCCCGAACTGTTGATGAACTGGACGCCGGCCAGGTCCAGCACCACGCGTGTCTTCCCGTTGTCAACCAGCTCGTGCAGCGCGCTGTTGAGCGCGCTGGCATCGGGCCCTCCCATGAGATTCCCCTCGAGGGCAATGACGGTCGCGCCCCCCGCGGTCGTTGTCGTGAGTGTCATAGCGGCGTCTCCTGACGAAGGTGCTGCCCCCCCCCGGGGGGGATCAGTCGATCAGTTTTGCATTTCCCTTGCCGCGCATCCCCCATTCGAGCGCGATCGCGCTGGCGATGTAGATGGACGAGTAGGTTCCCGTGACGATGCCGATCGTGAGGGCGAAGGCGAACCCCCGGTTCACCTCGCCGCCGAACATCAGCAGCACCGCCAGAACGATGAAGACCGTCCCCGACGTGATGATGGTGCGGCTCAGGGTCTCGTTCAGACTCTTGTTCATGAGATCCTTCAGGGGCATGCTCCGGAAGATCTTCTGGTTTTCACGGATGCGGTCGAAGATCACGACGGTGTCGTTGACCGAGAGACCGACGAGAGTCAGGAAGGCGGCGACCATCGACTGATTTATTTCGAGGTTGAGCAGCCCGTCACAGATCGACACGATTCCGAGGGTGACGAGGACGTCGTGGAAAAGGGCGACCACCGCGCCAACACCGTAGATGAACTTGAAGCGGAAACCGACGTAGATCCAGATCGCCACGAGAGAGGCGATGACTGCATAGAGGGCATCACGCCGGAGCTCGGCGCCGACCTTCGGTCCGATCTTGTCCTCCTTCAGGACGATAAAGGGGTTCTGCAAGAAGCGCTCGGCGAGTCCCGACCGGATTCTGTCGCCGACCGTGTTCCCTTCCCCCTGTTCGACTGTGCGAACGAGGATGTCGCGCGTGCTGCCGAATGTCTTGATCTCCGCTTTTCCGTAGCCGATCGCGTCCATCGCCGTGCGGACGTCCCCGATGCCGACCGGCTCGTTGAAGTGGACGATCAGCTCGGTGCCGCCGAGAAAATCGATGCCGTAATCCACCCCTTTGATGAAGACGGAGACCAGGCCGATGAGAATGACGGATGCGGAGACCGTGTACCAGAGCTTCCGCTGGCCCATGAAATCGATGTTGGTTCTGCCGAAAAGACGCATGAAATCCCACTCCGGATGAAATTCGTGTTAGCCGAAACTGACGCGTGACCCGTACTTGTCCGTCAGTATGTTGAAGATGACGCGCGTGATGAAAATCGCGCTGAACATCGATGCCACGATGCCGATCATCAGCGTCAGGGCGAAGCCCTGGATCGGCCCCGTCCCGAACTGGAACAGGATCACGCCGGTGATGAACGTGGTCAAGTTGGAATCGAAGATCGCCGTGAACGCCTTCTCGTATCCGGCGTCGATCGCGGCGCGAATGGTCTTGCCCGCCGCCATCTCCTCGCGGATGCGCTCGTAGATAAGAACGTTCGCGTCGACGGCGACGGCGAGCGTCAGGATGATGCCCGCGATGCCCGGCAGCGTGAGGGTTCCCTGAAACGCCGCGAGGACCGCCAGGACAAACAGAACGCAAAAGATGAGCGCGACGTCGGCCACCGAGCCTCCCATCCGGTAGTAGACGATCATGAACAGGACCGTCAGCACGATCGCCAGGGAGGAGGAGATTATGCCGGCGCGGATGGAGTCTTCGCCGAGGGACGGTCCGACGGACCGCTGTTCGACGATCTCCACCGGAGCGGGGAGCGCGCCGGCTTTCAGGACTATTTCCAGCAGCTTCGCCTCGTCCAGGTTATCCATCCCTTCGATCATGGAAGATCCTCCGGTGATCTTGTTCCGGACGACCGGGGCGGAAAAGACAGCGTTGTCCAGCATGATCGCGATCCGCTTGTTGATGTTGGCGCCGGTGATGCGTGCCCACTCGCGCGACCCTTCCGTGTTCATCTCCATCCTCACGATCGGCTGGTTGAAGCTCGGGTCGAGCGTCGCCTGGGCCTTGGTGATCACGCCGCCGGTCAGCTCTGCGGCGACCTTGACGGGATAGAGAGTGAAGAACTTTTTCCCGTCGCTCACCAGACGCGGCTTCGCGCTCCAGGAGAACTGCATGTCGTTGGGGATGGTCCGGCGCACGTCCTCCCGGTCCAGGATCCTGCGGACCTTCTCTCTGTTCTCGTCCGCGACGACGGCTTCCCCCGGGAACTGCTTCTCGTTGATGATCGCCAGGGCGAAGAACGGATGCTTCCGGGCGAATTCCTCCGGCGTCATCTCCCCTTCGGCGGTCGAGATCCTGGTCGTGTCTTTCGTGGCGGCGACCGTCGCGGTATCGGTGGAATCGGTGACGCCGCTGGCCGCGAGAAGCTTGTCGATCGCATCCATGACACGGTAGGTGACCTCGGGTTCCTTGAGGAGCTTAAATTCCAGCAGCGCCGTCCCCTGGAGGAGGGTCCGGACTTCGGCTTCGCGGGTCACGCCGGGGAGTTCGACGATGATCCGGTTCCCCCCCAGCTTCTGGATCGAGGGTTCGGAGACGCCGTACTGGTCGACGCGGTTGCGAACGATCTCCATGCCGCGGTCGATCGCCTTGGTCGCCTCGTCATCGAGGTACTTGAAGATGTCGTCGTTGGTGTCGCGGAGGTTGCGGTAGTATCGGCTCATGCGGATCTGCCGCTCCTCGAACTTTCTGCGCAGGAGGACGACCGGCGAGACGTCACTCTTCTTCATCTCCTCCCGCACTTCTTTCATGATCAGCGCGAAGGCGTCGTCCTTGTTCTTCGCCAGGTCCTCGATCAGTTTCAGGACGTTGACCTCCAGGACGACACGCATGCCCCCCTGCAGGTCGAGACCGAGCTTGATCCTCTTGGCGCGGGCGTCGCGCAACTCGCCTTCATGGGAATCGACGTACTGCAGGCTGTCGTCGCCGTGGAGACCGACCAGAGTTTTGTGCAACGCGTAGTCCTGGTAGGTTGGCCAGAGGAAATAGATCGAGAGCACAACCGTTGCCGCGATGAACAGGATCTTGCCTGTGTATTTTTTCACTACGAAACCTCCGAGGTCAAACGTACGGGGATTGTGACGGATGCGTGGGGGTTGGGAACACATCGGGTCGTTTGAGCCAACAAATATAACGGAACAGCGTGAAAAAGTCAACGAAAAAAGCGTTGCTTTTGCTGGACATTTCGGTTATATTTTTGTTCGTTTCCTTTCAACGTTCCTTTCCCCAGACGCAAGGAGGTTGTCTTTCCGTATGCCAATCATGACTCGCATGCGCGACAGCATGCCGGTGATCCTTTTCGGATTGCTCATCGCTTTTCTGATCACGATCGTCTTTGAGTGGGGGATGGACTATCTCGGCATCCGCAGCGGACAGTCGGACACCATCGGCACCATCAATGGCAAAAAAGTCAGCTACAAGGAATTCTCCGAGCTCCTGAAGAACATGTCGGACAACGCCAAAGCGCAGACCGGACAGGAGCCCGACGACGCCACGACGGCGCAGCTGCGCGAGCAGGCGTGGGAATCGATCGTGAACGAACGGCTGGTCAACGAGGAGGTGAAGCGGCTCGGCATCACGGTGAGCGACCAGGAATTGACCGACTGGGTTTACGGCGACAACCCGCCGGAAGACCTGAGGAAGAACTTCATCGACTCGACCGGTCGCTTCAACAAAGAAATGTACGACCAGGTTCTCGGCAACCCGAACCAGTACATCCGCGATCCGCGGGGTGAGGATCCGAACTTCGGCGTGAAACGGCTCCAGGAGTTTGAAAAGCAGCTCCGCCAGCGCCGCATCCAGGAAAAACTGCAGAGCGTCATTGCCGCCGCCGTCCGCGTGACCGACGGCGAACTCCGGCAGCGGTTCGCCGACCAGAATGTGCGCTACGAGGCCCTCTATGCGCTCTTCGACCCCGCGGTGCTCGTCAATGACGGCGATGCGGCGGTCAACGATGCAGACCTGCGCGAGTACTACGAGGAAAATGTCGACCAGGTCAAGGTCGCGGCCACGCGGAAGTTGAAATATGTCCTCTTCCTCGAGACCCCCTCCCCGGCGGATTCGGCGGAACGCCGGTCGGAGATCGAGGACGCGGCGAAGAAAGCGAAGAGCGGAGCGGATTTTCTCCAGCTGGTCTACACGTACGCGGACCGCCCCGACAGCGGCGCCTTCTTCCGACGCGGCGAACTGAGTCCCGGGCTGGACAGCGCGGTCTTTGCGGCGGCCCCCGGCGCGATGGTCGGTCCGACCGAAGACGCGGACGGCCTGCACCTCGTGAAAATCCTGAGCGAGAGAGCATCGGACAGGGAATACGTCCATGCGAGCCACATCCTGATTCCCCTGAACGGCCCCGACAGCACCGCGGCGAAAGCGCGGGCACGGGATGTCGCGACAATGGCCCGCGGCGGAAAAAACTTCGCAGAGCTGGCCAGAGAGTACTCGACGGACCAATCAAGCGCCCGGAACGGCGGCGACCTCGGCTGGTTCACCAAAGGACGCATGGCGCCTCAGTTTGAAAGCGCCTGCTTCACGGGGACCCCCGGCCAAATCATCGGGCCGGTCCGTACCCCGTTCGGCCTCCATATCATCACGATACATGCGCGCGAGAACCGGGAACGCAAGCTCGCGAACATCCTGATGAAATTCTCTCCAAGCTCGCAGAGCAAGAACGACGTCTTCGACCGCTCGAAGGATTTCGCGTACAACGCGCGTGAGACCGAGTTGATCCGCGAGGCCCAGCAGACCGGGCTTGAGGTCCGGGAGACTCAGCTCCAGGAGAAGAGCGGCGTGGTGCCGGGCATCGGCATCAACGAGGGAATCGCCCGCTGGGCGTTCTCGGCAAAAGTGGGTACCGTCAGCGATCCATACACGATAACCAACGGCTACGCGGTGTTCGCGGTGGCGGAGATCAAAGATGCCGGCGTCAGACCCTTCGACGAGGTCAAGGAGTCGCTGAAGTCTCCCGTCTTGCGCAAGAAGAAGCTGGAGAAGGCCAAGCAGCTCGCGACCGAAGCGCGGGCGACGCTGGCGCAGGGAGACAGCCTGACGAAGCTTGCCCGGTTGAATCCCGCCGTCGGCGTGCAGTCGACCGGTCCCTTCACGGTTGCGGGGCCCGTGCCGGGCATCGGCCGCGACCAGAACTTCGCGGGAGCGGCCTCCGGGCTGCAACCCGGACAGATCTCCGCGGCCATCGCAGGCGCGCGGGGCGCGTACCTGATCCAGCTGACGGCACGGACGAATTTCGATTCGACCGCCTTCGCGTCACAGGAGGGAATGCTCCGATCACGCCTGCTGCAGGAAAAGAGAGGCCGCTTCGTGACGGATTGGCTGGCGAAGTTGAAGGAGAAAGCGGACATTGAAGACAAACGCGACCTCTTCTTCCGTTGATGTCCCCGACGGAGGGCTCGCCGCCCGGCTTGCCCTCCTGCTGTTGGTCACAGCACTCGCTGCGCCCCCGCTTCAGGCCGGCGAAGCGCGTTTCACGCTCATCGCGAAGGGAAACCTGACGACCAGCTCCCAGCTCTTCGTCAACCCCGATGCCGTCGATCTCCCCGCACGAGGCCAATCGGTGCCGATCACCAATTCGTTCGGTTTCGGTGCCGAGCTCAGGTACCGTTTCTCCGAAACCAATATTGCCCTCGGGATCTCCGCCGATTACATCCGGGCGCACACCTCAACCGACATCGCCGCCTTTCCGAACACCACGATCAGGGTGGACGACGGCTACACCGTCGTCCCGGTCGAACTGACGGGGTACTTCGTCATCCCTTTCTCGGGGGAGACCTTCGGCATCTTCATAGGGGGTGGGCCCGGTCTCTATTTCGGGAGGAGGATCTACCGCATCGGGGACACCGAGGCGGGAGTGTCGGGTAACCCCGTACCGGGGTTTGGCATCCATGTCCTGACCGGCGTACGCTACAGGGTCGAGGGACCATTCGAAGCGGTCTTCGAGATGAAATTTCGGGATCTTCAGTTCCGATCGGAGAATGCCTTCGCCTCCTCCCCGATCCGTGCCTCCAACGTCCTTATCAACGTCGGGACGCAGCCTTTTTCCGCGCGCACTCAGACCGACGGTGTTGTCTTCCAGCTCGGCATTGCTTTCAGCTTCTGACGGTGCGCACGCCCCTCCATCCCCCCGTTCTCACCCTGACTCTCCCCGGCATATGCCGGTTTGTCGGCGCGGTGTCGGTGACCGGCGGCGTGCGAAGGAGGAACACGTGACGACCGTTCCGGTGCAACGCGCAGGGCGCATCTACCTGACCGGCTTCATGGGGAGCGGCAAAACGACGGTCGGTCCCATTCTCGCCAACACGATCGGCTACGATTTCATCGACCTGGACGACGCCGTCGAATCCGGGACCGGCCTTTCCGTCGCATCGATCTTCCGCGAACGCGGGGAGGAGGGATTCCGCGGGATCGAACGGGACGTACTCCGGAGTTTGAGCCTACGCGAGAGGATCGTGGTCGCCCTCGGCGGCGGCGC
>Ga0315283_10005349_pt1 | contig 11328 bp, 8 predicted proteins | sample YL17G09_0_MG_FD_204541 | JGI IMG/M metagenome (GOLD analysis project Ga0315283, IMG submission 204541) | Sediment microbial communities from Yellowstone Lake, YNP, Wyoming, USA - YL17G09_0 | ecosystem: Environmental > Aquatic > Freshwater > Lake > Sediment | place: USA: Wyoming | collected...
CGGAAGCACTGCGCGCGGCGCGCCGCGGTGGGGAACTTGCGACGATAGCCGTCCATCCACTCCCCGCTGAAGCGCTCGCACGCGTCCGCATCCATCATCGCCCAAACGCTGCCGCCGAATCCTGCGCCGAACGCCGAGGCGGCGTGCGCGCCGAGGGCCCGCGCCTGGTGCGCGAGGTAGATCGTCTCAGGAACCTGGTTCCCGAGCCCCGTCTCCGCCTCGAGTTGTGAGCAGTCCGCCTGCCGTCCGAATTCGGCGAGATCCCCCTGGGCCAGCGCCGCGGCGGCTGCGGGGATGATCTCGACGCTCTCCGCTATGAACTGCCGGAAGCGGCCGGCAAGGAATCCCTCGGGGAACCCGGGCTCTGCGGCGCGCTCAAGCAATTCGCGTATCGCAGCCGACGCTCCGGTCTCGGCGACGGCGGCGGCGAGTGTGGGGGCCTGCGACCCTGACGCCTGGCGCCACCGATCGAGGATCAGCCGCGTAGACATGGACAAGCGGTTGTAGGCCTCCCGCTCAGGACCCGACTTGCGCGAGCGCACGCCGCTCACGGCGATGACGAGGGCCATCCCCTCGGGCCAGCGCACCGCTCCCTCAAAGGTGACAGGGGCGAAGGAATATCGGCTGACCCGCCCGGCGCGACAGCAGAGGATCGCGGTGTGGTCCTGACTCCCCCCGAAGGTGCCGACGCCGCGATCGCCGCTGAGCGGGCCGAAGCTCTGTCCGTTCTCGACACAGCCGAGATATTCCGCCAGCGCTTCAGGGGTGGCCAGATGTTGGCGCCAGATGTCGGTGGCCTGGAGTTCGTTGACGTCGGCGAGCGCGAGGAAGGTGGCCACGATGAGGGCGCTGGAGCTGCTCATGCCGGCCGCGGAGGGGAGGTCGCTGGCGAGTGCGACGTCGGCACCGCGCCGCGCTTCTGGAAAGTTCCTGGCGAGCCGGCGGGCCACCGTCATGGGGTAACCGGCCCACCGTCCGGTCAATGGAACCAACTGGGGGTCGAGTGGGAACGCTGCGCGTGCGCGGCTCGAGGTGTCGAGAAAGGTCACGGTGCTGTCGGTGCGCGGTGCCACGCCGATGACCAGCCCGCGCTCGAGTGCGGCCAGGAGGCTCCGGCCGCCGGCATAGTCGGTGTGCTTGCCCAGCAGCTCCACCCGGCCGGGCACATGCCACAACGCCACGTCCCTCCCCACGGCGTCGAGTGCTCCCCGCACCTGGTCGCGAAGTCCGGGCCCCGTCAGAGCCATGCCTCCACGCCGGCGAGATGTTCGGCGACCCCGGCGATGTCCCCACGCTGCGAGAGGTCGAGCACGCCGGCCTCGACCGGGACCACCCGGAAGCGGGTGCCGAGGACCCGGATGGCATACCGCACCGCGTCCTGGAGTTCGAGCTCGCCACGGACGGAAGGCGTGACGTGCCGGCAGGCGTCGAAGATCTCGGGACCGAAGACCCACGCGTTCATGCTCACCCGGGCGCGGGGCCCGAGCCGCGCGATGGTGGCCGGGTCGGGCTTTTCCACGATGTCGGCGAGGTAGCTGTCCGGGGTTTCCGCGAGGAGCGCAAACTGCGCGACGCGCGCAGCGGGAATGTTGCTCAGTCCGACGAGCGGTCCGGGCGCGAAGCCCGCCAGGCCCGGACCGTCGAGCGCGCGCAATTCGGCGAGGACGTCCGCGGGGTAATAGTTGTCGGCGTTGCAGACCAGGAACCGCTGGCCACCGGCGAAGACCTCCGCGGCGGCCACGGCGTCGGCCGTGCCGCGGGGCTCCTCCTGAGTGGCAAACGTGACCGAAATCCGGGACAATCGCCCGGGCGTTTCGTAGTACTTGCGCACCGACTGGTGCTCCGGCCCGATGACGAGGCACGTCTCCGTAAACCCGGCGTCGGCGAGCGAGGAGAGGAGGTAGTCGAGGAAGGGTCGTCCGATGGGGATCATGCCCTTGATCCCCTTTGCGGCTGCGGACTCCTGACCGGCGTCCAGCACGGTGCCCGGATCGGACTCGCGCATACGGCGCCCGAGCCCACGGGCCAGGATGACGGCGCGGTTCACTCGGCTCGGCCCGCCCCGCCCCACATGGCCGGGAGCAACCGGGCGAGCCACCACGAGGAGGCCACGAAGACCGCGGTGAGGATGAGTCCCTGGGTCGTGCGGCCGTAGAGCAGGCTTCCCACGCCGAACAGGGCGGAATACACGGCGGTGCACCCCAGCACCCAGCCGAGGAAGGCCATCGGAAGGCTATCGGGGGAGGCGGGCACTCCGGCTTCGGCCTGTACCGCACGCCAACCCGGCCCGGCAGGACGGACCAGCCGGAAGAAGCTGACGAGCGTGGCGCGCTCCGTGGGCGCCGTGAGGAGCGTGACCGTGACCCAGACGATGGTGGTGATCCCGACGCTGAGGAGCAGCTGGACCGTCGGGTCCACGGGAGCGCCGGACTTCTGGGCGACCAGGAACCCGGTGGCGAGCAGGAACGAGCAGATCATCGCGCTGATTTCGCTCCAGGCGTTGATCCGCCACCAGAACCAGCGCAACAGGTAGAGGAGGCCGGTGCCCGCGCCGATCGAGAGCAGCAACTGAAAGCTCTCGCGGGCGGAATCGAGGACGAAGGTCAGCGCGCCCGCGGCCAGCATCAGCAGCGCCGTGACGATCCGGCCCACCATGACGTAGTGGCGCTCCGTCGCGTCGGTACGCAGGAACCGACGGTAGAGGTCGTGCACCAGGTAGGAGGTGCCCCAGTTGAGGTGGGTGGACAGGGTCGACACGTACGCGGCCAGAAGCCCCGCCACCATGAGCCCGAGCCAGCCGACCGGCAGGAACTTGAGCATGGCCGAGTAGGCCATGTCATGCCCGATCAGCGCCGGATCCACATTCGGGAAGCTGGCCGAGATGTCGGAGAGCTGCGGATAGACCAGGAGCGAGGCCAGCGCCACGATGATCCACGGCCACGACCGAAGAGCGTAGTGCGCCACGTTGAAGAAGAGCGTTCCCGCCATCGCGTCCCGCTCGGTCCGTGCGGCGAGCATCCGCTGCGCGATGTAGCTCCCGCCGCCCGGTTCGGCCCCTGGATACCAGACGCTCCACCACTGCACGGTGATCGGGATGACGAGGACCGAAACCGTCAGCTTCCAGTCTCCGAAATCGGGAAGCAGCCGCAGCGTGTTCGGGTCGAGTCGGGTCATCAGGCCGTGGAGGCCGCCCACTTCCGGCTGCTGGAGGGCGAAATACGCGGCGGCGAAGGACCCGGTCATGGCGATCCCGAACTGGATCATGTCCGTCACCAGCACGCCCCAAAGGCCGGCGGTGGCCGCGAAGGCAACATTGATGACTGCGCAGATCACCAGTGTCTGCCACATCGGCCAGCCGAGCATGACGTTGGCGATCTTGGCGGCGGCCAGGTTGACCGACGCCATGATGACACAATTGAAGAAGAGCCCGAGGTACACCGCGCGGAACGCCCGCACCAGGCGCGCGGGGCGGCCGGCATACCGGATTTCGTAGAACTCGAGATCGGTGAGCACGCCGGAGCGGCGCCAGAGCCGGGCGTAGAAGAATACCGTCGCCATGCCGGTCAGCAGGAATGACCACCAGGCCCAGTTGTTGGCCACGCCGTGCTCGCGCACGAGGTTGGTCACGAGGTTCGGGGTGTCGGTGCTGAAGGTCGTCGCGACCATCGACACGCCGATGAGCCACCACGGTGCGGCGCGTCCGGAGGTGAAGAATTCGGCGGTGCTGGAGCCCGCCCGGCGGGCGAGCAGGATGGCGGGCAGGAAGGAGACCACGATCGACAGGACGACGATGACCCAGTCCAGCGTCACCAGCTGCATGCGGAGGCTCCGGGGTCGGGGGGAAGGTCACTCAAGATAGAAGGCCTCGCACCGGGGTGCGAGGCCTTCGGGTCGCGCCAGCATGGCGAGCGGGCTCTACTTGGCGCGCTCGAGGTACTCGCCGGTGTTGGGATTGACCCGCACGCGCTCGCCCTGGTTGACGAACTCGGGCACGTTGATGGTGACGCCGTTGCTGAGCAGGGCCGGCTTGGTGCTGGCCGTCTTGGTTGCGGTCTTCATGATCGGCGCTGTTTCCACGACCTCAAGCTCGACGGTGCTTGGCAGGGTGATGCCGATGGGCTGACCACCGAGCCATTCGACCATAAAGGTCATTTCCGGCTGCAGCCACTGGGTCTGGTCGCCGGTGACTTCCGGGTCCAGGGTGTACTGATCGTAGGTCGACTGGTCCATGACGTGGGTACCCTGGCCGTCGCGGTACAGCACCTGGAGTTCCTTGGTGTCGAGCCGAGCCTGATCCACGAAATCGGAGGCGTTGAGCCGAGTGTCGAAGGTGTTGCCGGAAATGAGGTTCCGGAACCGCACCTGGACGAAGGCGCGGAGGTTTCCGGGGGTGCGGTGGGTGAAATCCATCACGCGACACGGCTGCCCTTCGATCAGGATGACGTGCCCTTTGCGGACATCTGTTGCCTTCATGAGCTCTCGGTTCCCTGCGTTGGGGTGCGCCGGCCCGATTCGCGGACCGTCCTGCCGGGCCACAAGATACACCCGGAAGCCGAGCGGCAGGAGGGGGCGCGGGTTTGCGCCCGGCGCCGGTGCCGGGGAGATTCAGGAATGACTGCACCCTCCGAGGGACCCCGCAGGCCGCCGCCACCCGCCTGGACCTCCGGCCCCGGCCGCGCCGACATTCGGGACTGGCTGGCCGGGCCGCGCTCCCGGCTGAGCGAGCTGGCGCGCCTGGGACGGATTTTTGCCGAATTCCTGCGTGGCTTCCGCGTGCTCCATTTTCTCGGGCCCTGCGTGACGGTGTTCGGGTCGGCGCGGGTGGCGGAGTCTGACCCCCACTACGCGCTTGCCCGTTCCGTGGGAGGCCGGATGGCGGGGCTCGGATTCACCGTCATGACCGGCGGCGGGCCGGGCATCATGGAGGCCGCCAACCGCGGCGCGCACGAGGCAGGGGGGCGCTCGATCGGCTGCAACATCGAACTGCCCCACGAGCAGCGCCCCAATCCGTACGTCGACCGCTTCGTCACCTTCCGGTACTTCTTCGTGCGCAAGGTCATGCTCGTCAAGTACAGCGTTGCCTTCATCGTCCTGCCCGGCGGATTCGGCACGCTCGACGAGCTGTTCGAATCCGCGACCCTCGTCCAGACGGGCAAGATCGCCGCCTTCCCGATCATCCTGATGGGGTCGGAATACTGGGCGCCGCTCCTGGCGTTCCTGCGGGACACGCTGGCGGCCAAGGGCATGGTGGATCCGCAGGATCTCGAGATCCTGACGGTTACCGACTCGGTCGATGAAGCGGTGGCGGCAATCGAGCGGGGGGTGGGTGTGTTGCCCGTGGTGCGCCGGCGGCCAAAGCGGCGCCGCATCCTGCTGGAGCGGTAGAGACGCAAACGGGGCGCGGATCGCTCCGCGCCCCGTGGCCCCCGCCCCCGGTCAGTCGAGGACGAGGATCAGGAACTTCGATGGAGCCCAGAATCCTTCGGGGGAGGCGATCTTGACCCCGCCGGTGACGCGGCCCTTGGAATCCGGCCTGTTTTCGATGTAGTCGGTGTTCTGGCGCGAAACGATCCTGTAGCGCTCGGTGGTCATGGGTGACGGGATTTCCATGACAACCCGCCGATCGACAGCGGTGAAGTCCGCCTCGTTGAGCACTCGCGCCGGCTGGAGCGCCTTGCTCCCGAAGAACAGCACCCGCGTGCCGCCCTCCTCGACGATGATTCCCTTGGCCTTCAGCGAATCCTTCGTCCCGATCACGTAGTACACCATGTTGCTGCGGTCGGTGATGGCCGTGACGGTGTCGATGAGCGCCGCCTTTTCCACCGACAATGCGGCCACTTCCTGCTGCGTGGTGGCCAGCTGCTCGCTCATCGTGGCGATTTCCACCCGCTGGGTCGCGATCATCTGCTGGTACTCGGCGACCGCCGTCTCGAGCGACGTCAGATTGGTCTTCAAGCTGTCCGATTGCCTGCTCAGGCGCCGGATCCTCGCCTGGCTGGCGTTGAGCCGTGTCTCGGCCTCGTTCAGCCGGTCGGTCATTTCCTTCACGCGTGCCAGGATGATGGCCCGCTGATCGGCGACCGGCTGCTGGCCGCCTTCGGATCCAACCACAGGGGCCACGCCGGCCTTGAGGTTCTTCACCTGGGCCATTTCGGAGTTGATCTGATTCATCAACTGGGCGTTCTCGGCCACGGCCTGGAGCAGGGTGTCTTTTTCGGCGGAAAGCGCCGTGACCTGATCCAGCTGCGCCTGGAGCGCCGCCTGCTGCTTCTGCTTTTCAGCGGGGGAAACGCAGGCGGCGACGGCCAGGGTCGCGAGGGCCAGGAATCCCACCACACGGGGTCGGAAGGTGATGCGCATCACAATCTCCTCGAACGGGTTACGCGAATCGCTAGCCCTTATAAAAACCCCGAGGACCACTGCGCGCAAGACGAACGGGGAAACGGAACGGCCGCCCTGGGGCGGCCGTCGACGTTACTTGGAGGTGGGGAGGCGGGTCAGCCCGATTCCATCGAGGAGGGGTTGCACGGTCGTCGGCACCGAAGAGGCCGGCTGCCCGGACCAGTGTTCGAGTCGGCGTGTGATCCAGCCCTGAAGATCTGCGTAGCGCGCGGCGGCGTCGGCGTCATCGAAGCGGATCATGCTGCCCTCGATCCGATACCGCCCCGATTGCGACTGCAGCAGCGCAAAGACCGCGTCCAGCTGGCCGACCAGGCGGGCGCCTTCGCCGGCGGCTTCCTGCGACTCCTTGAGGGACGGATGGGTCATCCAGTCGCGGAGGTCGGCGGCCGTGGCGCCGTTCCGCTCCATCTTGCGGGCAGAGTCCTGATAGGCCCGCTCGATCGTCGCTTCCCGTGCGTGATACTGGCGGACGGCGGTGGTGGCGGCGTCGAGGGCTCGGCGTGCACCTGACAGTCCGTCGTTCGTGGTCAACTGGGTCTGGCTGAACAGGCGCACCAGGCCGCTCCGGTCCATCTGGGCGGAGAAGTCCGATGCCATGGCGGCGTACGACCGGGCATAACTCCGCGCCAGCGCCGACCCGCTCCCCGCACCGGCACGTGGCCCCTCCGACTCCGTCTCGACCAACGCGGTACCGGCCGTGGCCAGGTCGATTGTCGGGGCGCTCGGCAGGAGCGCCGCGGGCGTTGCACTATCCCGTCCCGCTTCGTTCGGCGGACCACCCTTGGTCGGCCTGGCAATTGGCTCGGTGGTCGGGAGCGGGAATCCGACGGCCTGCCCCGCGAGAGCCGAAGCCGAGTCGACGGCGGGCGCCACGGTGGCGGGGGCGGTGGCGGAGGCCGGAGTCACCATGCTCTGGTTGCCGTCCTTGCCGCCGCCCGTGAAGGCGAACACGGCGAGCGCGACCATCGCGGCACCGGCCACATAGAGCATGGGACGGGCCCGGCGCCGGACGCGTCCGGCGACCGGCAGGCTGTCTGATCCCTTTGGCTCCGCGTCGTCCATCACCGAGATCGAGACCGGTTCGAGAAACACGGGAGGGATCGCGGCTACGACCTCCGCGATGTCCGGTGCGATCGTCGCCTGGGCTTCGGTTGGGACGGCGGCCGCGAGGGCCACGGGCTCAAGCTCGACGGCCGCAGGGATCGCGTCGAGGTGGATTTCCATCGGGAGCCCAAGGTCACTCGGGACCATGTCGGCGAAGGCCGCCACTGGCTCGAATGCTGATGGCTCCGCCGGAGCCTCTGGCTCCTCGCTGAGGATTCGCTCGTCCCGGATCACCTCGATCGGGGAAGCATCCGGCGGCACCGGCGCGGCCGTCCGCGCCGGGTCGAGATCCTCAAGGCGCAACATCGTGCCGAAGGTCGGCTGCGGATCATCAGACGACATCGAGCGTGGCATCGCCTCTGGACGGATCAACGTGAGGTCGGGAGGCGACTGCACCGCCGGCAGGGCGGGTTCGGCGCGCTGGGCCGGCGAGGGAAGCGGGTCGAGGAGAACGAGGAGCCGGTTGAGCTCTTCGAGGTCGCTCTGGTCAGGCCGCTGGGCCGCGGGGGGCGTGGGCCGGACTCCGGAGGTCGAGACGGGGCTGGAAGGACGCGTAAACTTGAGGCGAGACGTGCGCGTGGCCGTGCTGCCGTCGGCGGCCATCCGATAGTGGGGATGGCTCTCGATGGAAAGCCAGCGCTCGGTGCGCTGATGGTAGATCTCCGCCTCGGCAGTCACCTCGCCGCGCTGGACGCCCGCGGTGAGCTCCTGGATCGATCGGTAGACCTGCTCCTGTCCGGATGCGCGTCGAATGCGGTACATGCTGCCCCCAAGGTGAACCTGCGGGCGCCTCCCACTACTTGCCCAACCGTCCATGTAAGCAACAGTTAGGCCAGTCTTAACTCCTTTAATAACAACATACTGCAATTTGTTGTGTCAATTTATTGCGGCGATGTGCAACTATTGTCGCCGCTTGGCCGCCGCAGCCGCCAGAGTTCCGGCGTCGAATTGGGCGGCTGCAGTCGGCATGCAAGTCCTTGTATCTCTTGGGGTAACAGCTTATCCTGCCGCCACCAGAAAGCATCCATCAGGCGCCGGGAGGGCAGGGTGAGCGACGAACCGATGTATCTGCAGCGTCTCCGGCAGAACCGCGGGGGCAAGGGCAAGCAGGCGGGAGCCGCCGCGGGCGCGGCCGACGAGCTGAACGCGCAGGAGCAGGAGGCATTGCGCTGGGCGCGCGAGGCCGCCGGCACGGAGTTGCGCTCGAAGAAGGACCTCTCGGGGGCCAAGTACGCCATCATCATCCGCGTCAACGCGGCGAGCGGCATGCCGTTCTCCTCGTGCGAGGGGCTGCCGAGCCGTGAGGCACTTCTGGAGCGGATCAAGACCGCCGCGTTCATGAGCGAGGATGTGGTGGGCGCCTATGAGGTGCGGGGTGGACGCCCGCTCACCATTGCCAACACCGAGGGTGAGATCACGCTCAAGGCGGGGCCGGCGCGGCCGGGTGCCAATCCGATGCCGCCCGAGAAAATGCTTCGACAGGCTGCTCAGGCCGCCGCGGAGCGCGCCAAGTCCCGTCCGCGGGACGACGACCGTGGCGGCGCGCGGCGCCGCAGCTGACGTGACGGCGTCGCTCGACTGTGTGCTTCGGCCCCGCCGCGTGGCGGTGGTCGGGGCATCCCGCACGCCGCACACCATCGGGCACGAAATTGTCTCCAACCTCGTCGACTACGGATTCACCGGGACCGTCTTCCCGGTCAACCCGCAGGCCGATTCGATCCACTCCCTCAAGACCTACCCCCGCATCGGCGCCGTGCCCGACCCCGTTGACATGGCGGTCATCACGGTGCCCAAGCAGCATGTCCTGGCCGTCGCCGAGGAGTGCGGCGAGGCGGGAGTGCAGGGACTGACCATCATCTCCGCCGGGTTTCGCGAAGTCGGCGGGGAGGGTGTAGAGCGCGAGCGCAAGCTGATGGAGGTGGTGCGGCGCCACGGGATGCGGATGGTCGGTCCCAACTGCATGGGAGTGTTGAACGCCGATCCCGCCGTGTCGATGAACGCGACCTTCGCACCGAGCATGCCGCCCTTCGGCCGGGCGGCGTTCGTGTCCCAGTCGGGTGCCATGGGACTCAGCGTGCTGGACTACGCCAAGGAGTATGGCATCGGGATCAGCCAGTTTGTGTCGATGGGCAACAAACCCGACGTGAGCGGCAACGACCTTCTGCTCCATTGGGAGCACGATCCCTCGGTAGGCGTCATCCTGATGTACGTCGAGAACTTCGGCAATCCGCGCAAGTTTCTCGAAATCGCCCGGCGCATGACCCGTGAGAAGCCGATCATCGTGGTCAAGTCGGGCCGTTCCAAGGTCGGCGCCCGGGCGGCGTCGTCCCACACGGGGGCCCTGGCGGCGAACGACGTGCTGGTGGACGCGATGCTTGCCCAGGCGGGTGTGATGCGCGCGGAGACGGTGGAGGAATTGTTCGACCTGGCAATGGCCTTCTCGGGTGGGCGGATGCCCCGCTCGCGTCGCACCGCCGTGGTGACCAATTCGGGCGGCCCCGGCATCCTGGCGGCCGATGCCCTGGAGCGGTACGCGGTCGAGTTACCGGAACTTGCGCCCGAGACGGTGGCCCGTCTCAAGCCGCTCTTCCCCGAGGAAGCGTCGCTCCGGAATCCGCTGGACATGATCGCGAGTGCCACGCCCCCGGGGTACCGCGCCGCGCTGGCCGCGCTGCTGGACGACCCCGGTGTGGATTCGGCGCTTGCCATCTTTGTCCCGCCGCTCGGCATCAAGCAGGCGGACGTGGCGGAAGCGATCGCGAGCGTAGCGGGCGACCATCCGGAGAAGCCGGTGCTGGCGGTGCTGATGGGGCGCGAGGGGCTGCCGCAGGGAAAGGCGGAGCTGCACGAAGTCGGCGTGCCGGCGTACATCTTCCCGGAATCGGCGGCGCGCGCGCTCTCGGCCTTGTGCCGCCAGCGCGAGTGGGCCGAGCGGCCGCTCGTTCCCGTCGAGGAGTTCTCGGTGGACCGCGAGACGGCTGGGCGGCTGGTGGCGCAGGCGCGCGCGGCGGGGCAGTCACGACTCGGCGAGGCCGAGTCGCTCGCGCTGCTCCGGGCCTACGGCATCCCCACCGCGGCGGCCGGCCTGGCGCGGACGGCGGAAGACGCCGTGGCGCTCGCCGCGCGCTCAGGGGGGGCGGTCGCCATGAAGATCGTCTCCCCCGAAATCGTGCATAAGACCGACGTCGGTGGTGTGAAGGTAGGTGTTGAGGGTGCCGCGGACGTCCGTGCGGCCTACGACGACATCGTGGCGTCGGCTCGGCGCGCCGTGCCCGGCGCGACGATTCACGGCGTGCTGGTGCAGGAGATGGTGGCGGGCGGCCGGGAAACCATTGCCGGCGTCACCCGGGATCCCTCGTTCGGCCCCCTGGTGATGTTCGGACTCGGCGGAATCTTCGTGGAGGTCCTGCGCGACGTGGTGTTCCGCGTGGCGCCGATCACGCGGCGCGACGCGGCCGACATGATCGCGGGACTCCGAGGGGCGCGGCTCCTCGATGCCCTGCGCGGCACTCCGGCGGCCGACCGCCACGCCGTCGAAGACGTGCTGCTGCGGCTATCGCGCCTGGCCGGAGATTTTCCGGAAATTGCCGAGCTCGACGTGAACCCGCTCCTTGCCTTTCCGGACCGTGCGGTGGCCGTGGACGGCCGGGTGCTGCTCCGCACCTGAGGGCGAGTGATCGCTCAACGCTCGCCGCAGGCGCGAAGGATGGCCTTGGGCTCCGCTGCCTCCGGAAAGAGCCGCGCCGCCTGTCGGGCAAACGGCACGGCGTCGCCGCAGCGCCCGCGGCGGCGGTAGGACTGTGCCACCATCACCTGTATCCG
>Ga0315283_10005351_pt1 | contig 11327 bp, 13 predicted proteins | sample YL17G09_0_MG_FD_204541 | JGI IMG/M metagenome (GOLD analysis project Ga0315283, IMG submission 204541) | Sediment microbial communities from Yellowstone Lake, YNP, Wyoming, USA - YL17G09_0 | ecosystem: Environmental > Aquatic > Freshwater > Lake > Sediment | place: USA: Wyoming | collected...
GGTCAGACAACAGATCCTGTTCACCGGATCATTTTCTCCGTAGAACCGGCGAAACGCTTAATAATTCCCCGCGCCTTTAAAATATAGTACATTCGACCAGAACTTCGCTGGGAGGATGGGGACGAACCACGTGATCTGGCGCGTCCCGGTATCGGGAGATGAACATCATGAACCGAGTGTTGAACAAAGGCTTCGAACCGGAGTCTTATCTGAATTCTGCGCTAATAGCTATTTCTGGTGTTTTTCGTCCTGCATCCTGTATGCAGATTTGTTATGTGAAAGATTCAAAAGGGTCACTCTATCTCTCTTTTGAAGATATTTTCCTTAAGCATACCAGATCTGCCTCCCACGCAGGGTAATCGATGAGGAGTAGTAATGCATGTTGAATGACCTGATGGAAAAAAGAAAAAAGATTCTCGCCGAATCAGAAGAACACAAAAACCGCCGCAATGAACTCAATGCAGCTGCAAGCAAGGCAGCCCGGGAACGCAATACCTTAAACAACCAGACCCGGGAGTTTGTGGAAGATGCGCAGAAGAACAAAGATCTCCGGGATAAATACAACCAGGAAGTCCTTGACTTAAAAGCGCAGCGCAATGAGTTTAATGATAAGGCCAATGTCCTGTTTGAAGAGATCGAGACGTTCAAAAAAGAGCACGGCACGCTGAAAAACCGTGGCGTCAAGGAACTCCAGAAACAGATTGAATTCATGGAGTACCGCCAGCAGACTGAGGTCTTCACCACCGATAAAGAGCGGGAACTGATCGAAAAGATCAAGCAGATGATGGCCCAGGTCCGGGAACAGGAAGCTGAACTCGAACAGAATAAGGAAATACGCGCAAAGATCACAGGAGCCCGCGATTTTCGGAAACTGGCATCTGATCTCCATGCAAAGGTAACCGAAAGTGCCGAGCTTGCACAGAAACACCATGACCTCATGGTGGACTCCTACCGGAAGGCCGACAAGTCACGCGAGGCGGCTGATGCTGCGCACAAGACTTTTGTCGAAGCTCAGGAATCCGCAGACTCTGAACACAAGTTTTTCATTGCATGCCAAAAGGAACTCCGGGATTATGACAAGGTAATTTCCGGCCTGCGTAAGAAGACAAAGAAGGTCAAGGTCACAAAAGAACAAAAGGCGGTACGAAAAGAAGCCGAGAGTCTTTTCAAGAACTTCAGGGCAGGAGAGAAACTCACCACCGATGATATTTTGCTCCTCCAGCGTTCAAAACTTATCTGATCTTTTTTTCTGCACGTATTTTACCGTCAGTACTCTATTCTTTTCGTATCTTCAAGACCGAAAATTCCCGAAATTTTCAGGTAGAAATTTTCCGTCATATACCAACGTATCCACGTCATGCCTACAAAGTATGTCCGAATTATTATTGCGAGCACCAGGAATAGAAGTCCAATAATTAAAATTTCGGTATTTGCAATTCTAAAAAAACTTGCTATGTAGTATCCTCTAGTCGAAATAACATCGGGAAATAAATCTAGACCATGACTATTTGTTAAAAAAGACCATAGGAAAGGGTAGGCGATATCGTATACCATTGCATCTTCAAGTAGATGTGCGCCAAATCCGACGACAGAAAAAAAGAATGCATCAACAAATATTATGCCAAATGATGTGAGTATAAACGCCAGGAATACGCCAAAAATAATCATAAATGCAATATTATGGAAATCTCCATGATTAAGAAACAAATCCAAATCCGGAGCCCATGCACACAAGACAATTATCCATGAAGTGTCCCTCCTGGTATAGTTATAAAAAACCATACCAATCAGGATTGCAATTGCACCGGAGTAAAAAAATGTTCACTAAGCATTTTGAGTTGAAATCTTCCGGAGGGATCGGGTTTTAAGGTTCATATGCATATAAATATAACGACGAATTCAAGCATTCGTATTCGCTTTCCGTTGGCAGTTCATATCAATAATTAAGAGGTTCAATTGTCGAACCTCCCGCGATTTATTAATTTATCATATCTGTTTTCTCAATCCTAGCTAGGGTGTTGCTTTATGGTAATCCTATGTGAAGAATGCAATTATTATATTCAAAACAAATGTTGGCATTTTGGCAAGTTGAATCTGGGACAACAATGGGAAAAGATTGTTAGGGGTTGTGAGAAGTATCGCCCATGGCAGATGATCCACCCACTATCATCTTCTCATTAAAACAAGCGCCTATTTTTAATCACTTTTTAGAATTATGGAGATCATAGCTGCATTCTATCGGCAGATTATATAATCGTGAAAACAATGGGTAAAATGAATGCCGAGAAGATCTGTGATTCTCTCCTGTCATTACAATTATATGGATAATCTGCTAATAATTAACGCAATGCTATTCCCTTGCATGCGCGGTCATTTCGAGATCCTGAAACGGAGCCCGTATAATAGGAATTTGCCTGTAAATATGCAGTCAGCAGGGAGTTAAAAGTAGTAATGATTACTGGTCGTACATTAGTCCTGAGTGTTGATCGGGACGATGATATCGGATGGAAGGCGAAAGTCGAAAGTCCTGCCATCGGTCGTGCAGCATGTCTTGCTGCTGCAAATACCTTAGCTCTCGCTGACCCCGAGGATTCCGATATCAATGCAATATTTTCGGCAGTCAAAATATACGATGAACTGGTTGCAAACGGTGAAGAAGCGGCTATAGCGGTAGTTGCAGGAAATCATCTCCACATGATTGATGGGGACCGCAGGATTGCCACTTCTCTGGAACAGGTAATCAAGGAAACAAAAGTAACCAATTGTATCCTGGTGACCGATGGTGCCGAAGATGAGTATGTGATCCCGATCATCCAGTCCCAGATTCCGGTATCCAGCATCCGCAGGGTTATTGTCAACCAGATGCCGAACCTTGAAGGTACCTATTATATCTTAAAAAAATTCCTTGATGACCCAAAGGTTGCCCGCATGGTTTTCATCCCCCTTGGACTTGCCATGCTCCTGTATGCGATCGCATACCTCCTCGATTATCCCGGTGTTGCCACCATCATCGTAGTGGGTGTCATTGGAGCTTTTCTGCTCTACAAAGGATTCGGGTTTGATGAGATCGTCCATAGTGTTATCGATGCACTCCGTGTATCGCTCTCACGGGGACGATTCTCGTTTATCACCTATACAGCGACTATTCTTCTTATCATCATCGGATTTACGAATGGTTTTATCAATGTCTTAAAATTTTATTCTACCGACAACAGTATGGGTCTTTTACTCTACCTGATGACATTTATCTATGGGTCAATAGAATGGCTTATCATTGCAGGACTCGTCACTTCAGTTGGTATTATTATCGATGTTTATACAAATGAACGAGAAGGACTGGGAAAAGTAATTGTTTTTCCCTTCTTTGTTGTTGCCATCGGCTTCATTCTCTATGCGGCAAGTGTGTATATCATCTCTGTGAGTGGCCTTCCCGATTTTCCCCTCACAACGGATGAATCGACAAAATATGTCCTCTACGCAACAGTGATTGGTATTGTTTCTGCAATTATTGGAGTTATTGTCCAGTTTATTGTGAATAAAAAAACAGCTGACCTCAGAAAACAGGAAATTATTGAGGTCATGTAAGAGTACCTGAATTGCCTTGCTTGTTGCTGATTTTATAGAAAAATTCAGGTCTGCCCCTTTAATAAATGAGGTATCTCGGATAAAAATCGCAAAATATTTTTTCCGTAAGGAAACTAAAAAAATTCAGTTCAATAGACATCAATCCTTCCGCTGCACATTTTTTACCTTTCAGAAAGGTTACGAGAGTAACCATCTATTTTCCCCAAAAGAGAGGTAACAGACAGGGGAGCGCTTACCTGAACGGCGTAACAATTCTCCCCATTTTCAAAGAAAATTTCTCCTACCCTTATGAGAAAGACTCACATTTTTCATGATGCTTCTGCAAAGAGACCGAGGCATTGATTGTGAATGCCAAAAAAAGAGTATCAGAACATTTTTTTTGTGATTTATCGAGGAATAAAAAAATTTGAAAATTATCTGTCGCTTGAGACCGATGTATTATTTTTATCAGCCCGGATTACGCGGGTTTCTGTTGCAAAATATCCCATTCCTCCCGGAAACTCCCTTGCCATCGTAAAGTTTTTGACTGCCTGGGGAGACTTGACAGAAAGTAAGGGAACTGCGACATTAAAAGTATGTGACGGGTACCAGAAAATCCCATTCCCATATGATAATGAAGCATCTTCTACCGTAAAATCTGCACTGGAGAGATCGATTCGCTTAATCTTGGCATCTTTATAATTAAGAATCTTCATAAGTTTGTTCTTGAGATCCTGCTTTCCCAGTAAAAAAAAGATAAATCGCGTATTCTCCTCAACCTTATAATCCACGTGAATAACAGCGCTGCCATTATCGAGCTGGATCTGGATTTGTTCAACAGTGATATAACTGTAACGATCATCATTTGCAGCCATTACAGGAACCGCCAGGCTGATCGTGAGAATAATCAGCAGCACGACAGCATAGGCTCGCATAGTACAGTACATTCGTGAATACCGTTTAAATTGTTTTGGGAAAGGAGAATGCAAAATGGGGCTATTTTTTACCCTTTGGAATTCAATTAAAAAAAATTTCGATATAATAAAAAAAATAATCACTGGTGATTGGAGAGGATAATTTCTATTGAAGATACATTGGTCTTTCCCGAATCGGTGTCGATGATTTCCGTTGAGGTAATAATTTCTTTTTTTGTCACTCCTTCTAAGAATCGGTTGAGGGCAATCTCTGCGGTATCGACCGCACGGGAAATTGCTTTTCCTCTCGCTTTAATCGCTACTTCTTCTGCTCCATTGTTAAACTGCGTGATGACTGCAAGTACGTAGTTCATAACAGGCTTGTTGCCAACGAATACTATGTTCTCTTTTTGCTGCATCATAGATCCCCTTTTTAGAGATATTTCTTCTTGGTGATGAGTTCTGCATTCAGCACACTTGCCCCAGCTGCTCCGCGAATCGTGTTGTGTCCCATCGCGACAAAACGGACTCCCTGCCTGAGCCTGCCTACCGACACGGTCATCCCTTTTCCCCGCATTCGGTCAAGACGGGGTTGCGGGCGATCCTTCTCTTCATCAAAGAAGTGTATGGATTCTTCAGGTTGTGTCGGGAGACCTTTAATCGGTGGTTTGTAGGTCTGGAACGCCTTTTTAAGCTCCTCAACCGGCTCTTTGATATCTACCCAGACAGCCATGGTATGGCCGTCGATTACCGGAACCCGGTGACAACTGGCACTGACCTTAAACCTGGCATTTACGACTTTATTACTTTTCAGGGAGCCCATGATTTTAAGACTCTCGGTCTCCATTTTCTCCTCTTCCTGGCCAATGTAAGGAATGACATTGTCATAAATTGCCATCGCGGCTACCCCGGCAAATCCGGCGCCGGAGATTGCCTGCATGGTCGCGACCCTGACATCGGAAAATTTAAATTTGCTCAACGGGGCAAGGGCGCTCACCATCATGATGGTAGAGCAGTTGGGGTTGGTTACGATAAACCCATCCCTGCCAGAATCACGCTGGACATCAATGAGGCCGAGATGATCGGGATTTACTTCCGGTACGACAAGTGGTACTGACTGGTCCATCCGGTGAGAACTCGCATTGCTGCATACTGCAATCCCGGCATCGGCAAATTCATTTTCCACGCCCGATGCAATATCAGCAGGGAGCGCCGAGAAGACAAGGTCGATATCCTTCATCGCTTTTGGTGAGGTGGATGTAACTTTGAGTTTTGCAATTTTTTCGGGAAATGGCGTGTCAAGACGCCAGTTCACGATCTTCCCATAGGGTTGTCCGGCACTGCGTTCAGAAGCGGCAAGCGTCGAAAGATTGAACCACGGATGATCCGCTAACAGTTCAACAAATCTCTGGCCAACCGCACCCGTTGCTCCAAGCACTCCAACGTTAATCATGTGTGTCAATTCCTGTGTGTTTTTGTCATCCCAATGAAATATAACGGGTTGTAAAATTCCATTTCTCCTGTGATAATAAAAACATTGTTTTTTAAAATTAGCGTTTTATTAAAAACAAAATCTATTCTGCCATCAGGGAAAAATCAGCAGGATTTTCAAATATTGCAAAAAGGCAAAATAAAAAAAACTGAATATACCTGAAATGATGCAATGATCATTTTTTTAACATAAAAAAACTGGTCAGTGGACCTGACGTTTCAGGTTTATTCCATATGAATAGCTTCAGACGGGCAGACGTCAACACAGGTTTCACAGTCAACGCACATATCCTTATCGACTTTTGCTTTTTCATTCTCCATGGCGATTGCCGATGCAGGGCACTCACTTACACATGTTTCGCATCCGGTACATTTACTGGTGTCAACGATTGCAACCAATGAATTCACTCCAATCTATATGTTGAACAGGAGGTAAAAAATAGGTTTCTATTTTGTGTCTTAAAAGTAAAAAATCGGCCACAGGATTATAATCAAAACAGGAAAAAACATCAGAAGAGAAAATATCCGATTCAAAATGAGCGTTAAAAAATTATTTTTTAAGACTGAGCACATTGCTCATGCCATAAATACCCGGCTTTTTGCCAACAACCCATCGTGCTGCATGAAGTGCACCGGATGCAAACACCGACCTGTCATACGCACGGTGTGAGAGTTCAATCGTCTCAAAATTTTTTGAAAACATCACGGTATGCTCACCCACGATATCCCCGCCACGGATTACATGAACGCCGATCTCATTCTGGCGTTCCATCATCCCCTCGCGGCCATACAACTTTTTCCGGGAACCAGTTTCTTCTTCAAGGATTTGCAGGATCGTTTTTGCGGTGCCGCTCGGTGCATCCTTTTTGTTGCGGTGATGGGCTTCGATCACTTCGATATCGTACTCTTTTAAAAGTTTGCCGGCATCGCGTATCAGCTGCCAGAAGATATTTACCCCTACTGAAAAGTTGCTGGAGATGACCGCCGGGACATTTCCCGTAATTGCTTTTTCCATTTCTGCCCGTTGATCGCTGGTAAACCCGGTAGTTCCGACAACCAGTGCTACCTTGTTTCGGGCAGCAATTTTTACATTTTCAACTGCAGCCTGGGCAATGGTGAAGTCAATGAGCACATCAGGTCTTGTGCTTTTTATGAACGATTCCGCATTTTTTGATTCAACGATATCGACATTGAAAAATGAGCCGGGTTTTAAGTTTATTCCCCCGACAAGCTCAAGATCTGATGATTCTTTGACCATCCGGCCTATTGTCTGACCCATACGACCGGATGCGCCACATACAACCACTTTAATCATAATTACGGTCACCGCGTACGTAATTTTGGTTGTGTCGGATTTTTCCCTGCCTTAGGTTTTTTCACTGCTGCTGGAGCCTTCTTTGGGGATGCTGTGGTAGGTGCTGCGCCTTTTTTTGGGATGGTGGCGAGAATCTTTTTCAGTTGTTCGGTCTTCTTTTCATCAAGATCATCGAGTGGAAGCCTGACCGGCCCGCCTGCCATGCCGAGAAGTTCAACACCTTTTTTTACCGGGATTGGATTTGTGTCAATAAACATCGCCCGCATCAGGGGGGAGAGGGCAAAGTGAAGGACGAGTGCTTTCTGGTAGTCCCCATGCTTCATTGCCTCGTACATGGCGACCATGCGTTTCGGGTCAACATTGGCAGCAACCGATATCACCCCGGCCCCTCCAAGAGCCAGGATCGGGAGCGTAATATTATCGTCACCGGAGATAACGACAAAATCCTCGTCCTGCGTGTCTTCGATAATTCTCGAGATCTGCCCGATATTACCGCTTGCCTCCTTTATGGCCACAATGTTCGGGTGTCGTGCAAGCTCGGCAACAAGATCGGGTTCGAGATTCTGCCCGGTCCGGCCCGGGACATTATACATGATGACCGGAATGTCAAGGTCGGCAAGTTTTGTATAATGCTTTATGAGGCCCGAACGGTTTGGCTTGTTGTAATAGGGGCTGATAACCAGAACACCATCTGCGCCAATGTCCTTTGCTGCCTTTGTCAGGCGTACTGCTTCTGCAGTATTGTTGGAACCCGTACCGGCAACTACCGGAATTCTGCCTTTTACCTTTTCAACAGCAATCTCGATAACTTTTTCATGCTCTTCAAAGGTGAGTGTTGCCGATTCTCCGGTTGAACCGCAGGGTACTATTCCATGAATACCACAGGACAGGAGGAAATCGATGTTACGTTCCAGGCCCTGGATATCAAGGGCCATCGCGGAATTCCTTTTAAAAGGGGTTATGATTGCGGGAAGGACGCCTTCGAACATGAATAAGGTTATGAGCGTCTCTTGGTATTTATTTTTCTCGTGATGTACCCGGCAACGCGGTTCCGGACACGCTTACTTCCAATAACTGCAGATTTACTCAGCTGCACCTTGTTTTCATCAAAACTGGTGGAGAAATTCTCCCGCTGCTTAGCCAGAAGTTCTGTTCCCATTGACTTGATATATGACGGTTTGATTCCCATGTGTGATTCCTCAAAGTTCTATACTTATAATGCGGTTCGATATCATAATAATATTGTTTGCAACGTCGATTGGTTTTTCACCAAAAATGCGGATAATACCCTCTTTTTCCGATACCCCGTAATCATAACATACGTCGGGTACTCCTTCTTTGCAACAGGAGGCCACCCCCCAGTCAATCGTGCGAATCCCTGGAGGTGCCTTTGTTGTATCAAATGAACTGCATTCAAAAAGCAGGCTCTCGATTACCTTCATGGTATTTTTTGAAAAACGGAGAGTTGCTGCACTTCGCATGACCGGGTCGAATTTCATGGCGGTAAGCACAAGTCGCGCGATATTTTCATCTACCCCAAATGCGCACGGGCCGGCAGAACGGGGTTTTGAGTTCTCATTGATAATCCCACCCTGTATTGCCGCAACATCTTCTTTATCGCGTGCCCCCCGGATGGCATACCCGAATTTTACTCCTTCAGGTGGGATAAGGCGGACATCAAGAGATTGTTCCAGGAGGAGGGTTGCCTGTGAAAGTCTTTCAACTACATTACTATGTTCACGGGACGGATCTGACATAATCGTTACAATCATGGACAGGACTGTTAATAAGGGTGTCTTTCATTTTTAAAAATTCCCTGACGGTTCGGATATACATATATTCTTTTATAACGAAGATTCTTCCAATGGATGCACGACTTCTTGATGTAATCATCGGCTTGGCTGGTTTTTTAATTCTTATTGTAATGCTTGCCGTACTGCCAATGGTCATGGTTGCCGGAGCAGCCTATCTTGCCGCAATTGTGATCTTTATTCTCTTCCTTTCCGGTGCGGGCTACCTGGTAAATGATAAGATAGTATGATAGGTAATTCTACCTTAATTCTTTTAAGATAAAATCCTGTTATTCTTTGTCGCGAATCTGGTCTTTTGTATTCTGATAGTATCAAAAAAGAGTATTTTGGATCTGTACAGAGTGATTTTTTAGGGATACCATTGCATCCCTCCCATAAAATCCTGTACTGAGTGTCGATGCCCCGTCAATCTTTATTTCTTTTCTTCAGGTTTTGCGGTTACGGCTGCCTTTTTTCCTTTTTCATGATGTCTTCAATTCGTTTAATTTGTTGAGCTGCAATAACTGCACCTGAAACTCCTATTTTTATTTTCCTCCCCGCTGGACTACTTAAAAAACTCCAGACCAGAATGTATACCGTAAATATAAACCCCCGGCTATTACCAGAATTAGTAGGGCGATTAAACCTACCCACCATAACAAATTCTTGGTTTTTCCTTCCTCCTGGCTCATGTTTTTCCTTCCTCTCAGATGTATGGCCATTGGATTGGAACAATATTAAACCCTATCTCGATTAAAGACCTGATAACAATTGGGTTTTCCCCACTTTTATGAGATGGCCGATGATGAGGCGAAAGGGAATTAAAAAATGATTGGGGATTTTTTCATTTAATAGAAATTTATAAATTAATTAATATTAATTATCTTTCAATGCACTGCCATCCCGGCAAAGAATCGCGCCGGCAATGAATGTGGATTTTGTGCAGAACAGATAAAAAATTACAGGAAAGGAATGAAGTATGTTATTTGTATTGTGGTTTAAATTCGATCCATCGCATGCTCACCGCGTTCTGGAACTCTGGAAACAATTCAAATATCCAGGTAAGGTAAAGGTGTTGAACCGGGTTCTCCTCATCGGGATTCATGAATCGCTTGCAATATTCGATGCGCCGGATGCGGAGTCCCTCCTTAAAATCACTGCACCGTTCCATGAACTTGGCGTTGCACATATTCACCCGGCAATGCCCATTGAAGAAGCGATAAAGGTAAAACTTAAAAAACTTTAGGAAAATATCATTTTTCTTTTAATTTTCCTTCTTTTTTCTTTTTTTGTTTGTAATAACTCAAGGGGTGATTGACTTTTTCACATTCGATATCCGGCCGGATACAAAGCCCGGTTGTTTTCATAGCGGCGCAGGCTGGGGCAGTATATTCGGTTCCCGATCCACCGCGCCCGGTGATATGTTCAACCTGGTACATGGTCTTTTCCGCATCAAAATCCGGTGACCTTGCATAGAGCTGTGCAATGGCCGGGACATCCATGCCAATAGTATGAAGAAAGGTCGTGAGGGCAAATCGCCCGGCATGGGTAAGGTTTGCTCCGGTGGTCAGTGCCTGGACGAGCACCTGCATGCACGGGGGAAAAGCACTTTCTTCAATCGTGCCAAACTGCTGGAGCATCTGTTCCTGGTATGTTTTTTTTATCGGTTCCGTAACCGGGGCTACCATATCACAGAGGGATTTTGGGACTTTATACGGCAGGTCCCGGCGGAGGATTACCCGGATGCGTTCTCGAAGGAGCTCATATCGTTCTTCTTTTTTTATTTCAATAAATCCATGATGCACATTCCTGTTTACCAGCTTGAACCGCGGGTCATGGAGAGGCGATACAATTTCAACGTAATCAGGAAGTGGCATCCGGTCATCGGTGATATCAATTCCAAATTCGGATGCAAGGTATTTTGATATCCGGCTGTAGCCGTCATCGTCAAGGATGGTATTCTCATTCCATCCTTTTTCACCTTCTTCTGCCCCGGTTTCTGAAACAAGGAAATAGTATGCACGCTCCGCCTCGTACCGGCAGAGACGGTCGAAAAGGTGTTTGTCTGAGATACAGGAGGCAATAATTCTTGATAAGACATAGCTTGCGATCTCATCATCATCCCGATGCTGGAAATGAGCGATTACGGTCCTCTTTGAAGATAATGCCTGGTTGATGCGCTTTAAAGCAAGGTCTGTAATAATCCTGCCCCGCTCTTCTTTGAGCAATACTTCAAGAGGAGGAAAAATATCC
>Ga0315283_10005355_pt1 | contig 11325 bp, 8 predicted proteins | sample YL17G09_0_MG_FD_204541 | JGI IMG/M metagenome (GOLD analysis project Ga0315283, IMG submission 204541) | Sediment microbial communities from Yellowstone Lake, YNP, Wyoming, USA - YL17G09_0 | ecosystem: Environmental > Aquatic > Freshwater > Lake > Sediment | place: USA: Wyoming | collected...
AGGCGCCGGCGCGGCCGCGCTCGCCATCGTCGACGCCTCCCGCGCACCGCCTCCCCCACCCCACCCGGCCGTAGCGGCCGCTGCGGCAGCCTTGGCCGCTGCGGCTGCGAGCGCGGCGGGCGAGGACGACCCGGCCCTGGCCCCGCTGGCGGGCGCGGCAGCGGCCGCCCTGAACGCGGCGGCCCAGGCGCCGCCTGGCTCACCCGGCCCCACCCCGCCCGCCGCGGCCATCGCCGCGTCCGCCCTGGCAGGGTGCCACCCCTCCGCTTTCCCCGCCGGCGGGTGCGGCCAGGTGCTGGCTGATGCGGTGGCGTGTGCGGCGGGCGCGGGCGAGGCCTTAGTGGCGTCCGCGGCCGGGGCGGCGGCCGCCGCCCTGGTTGTCCAGTGGCCGGCCCCGCCGGCCGACGCCCCGCCCGCCCGCCGGGGGCCAGCCCTGGAGGCCGCCGTGGAGCGTGCCGCGGCGCCCGTGCTGGCTGCAGCTGCCTCTGGCACCCCGCCCGCCCTCACCGCCCTGGGCTGGCTGGCCCACGGCGCCGCGGTGGCGGGGCTGGCGCCGGGCGTGTGGCTCGCCCTGCTCGCGCCCGCCCTGGGCGTGGTGGCGGCCGCGGCGGGCGGCGGGGGCGGGCCCGCCTCTGCTGCCTCCACCGCCGCGGCCGCCAGCTTCCGCACCCTGCTGGCCGGGGCGACCTGGGGAGTGAGCCAGCAGCCTGCCGAGGGCGGGGGCGAGGCGGAGGAGGAGGAGGGGGCAGGAGGCGGCCAGGCGGAGGACGCGGAGGCGGGCCGCGGCCCCCCCCCCCCCCCCCCGCCGGGGGGGGCGCGCCCGCCCCCCCCCGCACAACGCGCTCCTGTACCTGCATCGCAAATCCAATCATCCGAAGCTCAGCCTGGGTCACCCCACAACATGAAAGGGGTGGGCTGGGGCGGGCGGGAGGGGCACCGGGCGAGCCCGGGCGAGGGTCTGCGGGACCCCCTCTGGCCCGCCGCCGTTGGAAAAAAACAAACAAGAGAATATATGTCCGCGCACACCGGCCAGCCGCACAGCCGCGGGCTACGCCACCTAGGAGGGTGCATCTAAACACAAGCCAGCCTCTGGTGGGCGTGCGTGAAGGGCGAAGCACCGCACACCAATTGGGCCCCCGCGTTCTCTCGGCCGCTCCCGAAGCGGCGCGCAACCGGCGCACTCTCGTCCACGCACGCACCTTTTGAGTTCCCTCTCAGGGAAGAAGCCCCACGCACAGGGAGAGGCAGCTGGAGCCTAAGTAGGCTTTTGCTGGTGTGGCAGGAGAAACGAGCCGGGTCGCTGCGCCGGGGTCGCACCCGCGTTCGCCACGAATTGGGAGTTCTGATAGCACAGGTCGTTGCTTTTTCAACCTCTCGACTCCATTTTCTCTCTCTGCTCTCTAGTCCCGCCCGCCCACACCCGCCTCGACCACACCCTTCCCAGGCCGGCCCCTGTGTCACCGCCGCCCATTATTGTCCCCCTCCATGCACGCCTTCCTCCTCCTTCGGCGTCAGCAGGACCAGCAACTGTGCAGCCGCACTCATGCCGCCACCATCCTTTGCAGACGGCCAGTTGTCTGCGTCCACATAGTAAAGCTTCCCCTCCCCGTCACTGAAGGTGACCTGCGGGTGGACGGTGGCGGCGGGCGGGGTGATGGAGGCCAAGGGTAGGACGGCCGTGACCCGGCGGCCCAAGAAATTGGTGCGCGTGATGGTGACAGCCGGGGTGGGGTGGGAGGGTGGGGGGGTGCCAGTGGACGCACCAGCAGCAGCCGCGGCCGTCGCCGCGTTCACGTCCACCACGCGGGCGGCCAGGGACAGGATGTACGGCTTGGTGAACCAGTGGACGAGGCCTGGAGTGAAGTGAATGGAGCGAGCGAGTGCGTGAACGGGGTGCGGCGGCTCCAAAAGCCCATTCCATCATTCCATCCCATTTTTTGTGTTCTCCATTTTCACCTGTTGTGAAGGCTCCAAACGCGGCGATCGCAGCGGCGACGCCCATCTGGGCCGCCACGCCGGCGGGCGTGCCGGCCGCGCCTGCCACCTGCAGGCCCGCTATGGCCGGCGCGGCGGCCGTGGTCAGGCAGCAGGAGGCGAGGGAGAGGCGCTGCCATGTGGAGAGAGAGAGGGGGAGAGGGTGGGTCACTCCTGGGCGGCCGTGCGCACGCGCGCGCTGGGTTTTTGTGAGGGGGGCACGCTCCATCCCCCTCTCCCACCCCTCTACCACCCCTCTCCCACCCCTCTCCATTCACCCTTTACCTTGAGCCGGACTACCGTGTTCGCCAGGGGCGCAATGTAGGTGACCACGCCGTCGGCCTCGCCCGACACAGCCCCGGCGGCGACTGGGGACGGGAGGGGTGGTGGGGTGGATGGTGCGTAGGTGTTGGTCGAAGAGCCAGCGCTGCTAGCCCCGGTCTCGGGCCGGGCATCCAACCCGCCCGATGCAAAGCTGCGGCTTTGGACTGTCTCTCCTGGGCGCGCCAGGGGCGGGTGAGGCGGTGCAGCCCCACCCCGGGCGGCCGCGAGGAAAGAGAGAGACGAGCGGCTGACTGCTCCCGCACTGCACACAACGCTCGCCCCGCCGATCGTGGGCGGGCCTGCCCTGCCAAAGCTGGCCAGAGCACGGGCGGCCGATGCGGCAGCGGCGGAGACTGCTGGGCGGGACATGTGATTAGGGTATGATGTGCACGCCCGGCGAAATGACAAACAGCGACGATTGAAAAGAGTGGGCTCACGCCATGCGCTCCTTCTCGGGCACTCCCCTAAAAAAATCGTTCGACGAGACGCGGGGGACCATTCCCCGACCCGCACCTGAGGGCCGCCTACGCGTGAGTAGGGCCTGACCTCCTGCTAGCTCCACCAGGTTGCTGCATCGAAAAACGCGACATCAATGCCCCCCGCCCACCTCCGCCACGGCGCCAGCCGTCCCAACCTAGCCCGGCCTCCTTCTCCAATGTCACCAGCCCGCCGTCCTCCTCGCCCACCACCCCACGCCCTCCCGCCCGACGTCGCGGCCTTTGCCGACTTCCTGGCGTCCGCCCAGGACAGCCTCATCAAGGTGAGTGGGTTTGTGCTTGAGAGAGAGTGTGTGTACCAGATGTGTGAGGGGCGAGCATCACACTCAAAAAGGAACATTCAAAACCTCCCTCACAGTCCGCCGAAGCCTTGGACGGCTCCGGCGCCACCTTCCGGCGCGACCCCTGGGCCCGCGGGACGGCGGCGTCCGGCGTAACCGCCTGCCTGGAGGGCGGCGGCCTGCTGGAAAAAGCGGCCGCGTCCGTGTCCGTCGTGGCCGGCACGCTCAGCCCGGGGAGGGCGGCGGCCATGGCGGCCCGGGGCTCGCCGCCCCTCCCGCCCGGCACGCCCTACGCCGCGGCCGCCCTGTCCATCGTCTTCCACCCGGCCTCGCCCCACGTGCCGACGCTGAGGGGCGACGTGCGCCTGTTGTACGCGGGCGGCGGCGTGCTGTCGGCCTATGGGGGCGGGGCTGACCTTACGCCGTCCTACCTGTGCGCGCCCGGCGCGGCCGCCTTCCACGCCCACTGGAAGGGGGTGTGCGATGGGCATGCGATGGGCTTGTATGAGGTGCTCAAGGTGAATGAATGAGGGGGGGTGAAGGGCGGGGAGGAGCACCCCGGCGCCGCCCTCTCAACCCCAAAACCCTCTCAACCCTCTCTCGCCATTCATTCTCTCTCTTCCTCTCTCTCTCTCTCCTTCTGTCACTCTCAGCCCGCGTGCGACGCCTACTTCTACCTGCCTGCCCGGCGAGAGCACCGTGGCCTGGGCGGCATTTTCTATGATGACATCGGAGCGGTCGCGGCCGGGCTGGAAAACGGTGGGGCGGCACCAGCAGCGGGCTTGGACGGCGCGTCCTTTTCAAGAGACGTGACCGCCGGGTGGCTGTCCTCCTGGCTGCCTTCCGTGGAGGCGCGCCGGGCCACGCCCGTCACACCCGCGCAGAGAGCGTGGCAGCTAGGCCGGCGTGGGCGGTACGTTGAATTCAACCTCCTGTACGACCGGGGCGTCCGGTTTGGGCTGGACAGCCCGAACAATGACGCCGACGGCGGCCCAACCAGCCCGCCGCCGCGGGTGGACGCGGTCATGGTGTCCGCCCCGCCGCTCGTGGCGTGGGGGTACGTGCCGGACGGGCCGGACGGTGAACCCGTGGCGGGTAGTGCGGAGGCGGAGGTGGTGGAGGTGCTGAGGCGGCCGCGGGCGTGGGTGTAAAGAGAGAGGTGTTGTTGAGCGAGCTGGCGCCTTTTTTACGCCGCCGCGGCACACACATAAAACGCCGCCTGCACCTGTGTGTGGAGACATCCACCGGCACACAAAACACACTCACAGTTCGCCTCCTGTGCATTCTCCCGGTCGTCCCTGGCCTTCAGGACAGGTGAGAAGCGAAGGTGGAGGAGGGGGCGGCACGCTAAACGCGCTGTCTCCGTGGCCAATGAAAACGCGGCAGCGGTTGTTCGGGCGCCCTGCGCCCTCCCCGTATTTTTCGCCCGCCTCCAGCCCAGCTCACCTTTCTCACCCATGCACACATTTAAAGCCGCCCCAGGAGCGTCCAAACGCAAGCGCCCGTCTCCATTTCCTGGGAAAGCACGCGCGCACGCATAAAGCGAGAAGCCAAAATGCTCTCGCTCACGCCGACAGCTGACCGGCGGCGCATGCCGCTCGGCGCGCTGCTCGACGCAAACGGCAACAGTGGGGAGCTCGGCGGGCCGCCGCCAAGCCCCGGCGGGGAGGGTGGCGGGGTGATGAAAAAGGTGAGTTGCGGCGGGAAGGCGTCAACGTGCACGCGGAGCCCGCCCGGGGCCTGAGAGACGTTGGCTAGGCGGGAAAAAAAAAAAAAAAAAAAACTGCGGCGGCCGTGCGCCCCCACCACACCACACCACCACCTCACACGCCACCCTCGGCCTCACTCTCTCCCTTCTCCACTTCAGCACCCACCCCTCCGCGAGCCTACCCCCGCCCCCTCCCCTCGCACCATCGCCGCCCGGACCGCCGCCGCCGCGGCCCGGGGCGTGGCCGGGCCGACGCAGCAGCTCCACCAACAACAACAACAGCGGTCGCGCCTGGGGCGGGCCGCCTGGGGCGGGCCGCCTACGGCTGGGCGGCCGCCCATGCCGACGACGGCCACCCGCACCCGCCTGGTCTTTGGACGGGCGACGTCCTCGCCCGCTGTGACGGCGGCGGGGACGACGACGGCGACGGTTGTCCGCCCGGGTGGCGTCGGCTGGGTGGCGCCCGTGGCCGCGGTCGCGCGCTCGCCCGTCCGTCCCCTGCCGGGCCGGCCCGGGCCGGCCGGCGCTGCGAGCCGGGCTGCCTCCCTGCCGTCCCCGCGCGTGCTGATGCCACGCCCCGTGGCGCCTGCTGTTGCCGCCGCCGGCCCCGTAGCCGCCCCGCGCCCGACCTCGCCGGCCCTGGACCGAGGAGCCCCGACCCACGGCTTTGCAGCCCCGGCCTTTGAGGCGGCGGCTGCCTTGGCGTCGTCGTCGCCCTCGCCTGCCGGCGGGTCCTTTGCCCTGCTCGACTCCTGGTCCCTGGACGGGAGTGGCAGTGTAAGCGTGCATGCGTCGCCGCCGGCGTCGCCCGGCTCGCCCGTGGGCTTGTTGGTGGCCCGCGTTGGCGCGCCCGCGGCTGGCGCGCTCCTTCTCCAGGGCGGTGGCCCCTCCTCCTCCTCCACTTTCTCTGCCTTCCCGGCCGAAGCCCCGCTGGCCGACCCGCGCCTGAGTTGGCTGACGGCTGACGTGGCGGGTGAGGTGCTGGCTGCGGCTGGCGGGTCGGTGGAGCGCCGCATGGGCGGCGCGGGCGCGCGAGAGGCGACGCCTGGAGCCGGTGGAGGCACCACCACTCCCCTGGCCACGGCCGCCGGGCTGTCGCTCACGCCCGACGGCTTCGGGTCCGCCCTGTACCGCCGCTCCTACCTCCTTCCCACCCCGACCGGCGTCGGCACGGGCGCCCGCCGGGTCCCCGTCACGCCGCCCATCGTTCTGGCCGCGCGCGCGGCGGCCGCGGCCGGGCCGCGCTCCCCGCTGCCGGCCACGCCGTCCTGCCTGGCGACGACGGCCGAGGTGGAGCGGGTCGCCCGCCGGGTGCGGGCCTGGGAACGGCATGGCGTGGAGGAGATGGTGGCCAAGGCGGCAGTCGCGCCGGCCCGCCCTCCTCCTCCTCCAGCCAAGGCGCCTGCCGCGCCCCAACCTCCCCCTCCTCGCGCCGCCGCCGCTGCCCGGGCCGCTCTGCCCCAGTCCGCCCGGGACTTGCTGGCCCGCCTGGCCCCGCCCTCCCCCGCCGGTGCAGCCGCGGCGGCCACGCCTTTCCTGGCTGGCATGGCCCGCACCCTGCCGGCCGGGGTTGGGTGGAGCGGGCCGAGCAGTGGGGGGTGGGCAGGCAGCGGCGGGGCGCCCTGCCTGAGCTGGGTTGGCGCGGTCGCCGCTGCGCCCACCCGCATCCCGGCATCCCCCACTGCTGCTGCGGTGCGCCCCATCAGCGCGGCCGCCCGGGCGGCCGCCCGGTTCTCGCCCCAGCGGGCGGCGATGACCGCTGTGCGCCTGGCCGCTGCTGCTGCTGCTGGTCGGGCAGCAGCCCCTGCCGCCAGCCCGTCCACGGCCCCGGCCTCGCCCATGGATGCCACCACGCCCGCTCCGGCTGGTGGTGGTGGTTCTGCTGCGTTTGGGCTGGCGGCCGGCTTTGGGTCGGCTGTCGCCGCTGCTGCTCCCCCTGTTGCGCCGACCCCGGGCCTGCTGCTTTTACGCGCGCCAGGCGCGGGTGCAGCGGCGGCGGCAGCTCCCACGCCCGCCTTCGCCCTGGCCCGCAAAGCGCCGGCGGCGGTGGTGGCGGCACCCGCTGCTGTTCCTGGTGCTGCTGCGCCCTCTCCCATTGCCAGCCCCGCCGCCTCGGTCGCGTCCGTGGCGTGGGGTGGTGGTGAGGCCTCGCCTGCTGCGTCGGCCGCGGCCGCGCCGGCGGCTGGGCGGGTCGTGCTGGCTGACCCCGTCGGCGCCAAGCCCACTGCCGCACCCTTTGCTGCTGTGGTAGCGCACCTGGCGGGCCAGGCCGTGGGGCGGCCCTCGGTGGCTGGGCGCTTCGCAGTGGCCGCCCTGGCGGCCGTGGCGGCCGAGGTTGAGGGGGAGGAGGAAGGCGGTGGGGCTGGCACAGCCTGCACGCCCTCCCCTCCGCGGGCTGCTGCTGCTGCCGCCACCCCAGCGCCTGTGGCTGGTACGCCTGTTGCATGGGCGCCTGCAGCCGTGCGTGCGGCCGCGGGCAGTGGCGCATCGCCTGCCCCGGCGGGCGCGGCACCTCCCCCCAACACACCCACTGGGCATGGGGTGGGCGTTGCTGCCACGCCCGTTGCTGCCGCCATCCGCCGGTTCCGCCCGGCCAGCGCCTCCACCCCCGTCACCGTCGGCCGGGGCTCCCTGGGCGCCTGGGCTGCCCGGGTCGGCCTGGCCGCCTCCCCGACGTTGGGCGGTGAGGCCGGCTTGCCCACGCCCGCCCGCGCCGGCCTGGCGGCCCTGTGGGCCGCTGCCGGCGATGTCCGGGCCGCCCGCACCGAGGCCGCGGCGGCGCGGGCTGCCGCTGCCGGCGCGGTCGCGGATATAGGCACCGGGCCCGAGTGGGACCGCCTGCTCGCCGCGGCGGGCGCCCTGCGCGAGGAGAATGGGAGCTTGCGGACCCAGCTAGAGGCGGCGCGGGCGGCCGCCGACGCGGCCGCGGCCGCCCGCGACGCTGCCACCGCCCAGGTGGACGCATCTGCGGCGGCGGCGGCCGCCCGGGCGGCCGCTTCGGATGACGCGGCGCGGCGCCTGCTGGCCCTGGCCGGCGCGGCGACCGCTTCGGCGGCGGCGGCTGAGAGCGAGCGCCGCCGGCTGGCAGGCGAGGCGACGGCCGCGGCCGCCCGGGTCGCGAGCGCGGAGGCCGCTGCAGCGGCGTCGGTCGGCGCGGGCGCCGCCCGGGCGGCCGCCCTGGAGGCTGAGCTGGCGGCCGCTCGGGACGCCCGGGCCCTGGCAGTCGCCGCCGCGGCGGCCGCGGAAGCGGCCGCCACGGCGGCCGCCGGCGGCCAGGCCCGCCTGCGCGGCGAGCTGGCGGCCGCCCGCACGGCCCTGCTGGCAGGGTCGGCCGAGGCCGTCGACTCCCGCTCCCGGGCCGCCTCGGCCGCCCGGGGCCTGGCCGCCCAGCTGATGGCCGCGCATGAGGCCCTGTATGAAGCCCACCTGGCGGCGGAGGCCGCGGAGGCGTGCGTTGTCGTTGAGGTGGAGGCGGGGCCAGCATCGGCTGCTGCTGCTGGGACGGGCCCCGCCACGCCGACGCCCGCGCCGACGCCCGGCCGCCCGGCCGCCCTGGTCGCGGCCGCGGTCGCGGCCGCCGAGCATGAAGCCCTGTTGGCTGAGCTGGCTGCCTTGGGCGCTGAAGAAGAGGAAGCTGCGGCGGGGGCGGGCCCGCCCTCACCACCCGGGGACGGGCGCGCCCCCACGGTCGACGACGCGGCCGCCCGCCTGCCCGCGCCCGGGCCGGCCGGCGAGCTCATCTTTTTTGGGGCCCACCGCGCCTTCCGGCCGCCGGCGCCGCCGGCAGTGGCTACCGCTGGCCCCGTGGCACACCGTGCGCTGCCTCCTCCTGTTGCTGTTTCGCCGGAGACGCCGGTCGCAGCGCCCACGCCGGCAGTGGCCGCCGCCCCACGCTCGGCAGCCGGGTCGGCCGCGCCGGCGCCGCGCCGCGCGGGCGGCGGGGGGTGGGCGCCCATCCTTCTGGACGCGACCCCTCCCGCGGCTGGCGGCACGCCCGCCACCGCCTGGCCTGCCCGCCTGTCCCCGGACGACGTCCCCTCTCCCAGCCCGGCCCCCGGGGCGGCCGCCACCCAGTGGGGCGGCGTCTTTGACCGCCTGCGGACGGTCGCCTGTGCGCTCGCCGACGCGGGGGCGGGGCTCGGGGGGCAGGAGGGGGGGGGGGCTGCTGCGCCGCTGCCGCCGCCGCCGCCGCCCGCCCTGGCATACCTGGTGGCGCCACCGCGCCGGGCTGCTACGCCTGTGGCTGCTGCTGTCGGCACCCCCACTCTGACCGCCTGGGCGACCCCGGCCCGGCGCGGGTGGCAGGCTGCCACGGTGGCGGCCGAGCGCGCGCTCGCCGCGCGCTCGCTGCTGGATGGACAGGAGAACGAGGCGCCGTCATCCCGCCGCCTCGCCCCGTCCTCCGCCCGCCCGCGCTCGCCCGCGGTGGAAAAGGAGTTTCGGCGCCGGGCGGCAGCACTGGGCATCCGTATGTCGCCGTGATGAGAAACAATGGAGGGGAGGTTGTGTTTAAAAAAAACGTCGTGCTTTGTTTTTTCTCTACAATACCCGCGGGTTCAGGCTGGCCCAGGGGGGGATGGGGGCCACGCCATCGCCTGACCAGCCATCGAGGCTGATAATGGTGACACCGCCCGCCCCTGGTTCCAGCCCCGCCGCCCCGAGTAGCCTCTTGACCCCGCCACCCCCCTCGACCACCACCAGCAGTGCTTCCGGCGCTTCGGCCGACGCCGTGGTCTCCGCGTCCAGGCCGGCCAGGAGGGCGCCCGCCCGCCAGTTGCGGCCCGCCAGCTCCGCCCATGCGGCGGCTGGGTCGGTGTCCAACGCCGCTCGCGGTCGCGGCCTGATGAAGAAGGGCGGGCCCGACCGGCCGGCCCAGAGGGTGGCCGCGGCCGCGGCCGGCCCGGGCCCAGGCGAATGGAAGCACGCGTCATAGAGGGCGGCCGCCAGGCCCGGATCTGCCCCTCCCTCCCCAACAATCGTCACCCGCTTGGGCCGCAGGCTGTCGCCTGCGACGGCGTCAAATTCTTCCTCGTCGTCATACCAAAACTCGGAGGTCCGGACCATTGTGGTGCGGCGGGTTCTCAATCTCAATCGGCCAAGGCAGGAGCGGCCGCGGACGGCGGGGGCAATGGGCCAGGGGAGGGCTGGCATTTTTTCAAGGGCGTGCGTGCATGAGTGTGTGTGTGTGCTGGGACCTCACTGCACACACAGTGCGTGCACGTGCGGGAGAGATGAAAAAAAATGATGTGAACACGAAGACACACCGGTCACTCGCTTTCCACCCGACGCTGTAACACACCCTGTCCCTCCAACCACCCGACGCCGCTACACACACACTGCGTGTCCAATAACTCATTGTCTTCTCAGGGCTTCCCAGCCGCCTGCGGCGGCGACGCCGGGCGCGCCTCCTCCCCATCATCCACCAGCGCCGCACCGCCCACCACACCGCCCGGCGGCGGCGAGAACGGCACGACCGAACTGGACACGGCCGCCGTGGGGCTCGCCCGCCCCGGCACCAGCCGCCCCGCCCCCAGCCCCACCAGCCCAAACCGGGCCCGCGTCGCCTGGGGCGTCGTCTCCGCGGCGTAGGCGGCCAGCATGTCCGCGCCCGCCGCGAACGAGGGCAGGGTGAAATAGTGGCGCTGGTACCCGCCCTTGTAATCCATGCGGGGCAGCGGGGCCCACGGGTCCAGGGGGGACAGGCTGGCCGCGCCCGACGCGAAGTGGGCCAGCTCGCCGGGCGAAGACAGGATGCCCGCGCCAAACGCTTTCGGCGTGGGGCGGGGAGGAAGCGGGGAGGGTCGGGGCGAGGACGGCGGCGCCTGGGCCCCCCACCCACCCACGGCCGCCGGCCGCCCCCCCCCGCCCCCCTGCCCCGCCCCCTCCTCCATCACCACCCCAAACTCGACGGTGTGCCAGTACACCCGGGTCAGCGCCCAGACGGCCTTGTCGCTCGCGCCCAGGCTGGCCACCCCGATCGCGTGCGCCATGGCCGCATAGTGCGGGTCCAGGAGCATGGGGATGTGGCCGATCAGCTCGTGGCACACGTCCGGCTCGGGCGTGTAGTCCGGGCGGGAGGCGTGGCGCACGTACTGGGTGGCGTGGAAGGTGCGGAAGGCGAGGCCGGCCAGGAAGTCGCGGGGGTGGAGGAGGCCCGCGACGGGGCGGACCGCCCAGCCGCTGCCGGCGTCCGCGAGGGCCGCCCCGACGGCCGCCAGCTGGGGGATGGCGCCCGGGCGGAAGGCGAGGGCGGGGAGGGCGTCGCCGTACTCCCGGCAGGCCGCGCCCGGGCTGAGGCGTCCCAGCCGGGTGAGGACCTCCCCCCACACCGCGGTCTCGGACGCCGTGTACGCGCAGCCCGGCGGCGGGGTGCCCGCCACGTGGCGGCGCGCGGCGGCCGCAATCTGTGCCCGCCGGCGCGCGTACGGCGCGTCCCCGTACCCGGGGTGGTCGGGGGCCAGGTCTGGGCCGAAGCCCAGGATGGATCCGTTGTCCACGTCCGCGATGGAGGCGGGGAGCGGGGGTGGGGTGGGGGCCGTGG
>Ga0315283_10005356_pt1 | contig 11325 bp, 9 predicted proteins | sample YL17G09_0_MG_FD_204541 | JGI IMG/M metagenome (GOLD analysis project Ga0315283, IMG submission 204541) | Sediment microbial communities from Yellowstone Lake, YNP, Wyoming, USA - YL17G09_0 | ecosystem: Environmental > Aquatic > Freshwater > Lake > Sediment | place: USA: Wyoming | collected...
GCGGCGTCCAGGCGCGCGAGCTCCTCGTGGATCCACGCATGCGCCTCTGCCAGCCAGAGCGGGTCGGCCCAGTCACTCACGGCCGAGAGGATACGGGGCCTCACGGCGACGAGCCGGCGGGGGGAGCCGGCTCGTCGCCGCGGGGGAGGGGAGGGGCGGGAAAGCGGCAGCGGAAGCGCTAGGCCGTGAGGCCGAACGAGCGCTCGATGGCGCCCTTCGGCTGCGCGCCGACGACGGAGGCGGCGGGCGCGCCGTCCCGGAACAGGATCATCGTCGGGATCGAGGCGATGCCGTACCTGGCGGCGAGCTCGTGCTCCTCCTCGATGTTGACCTTGACCAGCTTGATGGCGCCGCCGTGCTCCGCGACGATCTTGTCGAGCACGGGCGCGACGGCGTGGCAGGGGCCGCACCACTCGGCCCAGAAGTCCACGATCACGGGCGTCTCGCTCTGGATCACTTCCTGGTCGAACGTGTCGTTCTTGACTGCTGTTGCCATGTGTTCCTTTCGATCTCACGGGAGAACTGTCGTCTACCTCTGATAACGACGGTGAGGCTCGGACTCTTCCCACAGTTCTTCGCCCGCGGGCGCCCGTAGAATCGACGGCATGTTCGCACCGCTTCCGGACAAGCCCGACCACGACGCGCTCGAGCGCTCGGTGCTCGGCCTGTGGCAGCGCGAGCGGACGTTCGAGCAGGTGCGCGCCCTCAACGCCGGTGGGCCGGCCTTCAGTTTCTTCGACGGCCCGGTCACCGCGAACAAGGCGCTTGCCGTGCACACGGCCTGGGGGCGCACACTGAAGGACGCGTTCCAGCGCTACAAGGCGTTGCGGGGCTTCGACCAGCGGTACCAGAACGGCTTCGACTGCCAGGGACTGTGGATCGAGGTCGGGGTCGAGCGGGAGCTGGGGCTGAACTCGAAGCGCGAGATCGAGGAGTACGGGCTCGCCGAGTTCGCCCGCAGGTGCCGCGACGTCGTCGTCGAGTCGTCACGGGAGCTGACGCAGGGCTCGATCCGCCTCGGGCAGTGGATGGACTGGGGGAACGACTACTACACGTTCTCCGACACGAACATCGAGTACATCTGGCGTTTCCTGCGGATCGTGCACGACAGGGGCTGGCTGTCGCTGGGGCACCGCTCGACCGAGTGGTGCCCGCGCTGCGGCACCTCGATCTCCGCGCACGAGCTGCACGGCAACTATGTCGACCGTAGCGACCCGTCGTTGTTCGTGCGCTTCAGGCTGCGCGACCGGCCGGGCGAGGCACTCGTGATCTGGACGACGACGCCGTGGACGCTGCCCGCGAACGTCGCCGCCGCCGTCAACCCCGAGGCCGAGTACGGCCGCCTGCTCACCGGCGACTGGGTCGCGGCCGCCCGCTATCCGGACGAGACGTTCGTCGAACGGCTGCCCGGCGCCGCACTCGTCGGCTGGCGCTACGAGGGCCCCTTCGACGCGCTCGGCCCGGGCGGTGAGGTCGAGCACCGTGTGATCCCGTGGGAGGACGTCTCGCTGGAGGACGGCACCGGCATCGTCCATATCGCGCCCGGCTGCGGCACCGAGGACTTCGAGCTCGCGAAGGAGCTCGATCTGGCCGTGCTCTCCCCGGTCGACGAGGCCGGCAAGTTCTACCCGGAGTACGGCTGGCTGCACGGGCTCTCCACGGTCGAGGCGGCGGAGCAGATCATCGGTGACCTCGAGGACCGGGGCGCGCTCGTCGAGGCGGGATTGCACGAGCACCGCTACCCCGAGTGCTGGCGCTGCCACACGCCGCTCATCTTCCGGCTCTCCGATGACTGGTTTATCACGGTCGACGAGATCCGGCAGCCGCTGCTCGACGCGAACGCGACCGTCGAATGGACGCCCACCTACATGGGCAAGCGCATGGACGACTGGCTGCGCAACATGGGCGACTGGAACATCTCGCGCCGCCGCTACTACGGCCTGCCGCTCCCGATCTACCCGTGCGACTGCGGGCAGCTCAACGTGATCGGCTCGCGCGCCGAGCTCGAGGAGCGTGCGCTCTCCGGGCTGGAGCAGCTCGAGGAGCTGCGCCGCCCCTGGATCGACGAGGTCCCGATCCGCTGCGACAGCTGCGGTGAGGCGGTGCGCCGCATCCCCGAGGTGGGCGACGTCTGGCTCGACGCCGGCATCGTGCCGTTCTCGACGCTCGGCTGGCAGCAGGAGCACTACACGCCGCAGGGGTATGCGACCGGCGCCGCCAGGGGCCTGACGACAGCCGACCTGCCGGACCACGCGACGTGGGAGAAGTGGTTTCCCGCCGACTGGGTCTCCGAGATGCGGGAGCAGATCCGCCTCTGGTTCTACTCGCAGCTGTTCATGTCGGTGGCGCTGACCGGCCGCGCGCCGTTCCGGAAGGTGCTCGGGTACGAGAAGATGCTCGACGAGCGCGGCCGCGAGATGCACGGCTCGTGGGGGAACATGATCGACGCGGAGGACGCGTTCGCGCGCATGGGCGCCGACGTGATGCGCTGGCAGTACTGCGCGCAACCGCCCGACCGGAACCTCCTGTTCGGCTTCGGGCCGGCGCAGGAGATCAAGCGGCGCCTGCTGACCCTGTGGAACTCCGCCAGGTTCCTCGCGGACTACGGCAACGTCGAGGCGTTCTCCCCGCGGTACACCGACCTCGACGGCGGTCCGGACGGGGAGCTGCAGCCCCTCGACCACTGGCTCGTCGCCCGCACCGGCCGGCTCGTCGCCGACGCGACGGGCGGGTACGAGCGCTGGCTCACGGTCGACGTGATCCGCGCGTTCGACGCGTTCGTCGACGACCTCTCGAACTGGTACATCCGCCGCTCGCGCCGGCGTTTCTGGGACGGGGACGAGGCGGCGCTACGAACGCTCTGGTACGCGGTCGTGACCGGCCTCCGCGTCATCTCCCCGGTGATGCCGTTCCTCACCGAGCACCTGTGGCAGGCCCTCGTCGCCGGGGCCTGCGAGGATGCACCGGCGTCCGTCTTCCTCGCCGGCTGGCCGGACGCGGGCGAGCCGGATGCGGCGCTGCTCGCCGAGGTCGCCGACCTGCGTCGCGTCGTCGAGCTGGGACGCCAGGCGCGTTCGGCCTCGGGCCTGAAGCTGCGCCAGCCGCTGCGGCGCCTCGTCGTCGAGGGCGCTACCGGCGCCGCTGCCCACGCCGACGAGATCCGCGACGAGCTACGCGTGAAGGAGGTCGAGTTCGGGCCGGTCCAGGCGACCGAGCTGCACGTCAAGCCGCACCTGCCCGCGCTCGGGCCGAAGCTCGGCAAGGAGTTGGCCGTCGTGCGCGCGGCACTCGCAGCGGGCGCGTTCGAGGAGCTCGACGGCGGCCGCTTCCTCGTCGCCGGGCATGAGCTCGGGCCTGACGAGGTGCTCGTCGAGCGCTCCGGCAAGGAGGGCTGGGCGGTCGCCGCCGAGGACGGCCTCACCGTTGCGCTGGACACGACGCTCGACGCGGAGCTCGAGCGCGAGGGCCGTGTCTACGACCTCATCCACGCGGTCAACTCGATGCGCAAGGACGCGGGCCTCGCGCTCACCGACCGCATCACGCTGACGCTCCCTGCAGCCGATGCCGACCTGCTGGAGCACGCCGACTGGATCAAGGCCGACACGCTCGCAGTTGCCGTCGACGCGAGCGGCGGCAGCGAGACGGCGATCGCGCGGGCCTGAGACGTCGGGGTGAGGGCCGCGGCGCACCCGCCTCCGGGGCTCTCCTTCGTGCTGGCCGTCGACGCCTGGGAGACCGCGCGCCGCGTCGTGGAGCGTCTCGCAGCCCAGACCGCCGCGTCGCGGATCGAGGTCGTGCTCGTCGCCCCGTCCGCTCCCGGCGTCACGGTGCCCGCGGCGCTCGCTGCTGCGCTGGGCCGAGTCACGGTTGTCGAGCACTCTCCCCACCCGATCGGCGCCGCCCGCGCCGCGGGGGTGCGGGCCGCGGCCGGCGAGATCGTCGTGATCGGCGAGACGCACGTCTTCCCGGAGGATGACTGGGCCGAGCACGTGCTCGCCGCCCACGCGGAGGGTTGGTCGGCCGTGACACCGGCGATCGTGAACGCGAACCCCGGCAGCGTCCTCAGCGCTGCTGCCCTCCATCTCGACTACGGGCGCTTCGGCCCCGGGCGACCCCGCCTGCTCGGGAGGGCGCTGCCTCGTACGAACGCGTCGCTCACGCGTGCTGCGCTCCTGACGCTCGGCGCCGGGCTCGAGGCGAGGCTCGGCCCGCTCGCAGAGTTGCCCGTGCCCGCTGGCGGCGTCCTGCACGAGCCCGCTGCCAGGATCGCCCACCTCAACGTCGATCGCCCGCTCGCCTGGGCCCGCGAGCGCTACCTCACAGGACGGCTCGTCGGCGGCGCGCGCTCGACGACCTTCTCACCGCGGCGGCGCGGGTTGTACGCCCTCGCGGCGCCGCTCGTCGCCGCCGTCATCTTCACCCGCGCGCTGCGGCGCCTCGAGCAGCCCGCAGACCGCGCGCCCGCACTGATCGCAACGATCGGGCTGGCGGCCGTGCTGCAGGCAGCCGGCGAGATGGTCGGGTACGCGACCGGCCGGCTCGAGGACGCCGAACGCGGCATGCTCCTGTACGAGCTGTTCAAGTGGCGCTACGCAACCGGCGGCCCGAAATGACGCCCGCGCTCTCGTTCGTGGTCGTCACCGACACTGCGGCGACGATCGCCGAGGTGCTCGCCGCTCTACGGCGCCAGACGATCCGGGAGAGAATCGAGCTCGTGGCCGTCTGCGCGGACGAGCGCGGGCTCGGCCTCGACAGCGCCGACACTGAGGGCATCGGCAGCGTCCGGGTGGTCGAGGTGGGTGACATCGTGCCGGTGCACGAGGCGTCCGCCGTGGGTGTTCGGGTTGCCGGCGCGCCTGTCGTCGTGATCGGCGAGACGCACGCGTACCCGGAGCCCGACGCGCTCGAGCTCATCCTTCGCTGCTTCGAGGACGGGACCGTGGCGGCCGTGGCGCCCGGGCTCGGTAACGCGAACCCCGGCCCCGCGTCGTGGGGCAGCCTGATGGTCACCTACGGGGCCGCTCTCGGTGCCGAGGTCCGTGAGCTCGGGACGATCTCGACCCACAACGCGGCCGTCCGGAGGGAGCTCCTGCTCGCGCTCGGCGACGAGCTGCCGTTCCGGCTCACACTCGGCGGCGCGCTCGGCGAGACCCTGCGCCGCGGCGGCCACCGTTTGCTGTACCAGCCTGCCGCCGTCTTCGCGCATGTGAACGTCGCACGGCTGCGGTCGTGCTTCGTCGACCGCTTCCATTCGTCACGCTGCTACGCGTCGGGGCGCGCCCGTGGCTGGGGTGTCGGCCGCCGTGCGCTGTACCTCGTAGGGACACCGCTGCTCCCTGTACTCCTCGGCTGGAGGATTGCGCATTCGCGTGGCTGGAGGCAGCACCGCGCCGAGCTCGGGTGGGGCGTCTGGCCGTCGATCGCGGTGAGCGTCGCGGGCATGGCCGCCGGCGAGGCGGCCGCGTACGCGCATGGCGCCGGACGGTCGTTCGAGCTCGTCGCAGACTACGAGGTGCACCGAGAGCGGTACGTGTGACGGCCGACCCTCTCCGTGTCGGCGTCGTCGGGTGCGGGGCGATCGCGCAGGCCGTCCACATACCTCTGTTGCGTCGCATCCCGGGCGCCACAGTCGTCGCCGTCGCCGATCCCTCAGCCGACGCGTGTGCCGCGGCCGCACGGCTCGCACCGGGCGCCGAGCTGTTCGATGGCCTCGCGTCGCTCCTCGGGAGCGGCGAGGTCGAGGCCGTCGTCGTGTGCGCGCCCAGCGCGCTCCACGGACCGATTGTGCTCGACGTGCTGGAGGCAGGGAAGCACCTCTATCTCGAGAAGCCTCTCGCCGTCGACCGCGAGGGAGCGGAGCGCGCCGCGGCGGCTGCGAGCGCGTCGAGTGTCGTCTCGACGATCGGCTTCAACAGGCGTTTCCATCCCGCCTTCCTCCGGTTGCGCGACTCGCTCACGGAAGGTGCCGCCGGAGAGTTGCGCGAGCTCCGCACCCGCTTCTGCGAGCCGGTCGCGGGATCGTTGCCGGTCTGGAAGCAGCACAGGGGAACGGGCGGCGGCGCGATGCTCGACCTCGCATCTCACCACGTCGACCTCGTCCGCTTCATCACGGGGGAGGAGGTCGAGCTCGAGTCCGCCTCGATCCGGTCGCTTGCGAGCGAGCACGACGAGGCCGAGCTCGTGCTGCTGCTCGCCTCCGGTGCCCGAGCGGTGATCGAGGTCGCGTTCCACGGAGCGCGCGCGGACGTCGTCGAGGCCCGTTGTGCCTCGCGCACGCTCCGCGCGGACCGCCACGCAAGCCTCCGCTCGCGTCTTCGCCCCGGGTGGGACCCCTCCTACCGGGCCGCCCTGGGTGCCTTCGTCGACCGCGTGCAGGGCGCTCCCGTTTCGCTCCCCACCCTGGAGGACGGGCTGCGCAGCCTGGAGATCGTGCTCGCCGCCGAGGACGCCGCCGGCTGATGCGTGTCCTGCTCGTGACCGACTGGACGGCGGAGCGCGGCGGGGTCGAGACGTATCTCGTGCAGCTCCGGCACGGGCTCGAGGTGTCGGGCGTGGAGACGCGGCTGCTCGTGAGCAGCGTAGGTGACGGCGCGGGCCTGGCCGACTACGTCGCTCCCGGCTCCGACCGGGCGGCCGTCCAGGCGCTCTCGCAGCTCGTCAACCCGGCGGCGATGCGCGCCGTCCGATCTGCCGTCCGGGACTTCCGCCCCGATGTCGTACACGTGAGCGGCTTCGAGCTGCAACTGTCGCCCGCAGTGCTCGCCGCCCTGGCCGGGACACCGTCGGTCGTCAACGTCGCGTGGACGAAGCCGGTGTGCCCGACAGGGCACAAGCTCCTGCCCGGCGGGGCGCTGTGCGAGCGGCGGTGGGGGGTCGCCTGCCGTGAGGAAGGCTGCCTGCACGGCGTGCGCTGGGTGCGCGAGTTGGCCCGCTACCGGATGATCGCCGTGGCGTTGCGCTCGGCCACGGCGATCGTGACGTGCAGCAGGCACATGCGCAGCATGCTGGCCACGCACGGGCTGGCGGCCCGTGCTCTCGACTGGCCTGCGCTGCCTCCCGGCCCATCGTTTGCCCGGAGCCGCGCAGCACGGCCGGTGTTCGTCGCGGCGGGACGGCTGAGCCGGGAGAAGGGCATCGTCACATTGATCGAGTCGCTCTCCCGGATTCGGGCCGGCGGCGTCGACGCCTGCGTGCGTCTCGTCGGGGACGGCCCGCAGAGAGCCTCGATCGAGCGACTGGCGGCGCGACTCGGAGTGGCGGACGCCGTCGAGATCACCGGCTGGGTCGAGCACGACGCCGTCGAGGCGTACCTGCAGGACGCCTGGGCGCTCGTGGCGCCGTCGTTGTGGGCGGAGCCCCTCGGGCTCTCCGCCGTGGAGGCAATCGTGCGAGGTGTGCCCGTGGTCGCGAGCGCGGTGGGCGGGTACGCCGAGACGGTGGAGCCGGGGGTCACCGGGCTCCTGTGCAGAAACGGGGACGTCGACGACCTTGCACGGTGTCTCGACGACGTTGCGCGCGGGCGCGCTTTCGGCGACGGCACGCTCGCCCACGCTGCCGTCGAGCGCCTCGCGCGCAGGCACGCCCTCGTAACCCACGTCGAGGCGCTGTCCGGCATTTTCGAGGAGATCTCACGGTGAGTGCGGGAAGGCGCCCTCGTCGCCGCAGGGGCGCTCGATCGACATGAGGCGCTGCGCCCCCGGCTGCGGGGATAGGGTGGGCCGATGAGTGCCAGGGACTCCGTGGGGGTGGCGATCCTCGGCGCAGGGCCGGCCGGCTTGACGGCCGCGCACGTGCTCGCGCAGCGCGGTGCCCAGGGGATCGTGGTCGAGGCCGACACCCAGGTGGGTGGGATCGCGAAGACGGTCGAGCACAACGGCTTCCGCTTCGACCTCGGCGGCCACCGGTTCTTCACGAAGCTTCCCTGGGTGCAGCACCTGTGGGCCGACGCCCTGGGCGAGGAGCTGCACGTGCGCCCGCGGCTGTCACGCATCTACTACCGCGGCGACTACTTCTCCTACCCGCTGCGCGCGGAGGACGTCGTGCGCCGGCTCGGAGTCGTCGAGACGCTGCGGTGTACCGCCTCGTACGTCGCCGCCAGGATGCGCAAGACCGAGCCCCCGGAGACGTTCGAGGACTGGGTGACGGCGCGGTTCGGGCGCCGGCTCTACGACGCGTTCTTCCGCGAGTACACGGAGAAGGTGTGGGGCATCCCGGGCAGCGAGATCCAGGCCGAGTGGGCCGCCCAGCGGATCCGCAACCTGTCGTTCTGGACGGCGCTGACCTCTGCCCTGCGCGTGCGCCGCACCCATGTGACGAGCCTGATCGAGGAGTTCCACTACCCGCGGCTCGGACCGGGCCAGATGTGGGAGGAGCTCGCGGACCGCGCAGAGCAGGGCGGCATCCCCGTCCAGCTCGGCAGCCGCGTCGTTCGGATCTCGCACGAGGACGGCCTCGTCCGGTCGATCGCCGTCGAGGAGCCCTCCGGAGCGACCACCGAGCAGCTCGTCGACGGCGTCGTGTCGAGCATCCCGCTGTCGGAGCTCGTGCTCTCGCTCGACCCCTTGCCGCCCGACGCCGTCGTCGCGGCCGCCCGCCGGCTGCGCTACAGGGACCTCCTCGTCGTCGGGCTGATCTCGACCGACCCCGAGCCGTTCCCCGACAACTGGATCTATCTCCACGATCCCGGCACGCGCGCCGGGCGGGTGCAGAACTTCGGCGCCTGGAGCGCCGGCATGACACGCCCCGGCTTCACGTGCCTCGGCGTCGAGTACTTCTGCTTCCAGGGTGACGCGACGTGGACGCTGCCGGATCATGCGCTGATCGAGCTTGCCAAGCGGGAGCTCGGCCGCATCGGCCTGATCGACCCCGCGCACGTCGTGGACGGTGTCGCGATCCGCGTCCCTCGCGCCTACCCCATGTACGACGCCGGCTACCTCGGCGCCGTCGCCACCCTCCGCGCACATGTCGAGACGATCGGCAACCTGCAGACGGTCGGCCGCAACGGGCTGCACCGCTACAACAACCAGGATCACTCGATGTGGACCGCGGTGCTCGGGACGCTGAACCTCCTCGACGGCGCCGCCCACGACGTCTGGTCGGTGAACGCCGACGCCGAGTATCTCGAGGAGGGGGAGCTCAGCGACCCGCTCGGGTCGGTCGCCGTGATCGCGAGCGTCGCCTAGAGGTTGCACCCGCTGCGTGGGCGGCGCTACCGGCGGGCACCGCGGCGGCCGCCGTGAGCTGGTGGACGGTATGGAGCCCGGCGCCCGCCACCGCTCCGGCGAGGCCGAGACGCCTCACGAGCTTCGCGTACAGATCCGTGTTGAGCGCAACCTGCGCGGTGATGCCCGCAATTGCCAGCGTGGGCGCGCGTCGCAGGAGCCCGGCGGCGACGAGTAGCGCCGCCAGCGCGCTCGCCCGCTCGCGCGCCCCGACGTTCAGCGTTGCCGGAACCGAGCGCTGCTCGAGCATCAGGCGCACCCACGGCACTCCACGCGATGAGAAATCCGTGCGGATCATCGACCGGAGCGTCCACTCCTTCAGGTGCGTGCCGAGCAGCGCGGGGTCGAGCAGGATCGGCCCGAGCCCGGCCAGACGGCCACCGAGCTCGACGTCCTCGATCGAGGGCCGCGGATAGCGCCGGGCATCGAAGCCACCGCTGGCGGCGAACGCGTCGTGGCGGACTGCGCCGAGGCCCGCCCAGAAGCTTGCGACGGAACCCGCCGACCGCTGGTGCACGGTGTGATGCAGAAGGTTCCTGAAGCCGGCGACGATGCCGGACGTCGCGACCTTGTCGTCGTAGCCGCCGAAGAGCGCGACGAGCTCCGGGTCGCCGCCGAACGCCGCCCGCATGCGCGCGAACGCGTCGCCGTGCACGAGCACGTCCGCGTCGACGAACGCCACGATCTCGCCGGTCGCCTGCTCCGCGCCGGCATTCCTCGCAGCCGCGGGACCGAGGCTTTCCGGTTCCTCGACGACGATGACCTCGTCGGGCCCCTCGCAGGCGGCGGCGATCGCCTCGAGGCAGCGCTGGAGCGTCGGGGGGCTGTTGGTGGCCGGGACGACGAGCGAGAGGCGCATCCCGCGGCTCAGCGCTGGGTTTCGGAGAGCGCGAGCTCACGTCGCAGCTCCACCGGCAGCTTGAACGTGACGTCCTCCTCGATCATCCGGAACGGCTCGATCTGCTCGACGCCGCGCGCGCGGAACCAGTCGCACAGCCGGGCGACGAGCCGCTCGGGCGCCGACGCGCCGGAGGAGATGCCGACCGTCCGCACCCCGTCGAGCCACCGCTCGTCGATCTCGGTCTCGTCGTCGATCAGGTGGCCCGAGACTCCTGCGGCGCGTGCAACGTCGACGAGCCGGTTCGAGTTGGACGAGTTCTTCGAGCCGATCACGAGGAGCAGGTCGATCTCCTCGAGCATCTCCTTCACGGCCCACTGGCGGTTGGACGTGGCGTAACAGATGTCTTCCTTCTTCGGGGCGTAGATCTGCGGGAAGCGGGTGCGGAGGACCGCGATGATCTCCGACGTCTCGTCGACCGAGAGCGTCGTCTGCGTGATGTACGCGACCCTGGCGTCCGCGGGCAGCTCGAGTGCCTCGGCCTCGGCAACGTCCTGCACGAGGATCGTCGCCTCCGGCGCCTCCCCCATCGTGCCGACGACCTCCTCGTGGCCGGCGTGGCCGATCAGGATCACGGTGTAGCCGTTGTCGGCGTACCGGCGCGCCTGCACGTGCACCTTCGTCACGAGCGGGCACGTCGCGTCGATCACGTTGTGGGCGAGCCGCTTCGAGTTGGCGTGCACCGTGGGCGCGACGCCGTGCGCGGAGTAGACGACCGTCGCGCCGCCGGGCACCTCGGTCTCCTCGTCGACGAAGATCGCTCCGCGCGCCTCGAGATCGCGCACGACGTGCATGTTGTGGACGATCTGCTTGCGCACGTAGACGGGTGCGCCGTAGTGCTCGAGCGCCCGCTCGACCGTGTCGACGGCGCGCTCGACCCCGGCGCAGTAGCCGCGCGGGGATGCGAGCAGGACGCGTTCGACCATGCCGACAGCGTATAGATGGTTGCGATCTCGATTACGCGGCGAGGCTGCCCCGGTCTTCTCCCCCGGCCACCCCGCCCCCGAGGTCGCATCCCAGTAGGCTCTAATCGATGATCGATCGTGTCGGGCTCTTCGTCACCTGCCTTGCCGACACCCTCTATCCCGAGGTGGGGCAGGCGACGGTGACCGTCCTCGAGCGGCTCGGGCTCGAGGTGATCTTCCCGCTCGAGCAGACGTGTTGCGGCCAGATGCACCTGAACTCGGGCTATCCCGACGAGGCGCG
>Ga0315283_10005357_pt1 | contig 11325 bp, 13 predicted proteins | sample YL17G09_0_MG_FD_204541 | JGI IMG/M metagenome (GOLD analysis project Ga0315283, IMG submission 204541) | Sediment microbial communities from Yellowstone Lake, YNP, Wyoming, USA - YL17G09_0 | ecosystem: Environmental > Aquatic > Freshwater > Lake > Sediment | place: USA: Wyoming | collected...
TATGAAAGTGATGGGGGAAACAGGCAACAAAGTGATGATGAAACTCATGGGACTCATTTTGATGGTTGTTGCCGTTGAATTTTTCTTCGCCGGTCTCAGGCCAATCCTGCAATCGATCTTTCATATCACTTCGTAAAAATGAATCTGCTCGAGAATTGCGATTGCGGTGCATCAACATTCTGTACTGACTGATTTACATGCATCTGATTCTGCCTGGCAGATCTAAAAGATATATGCATTTCAGCTCCGCTGTGACTTGCATTTCGACTTTGTATGACCAATGATTCCCCATTGTTCCGCGGTTGTGAACTTCATGATACGAAACATTTTGAAAATTTTATCTGACATTTGTCGTGAAACTTCCGACATATGTTGTATCTTTGTGCAGTAAATATTTGTTGATATGGATCAGCCACTAAACATTCTCGAAGAAAGCGCAATGACCTATGGTTCTCTTGATGATAGGGATATCTTCCGCTTGATAGATGCCATAAGGGCAGGGATCAATTTTCCCGTTTTTAATTCAATTGCAAAACAGTGTTCATTTACATTGAATGAATGGTCGGGGTTCCTGCATTTATCCGAAAGAACAATTCAGAGATATCAAAAAGAACTAAAGACATTTGATCCGTTATCCTCCGAAAAAATCCTGGAAATCTTACTGCTTAGCAGGCTTGGGATCGAAGTATTCGGCAATAGCGAAAAGTTTACTTCGTGGCTTGAAGCCAAAAACATAGTTCTGGGAAGTAAAAAGCCAAAAGAATTCTTAGATAACACATTCGGAATAGGTTTGTTAAAAGATGAACTTACCCGCATACAGCATGGCATACTGGCATGATAGTCTGCCGATTGAGCAAGTCAAAATATAGCAGCGACCTTACAGGAAAAGGTGCTGAGCGAAGTGGTGGACGATGGAACAACAAAGGTGTTGCGATGATATATACCGGCGAATCAAGAGCTTTGTGCACAACCGAAATCGCTGTTCATATGCCTTTGGGAAATATTCCAATGGATTATGAAATAATTTTCATTGAAATTCCGGATGCATCAATAAGTGAGTTCGACATTACCACCTTACCAGAGGATTGGAGATCGTTCCCTCACCCACATTTTACCCGGGAAATCGGCGATCAATTTATTTCAGATACTATTTGCCTTGTATTAAAAGTGCCTTCAGCAGTGGTCCCGGGAGACTTTAACTATCTGATTAATCCATATCACAAAGACTTTTCTTCGGTGAAAATTGTGGAAATTGGCTCGTTTGAATTTGATGTGAGGCTGTTTGTTAGATAGCAGAGCAGGACGAGGGAAATGAAATTCTTGTACTATGGATAGTCCTGATTTTTTATTTGATGATTTCTTATTTTTTCAGGATTTCTCGGATAAACCACAATTCAAAGACTGGATCGGAAAATTCGGCCTCTTGCCCCCGAAATTCAAGTTGTTCTCTTTCAACCAGCGTTTTCCTGAGATTGCTGATATTGCCAAAACTGTATAAAATTCGCGGGCATCGCACAAACTGAATGCATCAATGCAGATTACTATTACTGACTCGCTGTTTCCAGATCCCCTGCTTTTTTCACCAACGACGATTTACACCAACGCCGTGGGGATATAAGTACGGTATTTGCCTGGTTTCTGAAATTTGACAGCAGCCTTTCTGTTTCTTTCTCCCTGTCAGTAAAGCTGTTGCCAACAACTTTTCTGCCAAAAATAAATGGACTTTCATTAGCATTCATCTTTAAACGTTTTATATGCAAATACACAACTTGATTTTATTAGCTAACCAAGTGGTAACTAACCGACCGGTTACAAACCGGTTGGTTACATGATAAAGCATTTGTTTATCAGCGTAATATAAGTATTTTAATTATATTAATTGCTTATTATGAATTACATAAATATTATTCTGCACGTTCAAAGTCCAGGGTGGGGAAGAAATCATATTGGGTCGTGGCTTCTCCATGGATTTCAGCAGAAGAACGTCGTAAAAATCATAAAACCTTGTGGTGGTATCTAAATTTATTCTATATATTTGAAGAGGAATTATTGGGAAATGCCAACACTCAATGGCAAGAGTTTGTCGACCCAGCTTTTCAACCCTCCATGCGCCGCAGAACTCGTTTTTTTTAACCGGCGCCAATGTCCTTTTGATAATTATACGCCAAATTGAGACGATTATAAAATTGATATGATCACAAAAGAAGAAGCATATTTAAAAATTCAGGATTACTTAAACGAGTTTGAATTTTTGTGGGACACTTTCAGCAAGGAGCGCGTACTGAAAGGCAGCTTTGACAAATTTGTCCAGGGCAACCTGAATAAAAAAGGAACTGCCACAGTTGACAAGGAATTTTTGCAATCGCTCGATAGTTGGCGGACATATCTTGCAACAAGTATCAGTTGGAACAACAAAGAATTGGATGAAGACGAAATAAATTTTGTTGTACAACAAACCATTGACAGAATTATTTTTCTAAGAATTGCAGAAGACCGCAGCGTGGAGCCATACGGAAACTTAAAGCAAGCAATTAAGCAGGGGAATTTTTACCAAAATCTTTTCCATCAGTTTCAGCAAGCTGATGACAAATACAATTCGGGATTGTAAAGAACACCGTCGGAAAACTCACCGAAAACAAAACACCGAAAGAGATAAGCAAAAAAAAAATAGTTGACCCTGCCTGCGGCAGTGGCAGCTTTCTTATCGGTGCTTATCAGTATTTGTTGGACTTTCATAAAAACTATTACACCGACAACGGAAAAATTTCTAAAGGCAACAAATCAAATCCGCTTACACCCGAAGGCAACTTAACCACAGCAGAGAAGAAAAGAATTTTGCTCAACAATATTTTCGGAGTTGACATTGATGTGAACGCAGTTGAAGTAACCAAGTTGAGTTTGCTTTTAAAATGTATGGAAGGCGAAACCTTAGCAAGCATTGCTTCTCAACTTCGTTTGTTTAACGAAAGAGTTTTGCCAACACTTGACAACAACATCAAAGACGGAAACAGTTTAGTTGATACAGATTTTTACAGAGGAGTTTTAGATTTTGGTGAGGAGAAAAAAGTAAAGCCGTTCAGTTGGCAGAAAGCATTTCCAGAAGTGTTTAAGCAAGGCGGTTTTGATATTGTAATAGGAAACCCGCCTTATGTTTTAGGTAGAGAAACTTTTGATGATGCAGTTAAGAACTACATCGCAACCAATTATCAATCATACGGAGGCAAGTATGACTTGTATGTTTTCTTTTGTGAGAAAGCATTGAAACTTTTGAATGAGAAAGGAAGATTCAGTTTCATTATTCCAAACACAATTCTTGTAAATGAAAATGCAACCAAAATCAGAGAACTGATTTTGAAAAATTATTCTTTAGAAACTATTCGTGTTTTCAATCACAAAGTATTTGAAAACGCACAGGTTGAAACAGTGATAATAATTATTGAGAACAAGAAAAGTAGAAAGGACAGCAGCATAACAATTGAAAGCGAAGAAGTAATTCAAATTCCAACGGATAAATTTTTGACAAGCAAAAATTTCAAATTCAATGTTGCGTCAGATGATGTTTCAGAAAAACTTATTGAGAAAATTACAGCTTGCTCAACTTCGCTTGGAGAGCTAACAGATATTTGCATAGGCATACAATTAGGAGGAAGTCACGGAAGCGACACCAAAGCAGATTTTCTTTCAGACAAAGCGATTGATAAAACTTGGAAGAAAGTTTTAGACGGCAAAGACATCAACACTTACAAAATGAATTGGAGAAATGTTTTCGTTCATTACGGTGATTGGTTACACAGGAAACGAGATGAAAAATATTTTCTCAATCCTAAAATCTTAATTCGCCAGATTGGTAAAACTCCAGTTGCTACACTTGATGAAACAAATTTTTACTCTCTGAATACTCTTTACAACATCATTTCCATAAGCGACTATTCACCGAAATATCTTTTGGCAATTATCAATAGCAGTTTAGGAAAATGGTTTTGGTTGAAAAATAATTCTGACTTCAAAACTCTGTTTCCTAAAATCAAGAAATCAGAAATTGAAGCAATTCCAGTTTGTAAAATTGACTTTAAAAACAAAAACGAAAAATCTTTGCATGATGAAGTTGCAAAGAATGTTGATTTGATTCTTTCTCTTAACGAGGAAATCAGCAACACAAAACTTGAAACAAAAGTCAATCAACTGAAAAGCAAAATTGATTATTGCGAAAAGAGAATAGACGAAATCGTTTATTCTCTTTATGATTTAACTGAAGAAGAAATAAAAACAATCACAGCATAACTAATTTCAAAAATGGTAACAGCAGAACTAATAATTAAGAAACAGGCAAACGATTTCAAACATGAAATTGAACCAGGACACAGAAGCGATTCTCATTTGACTTTTAAAAGCAATCTTGAATCCATGCTATACCATTATGATGAGAACATTGACAAACTTCTCTTTCTTTATCAGACAGCAAAAAACATTGACGAATATTTTGAGGAACATCAGAAACGATGTGAACACAAGGACAATCCCGAAAAGTGCCATAAGAGTATGCACTTTCTGCAATGCAAATTTTTTACAGAGCAAGAAATAAAAAGATTGAATCCTTCTTATGAGTATTCCATTCTTCGTCCAAACATCAATTCAAGTTTGATAAAACAAAATCTGATTGACTTAAAGAATTTTCCAGATGTTGCAACGCTTTATCAAAATGCTTTGGACAAATTGAATGAAGAAAAGTATGAAAGGAATTTGCTTGACGATTTACGCTTGATGCTTGAAACTTTCTTAAAAGCAATTTTGCAAAATGACAAACGCTTGGAAAAGCAAAACGAGGATTTAGGAAAATATCTTCAAGCAAAAAATGTTTCTGTTGAGGTTCGTAATATGTTTGTAACGCTTAAAGATTATTTCGCAAAATATCAGAATGAGTATGTCAAACACAACGATAGTGTAAACAAATCTGAAATTGAATTGATGATTAACCTCACTTCAACATTCGCAAGTTTTCTATTGAACATTTAATAAGCATTGAAATGAATATCCCACTCTTAAAAATCTTATCTTTGAATCATAAATAATTTTCAAAATGTTATACAAATTAACCGCAGCACAAGAGAACGAATTACTCAGCCAATCCGAAACAGGAATGGGTTATCAGGTTGTGGAGGCAAGCAAACAAGGATACTACTCACGAGAAAAATATCTTGTTCTCAATTCCGAAGTAGTAATTGAAATGAACGCTTCAACAAGCGACAATGTTCGCAAAGTTGTAAACGAAGGAATCTTTGCGTTCAAAACAAGTGCAAGTATTATCACATTAAGTTCAATGACAGTTTTAAACGAAAAGCAATTTCGCAACATAGTCAACGAATCAAAAAGTGAGAACGAAAGAGGAGCAATTGAAAATCCAGTTGTAAATGCAAACGGAGAAGAAGTTTTTGTTCGCCTTTCTGCTTTTGATAACGATAGGAGAATTGACAAAGTAAAAATGTGTTTGCGTGAAGGGAGTTATACAACAACTATGGAAGATTACCTGAAATGCAAATCAGCAAACGATGACCCAGTTGAACGCTATGCTTTACCCAACAACGATAAAATTCAATTTGCTTTTCACATTCAACCATTGAAATCCGACACTTTGCAGAGAGGAATAGTGCAACCAGCAATCGGAAAACGAGGTGGTGGAAAAGAAGCATACTTTGCCAAAGGCACAGCACCAGGAACATTTAAGAAACAAACCGCTTACTAAAAATATTTCGTCATGCAAACCCGAACTTTAAAATTGACAGAGGGTTTTATCAATGTTTTGGTGAACCTTCCCGAAAGCGGAATGGGCTACCAATTAGTGAATGTAACTTTGAAAAGCGGTAAAGTATTGCACCGACACAAAGTCCTCAATTCAGAATTATTGATGTTGGAAGAAAACGAAAACATTACTGTCAAAGACATTGACAAAATAGAATTGGAATCCAGGAAGTAATCTTATCCTTACCATCAGTTTGGAGAAAAACAACTGAAAAATGGAAACTCCGACCCGCCAAAAGGAAACAAGACAAAACCAAAAACAAAGATAGCCAAGAAGAATTTTTTTGCCACACTTCTTTTTCAAACTTCATTAATCCCCGATGCGTCAATAAAATTTAAGATGCAATGTTTCTAATCTCTCTACCTGTCCTTCCCATAATTCTGATGCCAAAGCGGGTACGGTACCACCGGCCGGCTCAGCTCATCCAGGAAATTGAAATCAGCATCACTAAGTTCAATATCGCTTGCTTTAATGTTTTCGAGCAACTGGGTCATTGTTTTTGCACCAATAATAGCAGCAGTTACGGCTGGCTTTTTCAGGATATAACCCAATGCTGTCTGTGCAATACCCGCATTGTACTTTTTGCTTATCCGGTCAAGTTCCTCAACTATCGCGTATCCTTTGTTCTCGTCCACAGGCCACCAGCGCAGGGATTCTGCATTGGGGTTGCTCCGGCGTGAATCCAGAGGAAGAGGTTGGCCGTTGCGGTATTTACCGGTAAAGAATCCTCCTGAAAGCGGGCTCCAGCATAGTATTCCCAAATGCTGATCGAGGCATAGCGGAACGAGTTCATGTTCGATATCCCGTGTGCCGATGGAATAATATAGTTGGGTGGTGACAAATTTTTCGAGATTAAGTTTCTCGCTCACACTGAGCATCTTCATCATCTGCCATGCCATAAGATTGGAACAGCCGATATAGCGTACTTTTCCACTTTTCACCAACAGGTCGAGGGCGCGAAGGGTTTCTTCGATCGGCGTGCGTGAATCGAAGCTGTGAATCTGGTAATGATCGATATAATCGGTGCCAAGCCGTGTAAGGCTTGCTTCGCAACTTTTTATAATATGAAGGCGCGACAGGCCAACATCATTTTGCCCGCTTCCGAGCCTGAAACGTACTTTGGTGGCAACAACAGCTTCTTTGCGCCGGTTGCCCAGCGCTTTGCCAAGCAGGATTTCCGAATTTCCACCCGAATAGACATCAGCAGAGTCGAAAAAGTTTACGCCATTATCGAGTGCTCCGCTTACGAGATCGTCGGCTTGTTTCTGGCCTGTATGCGCCACTTCGTTGCGGATATCATCACCGCCAAAGGTCATAACGCCTAAACATATTTCCGAAACTTTGAGTCCGGAATTTCCGAGATATCTGTATTTCATTGGGTTTAATTTAAGAATTTGAGAATTTGAACTTAGCGCAGTGATCTCATGAGCGAAGCGAATAAAATTAGGAAATTTGTCTTTTATCTTTTATCTTTTATCTTTTGTCTTTTGTCTTTTATCTTTTATCTTTTGTCTTTTGTCTTTTGTCTTTTGTCTTTTACTCCAAAATTACTGATTTAAAGAATTGCCTCCAAGCCACCTGGGCACAAAGAATTCACTGTGAGAAGAAATGATTTAGTGATAAACACTTCATGACCATTTATAAATGCGCTGACCGGTAAAGAATGCTGCCAGTCCAAGACCAGTCATCAAAGCAATGTCAGGGCCGGTTTCATAAAATCCGGCGCCTTCAGTGAAAATACTCCTGATACTGTCGGCAAACATGGTGAGCGGCATCAGCCGGATAATTGGGATGGCCCATTCAGGGAAATTATAATAGCTGAAGAATATGCCCGATAGCACCAACATGGGCATGGTCACGGCGTTGATCAGGCCATTCCCCACTTCAGTTTTGGCGGTGCGCGAGGAGATGAGGATGGCTATGCCGATGAACACAAGGTTCCCGCTGATCAGCACCGCCACCAGGGCAGGGATACTGCCTTGTACGCGCATCCCAAAATAGAAGTGGGCAAATAAAATCAAAACACCTGTTTCGGCAAATGTAAGCGCCAGGCGTGATACAAATTGGGAAGCCAGGAAGTATGATTTTTTCATCGGTGTGGCTACCATGCGGCGCAGCAATCTTTTCGAACGTTTCTCGATGAGCGAATAGCTGATTCCCCATAGGCAGGAACTCATGATACCCATAGCCATCAGGCCAGGTACTAGGAAATCGATGTAGCGGGTTCCTTTAATCGTCAGCGGTTGGATGGAGGCAGATTCTTCAATCAGACTTTGGTTGCTGAACAAGGCTTTAAGGTTGAGGTAGATCAATTGTGCTTCGGCATTGGCGGGATCGAAGTGATAAACAGGTTCTGCACTGTGGTCGTCGAGGATGAGCGAGATACTGCCACGCTTCAGCAGCACGATGGCGCTATCCCATGATGTGGAAAAAAAGTTGAAGGTAGTGGTTCCCAACTTGTTATTCTTTACAATTAGCATATGCTTATGCGAAGCACCGTCATTCGCGGGAATCAGCCTGGTACGGGTTTCAATTAATGTACTCAGGGCAGTTGCCTGGCCGGCATGTCCATCGATAACTGCTATATTGCGCACAGTATCTTTCTGGCCCGAAAATGCGATTCCCAGGCCCCATGCCATGAGTATAGGGAAAAGGAACGACCAGAACAAGGCTGCCGGTTCGCGGTAGAATTCCTTAAATTGAATGATTGTGAGCTGGAAAAACTGCTTCATACAAATCAGTTGAGGTCTTCGCGTAAGCGCCGGCCCGTCATGGCAATAAAAAGATCGTCGAGTGTAAGTTGCCTGCTACCCAGGTGGGCAAGCGCTACCTGGTTTGCTGCGAAATAATCCAACAACAGGGGCATGGATTCTACAACGCTTTTCACACCAAGTTGTAAGGAACTGCCATTGGGGGAAGGTACCATATGGGTGATGCCAAAACAGCCATTCAATTTTTCGTGGTCGAAAGGCCGGGCAAAAGCCAGTTCGATAATCTCGCCCTGTCCGTTTTTTTGCACAAGTTCTTTCAGCGTTCCCTGGGCAAGGATATTGCCCTGGTGCAGGATAATGATGCGGTCGCACAGAAATTCGGCTTCTTCCATATAGTGGGAGGTAAGGATCATGGAAGTACGTTTTTCCTCTTTTAGTTTTAGCAGGATATCCCAGATTTCGCGGCGGGCGGTAGGATCAAGGCCGGTGGTAGGTTCGTCGAGCAGCAGGATACGAGGTTCATGGAGCAGGGCTAATCCCAATGCCAGCCGCTGCCGCTGTCCACCTGAGAGATTGACTACATAAGCCATCGCTTTTGAACCAAGATCCACCAGGTCGAGAATCTCAGCGATGCGCGATGCTGATGTATTAAAAAAACTTGCAAACAGTATCAGGGTTTCTTTTACGGTAATCTTGTCGATAAACTGTGTTTCCTGGAGCGAAATACCGAGCATATGCTGAAGTGCAGTCCGGTCACTTTTCCAGGATTTTCCCATAATCAGGATTTCGCCCGAATCGGGGATCTGCAAACCTTCGATCATCTCAACCAGCGTTGTTTTGCCTGCACCATTTGGCCCAAGCAAGGCAACAAATTCTCCTTCGGCAACTTCCATGCTTACTCCTTTTACTGCATTTACATCCTTAAAGGACTTTACGATATGATTGACGGAGATTGCGGGCGCAGCCTTTAAGGAAATCTTCATAGCCTGATACAACAGTAAATTAACAATAAGTGTTCATTTGGTTTTTGCACTATATGGTATGCATATCATTTGAATGCGATCGTTTTTTTGGAAATTAGATAAAGATATTTAAATACCGGGAGAAAATAAGTGATAGATAAATCTGAGTCATGACAACATTACCTTTCCCGTTTGTATATCTCCGAATAACCGCGGGTACTTTTTACAGGCCTCAATTCCAGGTGCGACGCGGTTAACTTAACAACAATGTATTTGCTGGGTTGTGGTTCGGGATAGCGTTCTGTATGGCTCCAGTATGTGAGGGTGTCATTATTCAGCTTCCAGGTATCGCCTGTCATTGAATGAATGTTGATAAAAGCGATCGTACCATCTTTTTTTAAAGCGAAGCCTTCCTTTCCGGGTTTTCCGCTTGGTGGCTTAATATTAATAGGTTTTACCCATTTGCCGGTTATCCGCGATGGTGATACAGCCGGCCCGGTTGTAATGCAGCCTTCGCTATAAACAAATAATAATACTACTAACGGAAAAACTGACCGGAGGCTCATACCCAAAGAATATTGCGAAGTAAAGATACATATTAGGTGTGAAGGTTGGGCTGGAGGTATGTTTTTTTGGCTATAGGCTATCAGCCTGTCAGGTTGTAGCTCATTTTGTACCAGCAAGATGCTTTTATTTTGTTCAAAGCAATTTAGGCGAAAAGCATATCTTTGCGTTGAATGCTTTATTCTGGTAATTTAAAATCAAATGGTTGGAGTTCTTTTAATGCCTGTCATTTATATAACCATAGCTTCAAAAACCTTCAGGCGATCAAACTCTGTCAAATAATTAGTTAAAAATCAATGATATTAAATTAAGGTATAATACTGAAAATATGTACAGTAAAATTGTATTCCTTCTTTTTGTCATCGGGCTTGTTTTTGCTTGTTCTTCCTACGATCAGAAAGGGAAAGATACGAATGACAGCATTGCAGTGGATTCAACAAATATATTTGCAGACGACCTTACACCTGCTACATCGGTGCCGGATTGGGCAAAAGAACTCGGGTTAAGCGAGCCACAGAACATGAAACTGCTTGCAGACATGTCGCACCTTACATCAGCTGGCGAGCCTGCTGAAGGGTTTAACTCTGTTACATTGGTTTATTCTGGTAATTATGACACCGCTATGAACCAGGCAAGGAGTATTGCTAAAGCAGCAAAGCTAACACCAAGCAAAGAGTACATTGCATTGAAGAAACAGGCCGCCCACTCCGGACAGCACAATATGGTTAAAGGCATCGCATATTTGAATTATGATTTATCGACAAGGGATATCGATTTTCTGATTTATGTGCAGGTGGATGAAAAGGGAATGCTTACCGTATCCGTTACCGATATGAAGCAGATGAACCTGCAATTGAGTAAACATGTGGGGATTGAGAACAGGAAGAAGTGAAAAGTTAAAAGTTGGGAATCACTTTTAATTAGTTGATATTTTAGTTTTTGACTGTTTGACTAACTTTTAGTTTTTTTTTAATTGAATTAATATGCGTACGGAAACTGATTCGCTTGGAAGCCGGGAAATACCTGAGGGTGTGCTCTACGGCATTCACTCGGCAAGGGCGGCAGATAATTTCCCCTGCACCCAGCTTTTCGCTCCCGAATGGTATAGGGCTGTTGGGTTGGTAAAACAAGCCTGCTACATTACCTGCAAGGAATTTGGCAAAGCAATTGCCCGGACTTATCCGGATAAGCAACTTCCTTTCACATTATTGTCTGACCAGGTATTGGATCAACTGATTTTGTCGGCGGCCGAGGTTGCGGAAGGAAAATATATGGAGCATTTTATTGTACC
>Ga0315283_10005358_pt1 | contig 11325 bp, 7 predicted proteins | sample YL17G09_0_MG_FD_204541 | JGI IMG/M metagenome (GOLD analysis project Ga0315283, IMG submission 204541) | Sediment microbial communities from Yellowstone Lake, YNP, Wyoming, USA - YL17G09_0 | ecosystem: Environmental > Aquatic > Freshwater > Lake > Sediment | place: USA: Wyoming | collected...
GACCTGCGTCTGCCGGTCGAGCGCTGTGCTCTGCTCGCCGAACAGCCGTGTGTACTCGGGGTCGGTCCAGCTGGTGTCACTCCACCCGCCGATCTGCTCGGGCGTGAGCAGGCTCAATATGAACTGCGGACTTTCCGCATCGCCCATCCACCACCACACGAGCGTGTCGAAGTCTGGCGTGAACGTGTCGCCATCCCAGGCGGCTTCGGCATCAACGAGCGCTCCAGGGTCCATAGCCTGGAAGCTTGTCTTCACCCCGACATCCTTGAACCAGCCGACTACGAGCTTGCTTGTGGTGACGTTCTCAGTCGTCTGGCTGTCCGTGTAGAGACGCAAGTCCAGCGGCTTGCCCTGCTTGGTCTCGCGGAAGCCATCGCCGTCCACGTCCTTGTAGCCGGCGGCGTCGAGCATCGCCATCGCCTTCGCCGGGTCGTAGGTGTATGCCACGTCACTCGGGGGCTCCCAGAAGTACTCGGTGTACGGCGGCAGCAGCGTGCCCCCAGGGTCCATGTACCCGCCGTAGGCGAGCGCGGCGTTCTTCTCGCGGTCGATCGCGTACTGCAGCGCCTGCCGGAACGGCTGGTCGAGCAGGATGGGGTTGCCCTTGGAGTCGGGACTGTCGTAGCAGTTGAAGGTGAGCTGCTCGAACGAATAGGACACGGCCGCGTTGGCCGTGATGCTCTCCGAGCCGACCCCCTTGAACTGGGCCGCGGGCACGCCCTCCGCGGCGTCCAGCGCCCCCGACTTGAGATCCTGCACCATCGTGTCGGCGTTCTGGAAGGTCTCGAAGTAGAGCTCGTCGATCTGCGGTTCGCCGCCCCAGTAGTTGGGGTTCGGCACGAGGCGCGCGTAGCTGTTGTGCTTGTTCTCGACCACCTGGAAGGGGCCGGAGCCGATGCACGGCGGCCCGTTCTTGAACGACGTTTCGGCCTCTGCCCCCGAGACCTTCGACCAGACGTGCTCGGGCAGGATCGGCACCTTCATCTGCAGGATGTCGGACTTGGGCTTGCTGAGCTCGATCACCACCGTGGCGTCGTCGGGAGCGGTCACCTTCTTGACGGAGGTGAAGTAGGAGGTGAAGTTGGCGAGGTCGTTGTCCATGATGTAGTTGTACGTAAAGGCCACGTCGCGGGCGGTGGCGGGCTGCCCGTCCTGCCACGTCATGCCGGGGCGGATCTTGAAGGTCCAGGTCTTGCCGTCGGTCGAGCCGCTCCAGCTCTCGGCGTACTCAGGCCGAGGCTGCAGTTTCTGCGGTTCGAACCCGACAAGGAAATTGTAGTTGAGATGGTAGATCGTGTAGTCGACGCCGGTGTAGCCGATGAACGGGTTGAGAGAGTCCACGTACTCAAGCTGGCCCATTCGATAGACGATCTTGCCGGACGAAGCGCTCGGCGACGGACTGCTGGCGGATGCCGCGCCTGAGACGGCGAGAAGCAGGCACACGGTCGCCGTGATGACCGCGACGGCGCAGAGACGTCTTGCTGCTCTTGGGCTGGCTGTTCTCACTGCTATCCTCCTGTTGATGAACGCGACGCGGCGGCGGGCCGCGCTCTGCGCTATGACTTCAGCTCCGCGTCGGCAGCGGCGAGGATACGCCGCAGCGCGGCAGCCTTGGCTTCTTCGAGAGGCGCGGGATCGTAGCGTTCCAGGATGTCGCGGGCGCGCTCGCGGGCGACCTCGAGCGGATCGCGACAGCCGCCGCTCGCGTCCGGTTCGCCGGCCAACCCGCGCACGAAGGTCTCGCGCATGTGCTTCCGCGTATGCGCCTGCCCGAGAAAGTGCCCGCCGGGACCGACGGCGTCGATGACGTCGAGGGCCAACTCCTCCTCATCCACGGCCATGTCCATGACCGCGTAACGGGCCTTGTGGTAGAGGTCGTCGTCAAGGATCAGGTCCTCCGCCGACCACAGCATCCCGTCGTTGGTGAGCCCCAGCCCCACGGTCAGCTCGGAGCCACTCCAGGCGGCCATGGTCAGAGACGGCCCGACTTGCGCGGCCTCCGCCCAGGTGCCGGGCAGCTTGACGTCGGTGCCTCCGCCGGTGCCGTGCTGCGAGGGCAGGCCAAGGTGGTGGACGAGGTCGATGCAGAGCGCCGCATCGCGCCCGTCCAGGGAGACCCCTCCCCTGCCGGTGCGCGGGTCGGCGCAGCTGGCGAGCGAATAGCCGAACACCGGCGCACCCGGATGGGCGAGCTGGACGAGCACCACCAGGGCGAGCACCTCGGCCAGGGACTGCACCAGTGCGCCGGCGGCGGTCGCCGGACCGGTGGTGCCGCAGACCGGCACGCTGCCCAGCACCACGGGCACGCCCGCCTCGGCGAACACCAGCGCCGCGTCGGCGCCGTCGCGGTCGATGGTCAGCGGGGAGACGGCGCAGACGAGGTCGCTGAGCGGCGATCGCCGGCGGAGCGCTTCGGCCCCGCCGGCGATCACGCTCGCCATCTCCACGGCGTAGCGCGCTTCGCGCTCGCCCTGCACCATTCCCTGGAGGTGCTTGACGGTGTTGTTCCAGCCGGCGTCGAGCTCGTGGAGCGTGGCGGTCTGGCCGCAGTCGCCGGCGCCCACAGCCGGCCACCAGTAGCCGATCGACGAGACGTAGTCGAGCATCCGCGTGGCGTCGGCGAGGTCGGCCTTGGTCGAAGGACGGCGCTCGCCGGTGCGCCAGTCGATCACCTCCGTGCCGCAGCCGTCGGCGGTCATGTAGGTGGCGCCCGAGGCCAGATCGAGGTCGCAGGAGCCGTCGCGAGAGCCCAGCGTGAAGGTGCGCGGCGCGCTGGCCAGCGCGCCGCGCACCATGCTCTCGGGCAGGCGGATGATCTGACGCTCGGCGTCGTAGCCGGCGTCGTGCTCGCGGAACACCGTGAGCGCACGCTCCGAGAGCACCCGTACCCCGGTGCGCTCGAGCACCTGCATCGCCGCGTCGACGAAACGGTCGAGATGCGCGTCGCTGTGGCGCCTCGGTCGAACGGCCGGCCGCCAGGGCTTGATCGGCTGGCGGCGCAAGTGGGGCTTCACCTGAGCTACTACCTGAAGCGGATGGTCCGCACGGGAATCGTGGTGGTCACGATCCCGGCCTCGTGGGCGGCCACCGCGACAAGGCTCTTGGTCGCGGCCACGTAGAAGGGCCAGTTGAAGGTGGACACCCTGTCGGTGAGCGCGTGCCAGTTCGGGTTGACCTGGGTCAGCTCGTCTTCGATGAGCATGACCGCGGGATACCCGCTCTTCCAGAAGCTCCCGTGGTCGCTGAGATTGTCGCCAGACGCCTGGAGTGTCGGCGTGACGCCGCTGATCGCGTAGGTCGTGGCCGCTTGCTGCCACATGGTGACGATCGCATGGTCTCTGCCGCCCGGGTCCTTCGCGGTCGAGCGCGTGACCATGTACACGATGCCGTTGTTCTTACCGTTCCACGCCAGCGCGTCGGCGTCGATCTCGGCGACGATGTTCTGGCCGGCAGCCTTGCACTGGGCGGCATAGTAGCCCGAGCCGAAAGTGGAGCTCGTCCACGGAGCGTTCTCCTCGCTGCCGAAGAAGACGAAGCGGATCGTCCGTTCGAAACTCTTGCCGGCGAACGACCTGGCCAGGTAGAGATTGGCGGAGCAACCCGACGCGTCGTCGTCCGCGCCGTAAGCGAGAGCGGCCCATGGACGGTTGTCGAGGTGCGCGCTGACGATGATGATCTCGCCGGCTTTGGTGGTGCCGTTGATCTGGCCGATGACGTTGCGGCCGGGTTGAACGACGCCCTTGCCCGGGTAGGCCTGATAGGCGACCGAGCTCAGTCCGTAAGACTGCAGGTGTTCGTAGATGTACTGCTCGGCCATGTCGATGGGCACGCCCGAACTCGAGCTGCGCGACTTGATCGTGTACGGCGAGCCGCCGACGATCGTCGGCACCTCGCCGCTGAGCTCGTTCACCGCAGGCTGGAGCTGGGCCTGCGTCACGTTGGTGATCATCGTGTTGACGACCGGGTCGTAGACGACGGCGGCGTTCGCGGAAGCGGCGGCGAGAAGGAAGAGTGCAACGAGGAAGACCATGAGCGCCGCCGCGGGCGCCGTCTGCCTCCGTCCGATCGTCTGTGTGCCTCTCATCCCTGTTCCTCCATGTGCGTCCGTTTCAAGCTTGTATCTCCTCGTCACCGCCGACCGGCCTACAGATAACGCTCGATAGGCTCTTTGATGAACGGGTTGAGGATGTCGTGCGTGTGGCCGTAGATCGAGCAGTGGCCCATGCCTTCGAACAGGTGGAACTCGGCATTGGGAGCGAGGTCGGCGACTTCCTCGCCGTCCTGGGGCACCGCCTGCACGTCCTGGTCGAAGGCGATCACCTGCGGTGGCACCCGGCAGCCGGGCAGGCGGTCCCTCTGGTCGAAGCGCACGCACGGCTCCCACTGCGCGATCAACGACTCCTCGCAGGCATCGGTCGAATACTCAGCGAGCAGATCCTCGCGCAACTTCGGCCACAGCTCGCGGTCGCCGAGGACGCTTGCGGGGTAGTACATCGCCGCATAGTGGATGACGGCCATCATCCCGTCAAGGCGTCCGCCGGCCTTGCGGTACTCGATCTCTGCCATCTGGTAGTCCCAGGTCCAGCCGACGCTGACGGCGCCGGTGCCCATGGCGATCGCGCAGGAGAGCAGCTGCGGGAAGTCGAGCGCGACCTGTTGCACGATGCCGCCACCGAGAGACAGACCGACGCGAGCCGCGGGCGGGTCGCAGACCGCCTCGATCAGCTCGGCGGTGTCGATGGGGAAGCCCTCGAGCGCCCACGGTGGGGGTTCATCGCAGCGCGTCCTGCCGATGCCCTGGCGGTCGAAGGTGGTGTTGCGGAACCCGTCCTTGAAGTAGGGCGATTGGTAGGCGTCCCAGGAGCCGGCCGTACCGCCTGCCCCCGAAACCCAGACGATGTCCGGCCCCGCGCCGATCTGCTCGTAGTGGATCGTCGACTGCGAACCCTGGATCGTCGGCACGTTGTCCTCCCGCCACGGGCGATCACACCCGTCCCGTCCGCCGCTTCGCCCACGCACGGTGGCGTCTTCCCCGGCGACCTGGAAGGCTCGAGTCTCAGTGCGTCGCCGGGGAACGTCAACAGGTATGCTTCCATTGTGGCAATGCAGGTTCGGGAGATACTTGGGCGGCTTTCCAGTTCGGCAATGTGACCCTTGACGCGAGCAGGCGCCGGGGTGAGAGTGGCACGAGGCAAGCGGTCCCGCGAGAGGTCGTGCACGGCAATGGCAGTCAGCCTCGACGATGTCGATCGCCGCATCATCGCGCTCCTCCAGGAGGATGGGCGCATGACCGCGCGCGACATCAGCCGCCGTCTGGGCGACATCGGGGACCGCGCCGTGCGCTATCGCATCGATCGCCTGGTGCGCTCGGGAGCCATCTCCATCATCGCGGTGGTCGACAGCAAGCGCATCGGCTACCCGGTGCTCGGTGATGTGATCATCGAGCTGCCCTCCGCGAAGGTGCGCGACACGCTGACCGCCCTGGCCGAGGACGAGCTCGTCTGCTACCTGGGCGCCGACCTCGAGCGCGGCACCATCACCCTCCAGATCGCGGCCCACGACGAGTACGAGTTCCAGGCGTGGGTGAGCGCGCTGGTCAAGAGCGTCGACGGCGCCGCGCTCATCAAGAGCACTGTCGTGCGACAGGTCACCAAGGGCTCCGACCAGTGGCCGCCGCCGCGGGGAGTCGCTTCAGCAGGGCTGCAACGCCGCGGCGCGGGATGACGCGGAAGATCAGCGGCGGCCGACCCAGCGCCGGGCCGCCCCCTGGACGACTACTGCGCCCGTGGACGTGGGTGTGAAATCGATCATCCAGGAGCTCGGCATCCTTCGTCCGCATTCGGTGTGAGGCAGCGCGGATGATTGACACCCCGACGGCTGGTGATACGGTCGGCGCGACCTTCCCACCGATCCTGGAGCCGCACGTCATGAGCCGGTCCACGTCTCGTTCCCCATCCCTCCTAGCGCACACCCCGGCACAAGGTGTGGGCTTCGACATTCCGGTCGACGTAGCGATGCTGCGGCGGGTAGTGGCCACGATCTCGTCTGTCGGGTCTCATCCGTCGGGCTTCCGCGTGAGCGGAACGCCGGAGGACCATGAGGTGGCCGAGTTCGTCGCCGCGGAGATGCGCGCGATCGGGTTGTCGAGCGTCGCGTTCGAGGATGTTCCGGTCGACGCGTGGCGGTTCCGGGGCGCGTCGGTCAGCGTCGAAGGTGGAAGCCGGTTTGAGGGCGCATCCATGGGAGGCGTGCCTGCGACTCCCCGTCCCGGCGTGACCGGCGAGCTCGTGTTCGTCGGCGACGGGCGGCGCGACCGTCTCGACCGGATCGACGTGTCGGGCAAGGTCGCGCTGGTCGATTGGCGTCGCGCTTCGGTGTGGATCAGCGAGATCGGCCTTGAACTCGGGAGGCGCGGAGCGGCGGCGATCGTCCTCGCGTGCCTGGATGGGGGGCAGCGGTTCCAGGGCCCGGATGCGTTGGGCACGTCGGTGGGCAAATGGCACCTCGCCGCGCCGCCGCTGGTCACCGTTCGGAAGACCGACGCGCTCGAGCTGGTCGAGCTCTGCCGGTCCGGTTCGCCCCGGGTCACGGTCGTCCTGGACGCCGAGATCGACCGGCAGGCGCGGGGACGCAACGTCGTCGGCGTTCTCTCCCCCGAGAAGCGCGGCGCTCCGATCGTCGTCGGCGCGCATCACGACGGCTGGTTCTCCGGCGCGTTCGACAATGCCAGCGGCGTCGCTTCCATGCTCACGATCGCCAAGTCGCTCGTCGAGGCGGATTGGCGGCCGAGCCGTCCCATCTGGTTCGTCTCCCACACTGCCGAGGAGTACGGCCGCCTCGACGACGACGCCCCGTGGTGCGTCGGCGCGTGGCACCAGGTCGCGGTCGCCCACCGCGAGTGGGGATCCACGGTGCCCTTCTACCTGGACATCGAAGCGTCGGGCCGGCCCGAGTTCCCGCTCCTGGTCCTCGGCCCCGTCGAGCTACGCCGGTTCGCCACTCGCTGGTGCCGGATGGCCGAGCGCGACGGGCTGCTGCCTCCGGGCTGGCGATACGCCAGCCCGTCCACCGGCACTCATCAGTGGCCCTTCCAACTCAGGGGCGTTCCGGGCCTGAGCCTCTTCAACTGGCACACGGTCTTCGAGCGTACCGACTATCACACGACGAACGACACCATCGACAGGCTCGACTTCGCGCATCTGTCCAATCTCTCTCGCCTGCATGCTGCGCTTCTTGTCGCCGCCGAGCTCTCGCCGGCCGACCTGCTCGACTATGGCGCGCGTGCCCGCGACGTCGAGCGCGCCACGCGGTCGCTCCCCGGCCACGAACGCCTGACGCGGGCGGCGGAGGAGTACGCCAGGAAGGGCTCGAGACGCTCGTTCGCGCGGCTGGCCCGGTCGGGGTTCGCCGTCGACTCCCAGGGCGAGATCGGGTACGACTACGAGCAGGCGTCAAGGGACGTCCACCACCTCGACGCGGCGCTGGAGCAGATCGCCGCAGGCGACCTGCGCGCTGCCGCGCGCGCCGCTTCCCGCGTGGGGACGAACGATCTCCAGCGATGGGTCTCGCAAGAAGTCCAGACCAGGACCGAGCAGCGGCGCCTCAAGACCCGCGGTTCATGGCCGGAGAAGAGCCATCCGACCAGGAGCCCGAATCTGTGGACGGAGATCGCCACGTTGCGGGCTGAGAGCGGCGCCCGCCCGTTCGGGCCGTGGGTGCGGCGCTCCCTCGAGCGTCAGCGTCAGCGCATGGACGCGGAGGTCGGGCGACGGACGGCCCGGCTTGCGTCCGCTTTGTCGCCGGATCCCAGACCGCGCTCAAGCTGACGGCGGACGCGGGTCACGTGCCCGCGGCCACGAAGGCGTCGACAAGGCTGTCCATGGTCTTCCTGACATTCGCCGGGAGCGGCTCCGGCTCGTGATCGGCGAGAATGGCGATGGCCTTGCGCCGCGCCTTCTCCCGCAGGTCGAGCGCTCCCTCGGCGTCCCAGCGCGCCCGGGAGACACGGTTGAACATGGTGGGCCTCCACTGCAGGGCGCGCGCGTGGACCCGCGTGTGCCTGGTGCGCAGAAAGTCGCCGCCGGGGCCGACCGCGGCGACCAAGTCGGCGGCCAGAGTGTCATCGTTGACCTCGATGCCTTCGAAGACGCGGCGGTCCATCGAGACGACCTCGTCGACGATGACCACGAGCTCGGGCGAGCAGGTGAGCCCGAAGTCGAGGTAGCCGATGTCGTGGTTCAGGTTCGCGCCGGCCTGCATCGAAAGCAGAGTGACCTGAGCCGCGTCGATGCCTGCCTGAGCGTCGACGCACTGTGAATCGCTGGTGCCGGCGAAGCTCCAGTTGGGGATGTCCATCCATCGCGCCATCTCGAGGATGCCGAGATCGGTCGTGTAGCGCTCGGCGGAGTTGTACAGCTGTTGCAGGGTGTTCATGTCGAGCCTGGCCGAGGCCGAACCGGTGATGAAGGGCGCGCCCGGACTGCGCAGCTGGTGGATGACGAGGCCGAAGAGCGACTCGGCCACGCCCTGCATGATCTGGCCGGCGGGTGTCACCGGCGCAGCCGCGCCGGCCGTCGGCGCCGGCGCGTAGATGAGCGGGATGCCCCAGTCGGCGCAGAGGAGCAGCTTGTCGAGGACTTCGACGGGGTGCATGAGCGGGCTGACCGGCTCGCCGTACTGGATGAAGTACGGCTTGGCGCGCAGCTCTTCGGCGCCGCCGCGCAGCTCGCAGGCGATCCTCCACATGACCTCGAGATCCTCGGCTCCGGCGGCGGTCATGACCATCGGCTTGGTGGTGTTGCTCACCATGGCGCGGAAGCTCTCGAGGTAGGACGCGTAGGCCTCGACGTCGTTCGGGTAGGCGCTCGACATGACGAAGTCGATGTTGGGCAGGCCGTCGCACAGACGCGCCATGCGGCCGACGTCGGCGAGCACGCTCAAGCGGCGCTCACCGGTCTCCAGGTCGAGGGTGTTCATGAGGTCGGAGCCGGTGCCGAAGTACGAGTTGAAGCCGCCGAGCTGCATCGCCAGCTCGCCGTTGCGGTCGTAGACGGAGATCATCGACGGCACGGTCTCGCGGGCCTTGGCGACCAGTTCGCGCGGGATGCGCACCAGGTCCTCGCCCTGCACGGTGGCGCCGGCCCCCACCAGGAGCTCACGCGCGGCGGCGTGCGGGACGGTCATGCCCACATCGGAGATGACGCCCAAGGCCGCGCCGTAGATCGCCTGGCACTTCTCCTCCGAGAGGACCCTCATGCGGCTCGTGAGGCCGGAGATGGGCAGGTCATTCATGGTCGGTGCTCCTCCAAGCCCTCGCAACGTCAAGACGTACGCCGAGATGCTGCAGCGTCAGGGCGATGTCGTCTTCGGTGGTGCGCGGGTTGATGATGCAGAGACGCAGCACCGGCTGATCGCGCACCCAGGTCGTGGTGAGATGCCCATAGCCCTCATCGGCGAGCGCGTCGGCCCTGCGCTTGTGTTCCTCATGGCCGGCGTTCCTCAGGGCGAAGGTGAGGATGCCCAACTGAGCCGGGGTGATGACCCGCCAGCGGTCGTCGCTGCCGACAAGTCGCTCCGCGTGCTCGGCGAGATGGATCCCATGCGCGATAGCCTCGCTGATGCGCTCCACGCCGTGGATACGGAAGGTCAGCCACAGCTTGAGCCCGCGGGCGCGGCGCGTGAGCTCGAGGCTGCGGTCACGGAGGTCGACCTCCTCGCCCGTGCCGGTGACGTCGGCGAGATAGTCGGGGGTCATGCGAAACGCGCGCTCGAGGGCGCCGGGACGGCGCACGAGCAGGCAGCCGAGGTCGTAGGGCTGGAAGAGCCACTTGTGTGGGTCGAGGACGAGCGAGTCGGCCAGCTCGATGCCCCTCAGGGCGCGCCGGCCGGCGTCGCAGAGGGCGGCCGGCGCGCCGTACGCCCCATCGATGTGGAACCACAGCCCCTCGGCACGGCACAGCTCCGCGATCTGGGGAAGCGGATCGACGGCGCCGGTGTTCGTCGTGCCGGCGTTCGCCACGACGAAGGCGGGATGACGCCCTGCGCCTCTGTCATCCTGGATGGCGGCCGCCAGCGCGGGGAGCGGCAGGCGCAGCTCTTCGTCCGAAGGAAGGATCCGGACATGGTCCGGCGGGAAGCCAAGCGCTCTGAGCCCGCGGACGATCGACGCATGCGTCTGGTCGGAGAGGTAGCAGACCCCCGGCCCGAGGCTGGCTCGCGCCGCGGCAAGAGCAGTCACGTTGGCCATCGATCCCCCGCTGAGCATCACTCCCTCGGTGCCCTCGGGCAGGCCGAGCAGGGACCGCAGCCAGTCGAGCGCCACCAGCTCGACCGTGGCCGTACCCGAGCCGCCCACCCACGACGCGGCCATGCCGTTGAATCCCGTGCCCAGCCAGTCGCCGAGCACGCCGGCGAACGACGACGGTCCGGGCACGCGGGCGAAGTTGCGCGGGTGATCGCCGTGCTGCATGTGGGACAGCGCTACGTCGGCGAGGGTCTGGAGCGCTTCCAGGGGGTCGCCGCCGCGCAGCGGCGGCGGGCCGCCCAGCGCCGAGCGCAGGTCGGCCGGCGTCCCGGTCACCACGGGGGGCTGATCGGCGACGTCCGCGAAGTGATCGACGACGCGGTCTACGACCCAGTAGCCGAGCTCGCGCATCTGACAAGTGTCGAGGCCCAGCGTGTCCGGCGGCCGCGCCGACGCAGGATCGCCTGGTCCCGAGCGCGCATGTCCGGGACCGCTGCTGCGTCCACTCTCGGCTGGCCCGGATCCGTCAAGCTCCCTCACGCGATCTCCCGGAAGGTGGCTCTCATCGCGGGCAATCCTACTCCATGCCCCGTCGTCCGCGTGTCCGAGAGCAAGTCGCGGGCGGGCATTCATGCGCTCCAGGCTTTCGTCGTCGCGACGCGCGGGCGTAGGATGACGCGTCGCCTCGGAGAGGTGTTCGAGCCCGACATGTCCGTACCGTGAGGCCGGGGCCCGTGACACACGGCCTCGTGGCACGGGCCGAACGACCGCTCGACGATCGGTAGGGAGATTCCATGCCATCAGCCAGCTTGACCGTCTGGAACGAAGAGGACTGCCGTCGAGTCCACGCGGCCACGCTGGCCGTGCTTGATGAGTGCGGCGTGGAGGTGCGCAACTTCCCGCGGGCGCTCGAGCTGTTCTCCGGCGCCGGCGCCCGCGTGGCAGGCACTCGCGTACGCATCGGCCCGGACCTGGTGGAGCGCGCGCTGGCCTCGGCGCCGCGCAGCTGGCCGGTCTCCTCGCGCGGCGGCGAAGCGCAGCCCGGTGCCGCCGCGCTCGACCTGCGGGACGGCGAGTCCTAC
>Ga0315283_10005360_pt1 | contig 11321 bp, 11 predicted proteins | sample YL17G09_0_MG_FD_204541 | JGI IMG/M metagenome (GOLD analysis project Ga0315283, IMG submission 204541) | Sediment microbial communities from Yellowstone Lake, YNP, Wyoming, USA - YL17G09_0 | ecosystem: Environmental > Aquatic > Freshwater > Lake > Sediment | place: USA: Wyoming | collected...
GCGGATCCGCGATCGGGTTTTCGGCCGTGGCAAACTGACCATATATATCGCTGATCTCTTTTAGGGTTGGCATGTTGTTCGGATTGACGAGCTTGACCTCGAGAAGACTGCCGCCAGTAAAATCAATGCCGGTGGGGAGCCCCCACATCGCAAGAGCAATAAGCCCCGGGATGATCACCAGGAGGGAAATTCCAAAATAGAGATATCGGTTTTTGATGATATTCATGATTGATGCTCCTAGATACCGAACCACCGCGGGTGTTCGCTTAATTTCAGGTTGTCGAGCACCACATGCAGGAATGTGCGGCTGACGACGATGGCTGTGAATAAACTGACCAGGACACCCAGCGAAAGCGTAACCGCGAATCCCTTCACCATGCTGGCGCCAAAGGCATTTCCGAACCAGAACAGGATGGCACAGGTAATTAAGGTTGAAATGTTCGAGTCTCGAATCGATGGCCAGGCGCGGGACCAGCCCAGATCGATGGCATGGCTGAGAGTCCGCCCGGCGCGGAGTTCTTCCTTCATGCGTTCAAAAATGAGAATATTGGCATCCACTGCCATGCCAATACTCAGGATGAATCCTGCGATTCCGGGGAGGGTCAGTACGACGGGAATCAGATTAAAGAGCGCTAAACTGAAAAGGGTATAACAAACCAGTGCAACATCGGCGACCAGTCCGGGAACCCGGTAATACAGCGCCATGAAAACCATGACTGCGGTCAGGCCGATAAATCCAGCGATCAGGCTTTTTCGGACAGATTCAGCCCCAAGCGTGGGTCCGATGGCACGGCTTTCCACTACCACCACGGGTACCGGCAGCGAACCATAACGAAGCTGGACGGCAAAGGTGTTGGCGCTGTCCCGGGTGAAATTACCGGAGATTAGTCCCTTCCCGTCGGGTATTTGATTTTGGATCTGTGGGGCTGAAATCACTCTTTTATCAAGGACGATCCCCAGGATCTTTTTTGTATTGTCTCTGGTGTAATCGCTGAAAAGTTTTGCCGTATCTGATTTGAGGACAAAATTAATCACATATTCGCCTGTGGTTGAGTTCTGCCCGACGGAAATCGAATCCAACGCAACCCCGGTCAAAACCGTGTGAAGGACGGGTAAGGCAGCGGGATCAAGCTGGTCGTTAATGCCAAGGGTTGGAGCCTGCGTCTGCTTGCCAAAATCCGTCTCGATGATGGTCCCCGGTTCAAGGCGCGTGCCTCCCATATCGACAAATTCCAATAAGCCGGTCTGCTGAAGGGAGGCAATCACTTCTTCGGGATTGCTTATTCCGGGAAATTCCGCCACAATGCGGCGCTGCCCGGCTGTTTGCATTTGGACTTCGCTTACACCTAGCGCATTGGATCTTTGCTCGAGGATATCGCGTGTGGTGGCGAGGTCGTTGGCAGAAACAGCGTATTCTTCCGGGACCTCCAGAAGAGTCTGCAATCCACCCCGCAAATCGAGTCCCAGGCGCGTCTCGGTGTTGCGTGCGAAAACCACCACCCCGGTGAATGGATTATTTATCGTAAACTGCTTATTAAAGACTACGAAAGCTGCCAGCACGATCAGGACGATGATAAGCGCGAGCATCCAGTATTGGCGACGGTTCATTTGAGCTTATTCTCCATTTCACGAAAATGCCAGCCTCGGGCTGGCGCAACGTTGGATTATACCCCTATTGGTTTGTGATGGGTAGGCTAATCCCAGGTAAAAGTGGTTAAAATCGGAAAGCGTGTGGGATGGAAGGCATAATTACGGAATGGCTTTATCAAGGTATTTTAGTACGAAGCTTAATACTCCATCGGCTGAAAGAGGTGTTGTGTCGAGGTAATAATCTGCATGTTCCCTCGCATTGGACAACCTGCTCTTCTGCTCAAGATATTCATCTTGAGTCCAGTCCATTTTTCGGCGCCTGCAGGTTGTTTCAAATGATGCATCCAGATAAATGAGCAGATTTGGATTAGTGATGCGCTTCCACATGTCCTTCACATAGGAGTGTTCCTGAGCAATATGCCGTACCCTATACCCTCGCTCCGATAACCTTTCGATAAGGGTCGATTTTCCCGACGCGCATACACCTACAACACCAATTAATGGCGCTTTCTTATTCCGAGGCAGGGTCACTCTATCATTCTGAGGGCTATCCATTGTCGTGGAGGAGGTGGCCCAATTTCTCCGCTTCGCCAAGGGCGGCGATCATGTCGCCTCCATTAAGGATTCGACTGTCGGTGGGATGCATCTCGTTTTGATGGTCATGGCGCAGGAGGACAATGTTCAGATGGTAATTGTCCTCGATGAATCCCACGGTTTTTCCGGAAAGCCCTGATTCGGGAGAAATGGTAATTCTTGCCAAACTTAATGGATGTCCTTCGATGGATATTGGATTCGTAAAATCGGCACCAGCGACGGCGGCAGCAAAAACCGGGGCAGCCATCCCAGTGGCACTTAATGCATTAAAACCGAATTGATCCTGCAGGCTTTTGGCAAAATCCTCGTCGAATATTCTGATCACGACATTGATAGATTTGTTGAGACTGCGCGCTTTCAGGGCAATTTGGAGATTCATCGCGTCGTTTTGCGAGCAAAGGATAATCGTCTTTGCGCGAACGATTCCTGCGGCCTCCAGGACGGATGGTCTTGTGGCGTCATCTTCGATCACCGGTATGCCCGCTTTGCGAACCGCAATGAGCGTATCCACATTGGGATCCACTTCCACGACAATCACGTTCTCTTCCATATCCTGGAGTTTTTGAACTACCCGGTACCCAAGATGACCCAGGCCGACCAGGACGGTATGGTTATTGTAAGTTGTAGCGACTGCCATTTCCCACTCCTTGGTTCTTGCGTGGCGATTGAACAAAAGAATTCCGAATTCGGTCAACCCCAGCGAGAGGGTTGCCAGACCTATTAGAGGCATGAGGAAATAAAAAGATTGAAGGATCGGCTGATTTGGGAATTCGCCGGAAGGTTGTAAAAACGTGAGAGTTAACATCAAATAAAAGGATTCGGCGTATGTCTCCACCGGCACATTGTAGAAATTTGCCAATCTATAATATGCCACCCCAAAAGCAATAATGGCAGCTGAAAAGATGATTAAAGGTTCCTTGAACTCGTTTAACAGGAGCAGGGTGTCCCGAAGTGTTGCTTTCCACTCGCGAGGTATGAATCCCCGTGTTTTTCGCATCTTGTTCGCATCACCCCAGGTTGATCGGCAACCGGACATTGAGCCGCCGGACATTGTCCCCGATGAGGGGCAGGACTTTCAGAACAACGACGCTGCAATCGTCAACCGGACGACCATCATCCAGCTTGACCGCCTTATCCAGCAGCGTATCTGCGATCAGTTGAGCAGATTCCTCTCTCCCCTGAAGCAATTCCGATAAAAGGGATCGCGCGTTCATGGGTGTACCGCGCCGGTCTCCGGCATGGACCAGGCCATCAGAATAAAAAACAACAGTAAGGCCGGACTCGATAGGCAACTCGTCGATTAATGGTCGGGAATTTCGCTGGGTGCCGATGGGCATGCTTTCACCTTCCAGCGCCTTCACATTGGCCTCATGTGCAACGAGTATCGGAGCTGGATTATTTCTTGTTAATACGATGGATTTGGTGAGCATATCCAGGGAAGCGATATTTAAGGTGGATGAGACCTTCCCGCCTTTTTCGGTAAAAAGCGCATCAGAGGCAGCTCTCGCAGCAGCACCATCCCGTACACCTTCTGCGAGCAAGCTGATGACTTTCCGGACGACCATCATTGAAATTGCCTTGGCGCCTCGGCCGGAGGTCTGACCGTCTGCCAGGACTACGGAAAGCCCACCGTTTGGCCGTTCCACCACCTCCAGCGTGTCTCCGCTTTCGGAGACCGCATATTTATTGACCTTTGCGACTGCAATTTGAATTTCCATGGCCTCATTCTACAACGAATTGAATAATGGCATTGCCGCCTGGATGTTCAGTTGCCCTCAATTGATTTTTCACCGATGAGCAGTAACAAGGTAACAAATTTCCTCTCCAGATAAGTTTTCCGAATTCGAAATCCTTCCATTTTGTAAATTTGGATGATCTCCTCAAGCCTGTTTTCCACAGGAGATTTGCCGCGGAAGGCGAGTTGGAATGCCCGCTCATATAACTTGGTTAGGAGATTTTGGTTGCCAGGCATTGCCGTGAGGAGCATGACCAGTTTTCCCCCGGGCACAAGCACCCGGTAGATTTCCTTAATAGTGATGGGGTTGAAAATGTATTCGCTGGGAAATGTGGTTACGACGCAGTCAAAGTAAGTTTGAAAAGGGAGTTGTTGAGCGAGCCCCCTTACAAGAGTAGCTGAAAGATGTTTATTTCTAATTCGTCTGGACGCCTGCCGGACCATTTGCGGAGATTCATCCAAGCCGTAACCACGTAACCCCTTCTGGATTATTTCTACCTGTAAGTGTCCAGGACCAAATCCCAATTCGAGGACGTTGTTCCCATGAACGAAAGGGATGATCTCCCTTGCCCAGTTGTTCCAGTGGCCGAGGGAAACAAATGCTGCCACAAAGTCGTATGACCAGGCAAAGGAGTGGTAGAGCAGATGGTATATGAAACGAAGGATTGTGTGCAAAAAGCCTGAAAACAAATAAGGGTTTGACTTGGTTAAGTCAAACCCTTGCTATTCCATTCGATGGATTACGCTTCGCCGGCTTCAGCGGGTTTCTTGCGGCTAACAGACTTCTTGACGGTTTCAACAGTCTCCTCGGCATACTTGCCTGCCTGTTCGTACGCCTGCTTGCCACCTTCCACAGCGCGGTCGCGGAGCTCAATCGAGCGTTCGCCAATTATTGCGCGAGTTTCTTCTCCTGATTGCGGGGCGAAAAGTAGAGCTACCACCGCTCCGCTCACAGCACCTACCAGGAAACCCACCAGGAATGCACCAAACTCATCTCGATCTGCCATTTTATTCTCCTTTCAAGAATGGGTGAATGGTCTATTTCTTTTTAAGACCCATTAATTCCATCATGCGTTTCAGACTTGCGAGGTATTCGTTCAACTGCATGACCGGTTCCACCAAATTTTCACTCAGGAATTCAGTTGTCCCTCGCAGGGTATTGATCGTCTCATTGGTGGATTGAAGCATAGGTCGAACTTCATTTTGAAGCAAATTAATCAGGGTGGCTACTTGCACGGTCAGTACGACGACCGCAACGCCCACGATCAACATCTCCACTGCCAGGAAGATGATGAAAACATTTTTAATGGTTTCCGTCGGGACACCAGGCTGCAGGAGCAGGATGACGACCAGAATGATCAACGCAATGAAAATGACCCCGCCAACGATCAAGGCGGTGACGATCATCTTCTGTCGGCGGACGACCTCGGGGTCGACTTGAGGAACATCAGGAAGGGCAGGTGGAGTGCTTCCCGGCTCTTGAGGGGTATCTTGCTGGAGGTTCTCTTGCTGTTCAACCATGAAAATATTATAGCATACATGGCAAGCCGAAAGTTGATCGCAGATAGTCAGTCTCGGCTGGGGCTTGACTTTCCCCTCAGGTTTTGCTATTCTTGTTCTACCGAACGGTCGGTAGGGAGAACAATGAAGTCCATCAGCCGGGATCTCATCTTGGAATCAGCAGCCCAGGTGTTTTGTAAAAAGGGGTATCACGGTGCATCCATGGCGGATATTGCCATGGATGTTGGGCTGCAGAAGGCTACACTCTATCATCACTTTGGAAGCAAGCAGGAGATCCTGGCGGAGCTACTTGACCGGGCAATGGAGATCGTCACGGAAAACATGACACAGGTCCTTCTACTGGATTGTCACCCGGATGAAAAAATCAAGCTGGCTATGCAGGCTTATCTTCAGGTGCTGTGTGAGCAGCCGGACCTATCATCGGTCCTGTTACTGGAGTATCGCTCGCTGGAGAAAGAACTTTACAAGCGTCATATTGTCAACCGGGACAAGTTCGAGAAAATGTGGCGGGACCTGATCCGGGAGGGGGTGGATTCGGGCATCCTTCGCAGTGAAAGTGTTTCGATGACCGTTCGGGCAATGCTCGGCGTGATGAACTGGACCATTACCTGGTATCGATCCGAAGGAAAGTTATCAGGTAAGGAAATCGCGGACCTGTTTTCAAATTTATTTCTGGACGGAATAAGCACCAGGAAGCGCACTGCTCGAAAGGTACAGCAGGCGTAATATTTTCGATAGCTTGTTCAAGATGGAGAGGAGAGTTCCATGTATGGATTCACACCAACGGATGAGCAAAAAATGCTGGTGGATGCGATCGGCAGGTTTTCCAAAGGGGATTTACGGCCAGCATCTCATGATGCCGATGAGGAAGGAGGCTTGCCAGCTTCCTTGGTCGAGAAAGGCTGGGAGTTGGGACTGTTACAGGCATCTGTGCCTGAAGCCTATGGGGGTTTTGGAGAACGTTCTGCTGTGACGGGTGTGCTGGCTGCCGAGGAACTTTCATATGGTGACCTGGCAGGCTCGCTTGCCATTATGTTGCCAGCATCGTTCGTCACTCCAATCCTCGTCGGCGGGAGCGAGGATCAAAAGAAGAACTACATCCCATCTGTGATTGAAGGGAAGTGGACGGCCTACTCATCTGCCATGATCGAATCCTCGTTTGACTTCGATCTCAATGACTTGAAGACAACCGCAACGGTAGATGGCGAGCACTATTTGCTAAATGGCAATAAAACCTATGTCCCGTATGCCGCAGAATCCGAAGCGATGATTGTGTATGCCAGCCTGGATGGCAAAACGCAAGGTTATATCGTAAGCAAAGGGGCACCCGGATTATCTGTCTCTGCCGAAAGAAAGAAATTGATGGGCGTGAATGCCATCCCAATTTACGACATCAAGCTGGAGGGGGTCCGCATTCCAAAATCCAGCAGGCTGGGGGGAGAAGCCGGACATGACTTCACGCCAATACTTGCTGCGCAGCGCCTTGCCAACGCAGCGCTGGCTGTCGGTGTCGCGCGGGCGGCTTTTGAATATTCCCGGGACTACGCCAAGGAACGTGAAGCCTTTGGTGTAAAAATCGCGCAGAAACAAGCGATTGCCTTCATGTTGGCGGAAATGGCCACTGAGATTGAAGCTGTCAGGCTGTTAACCTGGGAAGCAGCGTGGAAACTCGATAACACCAAAGAGGATTACCCCGTAGCGGCTTTTCTTGCCTCCACAGGTGCAGCCGATATGGTTATGGCGGTCACTGACCGCGCAGTTCAAATCCTGGGTGGGTATGGCTATATCCGCGAGTACCCGGTTGAAATGTGGATGCGGAACGGTCGCGGTTTCGCGACTTTTACCGGTCTGGCGATTGTGTAGAAAGGAAACAGAGATGACCATCGAATTCGAAGTTCCCAAACCGATTGCCCAGCAGCAGTTTATGTTGAAGACAGTTGCTGAGGAAATGATGAGGACTCACTCCCGCTATTTTGACGAGCACGAGCATGAGATCCCGTATAGTTATATCGAGTTCATGCATTCGGCGATGCGCGCGACGGGTGCCGGGTCATTGGCACCTCGTGAGAAAAAGGAGGAGTCTGAGGATCCGAATAAACCCAAGCGCCCTCCGATCGGCTATCAAATGCTCGCCTCCCTGCTTGAGATGCTGTCATGGGGGGATGCGGGCATGTACCTTGTCACTCCGGGTGGAGGATTAGGCGCAGCAGCAGTTCAAGCGGCTGCGTCCGATGAGCAAAAAATAAAATTTCTCTCGAGATTTAGCGAGGAGAAACCGACCTTTGCTGCCATGTGCATGACGGAAGCCCAGGCTGGGTCGGACACCTCAGCCATCCGGATGCGGGCGGTTCTGGATGAAGCCACGAAGGAATGGGTGATTAATGGCGAAAAGATTTTTGTGACCGCTGGTGATAAATCCCTTACGGCCCGTGATGAATTCGGCAAGGGATTCGTGGTTGTCTGGGCGTCCATCGATCCGACTGCAAAGCGAGCGGGGATGCGAGCGTTTGTGGTCGAAGCCGGGACTCCCGGGGTGACTGTCACCAAGCTCGAGCACAAGTTGGGAATCCGCTGCTCGGATACTGCCGCCATCTCCCTGGTGGATGTCCGTGTACCCTATGATCACATCCTGGGCAGCCCGACGGTTGAGAAGACCACCACAGGATTCAAAGGGGCTATGGCCACCTTTGATGCCACCCGCCCCTTGGTGGCGGCGGCTGGTCTCGGGGTCGCACGTGCAGCGCTGGAGGAAGTGCAGAAAATGCTGGCGGAAAAAGGTGTGACGATTCGCTACGGACTCCCCCGGCAAAAGCAAACCTCAATCGAGAGGGACATCATTGACATGGAGATCATGCTCCGTTCTGCCTGGCTGATGATCCTGAAGGCGGTCTGGATGGCGGATAACAAGCACCCCAATGCGCTCGAATCTTCCATGAGCAAGGTCAAGGCCGGCGACGTCGTCACCAGGATCACACAGAAGGCAGTCGAGATCATGGGGCCTTTGGGGTACAGCCGGGAATTCCTGTTGGAGAAGTGGTTCCGGGATGCCAAGATCACGGATATCTACGAAGGGACCGGGCAGATCAACCGTCTTGTAGTGGCGAGACAATTACTTGGATATGGTGGTGCGGAATTGCGATAGTTCACTCGATGGGCATCCGGGGTTTGACAATCCCATCGGTAATGGGTGAGTTTTGAACCTTACCAATTTGTGATAAATGGCACTAACTGAGAGCAGCCCTGCATGATAACCTTGCGCCAAGGACTATTTCGTGAAAAACGTTCTCGCTGAACAAATGCTTGTGCTATTTCTGGTTCTGGCCATTGGTTCCTGGCTAGGGCAAATAAGGATTAAGGGTGTCTCCCTTGGTGCGGCAGGTGTGCTGTTTGTTGGGCTTATTTTCGGTCACTATGGATACTCGGTCCCCAAGCCGCTGATGGATTTTGGATTGCTGCTTTTTGTTTATGCGGTTGGTCTGCAGGCCGGGATGCGCTTCTTCCGAAGTTTCAAACGCCAGGGAATCCAGTTTCTTGTGATAGGAATTGGTTCTGTTCTGGCCGGCGCTCTGGCGCTCGGGCTGATCGCCAAATGGCTCGACCTGCCATTTGATCTTGCCACCGGACTTTTCACCGGGGCTCTCACCTGCACGCCGGCCCTTGCCGCTGCGATCGACAGCGTCAACAGGTTGATGGTTGGCAATTCAGCCGCCGTATCGGTGGGATATGGTATTGCCTACCCTTTCAGTATGATCGGAGTGGTCCTGGTAGTCCAGTTCATTCCAAAAATCCTTCGGCGTGATCTAAAAGCCGAAGAAGCGCGCTGGAAAGAGGAGCAAAGCAAGGAGACGCCCGGGATCGTCGCCCGAACGTACCGCGTAACAAATCCTAATTTGGATGGGCGGCTGGTGCGTGAGATCGATCTTCACCGCTTGAGCACGGTCAACCTCTCACGGGTCAGACGCGGCGATAAGGTGTTTGCGGCGACTCCGGACACCCGTCTGCAGCTCCTGGATGTGGTGATGGTCGTTGGTCAGGAAGCGGAAGTCGCAAAGATGGATTTTCTGCTGGGAGAACCGGTCGATGTATCGATGGATGTCAATACGGATGTAAAGAGCGTAGATGTTTACGTCTCGGAAGAATCCCTGAGCGGGCGGAGGTTGGCAGAGTTGAAATTGTGGGAGCGATATAACGTGGTCATCACCCGGATCCGGCGGCAGGGGCTTGAGATCACGCCCACTGGCCCTGCAACACTGGAGATCGGTGACAGTATCCGGGTCGTTGGGGAATCGACTGCGGTGAATGAATTTGTACGCCTGGTGGCGGGCAAACCCTCCCGGACTGATGAAACACAGATGGTAACCTTCCTGCTTGGCCTTGTCCTGGGTGTTCTGCTGGGGAATATTGCAATTCCCTTTCCCAATGGAATTGAACTCCGCTTGGGAAATGCCGGCGGAGTGTTTCTGGTGGGGCTTTTGATCGGTCACTTTGGGCATGTCGGCAGTTTGAAGTTATGGGTACCTCCTGCCGCACGCAATATCACCCGTGAGCTGGGTTTGATGCTGTTTCTAGCTGGAGCAGGGACGGCCGCAGGAGAGCAGATTGTGGAAATAGTGCAGCAAAACGGGTGGAGTCTGGTGGCTGCGGGTGTATTGGTGGCAGCCGTTTCAGCCGCCACCTCACTGGTATTGATGCTGACGATCTATCGAATGCCCATGCTTTCGACCATGGGCGCGTTAAGCGCCTCAATGACCAACCCGCCGGGATTAAATGCCGCGCAGTCCCAGGCGGAAACTGATTTACCCACCGTGGCTTATGCATCCGTGTACCCCGTCGCATTGATCTTTAAGATAATCATGGCACAGGTATTGGTGGAGGTATTGAGCAAGTTCCTAAGGTAAAACATGATCCCAACTGGCATGGAAAAATCTCATTCCTGATATGCCAGACCCTTTCATTAAATGTCAAAGGAGGAGGTATGGGTTATCACATTTTTAATGCGGTTGTGGTTGGTTCGGGGACCATGGGCGCGGCGCTGGCCGCACACCTGGCCAATGCCGGGGTATCTGTCACCCTGTTGGACATCGTCCCCGGCAAATTGTTACCGGAGGAGGAAAAGTCAGGGCTCAAGCTGAAGGATAAGCCGGTCCGAAACCGTATCGTAAACCAGGGATTGGAACGGGCTCAAAAGTCCAAGCCGGCCAGTTTTTTCTCTTCTGACGGCTATTCGCTCGTGAAGACCGGAAACCTTGAAGACGATTTTCAAGTCATCGCTGATGCGGATTGGGTGATTGAAGCCATCGTTGAGAATTTGAAGATCAAGCGGGATCTGATGGCTCGCATTGATGAAATCCGAAAACCGCTCGCCATCATCTCGTCTAACACTTCAGGCATTCCCTTGAAGGATATCGCCGAAGGGCGGACAAAAGGGTTCAGGCAGCATTTTCTGGGCACCCATTTCTTCAATCCACCTAGGTACTTGAAGCTCCTGGAGATCATCCCCACGGCGGATACGCTCCCTGTTGTGACCGAGTTTATTTCCTGGTTTGGCGAGTTTCGACTCGGCAAGGGAATTGTGCTCTGCAAAGACACTCCCAACTTCATCGGCAACCGGCTGGCGTTCGGGACGGGAGCCTTTGCATTGGATTTCATCATCCAGAACGGTTATACCGTTGACGAGGTGGATGCCATCACCGGCCCGTTGATGGGACGCCCCAAGACCGCAACTTTTCGTTTGATCGACCTGGTCGGCGTGGATGTGTGGGAGCATGTTGGAAAAAACCTTGCCCCTGCCATTTCTCACGACAAACTTGCCCAGAAATACCTTTCATCGGAAAAACCAAACAAACTCATCCAAACCATGGTCGAACGAGGCTGGTTGGGG
>Ga0315283_10005362_pt1 | contig 11320 bp, 13 predicted proteins | sample YL17G09_0_MG_FD_204541 | JGI IMG/M metagenome (GOLD analysis project Ga0315283, IMG submission 204541) | Sediment microbial communities from Yellowstone Lake, YNP, Wyoming, USA - YL17G09_0 | ecosystem: Environmental > Aquatic > Freshwater > Lake > Sediment | place: USA: Wyoming | collected...
TGAATACCAACTCAAGGTGGCAGACCCTAACCTAGGGCCATCCGAAGTCCTGGAAATTCAGGAGCCCATCGAAACACCCGAAGCACTTATCAATGAACCCCAGGTCCGTAAGTCGGGCCGACCCCGTAAATAGGAGAAGTCATGGCCGCTTATACTGGCGTTATCGATTGTTCGGGTAGCCCCGACTACCCTGTCGTCACCGCTGCCGCTCGTTACCTTGTGGATACCGCCGGTCGAATCGGCGGTGTCGGTGGTCGAGCTGTGAACGAAGGCGACGTGCTCACCACGACCGGCGCCGTTGCCGCGGGCACCCACGGGGCCGTGGGCTCCAACTGGACCCTGGTTCCCGCCACTCGGCTGACCGAGTTGGCCGCTGAAGTGTCCAAGGTCAGCCTTGCGCAGACCCTCATCGAAGATTTCGGAGTCCTTAGTTCAGGCATCCCCCGCTGCGGCGTGGCCTCTTTGACCACGGGCTCTCTGGTTGTGGCCACGGCTGCCGCCAAGGCCACCTCGCTGATCTTCTTGACGCCCCTGACCACGGGCCTGACGGTTCCGGCCTTCGTGTCGGACATCGTGGCCGGTACCAGCTTCAAGATCAACGCTGCCGTGACCGGCGACGTGGCTTGGCTGATCGTGAATCCCAGCTAACAAATAACTGACACGCCACCCTTCGGCCCGCTTAGACTAGGGGCTGGAGGGCGCACTTTCACCTGTTTAGCTCCTGGTGCAATCCCATGGTCATCCCCCCTCGCCTCTTAGCTTGCCCCATATGCGGGGCCATGTGCGAGATCACATCCAACTACATTGGGCGCGGGGATGCTGGTGAGTACACAGGGTATATGCTGAAATGCACGGAATGTGCCCACACTGGTGAATACCGAGAATACAAATACAAGTGGGGGCCACATGACGCATCGTAGGCCAACACCTAACGAAGTAGGATGGCTAGTAACCTTACTGGTTTTTTGTCTATTAACCTGCGTCCAACTACTGTATCGGGGATACAAATGAACTCGTCTTTATTTGATCACATCCCAGTCCAGATTGTTGCAGTAGTGTTAGGGGTTATACTGACCAGCTTAATTGGCGTGATAATCAGGATGCACAATCAGTTGGCATCCCAGTCTATTAGAATAGCGGCCATAGAAGCAGAGTTGAACAACCATGCTATTAATCGCGGAACTGACAAAGAACGCGCAACTGATTTATGGGAACGGGCAGAGAAACACATCGACGACATGGAAGGGCGCATTGAGGCCCAGATTAAAGAAATGTCCAGCGATGTAAAACTGCTAGTCAAAGAAATGCACTCTGAGTTCATGCGATGCCCTAATCATAGAGCACATGGGGCAGGGGGTTTCTGATGGCATTCAAAGTAGAAGACGGAACGGGGCTTGTGGACTCCACAAGCTACGTTTCCACGGCGGATACCGATGCCTATTTCGTGGACCGGGCCAACGCCACATGGGCCACTCTGGCCAATGCCGCTAAACAAGCGGCATTGATCAAAGCCACGGACTATATCGATGGCATGTTCCGGTTCATCGGCACCAAATACACGCAGGTCCAGGCGCTTCAGTGGCCCAGGTCTTCTGCCTATGACCCCGATGGCGTGATCATCGAGGGCCTGCCGGTCGAGTTGAAGAAGGCTTGTTATGAATATGCCCTTCGGGCCTCGGCGGCAGAACTGGCGCCAGATCCTGAATACACTGACAGCGGCTCCATTCTGACCATGGCCAAGGATCAAGTTGGTCCCGTGACCGAGGAACGCCGCTACGCATCCTACCAGCCAAACACAATCCGCGCCTATCCTATGGCCGATGCTATGCTTTGCCACCTGACCATTCCTCGCGGGGAGATTTTCCGTGGCTGATCAAGGAGGCTACCATGGCTGAATACACAAGCCTGATCGCCACTGCTCTTCGCTTGATCGTGAAGAAGGGCAGGCCCATTACCGTGTTTCGAGAAACGGTGAGTGTGCCGGACCCTGCCGCACCTTGGGACGCAACCACTGGAACCCAGGTGTCCTTTGTGACCAGTGGCGTTTTCCAAGACCCCCGGAACAGCGAAAAGAATTTTGACTTCGCCTTGAAAGTGCAGCCAGGAACAGACGTAGAACGTGTCGATTGGCACATCTACATACCTGCTTCGGGGGCCACTTTCGCACCTCAGCCAGGGGACACTGTGCTGGATGTCGCAGACACTTACCGAGTCGTGACGTGCAGCCCATTCAAACCTGGCGCCGAAGCCATCATGTACGTGCTGCAAGTTCAATACTGAGGCCATCATGCCCGTCATCAAGTCAGTCTCCGGCATGGAAAAGTTCGCAAAGGACTTTGAAGTGGCATTGGCTCGGGTGGCGCAGGACGTTCTCTCCAGAATGGTCACAGAGGTAAAATCCAGGACTCCCGTGGATACTTCCAGGCTCATCAACAACTGGCAGGTTTCCTTCGGGGCCATGCCCACCTCCGAGGTGACTTCGGCAGGCGAGGCTTTTGGGGGCAACCCCTTCAAGTCCTCTGTGCTGTCAGGGGCAAGTTCCGGGATGGCCTATATTGCCAATCTGGTGCCCTACGCTTACGCCGTGGAGTTCTTCGGCGGGTCCAATTGGATGGCCGCCGGGATCCCGGGAAAACCTGCTATGATGGTCCGAGGTGCCCTTCCCTTCTGGGGCAAGTTTGTTGAAGCGGCTGCGGCCAAGGTGCGCTTATGATTGTCTCCTTCTCTTGCTCTGCCACGTTGACAGGGGCGTTTAAACCTAGGACCGTGTTCCGAGACATTGAACATGCGCTCAATGCCATGATTCTAACTGCCGTTGGCTCTACTCCGTTGGCCTGGGAGAATATGCGCTATGAACCTACGGTGGGCACTTCCTACATCCAAGTTTTTCACGCACCGCTAAGAACCACTCCCGAGTCTCTTGGCTATGGGGGCTTCACGGCCCATCGAGGCATCACTCAGCTCAACGTACATACGCCCGTGGAGCGGGGCACCCGGGCCGCTATCACTTTGGCTGATCAGCTCACCGGCGTGATCCGACGGGGAGTAGTCACCACTTACAACACCGTTCCGGTTAGAATCCTGGGGCTGAGCCTTGGAACCGTGGACATCCAAAAAGCTTGGGCAATTTTGCCCGTTACTATAAACTGGCACTGCTACACGCCCGACTAGGGCACGGAGGACACCATGGCAATTCTTTCTGGCTCTCGATTCGGCCTTCGGATGGTGAAGGAGGTTACCTTCGGCACCATCCCGTCCACGTCGTTTAGCACGGTGCGGCTCACGGACACAGACCTCAACCTAAAGTTCGATTCCCTGCAATCCAATGAAATCCGAAGCGACCGGCAGATTGCTTCGTATCGTCACGGCATGAAATCTGTGGAAGGATCCATCGGAGTTGAGATTACGGTCGGTGCCCACAATGATCTGTGGTCTGGAGCTTTCGCTGCGGACTGGGGCGGCAGTACTGGGGCTTACACCCTGAAAACTGGCACGTCCTTATACACCTACACCTTCGAGCGATCCTTTGCCGATGGCCCTCAGTTCGACGCGATGATGGGCTGCGCAATCAACGGCGTGAACATCAGCATCATCCCGGACAAAATAGTCACTGCCAAGTTCTCGGCCATCGGGCAGACTGTCACCGCCATGCAAGGCACCACCTGGGCCGCTGGCGGCGTGATTGCGGCTGGCACAGCGCAACCTTGCGATGCCTTCACCGGCAGCTTGACCGAAGGCGGCTCTCCCGTGGCCGTTGTTACGGCAATCGAGATCAAGCTGACCAATGGCCGCAAGACTGAAGGCGTGGTTGGCAGCCGCCTGACCCCTGCCATCTTCGAGGGAACTTGCAACGTGTCCGGGACCGTGACCGCTCTCTTCGAGAACGCGACCTTGTATAACAAGTTCGTGAACGAGACAGACTCCGCCATCGTGGTGAATCTGACCGATGGAAGCACGGGCACCATGTCCTTCACAATCCCCAAGGTCAAGTATTCCACGGGCGACTTCAACATCCCGAAGGAAGGCCCCATCACAGTCAAGATGGACTTCCAGGCTCTTTATGACTCTGGTACCTCGTCTACGCTGACTATCGCCTCTAACCATGCCTAATCCTCCGGGACTAGGCAGTAACCCTATTCACAACGCAATCAGGAGACACCCCATGGACCTTAGTTCCCTTTTCGCTTCGGACACGGCAGAGATCATCATCAAGCACCCCAAGACCGGGGAGCCTCTGGATATGGTGGTTACGGTGGCTGGCAATGCCTCCGAGGATTATCGAAAGGTTAGGACAGAACTTGCCAAGCGTAGGATCGAAAGTACCCGTAGCATCACGGTAGAGGAGCTTGAAACCTCGGCCATGCGATTGCTTGTGGCCTGCGTCAAGAGCTGGAAAGGCATTCAAATGAGTGGCGTGGAATACCCATATTCTGTGGCCAACGCCAAAGAACTCTTGTCCAATCCTGGGTATTTCTGGCTGAAGGAACAAATTGAAACTGCGGTAGGGGACGTGGCAAATTTTATTCAAGGATAATAGCAGCGGTATCTGAACACCTTTCCGCTGAGATTGTCCTTAACAGAAAAGAAGGAGCCATCACCCGCAGGGAATCCCTGATGCAGGGGTTCAAACAAACGGGTAAATGGTACGACGAGTTAAACACACCCCCGATACCTTACGAGATTGAGCAGGAGTGGTTATGGTTCTTGGACCTCACTACCCGGCGCCCTCAAGGTTTCTCGGGGGTTTGTGCTATCCCCTTCAGTGAGTATCTGGCATGGATAGAATACAGTGGCCATAGGCCCAACCAGTTACAGAAGAAGTTGTTAATGTCGATGGATGATGTTCTGGTTGAACTGTTGGGCAAAGAAGCTGATAGGGATGCCAAGTAAATAGGCACACAGAAGGTGGCAGTATGGCTGAACTGGGTAATCTTTCAATAGTAGTGGATCTTAGCGGCCTTACGCGGGCCACTGCCGCCGTTAATAGTTTCTCTGCGTTGGTAGCCAAGATGGCCAATGAAGTAGAACAGTTGAGAGGTAAAAAAGGCCCTTCTGATTTGTCTTTAACTATAAATGCAATGGCTCAGTCTGTTAGAAAAGCGAACGCTGACTTAGTTAACATGATGAATACATTGAACCGTAACGCTGGCAAAGGGTTGGATGCTAATGCCAAAGCGGCAGATGCAATGGCTCAGTCTGTTAGAAAAGCGAACGCTGACTTAGTTATAATGATGAATACATTGAACCGTAACGCTGGCAAAGGGTTGGACGCCAACGCCAAAGCGGCAGAAGTTCTTGCTACCAAGATAGGCAAAGCTGAAGCTGCGACTCATCGCATGAACAAAGCCATGGACGAAAAGAAATCCTCGGCCAAGCCCGCAGCCGGGGGAGGTGGCTGGCTCGACGGACTCATGGACGTGAAGAACCGCGCAGGCGTCGCTGTCTCGGCCCAGGGCGGGCTCAACCCGTTCGCCGCCTCTATGGTGACGATGCCCCCTCAACTCGCCGCCGTGGCTGTGGCTGCGGGGGTTGCGCTGGGTGGGATTACGGCTTTGGCTGAGGGTGTATTTTCTCTAGGAGCATCAGCGCTTGAAACTGGCATGAAGTTCCAGAGGCTAGCCGCTACTTTGGCAGTGGTCGGAGGAGGTAAAGCAGGAGCAGCTAGAGAATTCGAGTATGTGGCGGAGATGGCTAATAAGTTTGGCATAGGGTTAGAGGCTGCGACGAATAGTTATTCTAAGTTCGCGCTAGCGTCCCAGGCAGCCGGGCTAAGCCAACGGCAAACTAGGAGTATTTTCGAGGCTACTTCCAAAGCTATTGTGGCTACGGGGGTGTCCTCCGACGCGGGGGCCAGGGCGTTTTTAGCCCTGGAACAGGCACTGTCCAAAGGAACGCTCCAAGCGGAAGAAGTCAAAAAGCAGTTTGCGGGCAACTTGCCTAGCGGTTTTGCCATGTTTGCAGAGGCCGCCTACCGAGCGGGTAAAACGGCGGATAACTCCATCGGTACTTTCATGAAAGCAATGAAGACTGGAACCCTAGAATCAAAGGCTATTATACTTGAACTAGCAAGTGTAATGGAAGATAGGTTTGGAACTGCATTTGCGGGAGCGTCTAACAACCTAGAAAGAAACATAGCCCGCATGAATAATTCATGGGATCTTTTGCTAAAGACTATCGCGGATAGTGGGCTTATTGATGCTGCCAGTGAAGTTGTAGGAGGACTAGCTAAAAAGATACAAGAATTGGCAGAATATGTTAAAAATTTTGTGGATAGCGATGACGGGGAGACAGTAAAAGATTTATTTCACGAAATGGCAATAACTATCAAGTTAGCTGTCAGTGAATTTGATGTTTTCATACGCACAATGACACAAGGAGAAAATGGGTTAGTTTCTATAGCTAAAGCGATGAAATGGGTAATAGACGAAATAGTGGGGTTCATAGAACACATAAAAGCGTTAGCTGGGATATTTGGGGCCTTGGCCACTACTTTTGTGCTGCCTATGCTGTGGAATGATAGATGGAGGGAGTTCTGTAAACAAGGTATAATGAACACACTTGGATTTGATACGGCATTACAAAAGCTGGCGAGGACTGCACAGCAAACCAAAGATATATTTGAAAACTGGGTGGATCCAGAGGATGTAAAAGGCATAGGGGACAGGGCACCCATTATTCACAAATCCACGGGCGGGGTCCAAATGTATCAGACTGCCCCTGTAATCAAGGAAACAGCCCCGGAAACAGCCGTGGAACAGGTTAAAAAACTAACAGCCGCAGAAGAAAAAAGACTTACTTTGTTGCGAGAAATAGCGGCAGAGTCTGGAAAGTACGAAAAGGAATTAAATGTGTCTATAGAGGCCAGGTTAAACAAGGCCGGTATAACAAATAGATATGAAAGAGAGCTATTGAAAGGTAAACTAGAAGGATTGGCCGCTATAAAAGAAGAGATAAAAGCCGCTAAGCTATTAGTGGATTACCAGAAAGATAGATTAGCCGCTCTCAAGGAAATAGGAAACGTGGAGACTATTCTAGCCAAGCAGTCAAAATCCGAGAAAGGAAAAGAAGCTTATACCTTGAGCCCCGATCTGCAACAAGGGGCTGATGCTTGGGTACTAGCCATGCAAAAAGCGGGAGTGGAAACAGGCAAGACGCGGGTAGAGACTGCGATGCTAGGGAGTGCTTTAGAGGAAGCTGCTAGAAAAGGCATCATTACCTGGCAGCAATTCTACGAGGTTGTGAAAGGCATCAAAAAGGAATCTAAGTCTCTTGCTGAAACGATTGGTGAAGGGTTCGTTGGTCTAGCTAAGAGTATGTCTGATTCGTTTGTTGGCATGGCCATAGAAGGTAAATCCAGTTTTAGTAGCCTAGTCGTAGAAATGCTAAAGGGCTTAGCCAAACTGATATTTTACTACGGTGTGTTAGTCCCCTTGATGAAGAGCATGGGGGGAAATGCAGGAGGTGGTTTCTGGGGCACCATGGGGAATGCTATTGCGGCAGGGGCCGGAGGCAAGGCCACAGGTGGATCCGTTACCGCCGGTTCCTCCTACCTCGTCGGCGAGCGAGGCCCAGAGATGTTTGTCCCGGGCCGTTCCGGCGCCATCGCCAACAACAGCCAGCTTACCGGCGGATCTTCAACCCCGCCGATCAACATCAGCATCGTGGTCACCCCCACAACCACGACCACTGAGAAAAAATCTGGCGATGATGAACGAGGCAATGCTTCCAAGCTGGCCCGTCAACTCGGGGACGCCGTACGCGGGGTCATCATGGAAGAACTTCGTCCAGGCGGCCTGATCCGAGAAAGCGCCCGTTAGCCTGTAGATTTTGAACCCCTAGCCCCAGGGCTAGGGTATTCTTGCCGGAGGAGTCGGTTCAATGACAGCTTTGACCAACACCATGGAAAACAGGATGGTTGATCACCTTCTTAGGGGCCAGCCCCTGGTTGTGGGGTCTTCGACTTCGACATGGGGTGCGGCCCCTAGCATTTCCGTGGCCCTTTACACCGTGGCCCCGACCGACTCCACCCCTGGCACCGAGGTCGCGGGAGGCAGTTACGCCCGTGCGACGGTGGCCTCGTCCCTGGCAAACTGGTCTGGGACGCAGGGAGCGGGCACCACAGCGGTGTCCTCTGGCACCTCCGGGGAGACATCCAACAATATCTCAGTGACCTTCCCTGTGCCTACCGCAGACTGGGGAGTTGTCGTGGCTGCGGGATTGCTCGACAGTGCCGGGGTGCTCTTGGCATACTCCGCCCTGGGGGCTGTGACCACTATCCTGCTTGGCGACCCGGCCCCGGAGTTTGCGGCTGGGACTTTGGTATTCAAGTTAAGTTGACTTTGGTATTCAAGTTGAGCTGAACCCATGCAGGGCCTCTAGGGCATTCCCATGACTGACTTCAACTACATTCCAAGCTACTCGTCTGCTTCTGGCGTGAAGCCTAGGATCAACATAGTTCGGTTCGGCGATGGATATTGTCAAAGAGCCGCAGACGGGATCAATCTGTTCCCCGATAAATGGAGTTTGACCTTCGACAATGTTACGGATGCCGTGGCACTGGAAATGGAAACTACATTGAAAGCGGCTGCGGGCGGAACTCTTCGCTGGAAGCCAGCTCCGGCGGCAGAAGCTGATCCTTACCGTAATTTCATGTGTCTTGAGTGGAAGCGAACACGCAACAACTACAATTCGCAAACAGTCACGCTTGAATTGGAAGAAATTTTCGATTAGCTTTGTTTCAGGGAGCCACCATGTCCGGTGCATACACTAATTACCTTGTCAATAAAATGTTGGACCATGTGTTTCGGGGCATGACCTATACCAAGCCTACGCAGATTTGGGCAGCTCTGATTCACCCGAACAAGAATTACTGGACGGTGAACACGGCCTACGGCACCTCGGACTATATCGTTCCGTCCACGCCGAACGGCAGGCTTTACCGCTGCACCGTAGCAGGGACCAGTGCGGCGGTGACCGAGCCGACGTGGCCCACCACGGATGGCGGGACGGTGGCAGATGGGGTTGGTGCTCTGGTCTGGACCGAGCAAAGCATTATCTTAAAAGCGGGCATCGTCTCAGAGATGAGCGGCAACAACTACGCTCGCGTCCAGCTTGACCCGTCCTACAGCAACTGGAAAGGCACCAATGGGGAGGTTACGGACACTCCCAGCGCCGGTATCACCGGGCTAGTCAAAAACAACGCCACGATCACCTTCCCTGTTCCTTCGGGCGCATGGAATCTGGTCACTCACGTTTATCTATTTGATGCCGTGGCCGGAAACGGCTTGCATTTCGGCCCGCTCACCACTTGCCAGCATGTGAACGCCGGGGCCGCTGCGCCCATGTTCGCGGTGGACGCGCTCATCGCTTCACTGAATTAAGGAGTAGGCCGTGGCCGTTCAACTGTTCAAGAATAACGTCACGACTACGCTGAATGGCGATCTCACAAACGTGGCTACGTCGATCGTGGTAACGGACGCCTCGGTGTTTGGGGCCGTCGCATCACCGAACTACATGATGCTGACCCTGTTCTCCGGGAGTCCCGAGAGCAAGTGGGAAATCGTGAAGGTTACAAACATCACGTCCAACACGCTGACCGTAGAGCGAGCCCAGGACGGGACGACGGGCGTGGCCTGGAGTTCAGGGGACCGTATCGGCTCCCGACTGAACGCTGGGAGTATCTACGGGTATGGCGGGTCACCCACATTTACGGATCTGACGGTTACAAACGCCATAGCGGGATCCGTAACCGGTAACGCTGCGACCGTAACTAATGCAACATTCACCACGACCCTAACTAATCAAGGTGGAGCAGGTGTGCTGGCATGGCCTGTTGGCGGTGCGACCCTCACGATCCCTACCGATGGCGGGACGCTTGGGACGGGCGCATGGGCAACAATAGCCAGTTATGCTACCTTGGCCACTCCAGTTTTTACGACTAACATCACAACGCCATTAATTATTGGTGGATCCTCTACTACACAGACTTTGACGTATAAAACTACGACCGGCGTAGGCACCACTGGCGCAGACCATATTTTCCAGGTTGGGAACAATGGTGCTACGGAAGCGATGAGGATTTTGAATAGCGGCAACGTCGGCATTGGGACGACGGCGCCAGCATTTGCTTTGTCTGTTCAACGTAATGATGCTTTGTCTACTAATGTTGCAAAGTTTTATAATCCTAATGATAACTGGGCAGCAACAAGTTTAATAACTACAAGTACTTGGGCTGCTGATACTCAACAAGCACAATTTGGTTTTGTCTCACAAACAAGTGGTAATGGAGTTCGTGGAGGATTTGTTGTAAAAACTACTACAACAGGAGCTGGAGGGTTAGTAGAAAGATTTCGTATTAATACTGATGGCAACGTCGGCATCGGGACGACAACGCCAGTTTCGATTGCTGAAATCCAGGGCGGACTGACAACGGTAGGAGCAGTGCTCACACTAAGCTCGAAAGAGACTTCAACTGTCGTTAACGACGTTCTTGGTCAAATCAATTTCCGTGCAGCACTAGATGCTGCGGGGGGGGATGCGGTTCTCACTGGAGCGTCCATAGTTGCTATTGCGGAAGGCACTTTCTCCGCGACGAACAACGCTACCACACTGACCTTCCAGACAGGTGCTAGTGAAGTCGCTACAACCAAAATGACTATATCCAGTGCGGGTCTGGTTACTATCGGAACCGCCACACAAGCCACAGTATCGGCGGCTGGCGTGCTCACCGTGGCCAACACCACGGCCTCCACCACCAGCACGACCGGATGCGCTACGTTCGCGGGCGGGATTGGGGTGGTGGGTGCTATCACAACCACGAACCTTACCTGTACAAACGCCATAGCGGGATCCGTAACCGGTAACGCTGCGACTGTCACCAACGCCACATTCACCACCGCTTTCACGAACCAAGGTGGAGCAGGTGTGCTGGCTTGGCCAGGCGCGGGAGCCACGCTCACCGTTCCTACAGGCGGAGGAACGCTGGGCACTGCGGCGTTCACCGCTGCGACTGCCTATCTCGCAGCAGCGGGCACGGCAGCCAAGGCCACGGTCCTCGAAACGACCAGGGCCATCAACGGCGTCAATTTTGATGGCAGCGCGGCGATCACGACTCCGGTGAACAACGCGAACGACGCCACGAACGCAGATTATTTCGTCCTGTTCACTTCGCTCGCTGGTGGAAATTACGCGGCATTGTCCAACGCTGGGATCAAGTTCCACCCATCCACGGGCATCCTGACCTGTACCGGGTTTGCGGGGCCACTCACCGGCAACGTGACGGGCAACACTGACACGGTGACGACTAACGCCAATCTCTCTG
>Ga0315283_10005364_pt1 | contig 11318 bp, 4 predicted proteins | sample YL17G09_0_MG_FD_204541 | JGI IMG/M metagenome (GOLD analysis project Ga0315283, IMG submission 204541) | Sediment microbial communities from Yellowstone Lake, YNP, Wyoming, USA - YL17G09_0 | ecosystem: Environmental > Aquatic > Freshwater > Lake > Sediment | place: USA: Wyoming | collected...
CTGTTCAAGGTCTTTCAGACAGGTGAATAATGAGTGAAGAGGGGGGGGGGGGGGCACATGCGCCGGCTAGCCGCCGGTCGCGACAGCGCCCGACGTCGCACAACCTTTCCTTGTCCGTCCTCACACACGCACACACACACGCCTCTCTCCTCCCTTTTGCAGGCGACCTGGGCAACCTGGACGCCCTCGACCCTGCCGCCGCCGCCAAGCTCCCCGCCCTCATGGCCCTGAAGGCCTCCCTCTACTCGCCAGCCTTCCGGAGCTTCATCCGGACTGTCACCGGCTGCGGCCCCCTCGCCCCGACCACCGACTGCTCCGCCAACGTCTACGCCCGGGGCGGCCACCTGCTCACCCACGACGACGTCATCGGCTCCCGGCGGGTGTCCTGGATCCTATACCTAACCGATCCGGACGAGGAATGGGACGTGGCGACGGAGGGCGGCGGCCTGGAGCTGTTCCCGCTCGCAGTCCCTGGCGCGGCGGGCACGCCCTCGCCCCGCCCGGCGACCGTCCTGCCGCCCTCCTGGAACTCGCTGGCCCTCTTCACGGTCCAACCCGGCATTTCCTTCCACGCCGTCCAGGAAGTGACGGTGGAGGCCAAGCCCCGGCTCTCCGTTTCCGGGTGGTTCCACGCGCCGGCGGGGGAGGGGGCCGGCGCCGCGCCCTCCGCCTCGCTCGCCCAGCTCCAGCTGCGGCGTGGGGAGGACTGCCTGGCCGGGCATGTGCCCTTTCCAGTCACCGAGGCGACAGGCGGCGACCTGAGCGGCGCCGATCGCGCCTTTCTGGCCGCCTGGGTGAATCCGGCGTACCTCAAGCCGGCCGCCTGGGCGGCCGTGCGCGCGCGCTTTGAGGCCGACGGGTCGGTCCAGTTGCACCGCTTCCTACGCCCGGACCTGGCGGCGCGGGTCGCGGCCCTCATTACCGCTGCGGATGCGTCGGACAAGCTGGGCGGGTGGCGGCTGCCGGCGGGCGCGGGCGTGGGCGAGGGGCACGGTGGGTGGGCTGTCGTGGGGCCGCCCCACAAGCAGCGTTACCTGGCCTTTACCGGCAAGGCCGCGGCGCCCAGCGCCCTTGGGGTCGTCGGAGAGGCGGAGAGTGCTGACCCGTCAGCCCCTGCTCCTATCCTTCCTGCCGACCCCGCCGCCGCCGCGGGCGCCGCCCTGGCGTCCATCCAGGCGCACCTTTTGACCTCCCCACCCTTTGCCCGCCTGCTCAAGGCGTGCACGACCGTGACCATGCTGGCCGTGTCACCCGACGGCCCGCGCCGCTTCCGCCCCGGGCTGGACTACACGGTCGCCCACTACGGCGCCATCACGGCCTCCCCGCGCCTGGACGCGGTCCTCTGCTTCGTGGACGAGGCTGGGGAAGGCGATTCTGAGACCAGCCCCTGGGCGGCGGGGGACGTGGGCGGCTTTGAGGCCTACCTCCTGGCGGACGAAGAGGAGGACGGCTCCAAGGGTGCATCTGCGTCCGCCGCGGCCGCCGCTGTCTACCGGGCCGCCGACGCGGACGCGGGCGTCATCAACGCGCCCGCCGCCGCCAACTGCCTGAACCTGACCCTGCGGGATGACGGGCTGATGCGGTTTGTCAAGTACGTGTCGGCCGGGGCGCCCGGGTCCCGGTGGGACGTGGCGGTGGAGTATCTGCCGGAGGATGACGGCGAGGAGGAGGAGGAGGAGGAGGGCGAGGAGGTAGAAAAGGAGGAGGAGGAGAAGGCCGGGGCGTGATGAGAAGAATGAAATGAGAGCAACGGGTTGCAAAGCAAAAAAAAAAAAATGCATGTCTACAATACCTTTCATAAACCGTGGAAAATCAAAACAGGCACTTATTTCGTACGCCCGGGTAGAACAGTGGACAGTTCGCGGCTCTCCTACAAAAACACAAGCAGTGGAAGAAAGGCTGGCGTTCGAGGTCAAAAGGTGTTTCATGATTGTCTGTTGGTCGATTCTTTCTTCATCACTCGGATCCCCATCCCACCATCATTCAAACCTTTGCTCGCCGCGCCGCCGCCCGCGACCCAATGCAAATTGAGACCAAGCCGAAGTCCTGGGTTCGACCCCCAGTCCGGGTGGCTCTGCCTTTTTGGTGGGCGGTGGCGGTGGGCGGTGGCGGTGGCGGTGGCGGAGGCGGTGGCGGGGCTGGGAGCGCGCGGGAGCGCGGGAGAAAGAGGTTGAGGATGGGGGTGGGGGGGTCTATTTCTCAACCTCTCATCTCTCTTTGTTCTCTTTTTTGGTCCATGCCGTGTCTCACACCACGGCGAAGGAATCCTCAGCGGGCGCCCAGGGTGCTCGCTGGTGGGGTGGCCGCCCACCCGCAGTGCCCTGTCAGTCGGCTCTCTCGCACCAGCACCGAGACAAACAAACAAAAAGCAAACATGATACAGCCACAGCACTCACTCGCTCCGCTCTGGGGACACCGATGGCCGGCCCCGCAGACCACCGCCGCCGCCCGCCCCTGGCCTCCCTCCCTCCCTCTCCTTCTTCTTCCTGGCCTCCGCCCGCTCCTTCTCGCCCGGCTCCGGCGACAGGCGGACCGTGCCCTGAAAGGCGGCCGCGAACGCGGCGGCGGCGGCATGGGCGGCCGACCCGGGGACGGCGGGCCCGGCATACACGCACCGCGCGGCCGCGTCGGTGTGTGCGGGCACGACCAGCCCGGCCCCGCCCTCCGTCCGCTCCGCCAGCTCGCTCAGGCGGGGCGGCGGGGGGATCGGCTGGGGGAAGTCGGGGGCCCCATCCGCGACCGCCACGGCCCGGGCGCCCGCCCAGGCGAGCGCCCGGGACCGGACCGGGTTGGCCAGGGCTTCCGGGGCCGCCCGCCGGGAGGACTCCCAGGCGTCCACCAGCGAGACGGCCGCGCCCAGCTGGGCGTCCGTGGGCGCGTCCCCCGCCGCTCCCGCGCCATCATCCCCCCCCCCCCCGCCCCCGCCCGGCAGTGGGAAGCCCGGGAAGCGGAGCGGGCGCACGTCCTCGGAGAACGGCAGCTCCACCAGGACAAAGCAGGCCGGGTGGTGGGGGGCGGGGAGGGGGGCCTGGGCGGCCGCCGCCGCCGCCGCCGCCCCACCACCGCCGCCACCGCCGCCGCCGCCGCCCAGGGCGGCCGCGATCTCGGCCTCCAGCGCGGCGACGTCCCCCACCACATCAAACTCGCCGGGCAGGGCCGGGTAGGCCGCGTACAGGCGGGGGCGGCCGCCGGCCTCGCCCCGCGCCCGGTCCACCCAGCGCAGGATGGCCGCGCCCCCGGCCCGCGCGGTGGCCCGGGCCAGGGCCGCCAGCGCGTCCCGGTTGCCGGGGCCCGCGTCGGGGGCGGGCGCCATCAGCCAGCCCCCGCCAGACGGGGACACGCCCGTGATCGGCGGGGCCGGCACCGCAAAGCCGACCAGGCCCAGCCCGCGCGGCGCGCCAAAGCCCAGGCGGTCCTTGACCGCGTCGGGGACGGGCACCCATTCCCCGCCGTACCGCCAGGCCGGGATGCGGGCGACCTCGTCGACGGCCAGTGGGACGGGCGCGTCCGGCGCGTCCGGCGTCGCCTCGTCGTCGCCGGCGGCGGCGGCGGCCGCGGCAGCCGCCTCGCGCGTGCCGGCCGGGTTGTACGTCCGCTCCGTCCCCACGTCCACCCAGGTCTGATGAGGCTGGCCGCCCGCCCCACCGGCAGCAGCCGCGGGCGGCGCGCCCTCCACGACGGCCTTCCAGGCGGGCGGGCGGGCGGGGGCGGTGCGCTTGGACAGCTTGACGGCCAGGGCGGGGAAGTTCTCCGGGAGGGCAGGGGACGGGCCTCGGCTGGAGGGAGCGGGGCCGGCAGCACCCCGAGCGCCGGCGGCGGCCGCACCGTCACCAGCAGGCGGGGGGGGGAGGAGGAGGTCCAGGTCGCCGCTCCAGTAGACCGTCGACCCGACGCCCGGGTCCGCCAGCGCGCCCGCGACGCCCTCCGGCCCCACCCCCACCCGCAGCTTGACGCGCGTGGGTAGGGCCGCCAGGAGCGGGGCCAGGGCGACCAGGGCGGGGTGGGTCGCGGGCGGCGCGCCCGGCCCGTCGCCCGGGGCGGCCGGCGGGTGGGCGACCACGACCTCCAGGCCCGCGCCCAGCGTGGCGGCGGATGCGCAGAAGGCCGCCACCGTCTCCGCCTCCGCGCTCCCGCTCGGGGGAGGGGTGCACATCGGGGAGATGAGGACCAGGCGGGTGGACGCGCCACGGCCCGTCAGGTCGGCCCGCCCGCCGACGCGGTCGTCGGCTGCGGTTGTGACTGCGTCCGTCGCGACCACCAGCGCGTCCATCGCGTCCGCCGGGTGGTGGGGAGGGGCAGGGACGGCGCCAGCTGCGGCACCGCCCGCCACCCCCAGCCCCGCGATCGCGGCTAGCAGGGCGGCCCGGCGGGAGGGGTGCCAGACGGAGAGCAGGCCGGCCGCGACGGGGCCATCCGCGTCGGCGCCCAGCGCGGCCGGCCCCTCGGGCGGCCCGCCCCACCGGGCCCGCGCCGCCGCCCGGGTCGCGTTGACGACGCCCGCGTACTGGCCTGACGCGCCGGCGGCCTCGGCCTCCGCGGCGGCCGCATTGTCGGTGAGCGATCCGCCGTACGTGATGAGGGCGACCTCCTCGTAGGGGCGGGCGAGGTGGGCCTGGAAGCAGGAAGGGGTGAGTTTTTGTTTTTTTGTGGACGGCGCTGGTGTGGTGTTGTGCCTCCCCCTCTCTCTCTCGCCCTCTCCATGTTCGACAAACCTTCATCATGACAGCCGCGGTCAAGGCGTCCCGGATAGCGGGCAGGAACGGGGCGGCAGGCGGCGAGATGTCGACTAGAAATATCGTGGTGGAGCGCTATGAAAGAAAAAGGGAGGTTGAGAGAGAAAAAGCAAAAAGCATTCGAGCGAGTTTGTGTGTGTGTGTGTGTGTGTGTGTGTGTGTGTGTGTGTAGTGTCGTGCCTGGAAGGACACAGAACGCCCCTGTGCATGCAAAGCCCGAGGATCGCACCTTGGGAATGGCCATGGCTGCCAAGGTATGAGTGGGGTGGGCGGGATGGACGAGGCGACCACGCGCAAGCAAGCAAGAGAAGGGTGGCCAGCGCTCACTCGCCGGCCGGTCCCGGTTTTGAGCAGCGTCGCCCTTTGCCTTTTCTTCATCATTCTTTTTCGTTGCGCGCCGCTTCAAAGTCAAAGTAGAACGGCCCCGCCCGCAGCACGATGCTCTCACCACTCACGCCTGGCTCAGCCTGAGAGGTACATAAACACACGGCCTACCAATTCATTCGCATGGCCCACCCCAACGTTGGCAACGACGCCGCTGGCGGCGGCTTCTGGGGCGGACTGTGGGGGATGGGCGGCAGCGGTGCGGCCGGCGACGCCGGCGCTCGGCCCGCCTCCACGCCGCCCGCACCCGAGTTTTCGTTGGCCGAACTAAAGCGGGCGCACACGACGCTAGTGGTGAGTTCAGTGCGTGTGTGGTGTGGCTTTGGCGTGCGTGATGTGGCTTTGGTGCCGCAGTAAGGGCGCCCCACTGTCCTCTCCATTTTTTTCAACCCGCCCTCTCTCCTCTGTCCATCTCCACGTTCAGTCCCACACCGGCCGCCCCACCTCGGCCGCCACAGTGGAAGCCCTGCGCCGCACCGCGGAACTCCTGGTGTGGGGCGGGCGCCACGACGCCCGCCTGGTCGACTACTTTTTAGAGGCCGGCCTGCTGGGCTGCATCGTGCGGGCAGTCCTGGGCGTGCCGGCGGTGCCGCCGCCAGGAGGGCAAGAGGGCGCCGCCCCGCCGCTCCTGTCCGGCCCGGTCACCGTCCAGGCCCTTCAGACCCTGGCAATTCTGGTCGCTCACTTGGGCGGCGCCCCGCCCGCCTGTTACGCCCTCTTCTCGGGCGGTCACCTAGATGCGGCCCTGGCCGCGGGGTACGACCTCGCAGATGATGAGGTTTTGGGCCACTACGTCGCCCTGCTCAAATCCATTGGGGCCCGCCTGGACGAGGCGACCGTCCACTTTTTCTACCATGACGGCGTGGGGCCCGACGGCACGCGCACGGGCCCGCCCCGCTTCCCCCTGTACGCGGCGGCGTCGTCCCTGATCGACCACCCGGAACCGCTCGCCCGGGCGGCTGCGCGCGCACTGGCCCTCGGCATCCACGCCATCCCGGACCCGGCCGTGCAGGCCTTCATCGCCGCGGACGGGCGCGGAGATGGGCGGGGCAGCGGCGCGGGCTGGTTTGACGCCGCAGCCCGCCACGCGGCCGGGACGGCGGGCGACTTGCGCGACGCGCTCGCGGCCGAGGAGGCGGCCCTGTCTGCGTCGGCCGCGTCCAGGGCCCCGCCCTCCGCCGTCCCGGCCGCCCTGGCCCACGCCGCCGCGGGGTTGGAAGACGAGCTGGGCTACTGCGCAGACGTCCTGGCGACGCGGCCGGCCACCCTGGCGCCGCCCCCGCGGCCCGGGTCGAGGGCGGACCGGGCGGCCAGGGCGGCGGCCGCGGCTGTGGCGGCCGCTGGTGGTGGGAAGGGGGGTGCTGCTGCTGCTGCTGCTGCTGCTGCTGCTGCTGCTGCTGCTGCTGCTGCTGTGCCGCCGCCGCCGCCGTCGCCTCCTCCTCCTCCTCTCTCGTCGTCGCCCATGCTGGCTGCCACTCCTGGCGCGACCGCCGCCGCCGCCGCCCGGGAGCGGCGGCGGGCCAGCCTCGGCGAGGATTGGTCGTCCGAGAGCCCTCCCGCCGGTGCGGCTGCTTTTGGCGCAGCAACCGACGCCTCGCCCGCCAGCCCACCCACCTCCTCCGCCTCCCTCCCGCCCGCCGCCGCCCTCCTGGCCGACCGCCTGTGGGATCGCCTAGTCATACCCCGCATTCTGGAACCGTTGGCCGCCCTGGCGGCGGGCCTGGATGGAGAGGCCGCGCGCTCTCCCTCCTCCCCGTCCAGCTCCACCACACCCCCGCCGCCGCCGCCTGTCTCCCTGGCCGCCCGGGCCGCGCTGCACGCGGCCCAGGTCCTGTTTCAGGCTGCCCCTGACCCCGCGGTCGCGGGCGCTGTTGCGGGTGCGCTGTTCAGGGGGCGGGTGCGGGCGACGTGTGGTGACCAGGGCGGCAGGAGCGGCCGCGCCCCCCCCCCAACCCCTCCACCCCCACCCCTCGACGACGACTGCCCGCCCCAACCCCACCTCACCCGCCCCCTGGAAGCTCGGGCCGCCCGGGGCGCCCTGGCCGCCCTGCTCTGCCGGGGTGATGGCGCCCTGGCCGCCGCGGCCGTGGGCGCGGCGGTTGCCGCGTCCAGGTGTGGCGGGGTGAGCGAGGGCGACCTGGAGGCCGTCGGCCTGCTGCCCGCCGTCCGCCGCAAGCAGCGCGACTTGCTGGGCCGCCTGGTGGGGGCTTTCACTTCGTCGGGTGACCTGTCGGCGGCCAGGAGGAGCAGCGTGGACGATGGCGAGGGCCTGGACGGCTCGCTTCCCGCCCCGTCCTGGGGCGACGCGCTCGCGGCAGCCCTCGCCTCGCCATCCCTCCTCCCGCCCTCCGCCGCCCGGTCCGCGGCGGGCGCGGTCGCGGCCCTGGCGGCCCGACGCCTGCCTGGCGCGCCCGCCGAGCTGACGCCTGCCACGGCGGCGGCCCTGGGCGAGGCGCGGGGCGGCGCCCGGGGCGGGCTGGCGGCTGCGCTCGCGGGCCCCTGGGGAGACGTGCTCCCGGCCCTCATCGCCGCGGAGTGGGCGCCCACCCGCAAGGCCCTGCTGGACGAGCCCCGGGCGTCCGTGCCCGCATCCGCCGCCGCGGTCGCCTGGCGGGAGGCGGCAGCGGACGCGTGCTGTAGTGTGAGCTGTGAGGGTCGGGTGTCGGGCGCCGCGTCCGCCTTGGCCGCCCTGCGGGCCGCCCAAGCCTCTGTCCTCCTCTCCCAGCTGACCAGCCTGCTGGAGTGTGGGGCCATCCCGGCGGCGCCCCCGCGCGCCGTGGTGCGGGCGCCGCCGCCGGCGGACGTGGCGGAGGGCGGGCTCGCGTCTTTGCTGCCCGGCGCGGCCCGCTCCCGGTGTGCGGTCGCCTTCGCCCGGGGCGCGGAGCGGGCGGCCCTGCTGGGCGTGGGGCTGCCGGCAGAGGGGGAGGGTAGTGGTGGCGCTGGAGTGGCTACCACGACCAGCCGCGCGCGCCCGCCCTGCCCCTCAGCCGTGCTGGTGCCGGCAGGCGAGGAAGGCGGGGATGGCGCGGGCGGCGCTGGCCCGACCACCACCACCCCTGTCCCGGTCCTCTCCGCCGCCCCTCTGCTGGGCGCGTCCGCCACACCAGACCCCCGCCAGCCGGCCTGGCTCCACATCGAGGTCCGCCCGCCGGCCCGGGGCCTTTTGCGGGCCGCCAAGGCGGGCGGGCCCCGGCCGACGGGCGCCGGCCTGGCGTCGGCCCTGGTGGACGGAAAGTGGGTGCTCGCCTTTCCAGATGGGGAGGCCGCGCTTGCCGCGGCGGCCGCGTTGGGGGCCGCCGCAGAGGACGCGAGGGGCGGGCTGAGGTCTGATCTAGCCGAATTGCTGCTGGAAGAGGGAGGAGGAGGAGAGGGTGGGGCGGTGGAGGAAGAATGAAATGAAACAAAGTCGCTACCCCATCCCGCGCCCCCCCCTTCTCTCTCTCCATCCCCGCTATTTTTACCGCCCCTTTCCCCCGCCCCCCGGAACGGGCGCGGACCCCTGCCGCCCAGGTGTGGCGTCGGACGCCACCGGCAACGCGGCCCGTGGTGGGCGACCGTCCGGGCGCGGGTCGGCGCCGGCAGAGGAGGCGGGTGGGCCGCCGCCGCCCACTCCTGGACCACTCCAACCCCTACCACCGCCACTCCCGCCACCTGGCCCAAACCGGGAGGTGGCCGGGCCAGTGCGATCCCGATCCAGGGCACTCAACAGCAGCGCGTCAGCCGCGTCGAGGCCACCGCCCAGGCCGCTGACGACGCCGCCGTGGCCCAAACTGACGCTGTGGGCAACCGAAGTGGGGCGGGGCAGGCCTGCGGCGGACGCCCAGCGGCCCGGGGCGGGCGGTGGGGACGGCGCCCGCCCGGCCGACGCCCGGGGCGGCCGCTCCGCCACAGGCAGGTCGCTGTCGTCCACGCTGCGGCGGCGGGGCCGGTAGGCGGCAGTGTCGGCAGCGGTGGCGTCCGGTGGCAGCGGGGCGCCGCCGCTGCCGCCGCCGCCACCGCGGCCGGGCGCCCCGCCGCCACGCACAGACCAGTCCTCCTCGACCTGCCTGCCGCTTGCCAGGCCACTCAGGCGGGCCGACGACACTCCGGATCCGGGCAGGGAGGGTCGGGTGGAGGGCCCGGCTTTGCGGAACAGGCCAGAGCCTGGGTCGGCAGGAGCAGCGGGCGCCTGGGGTTGGTCGGCAAAGGGGCTGGTGATGGTGGGCAGCGGCGGGCGGCCGCTCCTGTCCCCTCTGCCGCCGCCCTCCCCGCCCTCCCCGCCCTCGCCGCCCCCGCCACCCCCACCTCCACCATCCCACCCCGCCGCGATGGCCGCCGCCAGGGCGCCCGTCGGCAGGTGCACCACCATGGCCTTGGTCAGGCACACGTACGCGGCTGGCTCGGGCGGCAGCATGCGCGGGGCGGCCAGTTCGGGCGAGCCGGGGTCTGGCATGAGGATGGCCGCGGGGGGCGGGGGCCCAGGCGACACCTTGGCGGCGGCGGCCGTGCTGCCACCGCCCTTGGCCGCCCGGACGATGCGGCCAAAGACGAGGAGGCCATCCCCCGCGGCGCGCAAGGTCGCGCCCGCGCGCAGGGTCTGCACCGTGCCGGCTCGGAAGGCGGCCGCGACCGCGTCCAAGGGTTGTCCCATCAGGGAAGGGCCACCATGGGCGAGGGCGAGTGCGGCCGCCGTCGCCTGCCACGCCCGCCGCGCGACGGCCAGGTGGGCATCCACCGCTGCCGCCAGCGCAGAGGCCGGCACCCAGTACGCCTGGATGACGGAGGCCGCCACCGCGGCGGTCGGGTGCGGGACGCGGAGCATGACAGGATGGACAAAGAGGACCGTGCCGGGGCCCGCAGTCGACGCCTTGCCCGGTGGGGGCATGCCCGGGAAGGCATGCCCGCCCGACATGCTGCGCCCCGCGGAGGCGGCGGAGGCGGCGTTCCCACCCCCTCCACCCCGCCGGCCGGCGCGGAAGGTGGGCGGGCGAAGGAGGCCAGGCGTCGCGTCGTCGGGGGCGGCGGGGGCATGCACTCCCGCCCCGCCACCCACGGCCGCGGCCGCCGCCGCCGCGGCCAGGGACGCGCTCCGGGCGCTCGGCCCGCCACCACCACTCGCATCCCACACCAGAGCGGACCCCCGAATGATGAAAAGCACGTCCGTAACGGGCCGGCCGGGCGTGCACAGGGCTTCCCCTTCTTGAATAACCACCAGGCGTGCGTGCGGTACGATGTCTGCTTTAAATTGATTGTCCGTCAGGGAGGCCAGGATGGGGTTGCACCGCAGCGCGTCCCGGGGCCGGCCCTTCTCAAAGGGTGGGGGCGTAAAGTGCAGGGCCTTGAGCTTCTTCTCCACCAGGCCGGACAGCTGGGCGACCTCCGCGTCCGCGATCAGGCCCGTCCGGGCAACCTCCTGCAAGTGCGCCTCCTTGACCAGCAACAACTCCTGGGTGAGCTGGCGAGTCTTGATGGCCCGCAACACCTCCGGCCACGCCCGCCGGGTCCGCCCGATGAAGGCGGCCGCCCGGCGGACCTCGTCCCGGGATTCCAGGAGGACCTGGCGGGTCACGTTGGCCTTCATCTCGTCCAGCAGGTCGTCCACGCCGGGCACGCGCGCGCCCGCAGGTCCAAGGGAGGACGTCGCGTCCAGGGTGGTGTGGATGGTCGCACCACCGGGCGGCGTATTGATGGCTGCGGGCGCGGGGCCACCGCCAAGGCGGGTGGAGGCGAGGAGTCCACCCCCACCTCCTCCGTTGCCCCACACGTCGGCGATGTCCCGGGCCGTCACGTCGTGGGCGTGCATGAGGGCCAGGGCGAGCGTGGCGGCATTAGCCAGAGAGGCCAGCAGGCGGGCCTGGGCCCAGGCGGCCACGGCCGGCCACCGGCAGTCCGCCAGGGCGGACGCCGCCCAGGCCGCGCCCGGGCCAACCCGGAGGGCCGGCGCGAGGCAGTCCCAGTCGGACAGGGGGCCAGCCGTGACCAGATCCAGCGCCGTGTCCGCCGACCCGCGCAGGCGGTAGATCTGGCCCGAATCGATGAAGGCGTCGTGGAAGAGGTCGTTGTAGGTCTGGCGGACGGCGGCCAGGAGGCGGCCCCGGCGCTCTGCGAGCAGGGCCCCCCTGTTCATGCGGGCGGCGACGGCGCGCTCGTGCGCCTCCTCCTCCGCGGACGCCACCGCCCAGGCGTCCCGGGGGGCGCCAGCTGACGGACGCTGGATGATTG
>Ga0315283_10005365_pt1 | contig 11317 bp, 6 predicted proteins | sample YL17G09_0_MG_FD_204541 | JGI IMG/M metagenome (GOLD analysis project Ga0315283, IMG submission 204541) | Sediment microbial communities from Yellowstone Lake, YNP, Wyoming, USA - YL17G09_0 | ecosystem: Environmental > Aquatic > Freshwater > Lake > Sediment | place: USA: Wyoming | collected...
GCCGCGGCCGCGCCGGTTGCGGTGGCGGTCCACTCTGTCGGGACGACGGGGATCCCGAAGCACGCCACGAGGGCACGTGCCACGTGGGGATCGAGCCACTCCCCATTCGGATGGTGAGCCAAGCGGTCGTCGACCATGGCCCGGGCCCGGTCTCGGTCGATGCCCTGGGGCACGATGACCGCGCCTTCGGGGCGCCGGCGCCAGTCGGCATGGTCTGCGGCGCGTCCGAGCGCGGCCGCCGCCGACTCGGGGAACGCAAAGGTCGGAATGCGTCGCGCCTCGCCGTCAGCCGGAAGGAGATCGATCGTTCCGTTCCGACCGAGAAAGCAGGCGACGACCGGCTTCGCGCCCGCCTCGGCGCCGATGCGACTGATCGCATCGGCGACGTCCTCCGCTCGCGTGACGAGTGGTGGGACGAACGCGACGAGCAGCGCGTCCACGTCGTCATCGTCCAGGAGCACCTGCATGGCCTGCTCGTAGATCTCGGCTGACGCGGAGGCGACGAGGTCGACGGGGTTTCGAACGCCGGCATCGGGCGACAGGAATCGGCGCAGGCGCGCCTGGGTCGTTCCTGAAAGCTCCTCGACCGCGAGACCCGCGGCGACGCATGCGTCGGCAGCCAGGATCCCAGGCCCCCCGCCGTTGCTCACGATCGCGACACGCCGCCCAGGAGGTGGCGGCTGGTGGAGCACGACTGCCGCAGTGTCGAAGAGCTGCTCGAGCGTGTCGACCCGGATGATGCCTGCCTGACGAAAGAGCGCGTCGACGGCGACATCGGGACTGGCGAGTGCGGCGGTGTGTGAGAACGCGCCGCGTGCACCAGCAGGACTGCGCCCACTCTTCACCGCGATGATCGGCTTGCTCCGGGCGACCCGGCGGGCGAGTCGGGCGAACTTGTGTGGGTTCCCGAACGACTCGAGGTAGAGCAGGATCACGTCGGTGTCGGCATCTTCTTCCCAGTACTGGAGGAGGTCGTTGCCGCTGACGTCAGCCTTGTTCCCGAGCGAGACGAAGGACGAGGTGCCGAGCCCGAGCGCGCCGGCCCGTGCCAGTAGCTCGATGCCGAGTCCACCCGACTGGGAGGCGAACGCCACGCGACCCGGCACCGGCATGAACGGGGCGAACGTCGCGTTCAATCGGATGTCCGTGCCGGTGTTCACGACACCCATGCAGTTGGGGCCGATGAGGCGGGCTCCATGTCGGCGCGCCGACGCGACGACGGCACGCTCGGCTGCGGCGCCGTCTCCGCCCACCTCGGCAAAACCCGCCGAGATCACGACGAAGCCGTGCACCCCCTTGCGAACGCATTCGTCGACCACGTCCGGGACGTGAACAGCTGGCACGACGACGACTGCGACGTCGACGTGATCAGGTACGTCGATGATGCTCTTGTAGGCGCGAACGCCGGCCACGGCGCTCGCAGACGGGTTGACCGGGTAGACCGTCCCTGTGAAGCCGCCGTCGATCAGATTCCGGAAGAGCGCGTGCCCGATCGTGCCCTCCCGACGGCTCGCGCCAACAACGGCAACCGATGTTGGTCGGAGCAGTCGACCAACCGATCGTGCTTCCGAGACGTGCTCGCGCTCGTACTGGACCGCGACCGACGCCGCGGTGGGTGCGATGTCGAAGGCAACCAGGACGTTGCCATCATCGAAGGTCTTCGTGGCGCCGAATCCTGCTTCGGAGAAGACGCGCAGCATCTTCGAGTTGCCGGAGAGCGTCCACGCAACGAAGCGACGGATACCGTGGGCGCGCGCGATCGCCGCGAGGTGCTCGAGCAGGATCGTCCCGATACCGCGACCTTGTTGGTCATCCTCGATCGTGAATGCCACCTCGGCCGCACCGTCGGGTTGACGGTCGTAGCGAGCGACGCCCACGATGTGATCGCCGAGCTCCGCGACGATCGCGAATCGCGAGTCGTAGTCGACGGTCGTCAGGTGTCGGAGCTGGGTCTCGTTCGGGGCCGGTACCGGCGAGAAGAAGCGGAGGTAGATCGACTCGTCGGAGAGACGGGAGTAGAGGCCGAGCAGTCCCGAGCCGTCCTCGGCACGGATGGGGCGAAGGTGCACGGTCGCGCCGTCCGCGAGCACGACGTCTGATTCCCACTCTGCCGGATACGGGGCAGATGGGGAGTCTCTCGGCATGAGTGCAGCGTATCGACCGGTTCGGCGATCCCCCGTCGGGAGCGGGCTACGTTGCCCTCCGTGACGCCGACGACTCCTGCGACGGGGCTGACCGCCGACGACGTGCGCGACCGGGTCGCGCGCGGACTCACGAACGAAGCGCGTGAGCGGACCAGCCGGACCTACCGAGAGATCATCCGGGCCAACGTCCTCACCCGGTTCAACGCGATCCTCGGCACGATGCTCGTCGTCATCCTGGTCGTCGGTCCGATCCAGGACGCTACGTTCGGGCTCATCCTCGTGGCGAACGCGCTGATCGGCATCGTGCAGGAGATCCGAGCGAAGCACACGCTCGATCGACTCGCGGTGCTGAGTGCACCGCGAGCGCGTGTGGTTCGTGACGGAGTCCTCGCGGAGATTGCCGTCGAGGGTGTCGTGCTCGATGACCTCCTCGAGCTACGGACCGGCGACCAGGTGCCCGCCGACGGTGTGGTGCGCGCGGCGGATGGGCTCGAGATCGACGAGTCGCTCCTCACTGGCGAAGCCGACCCGATCGACAAGGCGATCGATGCCGAGCTGCTGTCGGGCAGCATCGTCGTGGCGGGAGCGGGTCGGTTTCAGGCCACCAGCGTCGGTGCCGATGCCTACGCGCGGAAGCTCGCGTCCGAGGCCCGTCGCTTCACCCTGGTGCAGTCCGAGCTGATGGACGGCATCAACACGCTCTTGCGTTGGATCCAATACGCGCTCTTCCCGGTCGCGGCGCTGCTGCTCTGGCGTCAACTCGCGAGCAACCCGGTGAACGAAGCCCTCGTGGGTGTCGTGGCGGCCGTCGTGGGGATGGTGCCCGAAGGACTCGTGTTGTTGACGAGTCTGGCGTTCGGCATCGCCGCCGTCAGCCTCGCGCGCCGCAACGTGCTCGTGCAGGAGCTCCCGGCGGTTGAGGTGCTCGCTCGGGTCGATGTGGTCTGTCTCGACAAGACGGGAACACTCACCGAGGGAGATGTGGCGTTCGACCGCATCGAGTTGCTCGATGGCGTCGACGAGCAGGAGGTGCGGGCCGCCCTCGGTGCGCTTGCCGACGACGAGAACCGCAACTCGACGCTCGCAGCCATCGGCCAGGCCTGTCCAGCGAGCGGTTGGCAGCGCACCGCAGCCATCCCGTTCTCCTCGGCGCGCAAGTGGAGTGGGGCCAGCTTCGCCGGGCATCGATCCTGGGTCATCGGTGCTCCGGAGATGATCCTTGCCGAAACCCCCGACGATCCGGTCCGCCGTGGGGCCGATGAGCTCGCGGCCACGGGAAGTCGGGTGCTGCTGCTCGGGTGTGCCGACACGGCGCTCGAAGGGGAATCGCTCCCACCGGGTCTCACCGCGGCCGCGCTCGTGCTGTTGGAGGAGAAGATCCGTCCGGACGCGACCGACACGCTCCAGTACTTCACGGATCAGGGTGTCGCGCTCAAGGTGATCTCGGGAGACAACCCGCGGACGGTCGGCGCGGTCGCACGTCGGGTGGGGCTCCCGGGCGCGGGCGCGGCCATCGACGCCCGCGAGCTGCCCGAGGGCCAGGATGAGCTTGCCGAGGTCCTCGAGCAGCATGCGGTCTTCGGTCGGGTCACGCCGCATCAGAAGCGGGCCATGGTCGCGGCGCTGCAGTCGCGTGGGCACGTCGTCGCGATGACGGGCGACGGCGTGAACGATGCGCTCGCGCTCAAGGACGCCGACATCGGCGTCGCGATGGGTTCCGGCGCGGCGGCCACGCGTGCGGTAGCCCAGCTCGTGCTCCTCGACGGGAAGTTCGCCACGATGCCGGGGGTCGTCGCCGAAGGGCGCCGCGTGATCGCGAACATCGAGCGATCGGCGAACCTGTTCGTGACCAAGACCGTGTACGCGGTCCTGCTCGCCGTGGCCGTCGTCCTCACCGGCATCCGGTATCCGTTCCTCCCGCGCCACCTGACGATCGTGAGCACGTTCACGATCGGAATCCCGGGCTTCGTGCTCGCGCTCGCACCCAACACGCGTCGGTACGTCCCCGGCTTCCTCGATCGGGTGCTGCGCTTCTGCATCCCCGCAGGTGTGGTCGCCGGACTGGCGTCGTTGGCGACGTATTGGTTCACCCGGTTCGAGGAAGACCTGACCCTGAAGGAGTCGCGCACGACGACTGCACTGGTGCTCGTGGCGATCGGGCTGTGGGTGCTCGTGATCCTCGCGCGGCCGTTCAACTGGTGGAAGGCGCTCCTGGTGGGGTCGATGGCCGGGAGCGTCGCGCTCATTCTCCTGATCGAGCCGCTCAGCGACTTCTACGCCCTCGAGCTCCCCGACGCGCGCGTGCTGGGTCAAGCAGCCCTGATCGCGGTTGCGGGCATCCTGCTGCTCGAGATCGGGTGGCGGGCCTCTCACCGAATCGGACGCCACCGGACCCAGACCGAGATCGACGCCCAAGCCGCGGCGACGCCATGACGCGCCACCCCGTCGGAATCGCGGTCAGTCGACAGCGGTGATGAGCCCGTAGTGGCCGTCGTAGCGCCGGTACAGCACCTGTCCCCGCCCTGAGGTCATGTCTCGGGAGAAGACGAAACGGTCCTCGGACAGGTCGAGAAACTCGACGGCATCCTCCAACGTCATCGGCGGAGCATGGCGGGGACTCAGGCTGATCGGGGCGACGAAGTCGACCGGTCCGCCCGGCTCCGAACAGAACAGTTCGTAGCCGTCACCATCCGCTCGAGCGACGACACAGTCACGGCCACTCCCGACGTCCTGGAACAGGTAGAACGCATGGTCGAGGAGCTCGAGGTCGAGGACCGCCTCGTCGGGCGTCATCGGGCCGACGGCGAACGTCTTGTGCCGCACGACCTCCCGCTCGTCCGGCGGGCGCGGGTGGTAGTGGGGGCGGTGCGCGGCCGGATCGCCGTGGTGCCACGATTGGTCGGCCCGGTGGCGCAGACGGCGTGCCGCCGGGGTGTCGGCGAGGCGCTCGAGGCGGTGACGAAGCCGGGCCTCGACGAGGTCGACCGCGACGAACATCGTGGCCGCCGCGATGTGGGCGCGTACGAGGCGCCCATTGACGTCGAGCTCGGCCTTCACGATCGCCGGACGCTCGCGGGCCGGGGCGGTCTCGGACACCAGGTCAGCCTTGGCGAAGAGCACCGGGCCGGGGGCGATCCGGAGCACGTGGGCGATCTTGCGGGACGCGTACTCCCGCTCGGCCTTCGTCACTGGCCCGGTCGTGTGCACGGTGACCTCGGGGTGCGTGGCTTCCATCAACGTTCGCGCCTCCGCTTCGTCGGCTGACTGCTGGGTTTGGCTGCTTCGGGAATCTCTCACTCTCCCCATGGGGTGATCGTCGGGCGCTGTCGTCCTGGGGGCAAGGGCCAGAAGTCACTGAAACAGGGCCACTCGGTCCAGGGGCCGGCGCTCGTGCGTGGCCTACGGTCGATCAGGTGATGTCGACGGAGCCGCCCTCGGGGGCGACCGGCACAGCAGGGCTCTCGGCGCTCGAAGCCGCCATCCGCCTCGAGCGTGACGGCCCCAACATCCTGCCCGTCCCGGCACCCACCCCGGCGTGGCGGCAGTTCGCGGCAGAGCTGGTCCACTTCTTCGCGCTGCTGTTCTGGGTGGCCGGAGCCCTGGCCTTCCTCGCGGGGCTGCCGCAGCTCGGGTTCGCCGTGTTCATCGTCATCCTGCTCAACGCGGCGTTCGCCTTCGTGCAACAGCAGCGGGCCCAGCGGGCCGCCGAGCGCCTTCGGGACCTGCTGCCGCGTCGGGCCACCGTCATGCGCGACGGTCGGCCGGTCGAGATCTCGGCCGAGGAGCTCGTCGTGGGCGACCTTGTCGTGTTGGAGGGCGGCGACCGCGTCTCGGCCGACCTCGAGCTGACCGTTGCCCACGCGCTGACCGTCGACACCTCGATGCTCACTGGGGAGAGCCGCCCGACCCGCCCAGAACCGGGCGCGCCGGTGTACGCGGGTTGCTTCACGGTCGAGGGCGAGGCCCGAGCCATCGTGGCCGCGACCGGCAACGCGACCCGTCTGGCGTCGATCGCCGGGCTCACGCAGGCCCAGCACTCCCCGGTCACGCCCCTGCGCAAGGAGCTCGATCGGGTCTCGCGCCTGATCGCCGCGGTCGCCATCACCGTCGGTGTCGTCTTCTTCGGCGTGGCGCTCCTCGTGGGCGCGCCCGCGTCGGATGGGTTCCTCTTCGCGGTGGGGGTCACCGTCGCAGTGGTCCCGTGCGGACTGTTGCCCACCGTGACGCTCGCGCTCGCGATCGGCGCCCAGCGCATGGCCGCCCGGCGCGCTCTCGTCCGCCACCTGGAGGGTGTCGAGACGCTTGGATCCACCACGTTCATCTGTACCGACAAGACCGGGACCCTCACGCGCAACGAGATGACCGTCGAAGAGGTTTGGACGCCGCGCGGGACCGCCCACATCATCGGAACTGGCTACGAGCCGACCGGGACGACCGACATCACCGATCTCGCGTTCCTCGAGGATCTGCGCGAGGTCGCCCGTGTCGCCGCTCGGTGCTCGTCGGGCCGGGTGGTCGAGAAGGATGGGACGTGGGTGCCGCTCGGGGACCCGATGGAAGCGGCACTCGACGTGCTGGCCCGCCGCACCGGGGTCGACGCCGAACGTGACGCGACGGTCCATGTCGAAGTCCGACGCTTTCCGTTCGACCCGCGCCGTCGGCGGATGTCGGTCGTGGCGGGTGACAGCGTTCTGGTCAAGGGTGCACCGGACTCGGTGCTGCCGCGTTGCGTGGTGCCTCCCGGCGCGACCGACGCGCTTCAGGCGCTCGCCGCGCGCGGCCTGCGGGTGCTGGCCGTCGCGTGTCGGGCGGTGAGAGGGGAACCGCCGGACTCGGCCGAGGCCGCGGAGCAGGATCTCCAGCTGCTCGGGCTCGTCGCGCTGGAGGACCCGCCGCGCGAGGGCGCCGCGTTCGCGATCGGCGAGTGCCGCCGGGCCGGGGTCAAGGTCGCGATGGTCACGGGTGATCACCCGGCGACGGCGCTCGCGATCGCGCAGGAGGTCGGTCTCGCGGGTTCCGATGGCCTGGTCGTGGTGGGACACGATCTTCCCGACGACGAGGCCCTGCTCGGAGCACTCGTCGACCGCGACGGAGTCGTCGTCGCACGCGTCTCGCCGGAGGACAAGCTCAGGATCGCTCGGGCGTTGCGCGCGCGGGGGAATGTCGTCGCGATGACGGGTGACGGAGTCAACGATGCTCCTGCGCTGCACGAGGCCGACATCGGCGTGGCAATGGGGCGGTCGGGCACCGACGTGGCCCGCGAGGCGGCCGACCTCGTGCTGCTCGATGACGACTTCGGGACCATCGTCGCCGCGGTCGAGCAGGGTCGGTCGACGTTCTCGAACATCCGGCGCTTCCTGACCTACCACCTCACCGACAATGTCGCCGAGCTCACGCCGTTCGTCGTCTGGGCGCTCTCGGGAGGGCGGTTCCCGCTCGCGATCGGTGTCCTGCAGGTGCTCGCGCTCGACATCGGCACGGACATCCTTCCGGCGCTCGCGCTCGGTGCCGAACCACCCGGTGCGCACCTGCTCGAGGGCCCTCCCATCCGACGGCACCTGCTCGACCGGGGGCTGTTCGTCCGGGCGTTCGGTGTGCTCGGGCCCGTCGAAGCATCCATGTCGATGCTTGCCTTCGTGATGACCTTCGTCGCCGAGGGGTGGCGTCCCGGGGAGTCCTTTCCCACGGGCCCGACGTTGTTGGCGGCGTCGGGTGCGGCGTTCACCGCCATCGTGCTCGGGCAGGCCGCGAATGCCTTCGCGTGCCGCAGCACGGTGCTCCCACCATGGCGCATCGGCTGGACGACGAACCGCTTGCTGCTCTGGGCCGTTGCCGCCGAGCTCGCGATGCTCCTCGGCTTCCTCTACTTTCCACCGCTCGCGGACCTGCTGGGGCAGGCGCCGCCATCCGCGGCCGGTTTGGGCATTGCGCTCCTCGCGATGCCGGCGGTGCTCGCGGCCGACGCGGTCCAGAAGGCCTGGCTGCGTCGGCGGCGGTCGCTCCCTCGAGAGCGCGCCGCGCGAGGTGCGGCGTCGGTCAGACCGCCGTCCCGATGAGATTGCCGACGAGCGCGGTGATCGCCATCGCGGCGCCGCCGCCGACAAGGACCCGGACCGCGGCCCGCCCTACGGGGGCGCCACCGAGACGGCCGCCGACCGCACCGGTGATCGCGAGCACCACCAAGGCCGCGATCGCGATGACCGCAATCGGGTCGATCCCGCCCGCGACGGCCAGCGCGAGCAGCGGGATGGCTGCACCGAGGCCGAAGCTCACGACCGAGACGAAGGCGGCCTGCCAAGGTCGGGCCTTGGTCGCGTGGGTGATGCCGAGCTCGTCGCGAAGGTGCGCGCCGAGCGGATCGGCGATGGTGAGCTGCTCCGCAACCGAGCGCGCGAGTTCGGGTTCGAGCCCTCGCTGCACGTAGATGTGGGTGAGCTCGTTGAGCTCGGAGTCGGGCGACTTCTTGAGCTCAGCCTCTTCCTTGCGGATGTCGGCGTTCTCGGTGTCGCGCTGAGAACTGACGGACACGTACTCGCCGACGGCCATCGACATCGCCCCCGCGGCGAGGCCGGCGAGCCCGGCCACGGCGATCGAGCTGGTCGACGCGCTGGATGCGGCGACACCGATCATGAGGCTGGCCGTCGAGACGATGCCGTCGTTCGCGCCGAGCACCGCGGCACGCAGCCAACCGATGCGCTCGAACCGATGACGTTCGCGGTGGGGGAGCATCAGAGCCACTTCCTTCGTCGGAAGAACGCGTACATCGGAGCACACAACACGAAGATGACTCCGACGATGATGAGGAAACCCTGGCGCCACGTCAGCTCGGGCGCGTCCTGGAAGTTCATGCCGAGCACGCCCGTGACCAGGGTCGCGACCAGGAAGATCGCACCCCAGGCCGCGATCCGTTGCTGCACGAGGCTCATGCGATTCGACGCAAGTGCGAGCTCGGCGTCGCGGAGACTCGTGAGCACGTCGCGCTGGCTCTCCACGAAGTCGGCGACCCGCAGGACGTGATCGGCGACGTCCTGGAAGTGCACGATCGCGATGTCATCGATGCATGGCACCTCGCGCCGGACGATCTCGTTCACGACGTCGCGCAAGGGAACCGCGGCGCGCCGGAAGCGCACCAGTGCCTTTCCGAGCGCGAACAGCTCCATCGGTCGCATCGCGCGCTCTCGGCCGCGCTCGGCGTCGTCGGCGAGCACCGCTTCTTCGACGTCGTCGAGGCGATCGTCGACCTCTTCGGTGACGACGAAGTAGCGGTCGACGATCGCGTCGAGAATCGCCCAGAGCAGCAGGCCCACGTGGGCCTCTCCGTGTTGAGATCGTTGCAGCTCGAAGGTGCGTCGGACGTGGTCGACCGGGAACTGCCCGGGGTCACCGTCTTCGGGGTCCTGGCGCACCGAGAGCAGCCACCCGGCACCGAACACGATGTCGATCTCTCGGGCCCGCATGCCCGTCTCGTGCAGCACGCAGTCGTACACCGCGACGTGGAAGTGGTTGCTGTAGTGGGCGAGCTTGGTGCGCTGGCCCGCCTTCGCGACGTCCTCCCGGGCGAACTCGTTGATCTCGAGCTGTGCCATGAGCGTCGCGAGGTCGGCGGGGTCGGGCTGCTCGCAGTCGACCCAGACGAGCCCGGCTTCGGCATCGATGGCGACGGCCACTGCATCGATCGCAACCGGAGTCGGCGCGCCCTCGGCGTGTCCGTATCGCGAGACGCTGATCATCAACGTGAGCCTACGGGAGTCTCTACGGGTACGATCCACCCTGCTGGACCACCAGGCTTTCAGCACCCGACCGACTGCACCTGAACGAAGAGGATCCGCGCATGGCCGTCCGAGCCGATGAGTTGACTGGCGAGCAGTTGCGCGAGCAGACGCTCTTGTGGCTTCGTGAGCACCTCCCCGGCGGCTGGATGGAGGCGCTCGACGCCGACGACATGACGGAGTGGTCGAAGTTGCGCGGGGAGCTCGACTACGACGCGTGGTGCACCGTGCTCGGTGAGGCCGGCTTTGCGACCCCGACGTGGCCCGCGGAGTATGGAGCCGGACTCTCGCTCTCACCGGGTCAGGCGAAGCACGTGAACGAGGTGCTGAACCGATACCGCGTGCCTCGGCCCTTCAACCTCATCGGCATCGGCATGGGTGGCCCGACGCTCATCGCCTGGGGTACCGAGGAGCAGAAGCAACGTCTGCTCCGCCCGATGGCCGCGAACCAGGAGATCTGGTGCCAACTCTTCTCGGAGCCCGGGGCCGGGTCGGACGTCGCGGGTCTTGCGACCCGAGCGACACGCGACGGCGACGAGTGGGTGGTCACCGGCCAGAAGGTCTGGACGACGCTGGCGCACCTCTCGCGGTGGGGGATGCTGGTCGCCCGCACCAACCCCGACGTGCCCAAGCACAAGGGCCTCACCTACTTCGTCTTGGACATGCAGGCACCGGGGGTCGACATCCGTCCGCTCGTGCAGATCACCGGCGATGCGGAGTTCAACGAAGTGTTCATGGAGGGCGTGCGCATCCCGGATTCGATGCGCGTGGGCGCAGAAGGCGAGGGCTGGCGCGTCGCGATCACCACGCTGATGAACGAGCGCATCGCGCTGTCGGGTGCGGGTTCGTTGTCCGGCGACGCCGCCGGTGGGAGCCCGGCGGAGAAGCTGATCGCACGCCACAGCCCGGTGGCGGATCCACGCGATCGCCAGCGGCTCGCGCAGCTCTACATCGAAGAGCGGCTCATCCGGCTCAACAACCAGCGTGCCGCGGCGCAGCGCAAGCGCGGGGGCGAGGCCGGGCCGGAGGGATCGATCACAAAGCTGATGCAGGCCGAGTTCAACCAACGCCTTCAGAACCTCGCGATCGATCTCGAGGGTTCCGCCGCAATGGCGTGGGAGGGCGAGGGTTTCATCGAACACGGCGTCATCGGGTTCACGAGCTCGGGCGGTGAGACCAGTCGTGAGATCGTCCGGAACTTCCTCCGGTCGCAGGCGAACACGATCGAGGGCGGCACGTCGAACGTGATGCGCAACATCCTCGGCGAGCGCGTGCTCGGCCTTCCCAAGGAGCCCGACAACTCGCGCGACGCGGCATGGAGGGACGTACCCCGGTCGGCATGAGGGTGGTCACGTGAATCGGGGGTTGCGGCGTTTCCTGCGCCATCGTGGGGCGACCGACCTC
>Ga0315283_10005366_pt1 | contig 11315 bp, 11 predicted proteins | sample YL17G09_0_MG_FD_204541 | JGI IMG/M metagenome (GOLD analysis project Ga0315283, IMG submission 204541) | Sediment microbial communities from Yellowstone Lake, YNP, Wyoming, USA - YL17G09_0 | ecosystem: Environmental > Aquatic > Freshwater > Lake > Sediment | place: USA: Wyoming | collected...
AGAAGGCTTTCATCTGGAAGAGGTTGGCGCGGCCGAAGCCACGGCCGAAACGAGCCTGCAGGTCGCTCGAGAGATTCACGACGATCTGCTCGCCGTACCCTGCGCGCGCAGCGCCTCGCTGCTCCTCCTCGACGATGCGCCGGCCGATGCCCCAGTAGGTGGCCGTCATCACGGCGTTCACGGAGCGCGCGGCGGCGCATCGGCCCGCCTCGATCAGGCGGACGACGTCCGCGAGCACGGCCTCGTAGCCGTGATCTCCCGGCTGAACGATGTCGCCCTTCTTCGCCTTCATCGGCCACCCGAGTGCCCCGCGATGTCGCGCGGAACAAGTACCATCCGCCGTTGTTACAAGGGCGGCCGAGGTGCTGCGGTGAGCGCCCTGGCCAGAGGACGCCTTAGCTTGTGACCCCGCCCTGCCGAGGTTCCCAGGTGAACATCACGTGCGTTCTCAGTCTCTGGGCCCTGTTTCAGCGTGACGGCGGGGCCGCGGGTTCTTGGACACATCATACACACCATCGTGACTCGGGCGGCGACCTTGGCAAGGAGGTCGATGAGGGAGACGCCTCGCATCCGGGGGCGGGACCTGGCGGACACGGGGGCGGTATTCGTGCCGTTCACCGCGCAGACGCGCATGTCAGGGGTCGACATGGCCGGGCGCGAGATCCGGAAGGGCGCCGGCGACGCGATCGCGGGGTACGTCGCGTCCCGAGGCGGCACGGTCCCGCCCGAGCTCGCGCCTCTCGTCCAAGGCATCGCCCGCGCGGGCGGCACGCCGCTGGTGGTCGCGGAGAACGGCCGGCCCCTCGGCGTGATTCACCTGAAAGACATCGTGAAGGGCGGGATCAAGGACAAGTTCGCGCAGTTGCGGGCGATGGGCATCCGCACCGTCATGATCACCGGCGACAACCCGTTGACGGCGGCGGCGATTGCCGCCGAGGCCGGCGTGGACGACTTTCTCGCGCAGGCCACCCCCGAAGACAAGATGCGGCTCATCCGGCAGGAACAGGCCGCCGGCAAGCTGGTGGCCATGACGGGCGACGGCACCAACGACGCGCCGGCCCTCGCCCAGGCGGATGTCGGCGTGGCCATGAACACCGGCACAATGGCCGCGAAAGAAGCCGGGAACATGGTCGATCTGGATTCGAACCCGACCAAGCTCATCAACATCGTCGAGATCGGCAAGCAGTTGCTGATGACGCGCGGCGCGCTCACGACCTTCTCGATCGCGAACGACGTCGCGACGTACTTCGCGATCGTGCCGGCGATGTTCATGGTCGCGCTGCCGCAGGTGGCGGTGCTGAACGTCATGCGCCTGGCGACGCCCGAGTCCGCGATCCTGTCCGCGGTGATCTTCAACGCCGTCATCATCGTCGGCCTGATCCCGCTGGCCCTGCACGGCATTGCGTACCGGCCGATGGGCGCCGCCGCGATCCTGCGGCGTAACCTGCTCATCTACGGCGTGGGCGGTGTCGTGGCGCCGTTTGCGGGGATCAAGCTCATCGATCTGCTCGTCACGGCGGTGGGACTCGCGTGAGCCGGGTCGGCGCGGGAGGGGCCGGGTGGCCCGGGGCGGCCGGGAGGGTCAGCTCTCGTCGCTGGCAAACCGGTAGCCGACCCAGGGCTCGGTCAGCAGGTAGCGCGGCCGTGCCGGGTCGGGCTCGATCTTCTTCCGCAACTGGCCCATCAGGACCCGCAGGTGCTCCGGATGATCCACCGCGTGCGGCCCCCAGATGGCCTTCAGGATGATGCGGTGCGTGAGCACCTGTCCGGCGCGGCGGGCCATGAGGGTGAGCAGTTCGAGCTCCTTTGGCGTCAGCTTGATCTCGGACTCGCCGCGAAGCACGCGGCGCCGATCGAAGTCGAGCGTCAGATCGCCGCGCTGCAACTGCCCGGTGTCGCCGGCGTCGCCGCCGTTGGCCCTGCGCAGCGCCGCGCGCACGCGGGCCAGCAGCTCGTCGGGCCCGAACGGCTTCGTCACGTAGTCGTCCGCACCCTCGTCGAGGGCCGTGACCTTGTCCCTCTCGGCGCCGCGGGCCGACAGCACGACGATCGGCGTGTCCCACCTGGCGCGCACGCGCCGGCAGACCTCGAGGCCGTCCATGTCAGGCAGCCCGAGGTCGAGCACGATCAGGTCCGGCCGCTCGCCCTCGACGCTGGCCAGGGCGTCGCGGGCCGTGCCGGCTACGGTGACCTCGTACCCCCGCGACCGCAACAGCGGCGCCATCGTCCGCTGGATCGACACCTCGTCGTCGACGAGCAGAATGCGGACGGGTCGGCTCATGAGGCGTCCCCGTCGATGCCGCTTTCCTGCCTGACGGCGGCCGGGATCGACATCGTGAACACGGCACCGCCCTCCGCGTGATTCTCGGCCCACGCGCGGCCGCCCTGCGCCGCGAGCAGGCCCCGGGTGATGGCGAGGCCCATGCCCGTCCCGAACGACCGACGCTGCGCTCCTGTGCCTCGGAAGAACCGCTCGAACAGGTGCTGCACGTCCTGCGGCGCAATCCCGGGTCCGCGATCCCGGACGCTCACCGTGAGCTGCGCCTCATCGACGCTCGCGGTGATGGAGACGGGCGACCCGGCAGGCGCGTACTGTCCCGCGTTCTCCAGCAGGTGGGCCAGCGCGGCCGCGGTCAGCCGGGGATCGACCTGCACGGATCCGGGAGTGTCCACGTCGAGCTCCAGTGGGTGGCTCGAGAGCGCGTGATCCACCTGCTGGATCGCCGCGTCCACGATGTCGGCCGGATGCACCCACTCGCGCGCGGCGTCGATGGCGCCCGTCTCGATGCGTGCCATGTCGACGATGTTCTGGAAAAGCCGATTGAGACGGGTCACCTCGACCCCGATGACATCCAGTTGGTCGCGCTTCAACTCGTCGTTCGTGCCGGCGGCGCGCACGTTGCCCGCGGCCACGGTGATCGCCGTCAGCGGCGTCCTCAGGTCGTGGCCGAGCGACGCCAGCAGCGCCGACTTCAACTCCGCGCCCTGACGGAGGCGCTCCGACTCCTGTCGCTCTTCGAGCATCTTGGCCCGTTCGATGGCGATGGCGGCCAGACCGGCGATGGCGTCCAGCGTGCCGGGCTCGACGGGCCGGCCGGCCGCGGCCAGCAGGCCGACCGCGCGCATCCCCAGGCGCAGAGGCACGAGGGTCACCCCCAGGCCCTCGGGCAGCGTCCACGTCCGGTGCCCGCCGTAGCTGCGGGTGTGGGCATCGAACTCGAGCGCACCGCGCGCCGTCGCCAGCGCTTGGTCGAGCTCCGAGTGGTCCAGCGCGACGGCGTCGCTCGACGCGTGCACCTGCCATCCTTGGGAGATGGGAAGGCAGATGCCCACGTAGTCGAAGCCGAAGCGGCGGGCCATGTGCCGGGCGAACTCATCGACGGCCTCGCGGCTGTCTGTCGTGAGCAGGATGTCGCGACTCAGGTCGAAGAGCCGGCCCAGCTCGTCTCGCCTGGCCAGCGCTTCCACGGCGCGGCTGCGCGCGACCAGCGACAGCCGGCTTCCCACGACGCTCACAGTCAGGAAGGCGGCGAGGGCGACCCCGTTGAGCGGATCCTCGAGATGAAACGTCCCGACCGGCGGCATGAAATAGAAGTTCAGCGCCAGCACCGCCAGCACGGACACCGACCCTGCCACCCGCAGCGACGATGTCGCAGACGTCAGGAGCACGACCAGCAGGAACGAGAGACTGGCAACGGTAGGGTTGCTGACGTGGAGGACGCCGACATACGCCGCCGTGACGACGGCGACGGCGGCGGCACCGGCAGCGACGTGCCAGAGTTCGCCGGGCAGCCGGGGGTGAGTGGTGCGGATCGATGATCGTGCAGACACGTGTCGGCGCCGCCTGTCATCTTAGCCCTTCGATGCACAAACACGGCAACGCATTTGTGCCCTCAGGACTTCGCAGTGATCGCGCGGCGACGGTCCGGTCAGCAACCCCGGCGAGCACCGCTACATCGGCGAGTTCCTGACGAAGACGTGGTGCGCGAGCAAGGCGCCCATGCCGCCTTCGCCGGCGACCCGGACGATCACCAGCAGCTGGTTGGTGAGCGTCATCGGGATGTAGGTGATGGTGACTTTCGGACCGTTCTCGAGCTCGGATTCGATTATGAGCGTCGGCCCGCTCCACTTTGCCTTGTACTTGATGACGCCGTCGCCGGTCAGGAGCTCGTTCTTCTTGTCGTCGGTCACGAACTTGCGGCTCACCCCGTCGCTGTTGGTCACGACCAAGGCGCCGTCCGCCAAGACGATGGTCATCCCTGACGCGGGCTGGAGCATCGCCATCACCTCCGCGGGATCGCGGCCGCTCTGGCCGCCCCCTCCACCCCGGCCACCCATCCCGCCGGGGGGCATGCCGCCGCCACCGCCCATGCCGCCTCCCCGGCCGCCACCGCCTCCCATCCCGCCCGGGGGCATGCCGCCGCCTCCCATCCCGCCCGGGGGCATGCCGCCGCCACCGCCCGTGCCGCCTCCCTGGCGGCCGCCGCGGCGGCCTCCGCCTGCGCGGTCCTGCGCGTCGCTGAGGTTCTTCTCGAGCTTCCACGCGCCGACGACGCCGTCGCGCGCCGCGATCGAGTCGGTCGATTTCGGCTCCTGGGCGTGCATCATGGTCAGGCTGCCGAACACGGCGGCGAGCGCGAGTCCGGCGATTCTGAATGTCATGCGGGTCCCTCTCTGAAAACAACGGCAGGCTGGCCCTGGTCCCACGCTCACCTGAGTTGAGCAGCACCGCGTGGGGTCCGGCTTCAGCCGGACCCTGCCGGGCGCTGGCTGAAGCCAGCGCCCACGGCGTGACAATGACTCAACGGAAGTGAGCTCTAGCGCAAGTGTCTTCGATCTTCAGACGCCGTGTCGTGCAAAACGTCTGGGGCGCGACCGTGACAAGACTGTGACAGGTCGGACCGGGGACGGGGCGGGTTTTGGGCAGCGGCACCGCGGTCGCCGCTGCGCAAAACCCGCCCCGTCCCCGGCCGCTTTGGTAGACTGTCGCCGCCCCGGAGACGCACGCCATGGTCCGACGCCTGTTCATCGCCACCCTCCTCGTCATCGCCTGGGTCGCCTTCTGCCCGCAGGATGGCGCGATGCGCCTCCGCGCGCAGTCGCCGGCGCCGGCCGTTGCGCCGGCCGCGGCCTCGGCTCTGCCGGCCATCCTCCCGCTGCGCGACCAGGCGGCCGTCTACAACGGCTGGCTGAAGGCGCGCCTCGATCGCATCCTGCCGGAACTCATGCGGCAGGAAGGCGTCGACATGTGGCTCGTGATCTGCCGCGAGAACAACGAGGACCCGGTGTTCTTCTCGCTCGTGCCGTTCACCTCGCTCTACGCGAGCCGCACCTCCATCCTGGTGTTCTTCGACAGGGGCGCCGAAGGGCTGGAGCGCCTCACGGTGAGCCGCAGTGGGATCGGCGGCCTCTACAAGAGCGCCTGGGAGCCCGAGAAGATCGATCAGTGGGTGCGCCTGGCGGAGATCATCAAGGAACGCCACCCGAAGAAGATCGGCATCAACGAGTCCGACGCGTTCAACTACGGCGACGGCATCACCGCGACGCTGAAGAAGAAGCTGGTCGCTGCGCTGCCGCCTGACTACCAGCCCCGCCTGCAGTCGGCCGAGCGCCTTGCACTCCGCTGGCTCGAGCGCCGCTCGGTCGAGGAGATGGAGGTCTACCCGCAGATTGTCGCCATCGCGCACGGGATCATCGCCGAAGCGTTCTCGGCCGGCGTGATCACGCCTGGCGTCACGACGACCGACGACGTGGTGTGGTATTTCCGCGAGCGCTCGCGGCAGCTCGGACTGACCAACTGGTTCCACCCGTCGGTGGACATCCAGCGCCCGAAGGACAGCCCGCACAAGGACAGCGCCGTCATCCATCGCGGCGATCTGCTCCACTGCGACTTCGGCATCACGTACCTGAAGCTGTGCACCGACACGCAGCAGATGGCCTACGTGCTGAAAGACGGCGAGACCGAGGCGCCTGCGGGACTGCGCGCCGCGTTCGCGCAGGGCAACCGCCTCCAGGACATCCTCCTGGCCGAGATGAAGACGGGACTGACCGGCAATCAGATCCTCGCGGCAGCGCTGACGCGCGCAAAGGCAGAAGGCCTGACGCCCTCGATCTACACGCATCCCATCGGCATGCACGGCCACGCCGCCGGGGCCAACTTCGGGATGTGGGATCAGCAGAACGGCGTGCCGGGCACCGGTGATCTCACCCTCTTCGAGGACACGGCGTTCTCGATCGAGCTGAACGTGCGGACGACGGCGCCCGAGTGGGGCGGCCAGGAGGTCCGCGTTCCGCTCGAACAGGATATTCTCTACCGCAAGGCGGGGCCGTCCTGGCTGGACAGGCGGCAGACGGCGCTGATCCTGATCAGGTAACCGCATGCCCAAGGAATCCGTGCCGCCAGGACTGAATGACAACCACCGCCGGCGCATCTTTGCGACCTGCAAGCACGTCGACAAACTGCTCACGGGCATCGAGGCCATCGTGTCGGCCGTCCCGCCAGAGGACGGTGGCGCGCTCTTCCATCGTCACGCGCAGACCCTGTCGCCCGAGGCCAGGGCCGAGGTCGTCGCCTGGATCGCGCAGTTTCGCGCGATCATCACGTCGGTGCTGGCCCGGCATCGCATCGGGCTTCCGCCGCCGGTCGACGACCAGGCGTTCGCCGTCAGCTCCACGCTGGGGTTCATGGACCTCGACATGGAGGAGCTCCGGCCCGAGCACATGCAGGGCTACGGCGTGCTCGACGCCACGGCCGCGGCGGATCTCGACGCCATCGTCGCGGAGTTCCGCGCCCACATCACCGTGCTCGCGTCGCGGTTGCCGTCCCATTCCTGAATCCGCCATACTGGCGGCGATGTCCGTCTGGCGTCATCGATGAATCGTGTCTGGCCCGTCGTCCTCGTCGGCATCGGCGGGTTCCTGGGCGCCAACGCCCGGTACCTGTCCGCGCGATGGATCGACGCCGCCCTCGGCGGCCGTTTCCCGCTGGCGACGTTTCTCGTCAACGTCAGCGGATCCTTCCTGCTCGGACTGCTGGGCGGGGTGCTCGCCACGCGGCTGGTCCCGCAGGCCGACAGCCTCCGCCTGGCTCTGGGCGTGGGATTCCTCGGCGCCTTCACGACGTTCTCCACGCTCGAGTTCGAAACACACGCGCTGCTCGAGGACGGCATCTGGTGGACGGCCGTCGCCAACATCGTCCTCAGCGTGATCGTCGGCCTGATCGCCATCCGCGCCGGGATCGTCCTGGCCAAGGCGTGGTTCGGCGGATGAAGCGACGATGAAAGTCGAAGCGGAACAGGTGCTGTGCCGGTTCCACCTCTCGACGCGCGTGCGCCATCGCGACGAACCGCTCTACCAGTGGATCGTCGGGGTTGCGCGGCACGACGGCCTGCAGGGCGCGACGGTACTCCGGGGACTCATGGGCCTGCATCCCGACGGAACCGTGCTGACGGAGCATCGATGGGCCGTCGCGCAGGACCTCCCGGTCATCGTCGAGGTCGTCGACGGCCCGCGGCGGATCGAGGCGCTGCTGGCGCGCGTCGAGCCCGCCTTCACGGAGGGCGCGATCACCCTCGAGCGCGCCCACGTTGTCCTCTATCGCGGTGAGGGCGACAAGCGCCGCGGCGTTGTGCCCGCCGCCGACGTGATCGCGTCACAGGACGACAGTGCGGCGTGGAAGGTCACCACCATGAAACTGCCCGAAGAAGGCGTGCTGCTGCGGATCTTCATGGGCGAATCGGACCGCGAGCCGGGGAGCGGCCGCCCGCTCTACGAGGCGATCGTGCACCGCGCGCGCGAGGCGCACCTGGCGGGAGCGACCGTGCTCAGGGGCCCGCTCGGGTATGGCAAGAACTCGATCGTGCACTCGGCCAAGCTGTTGGAGCTTTCGACGGACCTGCCGATCGTGATCGAAATCGTCGACGCCGAGGAGAAGATCAAGGCGTTCCTGCCCATCGTCGACGAACTGGTGACCGAGGGCATGGTCACGCTCGAGGCCGTGCGCATCCTCAAGTACGCGGCGTCTCCGGCGCGGACCCCTTGACCCGACATTGGGGACAGGTACGAATCTCGGCGCGGCGAGATTCGTACCTGTCCCCAACTGTCAGCGGGGGCGCGTGACCGTCAGCGGGCGATCCGACCACGGCGCGGTAAACGTGGCGCTCACGGTTTCGCCGAAGGTAAACCGCATCCGGGCGAAATCGAGCGGCAGGAAGTACTCGTCCTGCCCGAGCGGAATCAGCGCCTCCTGCCTGTTCCTCGTCCATGCAAGCACGTAGCGCCCGTTGCGCTCCACGATGGTCGCGGGCGGATAGCCCTCGATCACCCACTCGCCGAGTACGCGGGGATCGGGCGGTGGCGGCTGCGCCGGCAGGGTGATTCGCGGCACCTCGTACGGCAGCCCGAACGCGATGGCCGCGACGTCCTTCGCGATGGGTGAGGTCACCGGCGCGTAGTTGTTGCTGAGGACGACCACGGTCAGTTCGTCGTCCGGGAAGTACGTCAGGTTCGCGTTCGCTCCGGGGAACGCCCCGCTCGATTCGAACGACCGCTTCCCGAACATCGTCCGGTGCGGCAGGACGTCGAACGGGCTGGCCTTCATCAGCCGGCCGGCGTAAAGCGCGCGCACGATGCGATGCAGGTCGCCAGCGGTCGCGTACGACGAGCCGCCGCCGACCTTCCAGGACGTATCTTCGGGCCCGCACACCGAGACGCCATCGGAAAACGGGTCGGGCATGTATCCGGATGCCAGCCTCGGCACCACCGTCGTGGAGTCGATCTCGCCCGAGTCGCGGGCGCCGGCCGGGTCGTAAATGTATGCCTTCATCAACTGCGCGAACGATTGCCCCGTCACCTTCTCCAGGATCGCCGCCAGCACGGCGTAGTTCGCGGTGGTGTACGAGTAGGTCTCGCCGGGCTCGCTGCCGAGCGGCTCTTTCGCGAGGACGGCCACGACCTGCGCCGGGGTGAAGTTCGTGCTGATGATGCCGCGCAGCTGCTCCGGGTCGCGGATGCCGGACCGGTGGTTCGCCAGGTGCGCGATGGTGATGCGGTCGGCCTTCGGGAAGTCCGGGAAGTACTTCGCAAGCGTGTTGCCCGCCGAGATCTTGCCGTCTTCAGCCAGGCGCTCGAGCAGGATGTTGGTGAACCGCTTCGTAATCGACGCGATGCGGAACCGCGTTTCGATCGTGTTCGGCACCGCGAACTCGTAGTTCGCCATGCCATACGGCCGGGCGGCCACGATTCGATCGCCGCGTGCGACCAGCACGACGCCGCTGAACGCGTGGAACCGGGCGTACGGCGCCACATACGCGTCGATGGCCGACGCGAGCGCGGCCGGCGCTGTCAGTGTCGCCGGCGTATTCTGGGAGGCCGGGCTCGGGTCCTGCCGGGCGTCGGCCAACACGACGAGGCTCGCGCACGCGGCGAACACGACGACGATCACGGCCAATCGGTGGGTCATGCGTGTCAACCACATCATGGGGGACAGGTACGAGTGTCGAGACTCCGAGGTTCGTACCTGTCCCCAACTACTTCGCCGGCGTCGACACCGGCACGGGCTTCGGCGCCAGCTTCGGGGCGGCGGCCTGTTCTCCTGACAGGATGATCAGCCGCACGGCGGGCGGCAGCGACCGGTAGAGCGACGCCGCGTCCTTCGGGTTGAGCGCGACGCGCAGGCGCACGGCGTCGCGCTCGCGATCGAAGGCCGCCTCCTTCGCGTCGTGCCACTTCGCGCCGAGCCACGCCCGCAGCTTCGTCCACCGCCCCGCCTGGGTGTCACTCTCGAGCGGCCGGATCTCGATCGACAGGCCATTGTCGAACCGCACGTGGTAGCGCGACGGGACGGGGTACATCTCTTCGGGCGTCGGCGGGACCTGCGCCACTTCCTCGGCGCCTTCCTTGCCGGGCGGCGCGGCCTGCACGACGAGCCGATCGATCTGCCGCGGCGGGTCCAGTTCGCCGTGGGCCCAGACGACGTCCTGCCAGAGCGTCGGGTCGGGCCGCGACAGCCACGCCACGCGCGGCTGGCCGACGGTCAGCCCGAGCACCGTGTAGCGCTGCAGCTCCGCTCCCCTCAGCATCAGCGTGATGTCGCCGGCGGCCGGGTCGAGCACGAGGTAGAAGTCCTTGCCGCTGGCCAGATCGATCTGCCGCTGCAGCAGGCTGTTCGATCGCTGAAGCGTCGCGATCCGGGTGTTCGCGTCGGCCGCCGGCGCGGCCGGCTGGCTCGTGCTGCAGCCGGTACCCACCAGCCCCAGGACGATCCCGAGCAGGAGCAGCACCGTAAGGACGACGACCGCGCGACGGTGTCTCATGGCGCCTCAGTAGATGTAGATGCGCATCCCTAGGCGCGCGTTCGCCCAGACCTTGCGCAGATCGTCCCGCCCGACGCGGATGCAGCCGTGCGACACGGCGCGCCCCAGCAGCCGCTCGTAGAGCGTGCCGTGGATCATGAAGCCGTTGCCGAAGTACAGCGCATACTCCCCGAGCGTGCCCGACTCGAGCCGGTCGGCCGGGTTCTTCGGAATCGGCTGCCCGTCTTCGACAAACGCCCAGTCGGGCTTGGCCCACACGGGATTGCGCAGCAGCGCGAGCACTTCGAACCGGCCGCGCGGCGTGTCGAACACCCACTGGCGGTTCTTGCCGCCGGTCTCCTTCAGCACCATCCCCGACCCGGCCGAGCAGCGCGCGTCGAGCAGCGTCTCTTCGTCCCGCTTCAGGTACAGCCGGTTCTGCGTCTGGTCGATGACGATGTAGACGCCGCGCGGGGCGGTGGTTTTCAGCTTCGCCGTGAGGTCGCGCGAGCGCCGCTCGAGCCGCGTCGCCAGCTGCTTGAGTTCCTTGTCAGTCGCCGGCACCTTGCCGGCGACGGCTGGCTGCATCTCGATGTACGGATCGTAGCGGTAGCCCGTGCCGCCCCAGGCGATGCCGATCGCCAGCAGAACGATCCCTGTCGTGCCCGCGACCGCGATCGCGCGCCGGTTGAGCGGCACGCGGCCAGGCCGGCGGACAGGTGCCGGCGCGGCCGGGGCCGGCGCAGTCGGCCTGGCCGGCCGCGGACGTGGCGCCGGCTCAGGGCCGGCGGCTGCCGGCGGCGCGTGGCTGCCGGTTGGCGAACTCGGCGATGGGTCCATAGCTGTCGCTCCCGATGATAGTCACGGGGGTGCCCACGGTCACGCGTGGAAAGATCTCGTCCATCTCGGCATTGGTGACGGCCACGCAGCCGTTGGTCCAGTCGCGCGCGCGGCCGCCGGAGCCGTGGATCTCGATGAGTCCGCCGATGCGCGCGCCCGGCGGCAGATCGCCGCGCCGCCGCA
>Ga0315283_10005367_pt1 | contig 11315 bp, 12 predicted proteins | sample YL17G09_0_MG_FD_204541 | JGI IMG/M metagenome (GOLD analysis project Ga0315283, IMG submission 204541) | Sediment microbial communities from Yellowstone Lake, YNP, Wyoming, USA - YL17G09_0 | ecosystem: Environmental > Aquatic > Freshwater > Lake > Sediment | place: USA: Wyoming | collected...
GTTGCCGCCGAGACATGCGCCCAATGCCAGTGACCACCAGATCGGCATAAGGTCGGGATGGTGGAGAAGGTTGGTGCCGGTCACATTCGGCCAGAGCTGTTTTGCCATGTCGATAACCAATGGGTTCATGGTAGCAACGTAAGGGATATTATCGATAAAGGCCGACGCAAAGGCCGAAAACCATAGTATTATCATCGATGTACCGAAAAGATTTCCCTGTGTAATCTCGAGGACTTTGATCGACATCCATTTAATGAGCCCGACGTTCACGACACCGCCGATAATAATGAACAACCCTATAAAGAAGAAGATGGTAGTCCATTCCGCCTCAGCGAGAATATGATGGGGTTCTTTTGTCCCAGAGACGAGGAGCAGGAGCCCTGCACCGAACAAAGCGATTGTCGCAGGCTCGAAATGGAGCATGCCGTGGAAAATAAAGCCTGTGATGGTTACGGCAAGTACAGCGAGCGACTTCTTCAACAGCACCGGGTCTTTAATGGTTTCGTTTTCGTTCATCGCCATTACCCTCTGCCTCAGCTCTTCCTTCACCTTCAACCGTTTACCGAATATAAACTTGATAGTTATTATATATGCTATCAGCACGACAATGATTACCGGCGTCAGGTTATATACAAAGGCCATGAAGTCAAGCTGCGCCTTTGACGCGATCATGATGTTCGGCGGGTCTCCGATAAGCGTTGCAGTACCGCCGATGTTCGATGCGATCGCTTCTGTAATGAGATAAGGTACCACATCCAGTTCGAGCGCCTGGCAGATGAGCAGCGTGACCGGCGCAATCAGAAGCACGGTGGTCACGTTGTCGAGGAATGCTGAAACAACAGCAGTCACGACAGAGAATATCGCCATAATCGCGAACGGCTTTCCTTTTGCCACCTTGGCACTTTTTATGGCGATGTACTCAAAGACGCCTGTCGGCTTCATGATATTGATGATAATCATCATGCTTATGAGCAGGAATATAACGTTCCAGTCAATCCCTAATTCCGGTGAGTGAAATGCCTCTTCCTGTGTGAGAATCCCCAGCACGATCATGGTTGAAGCGCCGACAATTGCGAGGATGGTCTTGTGTATCTTCTCGGTTACGATCAGTCCGTACACGAGAATAAAGATCGCGGTCGCTATCCAGAACTGTGTGCCCATAACAACCTGGGTCGTAGCAGCTACTGCCTCATTCATCTTCCACCTCCTGTATTTTTTTTATCATTCAACCTTTTACCCTTCAACTATTGAACTTTCAACGCTTGTTTTTCTCCGTTCATCACCACATACGAATCCGCAGGCCAGATGTAGTTTGCATCCGGTGCGTGGATCTGGATGCCTGTGAGCACTGCATAATCGCTCTTCGCTGTGTCTACGACTTTGCCGATGGCATGCTCAAGGTCTTCCTGGATTACCTTGCGGGTTATCTTCGTAAGCTCAAGCAGGCTCGGGATATCGCCATAGTTTATTTCCTTTATAAGCCTTCTTTTAATGAGACTCTCCTCGATATCCTCCTCATCAATCTTGATGTGGAGTTTGCCGCTATAGAGTTCATCGAGAAACAGGCAGAGGGCGCCGCAGGCGCTGGATTCATCTTTGATCCCCCTGCGCTTGCAGAAGCCGGTCTTGCCGTCTTCGTTGACGGCGATATGGGGGACGACATAGAAGACATAGCGCTCCCTGCCCTCCACCCGTGGGGCGTGATGCATTGCGGCTTTCAGCCCTGTTTTGCCCGCGGTAAACATGCCTGCAAGGCTCGAAAAGTTAAACGCCTCTCCCCATACATGCTTGATGATGCTTCTGACCGTCTGGGATATCTCGTCCCTGCAGACGCAGACAGCGGCGATAGAGTTGTCGTCGTTGAACCCGAAGGTCTTCAGAAGGTTATACGTCTTTCTGACGTAATCCACCTCTTTGACGACATGATCGAAATTTTCCTTAAGCAGTTCGTGAGAGTCCATAAAGCCTCCGAAAAAAGAAATCAGGTAAAGGTAAAGGTAAAGTTTTCTTCTACCTGTACCTTTGCCTGTTTTTGCCTGTTATTTCAGTGTCGTCGGCATTCCCATCATCGGCCAGATTGTGAGTATCGCTAAACCGATAATTGCTACAAGCACGACACTCAGCAATAAACCATGTCTGAAAAATTCACCCGATGTGAATTGTTTCGATTCATAGGCGATTGCATTTGGCGCTGCGCCGATCAGGAGAAGAAAAGGCATACCTGCGGTAAGCAGGGATGAGTAAAAGATTACATCAGGGGCTACGCCAAGATACGGAGCGATAACGAGTGAAACAGGGAGTGATATGGCAATAGCCGCTACGTTCATAATAAAGTTTGTCATGATCAGAACAAAGGTTGCTATGCTGAGAACAAAGACCAGCCAATGCGCGTTCTGAAACATGACAAGCCACTGAACTGCAATCCACTGTGCAGCGCCTGTCTGCCAGAGGCAGAAACCGATGCTCATGGCTCCGCTGAAGAGCAGGATAATGTTCCATGGAATGTCTTCAAGCTCTTTGACGGTTAGCACCTTGAATATAAAGAAAAGGAGTGTTGATACGAGCATAATGGCTGCCCTGTCTAAAGGTTTAAGGGCTGGAACAAAGGATTGCATAGACATTACGGCTATAGCGCCCAAAACAGTAATAATGACAAACTTTTCATCCCTTTTCATCGGCCCGAGTTCTTTCGACAGCTTTGAAACCCTTTCTTTCAGCCCGGGGATGACACTTTTCTCCGGTTTCAGAAAGATAATCAGATAGAGCCAGATCAGGAAAACCATGCTCCAGCCAATAAGAAAAGAGAACTTTGTAAGATCAAAAAAGCCGATTGTTCTTCCGGTAAACTCAGCAAACATACCTGCGCCTGCAGCTGCACGGGCAGAACCGAGGAAGGTGATGACGCTTCCTGCGCCTGCGGCATATGCCATACCGATGAAGAGAGATTTGCCGAAGTTTGTCGGTTTATCTCCTTCACCGTAAAGGGAATTAACCGCAAGGAGTATCGGGAAAACGGTTGCTGCTGCAGCGGTATGCGCCATGACATGGGCAAGTCCTGCTGTTACTACCAATGCTCCCAATACAATCATATTTGTCTTTTCGCCGACAACCTGAAGCATTTTGTAGGCAAGACGTTTGGTAAGCCCTGATTTTGTGAAGGCAAGGCCGACGACGACTGAAGCGAAGATAAACATGACGGAAGGGTCCATGAAGTCCTTGAATGCTTCTTTTGCAGGCCGTATTGCAAACAGTGCCTGGAATACGCCGATAGCTATAGCGGTAACGCCGATTGGGATAACCTCAAAAATCCACCAGGTGGAAGCCAGTATGAAAAGCGCGATAGCTCCCTTCCCTTGCTGCGACAAGGGAAAATGCTTACCCCCCGGGTCAACCGCATCAGACCACTGAGGCATAAAATATATAAACACGAAAATGCCTAATCCGATAAGAATGAACATCACCCTTTTCCAGTCGAATGGAGTTTTTGTTTCCGCTATGACTATTTCAGGCGGCGGTTGCGGTAACCCTTCAGTTCTCTTTATATCTTTGTCTGCCATTTCCCCCTCCTTCCTATTCCTTCAGAACCGCATCGGATATCGTATCGAATACCTCGATCATCCGGACCAGTCCGACAAATTTCTTCTTGTTCTCCAGCACGGGGAGCAGAATCAGCTCGTGCTGCAGCATGAGATACGCGGCCTTTGTGACAGGATCTCCCGGCTCGACAAAATATTTGGCAGAAGCCATAATTTCGCTCACCGGCTTCTCCCCAAGGTCTTTTGTACTCTTGTCGAAGAGGGTGTCCCAGATGAGAGACAATCCTGTTTCATCTTCCGCAGGAACCTGGGCCTTATCGCTGGGCTTCAGAAACCGAGGCTCCAGTCCCTTCAGGATATCCTTAAGGGTGATTGTTCCCATGAGATTGTACTTCTCGTCGAATACCAGGACGGCCATCGGATCGGGATACTTCTTGGCGCTGAGAAAAGACACTTTTACAATCCTCACGGCCTGGCTGATCGAAAACCAGTACGGTACATGAGGATACTCGAAGATACCGATCATCACGTCTTTTACAACTTTACCGTTTGACATATGCAGCCCCTCCTTTATACAAATTTTCTTTCTAGTTCTATCAGAAAATGAATACTATTAGGCTTCTTTATTGAGCGGGTATACATGATCAGCGTATCTCCTGAGTAAAAATACTGTTCAAAAAGCACGGCAGCGGAGTTTTCCGGTCCGTTCAGAAGCCTGCTTTCATTGACATCCAAATAAGTGAGATTTATATAATTCTTTGCCTTGGTAATTTTTATCCCGTAATTTTTTTCGAAGATATCAAAGAGGGAGTTCTGTGCGACGTCGTCCTCCAGAAGAAGCGGACAGATGTGGTACGGCACATAGGTTTCCTGCAGGAGGAAAGGCTCATTGTCAAGCAAACGCAGCCTCTTGATATATATAATGTGCTTGTCAGGTGAAACATCAAGCCTTCCCTCCAGTCCGTCTACGGGCATCATAACTGTCCTGGCAAGCACATTTGTCATAATATTTGCCCCGCTCTCAAACATCAACTCCTTCAAGCTGGCCATCATGGCAAGGCCATCTGAAACGATATTTTTGTATACGAAGGTTCCTTTGCCCTGTTGGCGCATGAGATAGCCCTGTCTGACAAGTTCAAGGACAGATGTTCTCACTGTTGCACGGCTAACATTAAACATGGTGCAAAGTTCCTCCTCAGTGGGTATCTGGTGCCCGATGGTCCATTCCCCGCTCTCAATTTTTTTCCTCAAAATTGTATACAGTTGGAGATACAGCTTTTCGTGGTTTTCTCTGTCTATTAAATCCATTGTTTTATGACATTAGTACAATTGATATGTTTATTATTATTACAATAGGACGATAATATCTTATTGGTCTGACGTAGGCTTTTCAATCGGGTGAATACTGTATTTTTGTGGGGTTTATGCTGTAGGGAATGCTTTGGAGAAAATAATTTAGCTTTACTGCTTAGGATTTTTCAGACGTCGAGTAAGCCTGTTTTTATCGCATATCGCACGAGATCTGCAGTGGTATGCACATCAAGTTTTTGGAGGATTCGTGTTCTGTGGGTCTCAACTGTTTTCACGCTGATGGAAAGTTTATCAGCTATCTTTTTATTGGTTAACCCTGAGGCAATGAGTTGCAAAACCTCACGTTCACGCCCGGTCAGCATGCTGCCTTCTTTCTCTCTTCCGGACTCTAATTTCAAAACTTTCTCTGATATCGATGGGCTGACAAATGTTCCGCCCGATGCAACAGCTTTCACCGCGTAAAGCAGATCCTCAAAGGCGTCGTCTTTCAGGACGTATCCCGAGGCATTGGCTTGAATCGCCCTTTTCGCTGTAAGAGGGTCACTGTGCATCGTGAGAAAAACGATTTTTGTGCCGATACCTTTTCTCTGCACCTCTTCCATTATTTCGATACCGCTTAAGACAGGAATGGATATATCGAGTATTGCTACATCAGGCTGTTTCTCAACGATCAGGCGCAAGGCTTCATCCGCAGATCCGGTATCTGCGACTACATCAATGTTTTCTGCCGACTGTAACAGTTTCAGGAGGCCCTGCCTGAAAATGACATGGTCATCGGCTATGACTACCGTAATCATGACGCAGGAACCTCGATCGAAATAACCGTCCCGGTTGCATCGGAACTCTTTATCCGGAGAATGCCGCCGAGCAGCTCAACTCTTTCTTTCATTGTATAGAGGCCTATGCCGGAGCCTCTCTGATCCGGGCGTGCAGGATCGAATCCCTTTCCGTCGTCACTGATTTCCAATAAGAGGGAAGAATTTATCGAGCTTAACATCACATTTATCGCAGATGCCCCGGAATGCTTCAGGGCATTACTCAGTGCCTCCTGATATATTCGGTACAGGCTTTCCTTTGCCTCTGGGGCAACCTTTACCATGTCTTCTGACTGAACTGTTATCCGTACGCCTGACTGCTCCTGCATTTTGACAGCATACCAGCGAATGGCATCCACGAAATCTGTATTTTCGAGGAAGGAGGGCCTGAGGTCCATCGCCACAGAACGGATCTCATCGATTGACTGTGCCACGTCTGTTGTTAGTTCAGATAATGCTTCTCTTGTAACTGCACCCCCTTTTTCTATATGTGACTCCAACATCTTGAGCCTTAGTTTAATAGACTGAAGCGATTGGCCGATGCCGTCATGAAGTTCCCGCGCCACTCTCTTTCTTTCATCCTCATGAGCGTCAAATATCTTCAACGATGCAAGTCTCAATTCCTCCCTGATACGCATATACCGTGCGGTCAGGGTATACATGACGCAGATCATAAAAAAAACAGTCGAATAATCCCACAGGAAAAATCCAGAAGTTTGCAGGAAGTCCAATCCCCCTATGGATTCTAATGCCGAGCCGATAACAAGGCCCGCAATCCCCAGCAGTATAGATCCCGATTCGTGGGATTTCCTATAGAACGCCCTTACCGCATGAAACACTATAAAGAAGGTTGCCAGGACGAAACAGATCTTCCACGCAGAATACAGATATGCTCTCGGTGTATAACCCGGGAAAAGAATAAGCCCGACTGTGATAACGGGAAACGACAGGAGCAAACCTTTCGCATAGAACGTCAATTTTTCTTTGTAGACATTGAGCAGAAGCAGAACAAGGCTAGCGGGAAGCAGGGAAGCCAAAGAGGTGATAGCCTGCTGGACAATCGGGGTCTTCATCCCGGTGCTGTAAAAAGAGAGACTTCCGAGAATAAAGAGAATGCTGTAGAGAGATGTGAAAACCCAGAAATATAGATACTCCCAGTCTCTCAGGCCTTTTATGTAGAAGAAGAGGCATGTAATGAAAAAGATGGCGAAAAAAGTGAAAAAGCAGTATTCGATTATAAGGATATATTTGTCCCTCCTGAATTTTTCCAGCTGAAGGGCATTGTAATCCCCGATCATACTATTCTTATCGAATATTCCACCGTTCAGATACGTATTCATTACCCTCACCGACAGGATGTTGGTGTCATTGTCTCTGAGAAGTCCTGGCGGAATTTTGTACAATCTCTCGACTTTTGTGGCCTCAACGAACCGTTCGCCGATCAATCCTTTTCCACCGACTTTAATCCCGTTGAGGAATACTTCATCTGCGTCTCCTATCCTGCCAAGCAATATGGCAACATCGTTGTTTTCAAGGTGGGGGGGGGCAACAAAGCGGATTCTGTACCACCCAAGGCCTTTCACCGGTTTTATTCTCTGCGACTGCCAGCTGCCGGGAACAATAATCGAATGCCATTTTGTATCATCAAAGAGCAGTGATGACCAGGCAGGATTGTCACCCGAAGCAAATGTATGTATGCCGTCAAGAATAATTTGATCCTCTAATGTTCCAGCGTTGGCGGAACCGAAGTGAAAGAGAGACCACAAAAGAAAGACAACACTCAAGGCTTTTCTTTTCATTATTTTGGAATGAAGCGTATTCTGATAACGGTATCACACATAGTAGACGATAAATTCTATCGTCTATTATCAATATAATGATAAACAAAAAGGGAAAATATTTCAGTCTTTACGGATACCCCGTAATCTGATAAACTTTTAACACTATTTCGAAGGAGGGAAAATATGGATTTCTGGGAAAAGATTAAGAGCGACATTCAAAAGGGAATCAGGGAAGGGATCGGTATTGTCAAAGAAGGCGCTATTGTTGTTAGAGCGAAGGCAGAGGAACTTACCGAGGAAGGGAAAAAGAGGCTCAAGGTATTCGAGCTGAAGACAAAGGTACAGAGAGACCTCTCGGAACTCGGGGGAAAGGTCTATGCCATCAGCGCCAAAGGGAAAAATCCTCTCCTCGACAGCAAGGTGAAGGCGGTGATAACCCGCGTAAAAAAGGCTGAAGCGCGGATAGTAACACTCGAAGGGAAGAAAGCTGCATCGGTGAAGACTGCTAAAAAGCGAACGGCAAAGGCCAAAAGTAAATAATCTAATAAGGTACTGTCTATGGCGACGATCATCATTCTATTGATTGCATTGTTTCTTGTTTCGATATTCTCGGTCCAGAACGCCGTCCCTGTTACCATAACGTTTCTTTTCTGGAAATTCGAAGCCTCCCTCGCGATTGTGATCTTTCTCTGCGCTGTTTGCGGCATGATTGCAGGCGCCATTATCGTGTCGCTGCTGAGGGCTAAGGCGCCTCCCGGGAAAGTGACGAACGATAATCAGGTTTCATAGTGGCCTGCGCCTTTGAATAATCGGAATCAGCAGTTTTCGAACTCAAGCCCGGCTTTATAGGATGCGCTGTCGGGATTTTCAACCCAGCGCACAACCGCTGTCTGAGAATATGCGGGAAGGGTACTCTTTATGGTTATCGCCTGCCCGACATCCAGCGGACTCGGAGTTAAAAGCCTCAAGCCTGAATTGCTGATGTCGGTTATAATCCCCTTGTAAATAGCGGAGACTATCCCAGGATCCTTGACATATTCGATTGCAAGATTGAAATCGTAGCGCAGATGCCGTCTTCGGTCAAAGTCCATATTCTTTACTTATCATAATGAAACGCCTTTGTCAATTTAAAGAAGGAAGGGTGAGTAGGATTCAGTCAAAGGTGTAGCCGCAACCTTTAGGTTGCGTCCCAATCGCAGGCTGAAGCCTGCGGCTACCTTAAATGTACACGTAACTGAAGGGTTACAAGGGTGAAAGAAAAAATGATGTCAGGGAAAGGACCCACTTCGAATCTTTAACCCCGAATGGCGGTTGGAGATGAACTATAACCCCTCCAGGATTTTTCTGACGATCACGCCCTCCCTCAGTATTTTCAGGGCAGAACCTCTTGCATCCACAATAGTCGAAGGCAGTCCTCCGGGTGTCGGTCCGGCATCGATGATCAGGTCAATCCTGTCTCCGAAATAGCGGAGAACTGTTTCGATGTCCCGCGCGGGAGGCAAACCTGAGAGATTGGCGCTCGTTGCGGTGATGGGAAAATGTGCAGTTTGCGCGAGTCGGAGAGCAAAGGATTCGCCGGGTATTCTGACTGCCACGGTGTAGGTTCCCGCTGTAATATATTCCGATACGTTTTCCCGCGCCGGGATTATCAGAGTGAGGGGACCCGGCCAGAACTTGTCCATGAGGGCCGATGCTGTGATGCTGACTCCCACCGCGATGACCGGGAGCAGGTCTCTCTCTCCGATGATCAACGGCATAGCTTTATCCTGAGGCCTTTGCTTTATCCCATAGATTTTTTTTAACGCGTCATCACTATCGAATTTCGCGCCGATGCCGTAGAACGTTTCCGTCGGATAGGCAATAATCCCGCCGTTTTGCAGGAGTTCGACCGCAAGGGAGAGGATGTCTTTCGTATTGTTTTCGTCCAGCTTCAACAGGCGCATGGAAATACTCTAAACGATCGAGGCTGGTACAGACAAGGGATGTTTTTGAAACCCTTTCCGAAGCAGAAAAAATACAAAATAATTTGCTAATTCAAATAATTTGTTGACAACGGTGAGATTTTACTTTAATATTTTTATAAATATAACACTCTCGTTTTAGGAAAGGAGGTGCAAAATGAAAAGAATAGCTCTGTTAGTGGTTCTTTCTTTATCATTGCTGTTGGCATTTGGGTGCGCCACAAAGGATTACGTAAAGCAGCAGATAGACCCCTTAATCGACAGGATCAGCAGGCTGGAAGCCAAGGTCACATCAATTGAGACCAGAGTGAACGCTATTGAGAGCAAGCTGCCCGAGATCGACATGGCCAGAAAAGAGGCGAAAGATGCCAGGTTGCTTGCCGAAGATGCGATGAAGACCGCAAAGGATTGCTGCAATAAGGCTGAAGCCGCTATGAAGAAAGCTGAGGATGCTGCGAAGAAGGCGGAAGCTGCTGCGATGAAGGCGGAAGCCGCTGCCGAAAGAGCGGAGAATGCTGCGAAGAAATGCGAAAAATCGTTTGAATTACAGCAGAAGAAATAAAAAGTAAATTTTTCTGGAAGGGCTAAAGAAGGATCGTATTCTTTAGCCCTTTCTTTTGTTCATTTTGAAATATCAACAGGAAATCCTTTTTTCTCTCTGAGCGCCACAAGCATTTTATCTTTGTCCACTTTCTTATACAGGTCTTTTTTAATAAGTAATCTTACTGCCTCATTAAAATAATTGGCGTGCGCATCGTCGTCTTTATGAACTTCAAGATATACTCTGTCTCCCAGTATACCGATTTTCACAGGCTGTCGTATGATCGCTATCTTAGCCCCCTCCGGGACCAGTTTGAACAGATTCGGAATATCTTCGGGATACATCCTGATACATCCATGACTCGCTTTTCTGCCGACTGCGTAAGGTCTGTTTGTGCCGTGTATGAGAACGCTTCCCAGTGAAAGCCTTAACGCATGAGAGCCAAGTGGATTATCGGGACCGGGCGGAACCACCAACGGCAATTCGGGCCTTTCTTTCCTGATGGATTCCGGCACGCGCCAACTTGGTTTTGTGATTTTTTCTATGATCTTGAAGTTTCCGACAGGCGTTTCATTCCCCTCGCTTCCAATTCCGATAGGGAAGGTGTTGACGCTTCCCGCACTCTTCTTCGCAAAGAAATAGAGTCTCATCTCAGAGAGATTGATGACGATGCCATCATACGCGCTTAATTCAGGCAGAATCCAGAACGTGGGAATCGCAACAGATTTGCCATCGCCGGGGACGAACGCATCGAGTTTCGGGTTTGCATCAACAATCTCGTTATATCCTATCCCATACTTTCTTGCGGCTTCGATGAGAGACTCTTTCCCTTTAATCGTATGTGTCTTCAATGCGCCGATTACCGTTGTATGTTTATCATACGGATACGTTTCAGAAGCCTCTGGTGATGTAAATAATCCGGAAATAAAAAAGCATAGTAATATCAAAAGGATGCGTTTATTCATATCATTGATAGTAATCGACGGGAAAGAAGAAATTCAAGGGATATTGGATATTCCGGGTCAAGGTTAAGGTGGTGAAAATCGTTACGTTTCTTTTTTTTTGCGCTTAATCAATGTGAAGCACAGCAGCAAAACTATTGAATATGACCCATACCCGATCATCCTCTTTAAAACCCACCAGACGGGCGTTTTCTGTGGAAACTATGGAGCACAGTTCTGTACCATCTGAAATACGTACGACATATTCTGTGGTTGTCTCTCCTTTATTGATGCGTACTATATTTCCAGCAAACCGGTTTTCTGCTGTAGATTCTGGTTCTCTATCGCTTTTCTGTAAAATAACCCAGGGAGCTTTCACCTCCGCTGTAATCAAAGATCCCGCTTTGAGTCCGAGTCGTGACAGGCTCT
>Ga0315283_10005369_pt1 | contig 11312 bp, 7 predicted proteins | sample YL17G09_0_MG_FD_204541 | JGI IMG/M metagenome (GOLD analysis project Ga0315283, IMG submission 204541) | Sediment microbial communities from Yellowstone Lake, YNP, Wyoming, USA - YL17G09_0 | ecosystem: Environmental > Aquatic > Freshwater > Lake > Sediment | place: USA: Wyoming | collected...
GCATTACCAGAACTTCGGTGGCTTCGAGTCCAGCGCCGATGCCCAGCGTTACCTGGCCGTCTTCGAGAAGATCTACCGCTGCACGCCCTTCTCCCAAGACGCCCAGCCTGCCGTCCGCGGCAAGTGTCCGCTGCAATTGGCCGGCTACGACATCAGCCAGTTGCCCATGGCGACTCTCTGCGCCGGCTTCAGCATTGTCTGGCCGGTACAGACTCAGGAGGCCGCACGTGTCCCCAGCCCGTGACGCTCTCAAAGAGGCATACACCAGACGCCTGATCAATGATGTACCAAAGATCTATGAAGAATGGGATCTCTCAACCGTGTAGTTCATGCCTCTTGACTCTATGGCGCCCAATAGCCAAACAAACCAGTGACCAGGGTATCCGGCCGATGCCCGCCTTTTGATTGTCAACGCCGATGATTTCGGGATGTGCCATGCAATGAATGAAGCCAACCTCGCCCCTCGACCCGTTCCTCAAACGACTGTAAGGCGCGCCGCGCAGGGTCTTCTGCACGCGGCGGCCGGTCAGCGTTACCCACCGCTTGATCGTAGTGACGAGATGCTGTTGCGCCAAGGCGTCCCGCTGGACGCCGAAATCCTCCGACGCCCGCTCAGTTTTTCACCGCACGAACGCCGCCACGCCGGATGGACGCTGGAGTGGGCCGTCCACGAATTTGCCACAATTGCATGGATATCGCGAGAGGCCATTCGTGCATTCGTGACGGCATTCGTGGATGGCACGTTCGGGGCGATTCCCAGGGCGGGATGCCTTCGCCTGGGCGAGCGCGTGCCCTATCCATGAAACCCCACATGCTTTCTGATGGCCGCCTCGTCGCATTCGCCCTGGGCGCGGTCACCGTGCTTGGGTTTCTGCTGCGCGCGTGGGAGATCGGCGCGAAAGGGCTGTGGCTGGACGAGGCGTTCAGCGTTTGGCTGGGTTGGCAGCCGTTGGGCGAGCTGCTGGCCTGGGTCGTGAAGATCGACCAGCATCCTCCGCTCTATTACGCGCTCCTTCATTTCTGGATCAAGATCGCCGGCGACAACCCTAACGATGTGCGCATGCTTTCGGCGATCCTGGGCACGCTCACCATCCCCGTGATGTTTCTACTGGGGCGCAGGCTGATGGGGACGACCGTTGGCCTGCTCGCCGCGTTGATCTTGGCGCTGTCGCCCTTCCACGTGCGCTTCGCCCAGGAAACGCGCATGTACACTACCCTCACGCTGAACGCCTCGCTGGCGCTGCTGGCCCTGGCTTATCTCCTCACAGATGCCCGCTCGGCCACCATGCCGATGGGACGACAGCTCAGCGATTTCTACCGCGCGTGGCGGGCGACTCGCAATGCAGAGCAGCAGGCGCGCGCGGAAATGCAGGCCCCGGCTGGCTCGGTCGGAGACCGGCCAGAGCGGAGAACGGAGCAAGCGAAACCCGCTGGGCTGGGCTACCAGGGCGATTTCCGTGGCCGCACCTCCTGGGTGGCCGCACCGGCGCGCCGGCGCTGGCTGCCGATCAGCGCCGGCTCGACCGATCTGGCCTGGATCGGCTTTATGGTCTTCACAACGGCCACCTTGCTCAGCCACAACACGGCCATCCTTTTCCCGATCGCCGCCAATCTGTTTGTGCTGAGCTTTATCATTTGGCGACGCGCGGCAGGCGGCTGGAGACAGGGATCAGGGATCAGGGGACAGGGGGCACGGAAAAGGGATCAGGGATCGGACGCCGCGCCGCCCACCGGCCGGCCTCCAACCTCCAATCTCCAACCTCCAGCCTCCATCTTCCAGCCCCCCACCCTCTCAAACTGGCTGATCGCCCAGCTCGGCGTGTTCCTGCTGTGGAGCCCCTGGCTGGTGGCGTTCGCAATCCAAGCGGCAGGCGTCGATCAGGAGTTCTGGATTCCATGGCCGACACTCGGCGCCGTGCTCGATACGTTCAAGACGTTCCTGAGCGCCATGCTGCCTACTCGACAGATCGGCTCGGCCAATGTGATTTGGGCCGCGTACGGGTTCCTCGCCATCCTGGGCATCGTGCGGTTGCGCAAACAGCCGGCGTTGGTCGCCTTCCTCGCCTTCCTATTCCTGACCCCCATCGTTGGCGAGTTGCTGGTGAGCCTGCGTAGGCCGATCTTCGACGACCGCACACTGATCTGGGCCACGGTGCCGCTCTATCTGCTTCTGGCCGGTGGCGTTGCGCAACTGCGCTATCGACCGTGCATCGTGGTGGCCGTGGCCATTCTCATCACCGTAAATGTCCTGTCGCTGCGCCAGTATTACACATTTTTTGGCAAGGAAGAATGGGACAAGGCGGCCGCCTACGTCGGAGAACGCGTCGAGAAGGAGGATATGCTGCTTTTCAACGCCACGTGGGTGCAGATCCCCTTCGACTACTACTTCCGCTATCAGAACCGGCCCGTAACGCAGCACGGCGCGCCGGTGGATCTGTTCGATCGCGGCGTCCTCGAGCCCAAAATGGCCGAGAGCGATCTACCGCGACTGCGCGAGCTGATCTCCGACAAAAAGCGGGTGTGGCTCATTTACAGCCACAACTGGTATACTGACCCAAAGAATCTGATCCCGACCGCCCTCTCCCAGGATCTCAAACAGCTCGATCAGCGCCGGTTCGATGGGCTTGAGGTGCGGCTCTATGGGGTACCGTGATATTTGTGGGCAAAATGCGTTCAGCTTCGCCATCACCGTGCCGACCGAGATGAAAGACTGACGTTTCACGTTTCACGTTTCACCTGCCATGAGTCAGAACTTGGCACTTCGAAGGAGAGTCGTTCAATGCATGTCGAGGGTCCCTGGTTCAAGGACGAGCACGGTCGCACCCTGATCTTGCGCGGTGCCAATCTGGGCGGGAGCAGCAAGGTGCCCTGCCGGCCGGACGGCGCGACCTACATCCGGGAAGGCTTCTTCGACCACCGCGCCGTGTCGTTTGTGGGCCGGCCGTTTCCGCTGGATGAGGCCGACGAGCATTTTGCCCGGCTACGCGCCTGGGGCATGACCTTCCTGCGCTTCTTGATCACCTGGGAGGCCATCGAGCATGCCGGGCCGGGCCAGTATGACGAAGAATACCTCGATTATGTCTACCGTGTAATCAAAAAGGCCGGCGAATACGGCATCGACGTCTTCATTGACCCGCACCAGGATGTGTGGAGCCGCTTTACCGGCGGCGACGGCGCGCCGGGCTGGACACTGGAAGCTGTCGGCATGGATATCACACGGATGTCGGAGACCGGCGCGGCGATCGTCCATGCCATCCACGGCGATCCGTTCCCGCGCATGATCTGGCCGACGAACTACGACAAGCTCGGTGCGGCGACCATGTTCACGCTTTTCTTTGCGGGGAACGACTTCGCACCGAAGACACTGATCGACGGCGTGCCGGTGCAGGAGTACCTGCAAAGCCACTACATCGCCGCCGTCAAGCAACTGGCGCTGCGATTGCGAGAGCTGCCGAATGTCGTCGGCTATGACAGCCTCAACGAGCCGGGCAGCGGTTTCATCGGGGTCGCCGATCTGAACACCAGCCATCGCGGCTTCTTGAGAGCCGGCGCGTCGCCGATGTTCTGGCAGACGATCCTGGCGGGCGCAGGATACCCGCAGGAGGTCGATGTCTGGGAGTTGCGGCTCCCCCGCCCGCGCTGCACCGGCAGCACCATGCTGAACCCAAATGGCGTCTCGGTGTGGCGGGATGGCTGCGAGTGCGTCTGGAAGACGAACGGCGTCTGGACCGATGAAGGCGGCCAGCCCCATCTGCTCAAACCCGACTATTTCGCCCAGGTCGCCGGCCGCAAGGTCGATTTCGTGCGTGACTACCTGAAGCCGTTCGCCCACCGCTTCATCACGGAGATCCGCTCGGTTCATCCCGAAACGCTGCTCTTCGTGGAAGGCGTGCCGGATGGTCGGCACCCCGATTGGGGACCGGATGATCCGCCGGCCGCCGTGAATGCGGCACACTGGTACGACGCGCTGACCCTCTTTACGAAGCAGTTCAACCCGTGGCTGACAATCGACATCTTCACGCGCCGTCCTTCCTTTGGCATGCGCGCCATCCGGCGGTCGTTCGCGCGACAGCTCGGCCGGGTCAAGCAGGCGGCCGCCGACCATATGGGCAACATCCCCACGGTCATCGGCGAGTTCGGCATCCCGTTCGACCTCGACGACAAGAAGGCGTACCGGACGGGCGATTTCTCGGAGCATGTGCGGGCGCTCGACGCGACCTACGCCGCGATGGACGCGAACCTGTTGAACTGCACGATCTGGAACTACACCGCCGACAACACAACTGCCCGCGGCGACATGTGGAACGATGAGGACCTGTCGATCTTCAGTCGCGATCAACAGACGGACCGGAGCGACATCCACTCCGGCGGCCGCGGACTGCCAGCCATCGTCCGGCCCTACGCCCGCAAGATCGCCGGCGAGCCGCTGCGCATGAGCTTCGACCTGAAGCGCCGCGTCTTCGAACTGGAGTTTCGCCACGACGCGAGCGTCGCCGCGCCGACGGAGATCCTCGTGCCGGAGTTCCACTATCCGAACGGGTACACGGTGGAGGTGTCGGACGGGACGTTCGAGATAAATCGGGAGGAGCAGACGTTGTTGGTGAGGCACGATACGAGTCGAGACGTGCATCAGGTGACCGTGAAGCCGAAGGATTGATGAGCATGCGGCTCTTTCAAGTGCGCTTTTGGCTGGCAATTGCGGCGGGCAGCATCATGCACGCCACCGCGATGATCGCCAGCCATCCTGCGCTGATCCTATCCGACGAGCCGACGGGCGAGCTCGACAGCCACACCGGCCGTGAGATCCTCGCCCTGTTCCGGCAGATCATCGCGCTGGAAAACACCGCAGTGGTGGTCGCGACGCACGACCCAATGGTCTTTGAGTTCACCGACAAGGTGTTTGAGTTGAGCGATGGGGTGTTGCAACAGGTGTCGGGTGTTCAGGTGTCAGGTGTCAAGTAAGTTCTTCACAGGCGAGGATTGGCCGACGAAGCTCGCGCCTCCAAAGCGTAGCACCGAAGTACTTGGCACTCGAGACCCGCACATGACACCCGACACTTGATACTTGATACTTGATACTTCAAACCGGCACTTGCCACTCAGGAGCACAGTCATGTCTCTCAAACCCACCATCATCGGCCCTGCCCTCCCAAGCATCCCGTGGGAGGATCGCCCCGCCGGGTGCAACGACGTCCTCTGGCGTTCGGCTCGCAACCCGATCATCCCGCGCAACCTGATCCCGTCGTCGAACAGTATCTTCAACAGCGCAGTCGTGCCGTTCGAAGGCAGATTCGCCGGCGTCTTCCGCTGCGACGACAAGCGACGCAACATGCAGCTCCACGCGGGCCGCAGCGACGACGGCATCCACTGGACGCTCCAGAACGAGCGGATCGAGTTCGTCCAGGCGGGCGATGAGCCGTTCGAGTTCATCTACGGCTACGATCCCCGCGTCTGCTGGATCGAGGATCGCTATTATGTCACCTGGTGTAATGCCTACAACGGCTGGCCGACCATCGGCGTCGGCACCACCCACGATTTCGAGACGTTCTACCAGACCGAGAACGCCTTCCTGCCCTACAACCGCAACGGCGTGCTCTTCCCGCGCAAAGTGGGAGGCCGCTATGCCATGCTGAGCCGACCGAGCGACCGCGGCCACACACCGTTCGGCGATATTTACTACAGCGAGAGCCCCGATATGGTATACTGGGGACGCCATCGTGAGGTGATGCGGACCGCTGGCGGCTGGCAGAGCACGAAGATCGGCGCGGGTCCCACCCCTATCGAGACGACTGAAGGCTGGCTGTTGATCTATCACGGCGTGCTGACCTCGTGCAACGGTTTCGTCTACAGCGCGGGCGCGGCGCTGCTCGACCTCGACCAGCCGTGGAAGGTCATCCGCCGCACGGCGCCCTACCTGATCTCGCCGCAGATGCACTACGAGTGCGTCGGCGACGTGCCGAACGTGGTCTTCCCGTGTGCGGCGCTCACCGACGCGGCGACCGGCCGTATCGCGCTCTACTACGGCGCGGCCGACACGGTGACGTGCCTGGCGTTCTGCCAGGTGGACGAGTTGATTGACTTTGTCAAGCTGAACTCAATGTAGGAAGAGGAATCAGAATCATGCACACCCAATCACTGACCGGCTCGTGGCAATTCCGCAAAGCCGGAACCAACGAATGGCTGCCCGGACAGGTACCTGGCGGCGTCCACACCGACCTGCTGGCCCTGGGCCGTATCCCCGACCCGTTCGTGGCGGATAACGAAAAACACGTCCAATGGGTCGCCGAGAGCGACTGGGAGTATCGCCGCAGCTTCAGCGCGGACGCGGCGCTCTTGTCCGAGGACAAGGCCTTCCTGGTCTGCGACGGGCTGGACACCCTGGCCGAAGTGCGCCTCAATGGCCATCTGCTTGGCAAGACGGACAACATGTTCCGCCAATACGAGTGGGAGGTCAAGTCGCTGCTCCGCCCCGGCGAGAACGAGATCGCGATCATTTTCGGTGCTCCTGCGATCTATGCGCGCACGCACGATGCGGCACGGCCGCTCAACGGCGTGACGCAAGCGATCGCCGGCGGGCCGCATCTGCGCAAAGCCCCGTGCCAGTTCGGCTGGGATTGGGGCCCACAGCTCCCGCCCATCGGTATCTGGAAGGACATCCGGCTGGAGGGGCGCAGCATCGCCCGCCTGGCCGACGTTCACGTGCGGCAGATTCACGACGAGGGGAAGGTCAAGGTTAAGGTCGAGGCTCAGGTTGAGCGATGGTCGGCGACGCCGCTGGTCCTCGTGGCGCGAGTCACATCACCGAGGGGCACGGTGACCGAGAAGACCGTCGAGGTCGGCAAATCGGGCAAGGCGTCCCTCGCGTTCCCCATCCGTTCGCCGCAGCTTTGGTGGCCCAACGGCTATGGCGAGCGGCCGTCGTATCCGGTCGAGGTTGAGCTAAGGGCTGAGAATTCAGACTCTGTCTTGGCCTCAGCCTCCTACCAGATCGGCCTGCGCACCATCGAGCTGCGCCAGCAGCCCGATCAGTGGGGCAAATCGTGGCAGTTCGTCGTCAACGGCGTGCCGATCTTCGCCAAGGGGTCGAACTGGATTCCGGCCGACTCCTTCCCTACCCGTATCAGCGACGCCACCCTGGAGGGGCTGATCCGCTCGGCGGTCGAGTCGCATCAGAACATGCTGCGCGTGTGGGGCGGCGGCCTCTACGAAGAGGAGCGCTTCTACGACCTGTGCGATCGTTACGGCATCCTCGTCTGGCAGGAGTTCACCTTCTCGTGCAGCATCTACCCGCTGGACGACCCGGCCTTTGTCGAGAATGTCCACCTCGAGGCGGCGCAGAACATCCGCCGCATCCGCCATCGCGCGTGCCTGGCCCTCTGGTGCGGCAACAACGAGATGGAGTGGGGCTGGGAAAGCTGGGGCTGGGCCAAACAGGATTGGGAAGACTCGCTGCTCCCCTACTTCGAGAAAATCCCCGCGCTGGGTGCGCTCACACGGCAGGTGAAGAATCGCCGCCTGCTGCCCGACTGGAACCAGTTGCGCGACGCCTATGACGCGTTCTTCCATCATACCCTGCCTGGCTGGGTGGCAGCCGAAGACCCCGATCACGCCTACTGGCCAAGCTCGCCCTCCTCCGAAACGCCATTCCAAAATGTCAACGGCGAGGTGCAGGGCGACAGCCACTACTGGGACGTCTGGCACGGCCGCAAACCGTTCACAGCCTATCGCGGCACGTTCCCGCGGTTCCAGAGCGAGTTCGGCTTCCAGGCGCTGCCGCCGCTGAAGACGATCCAAACCTACGCCGAGCCGGCCGATTGGAACATGACCTCCTACGTCATGGAGCATCACCAGCGCAGCGCCAGCGGCAACGGCCTGATAATCGGCCAGATGACCGACACTTTCCGCACCGCCAAGGACTTCCCATCGTTGGTCTATCTCAGCATGGTGCTGCAGGCCGAGGGGATCCGCTACGGCGTCGAGCACTGGCGGCGCTTCCCGGATCGCGTGGCGGGCGCGCTCTACTGGCAGCTCAACGACTGCTGGCCGGTCGCCTCCTGGTCGAGCCTGGACTACTTTGGCCGCTGGAAGGCGCTACATTACATGGCGAAGCGCTTCTTCGCGCCGGTGCTGCTCTCGATCCTGGACGACGGCCCGCGCATGGGCATCTTCGTCACCAACGACGCGACTGAGGCGTGGCAAGGCACCGTGCGCTGGACGTTGGAAATGCTCTCTGGCGAGGCGCGGGCCTCCGGCGAAGAGGCGGTGAATGCTGCGCCGCTGGCCGCGACCCACGTCAAGGCACTGGACTTCGCCGAGGCGGTCGTCGCCGACCCAATCCCTGGCGTGCTCGGCGGCAACCGCCGCGACATGATCTTCACCTGTGAACTGTGGCAGGGGAATCGGCTGATCGCCCGCAACATCGCGACCTTCGTGCCGAACAAGCACCTGGCGCTGGTCGATCCCGGCCTGTCGGTTGAGACGACCCGTAAAGTCACACAACTGACCATCGAGCTGACGCCTGGTTCGTTGGCGCGCTTCGTCGAGTTGGAGCTGGAGGGCACGGACACCGTCTTCAGCGACAACTACTTTGACATTCCCGCCGGCCGCACGGCCGTGATCACGTGCCCGCTGCCGGAAGGGTGGGATCTGCGCCAGGCGCGCGCGGCGCTGCGCGTGCGCACGCTGCGCGATTCGTATGCATGAGCACCGATGACAGCGAATTCGCCTTATCGTCAGAATTCGCTGTCGAGCGTCATTCGCTGCCTCGCCCGCACCTATCGCGAGGCGGCGATCTGGCAACAGCTCGCCGTCCTGGCCGTTCCCCTGCTCGTCTACTCGCTGTCCGAGGCGACCTGGGTTCAGGCCGGGACGGCGCTTCTTCTCGGCATCCTCTTCACCCTGTGCCTTGACCCTGGGCTGCTGCTGATCGTCTTCTCCATCCCCTTCGCCTTCACCTACAAACACATTGGCGCTGATATCGTCTCGCTGGTGGAGATGCTCACCCTGGTGTGTTTCGCAGCCTGGGTGGCACAGAAGGTTCGCACCTGGGCCCGGCCGCACGTTCAAACGTTCCAGCGCGTCGAGACCCTGGATTGGGGCGTGCTCTTTCTCGTCGCGGTGGCGTTCGTTTCGCTGCTGGTGGCCGAGGACCAAGGGGCGGCCCGGTGGGAGCTGCGCATCCTGGTGATCGAGCCGGCGCTGCTCTACCTGATGATCCGCAGCAGCACTGCGGCCCGCAGCAGCAGGGCGATGGATCGACCGGCGCTGCTGCAGTTGGCGGATGCGTTGACCGCAGGCGCAGTCGTCGTGGCGATCGTGGGACTGTACCAATACTTCTTCACGGATTACGTCGAAGCCGTGCAGGGAGTGCGGCGCATCCTGAGCATCTATGACTCGCCCAACCATCTGAGCCTCTTCCTCGGCCGCGTCATCCCGATCTCGCTTTGCCTGGCGGCCTTCGGCGGCACGCGCCGTGGGCGCGTCACGCGCTGGCGGCGACTCACACACGGACTGGCGCTGATTCCGCTGACGCTCTGCCTCTACCTGACCTATTCCCGGGGGGCATGGTTGCTGGGGCTGCCGGCCGCGCTGGTCTGCATCGGACTCATGCGGGGACGTTGGGGCAGGATCCTGGCCTTGGGGACGCTGACAGCGGCATTGCTGGCGCTCCTGCCGATCCTCCGCACGCCGCGCATTGCGACGCTGCTGACGTTCCAGAGCGGTACGAACTTATCGCGTCTTCTGCTGTGGAGAGGCACAGCGCGCATGCTCGCCGACCATCCGGTCTTTGGCGTGGGCCTGGGCAACTTCATGCGGCAGTATCCGCGTTACATGCTTCGGGAAGCCGGGCATGAGCCCGTAGTCTTTCACCCGCACAACTTGCTGCTGGACACCTGGACCAGCCTCGGCATCCCCGGCCTGGCTGCGCTGGCCTGGATTCAGGTCGCATTCTTCGGCCTGGGATTGCGGCTCTATCACCGGTTGACGACCGAGCCCGAAGTGCAGGCGCTGACTCTGGGCCTCATGGCCAGCATGATCGGCTTCCTGGCGCATGGCCTGGTGGACACCGGCTTTCGGCTCACCGATCTGGCGTTCGTATTCATGCTGACGCTGGGGATCGTGCGGCGGATTGGAGCCGATTTCGACTGACGCAAAGAACTGGGTTTCCGCACCGCTGAACCCGTCACGCCGCTACAGCGCGCCATCGACCCACGTGATCTGCGCGTCCGGCAGATGCGACTTCCGCCACGCGACGCACTGCTCGGCGAGTCTGCGCACCTGGATGTAGTAGTCGGGCTCGTTGCGGCGCTGGCTCTCGAACTCGACGTACGGCCCGACCTTGGTCCACGTCTTGACGATCATGGGATTCATCCACGGCATGATCATGTCGTCCGGAATCCAGCCGGCCTGTGTCAAGAATGCGACCCGGTCGAGTGAGTTCAGCACATGCTTGATCGCGTCCCGGCCTTCATCTGTTAGGGTTTCCAGACCGGTCGCCGGATCGTCGGGCAGGTGCAGGAAGATCCACCGCCGCGCCTGGACACTTGCTTTGGAGTTCAGCTCCTCGAACAGACGATCGGCGACCGCCATGTGGCGGCTGCTCCCGGCCTCGGACAGCTCTCGAAAGGCCAACACGGCCCCACCGAGCACGGCCGCCGCGGCGACGGCGGTAGCGAGCGCCTCGGTCATGGCCCAGAAATTCGGACCGAAACCGAGCAGACGGAGAACCATCCATAGGTAGAACAGCAAGAGGATTCCAACGGTGAAACCGACCGCCGTGATACCCAGGATCGCAGCAACGGTACGCCGACCAGACCAGTTTTGAGTCATGAATCCCTCCGATGGAAGAGCGGCAAATCAGCAAATCAGCAAATGTCTAGTCAGCGAATAGCGAATCAGCGAATAGCGAATAGCGAATCAACGGATCACGTTTGACGTTTGACGTTTGACGTTTGACGTTTGACGCATCACGCCTCACCCCGCCAGCTTCGCCTGGATCACACCGCGCCGCCCGTTGACCAGCCATGCCGGATCCTCCACCGCCAGCCGCTCTGCCTGGCCCGGAGCCAGACCCGCGATGATCTCTCCCTTGAGCGTGCGCAGCGCGACCAGCGGCATGGGAAAGTAGCTCACGGCATCGGCAAAAGGCACGGTCGCAGGCCAGTGCGCGTCACCGAGCAGGCGGCGATAGTTCACATCCCCTTTGAAGACGACCAGCCCCATGACCGCCAGCTCGGCCTGCAGATCGTCCGGCAACTGGTAGTAGAACAGGCTGGTTGCGCTGAACCAATGCTCGATGAGCGTTAAATCAT
>Ga0315283_10005370_pt1 | contig 11310 bp, 7 predicted proteins | sample YL17G09_0_MG_FD_204541 | JGI IMG/M metagenome (GOLD analysis project Ga0315283, IMG submission 204541) | Sediment microbial communities from Yellowstone Lake, YNP, Wyoming, USA - YL17G09_0 | ecosystem: Environmental > Aquatic > Freshwater > Lake > Sediment | place: USA: Wyoming | collected...
TGCCGGCCGATGTCGAGGGCATAGGGGCCAGGCTCGTGGTGCCAGGCTCCGTCGTGTCGAACACGCAGGGCTTCGAGCGTGAAGGCGATCCCGACGCGCCGTTGCTCGCCCGACGCGAGCGCCACGCGGGCGAAGCCGAGCAGTCGTCGCTCGGGCCGCTCGTGGCGAGACGACGGGAGGCCACCGTAGAGCTGCACCACCGTCGATCCGGCCCGGTCACCCGTGTTGCGCACCGACACCGCGACCTCCCCGGCCCAGCCGGCCGACGGCTCATCGGCGAGCAACTCATCGGTGGCCGGCTCCTCGGTGGATCGCACCACCTGCGCGTCGGCGAGCTCGAAGGTCGTGTAGGTGAGGCCCGACCCGAAGGGGAAGGCGGCCTCACGGCGGTCACGGTCGAGCAGCCACTGGCCGTGGAACAGGCCGTAGGTGACCTCGGTGGCGTCGGGGTCGAAGTCGCCCAGGTGGGCCTCGTCGGTCGGGACGGCGAACGGCAATCGTCCGCCGGGCTCGTGGCGGCCGGTCAGCACGTCGGCCAGGGCGTGGCCACCCTCCATGCCCGGATACCAGATCATGAGCACCGCGGACACCGACTCGACCCACGGCATCACCACCGCACTGCCGCCCATCACCACCACGGCGGTGTTGGCATTGACGGCGGCCACCGCGGCGATGAGCGCCTCGTCGGCCGCCGCCAGGCGCAGGCTGCGACGATCGCCGCCCGGAGCCATGCGCTCCGAGGCCGGCGCCGGGCTGGGAAAGCGGGTGAAGGCCGGCAGATCGGCGCCATGGCCGACGATCGGGTGGTCGGCGGGCGGGACGAGCCCGAGCATCTCGGGCGCCGGGCTGGTCAGGTACTCGCCCTCGTCGTCCTTCGTGAAGCCGACCACCACCACGGCCAGATCGGCACCTTCGGCCACCGAGGCATCGGACGCGTCGTGGACCACGTCGATCCCGGGCAGGCCGGCCCGCAGCCCGGCAAGGGGCGTCACGACATCGGGCGGGTGCACATCGCTCGAGCCCCCGTCGCCGAGGTTGGCGATCGACGCCAGCCGGCCCAGCACGGCGACGGTCTGCAGGGCGGCCGGGTCGACGGGGAGCAGATCCCCCTCATTGCGCAGCAGCACCATGGCCCGGTGCGCCGCCGTGCGCGCCAACTGCCGATGGGCGTCACTCGCCACGACGCTCGCGGGCGCGCCGGACGGCGACGAACCGCCGATCGTCGGCCAGAAGCGCAGCAGGGTCGCCACCGTCTCCTCGACCCGCAGGTCGACGTCGGCCTCGGCCAGCGAGCCGCCGGCCACCGCCGCGGGCAGGGCAACGGCGCGCTGCTGACGGAACGGCATCTCGATGTTGAGCCCGGCCGTCACCGACTTCACCGGGTCGCGCAATCCGAACACGAAGTCCGACGTCACGAAGCCGTCCCACCCCCATTCGTCGCGCAGGATCTCGGTGAGCAGCGTGGAGTTCTCGCCGCACCACTCGCCGTTGACCGAGTTGTAGGCGCTCATGACGCTGGCCACGCCCTCGTCGGCCACCCGCCGAAAATGCGGCAGGTAGACCTCGTGCAGCGCCCGCTCGTCGGCGGTCACATCGACGGCGAACCGGGCGTTCTCCATCGAGTTCAGGGCGAAGTGCTTCATGCAGGCGAGCACCCGACGCTGCAGGCCCCGGGTGAGGGCCGCCGCCATCTCGCCGACGTGGTGCGGGTCTTCGCCGTAGGTCTCCTGGGCGCGCCCCCATGCGGGATGACGCAGCAGGTTCAGGCACACGGCGCCGGTGTAGTTCGCGCCGTGGGCGGCGAGCTCGACGCCGATCGCCTCGCCGATCTGCTCCTCGAGCGCGGGGTCGAAGGTGGCCCCCCGACCCATCGACACGGGGAACGCCGTCGCCGACCCGACGACACATCCCCGGGGCCCGTCGCTGAAGGCGATGCCCGGGATGCCGAGACGCTCGACGGCCGCCGCGGGCCAGACGTGCTCGCGGTAGCCCGAGCCGACCATGTCGATGACGCCGGGCCAGAACGGCGTGTCCCCGTCGAGGCAGCCGAGCTTCTCGTCGAGCGTCATCTGCTCGACGAGGGAGCGTGCTTCGGTGTGATGGTCGGCGCCGGCGGCGACGCGTGCGGCCGCCGCTTCGAACGGTGTGGGCATGGCGGGAAACGTAGCGTCAGGTGCCGGACGGCGGGTCCCCCTACGATCCGGTGAACCACGATCGTCCCTGGGAGCGGCCACATGAGCGACACCTACACACCCACCCCGGACGACCATTTCACGTTCGGTCTCTGGACCGTCGGCAACCCCGGCCGCGACCCGTTCGGACACGAGGTCCGCGCTCCCCTCGACCCGGTCGAGATCGTAGAGCGGCTGAGCGACCTCGGCGCCTACGGCGTGAACTTCCACGACGACGACCTGGTGCCGCCGCAGTCGACGCCGGCCGAACGTCAGGCCATCGTCACGCGATTTCGCCGGGCCCTCGATCTGACCGGCATGCGCGTGCCGATGGCCACGACCAACCTGTTCAGTCGCCCGGTGTTCAAGGAGGGGGCGTTCACCGCCAACAACCCCGACGTCCGTCGCCTCGCCGTGGCCAAGACCCTCGACGCCATCGACCTCGGCGTCGAGTTGGGCGCCACCGTCTTCGTGATGTGGGGCGGGCGCGAGGGAGTCGAGGCCGAGGCGGCCAAGGACGTCGGCCTCGCCCTCGACCGCTACGCCGAGGCGGTGAACCTGTGTTGCGCAGCAGTGCGGGAGCGCGGCTACGACCTGCGGTTCGCGCTCGAGCCGAAGCCCAACGAACCGCGCGGCGACATGCTGTTGCCCACCGTCGGCCACGCCCTCGCCTTCATCGAGCGGCTCGAATGGCCCGACATGGTCGGCCTGAATCCCGAGTTCGCCCACGAGACCATGTCGGGCCTGAACTTCACCCATGCCGTCGCCCAGACCCTGTGGCACGACAAGCTCTTCCACATCGATCTCAACGCCCAGCGCGTCGGCAAGTTCGACCAGGACTTCCGTTTCGGGTCCGAAGGCATCCGCGACGCGTTCTACCTGGTCAAACTGCTCGAGGACTCGGGCTGGGACGGCATGCGCCATTTCGACGCCCACCCCTATCGCACCGAGAACGCGGCCGGCGTGTGGGACTTCGCCGTCGGCAACATGCGCACGTACCTGATCCTGCGGGAGAAGGCGGCCCGCTTCCACACCGACCCCGAAATCGCCGATGCCCTCGCCACCGCCCAGGCGGCGCGGCTCGCCGAGCCGACAAGCCCCGACGGCCTCGGCCCGGCAGCCATCGACGCCCTGCGGTCGACCACCTTCGACGAGCAAACCCTCGCCGCCCAGGGCTACGGCCACGAGCGCCTCGACCAACTGGTCACCGAGCTGCTGCTCGGCGTGCGCTAGACCCCCGACATGCCCGTCGTCGCCGGAGTCGACTCATCCACGCAGTCGGCGAAGGTCGAGTTGCGTGATCTCGACTCGGGGCGGGTCGTCGGCGCCGGGCGCGCCGCCCACCCGCCGGCCACCCCGCCCCGCAGCGAGCAGGACCCGGCGAGCTGGTGGCACGCCCTCGTCATCGCCATGCACGAGGCGCTCGACGCCGCCGCGGCCGCGGGGATCCGTCCCGCCGACGTGGTCGCCGTCAGCGTCGCCGGCCAGCAGCACGGGCTGGTCGTGCTCGACGCCACCGGCGTCGTCATCCGTCCGGCCAAGCTCTGGAACGACACCGAGTCGGCGCCCGACGCCGGATGGCTCATCGGTCAGCTCGACGGCGGAGCCGCGGCGTGGGCTGCCGCCTGCGGCAGCGTGCCGGTGGCCTCGTTCACCATCACCAAGTTGTCGTGGCTGCACCGGTCCGAGCCCGCCGCCTTCGCCCGTATCGCCCGGGTCCTGCTCCCCCACGACTGGCTCACGCACCGGCTGACCGGCGACCACACCACCGACCGCGGCGACGCGTCGGGCACGGGATACTGGTCGCCGATCGAGGGTCGCTACCGCATCGATCTGCTCGACATCGTCGACGCCGAGACCGACTGGGCCGCCGCCCTGCCCCGGGTGCTCGGCCCGCTCGACGCCGCAGGCCCGATGCGGCCCGACGCGGCGGACGAACTGGGGCTGCCGGCCGGCCTCCTCGTGGCCGCGGGCACCGGCGACAACATGGCCAGCGCCCTCGGCGTCGGGCTGCGCCCCGGCGACCTGGCCGTGTCCGTCGGCACGTCGGGCACCGTCTTCGCCGTGACCGACGAACCGGCCACCGACGCCACGGGTGCGGTCGCCGGGTTCGCCGACGCCACTGGTCGCTTCCTGCCCCTCGTGTGCACCCTCAACGCGGCGCTCGCCACCGAGGCGGTGGGCCGGCTGCTCGGCGTCGACCACGCCGGGCTCGACGCGCTGGCCCTGAGCGCGCCGGCCGGGTCGGACGGGGTGGTCTTCGTGCCGTACCTCGCCGGCGAGCGCACACCCAACCGGCCCGACGCGACCGGCACCATCACCGGGCTGCGCACCGATGTGACCCGCCCGCAGATCGCCCGGGCCGCCTTCGAGGGCGTGGTGTGCGGTCTGCTCGACGGGGCCGACGCCCTCACCGCCGCCGGCGCGACCGGCGCATCCCACGCAACCGACGGTCGGCTCCTGCTCGTCGGTGGCGGGTCGCGTTCAGCGGCCTACCGCCAGGTGCTCGCCGACCTCACCGGGCGGGTCGTCACCGTCGCCGACGCGCCCGAGCCGGCGACGGCCGGGGCCGGTGTGCAGGCCGCCGCCGTCCATCAGGGCGTCGACCCGATCACCATCGCCGACGCCTGGGGCCTGGCCACCGGCCATCTCGTCGAACCCACTCTCGTCACCGACGCCGACGCCGACGCCGGTGACGCGGCGGCGATCCGGGCGGCCTACACCGCCGCCCGCGGGTGATCCGACCCTCGGCCAGGGTGATCGACGTATCCTCTGGCGACCAGGCCACGAGCGAGGAGTGAGATGAGCAAGGTTGTCTTCGAGGACATCACCAAGCGCTTCGATGACGTCGTCGCCGTCGACCGGCTGAGCCTCGAGGTGCACGACGGCGAGTTCCTCGTGCTGCTCGGACCGTCGGGCTGCGGCAAGACCACCGCCCTGCGCATGGTGGCCGGCCTCGACACGATCACCGACGGCACGCTCCGCATCGGCGACCGGATCGTGAACGAGATCGAGGCCAAGGACCGCGACATCTCGATGGTCTTCCAGAGCTACGCCCTCTACCCCCACATGACGGTGGCCAAGAACATCGAGTCGCCGCTGCTCGCCCGCAAGGTCTCCGTCGTCGGCGAGGCCGAACCCCGCAAGCTCACCAAGGCCGAACGCGATGTGCAGGTCGCCGATGCCGCCCGCACCCTGGGCCTCACCGACCTGCTGGCCCGCAAACCGGCGGCGCTGTCGGGCGGGCAGCGCCAGCGCGTCGCCCTGGCCCGGGCCATCGTCAGCCGGCCCAAGGCGTTCCTGATGGACGAGCCGCTGTCGAACCTCGATGCCAAGCTGCGGGCCCAGACCCGGGTCGAGCTGGTCGACCTGCAGCGGCGGCTGGAGGCGACGTTCCTGTACGTCACCCACGATCAGGTCGAGGCCATGACCATGGCCACCCGCATCGCCATCATCACCGAGGGCCGACTGCAGCAGGTGGGGGCACCGCAGGCCGTCTACGAGCGACCCCACAACCTGTTCGTGGCCCGCTTCATCGGCAGTCCACCGATGAACACCGTCGCCGGCACCGTCGCCATCGACGCCGGCGAGGCCTATGTCGTCGTCGGCGACGGCCGATTCCGCGTCGACGCCATGACGGCACCCGGTGACGCCACCCGCGCGGCTCCGGTCGACGGCGCCAAGGTCATCCTGGGCGTGCGACCCGAGCACATCTCGCTCGAGTCGGGTGGCACGGTGACCGCCACGATCACCGCAGTCGAGTGGCTGGGGCACGAGATCCATGTGATCTGTGACCTGGCCGGCACGCCGGTGATCGTGCGTCAGCCGTCCGAGGGCTCGCCGCCGGCGATCGGCTCGACCGTCCGGCTGACAGCCGCACCCGACGAGCTGCACCTGTTCGACCCCGACACGACTGAGCGGATCAATTGACGACGCCCCTGTCCGAAGGGGCCGGCGTCGTGTTGGGCGACGCGACCGAGCCGTCACGATCATCGCCGGGCCGCGCCCCTCGACGGCTGAAGCACTCGGTGAAGGAGTCGCTGCTCGCCGCCGCCTTCCTGCTGCCGTCGCTCGTGATCTTCGTGACCTTCTTCTTCTACCCGCTCTATCGGCTGGTCTACCTTGGGCTCCACCAGCAGAACCGGTTCGGCACCGCCGAGCGCTACGTCGGGCCGAGCCAGTTCACCGACGTGCTCAGCGGCAGCGACTTTCGTGAGGGCCTGTCGATCTCGGGTCGCTACGTGCTGCTCACCGTGCCCCTCGGGCTCGTGCTCGGTGTGCTGCTGGCGGTGGCCGCCAACCGACGGCTGCGGGGCATCAAGGTCTTCCAGACCATCTTCGCCAGCACGGTGGCCACGTCGGTGGCGGTGGCGTCGGTCGTGTTCTTCGTGCTGATCAACCCGCAGGTCGGCTACTTCAAGAACGTCGGCTTCCTCAGCCTGAACAACCCGGCCAGCGCCCTACGCGGGGTGGCCCTGTCATCTGTCTGGCAGAACCTCGGGCTCACCTTCATCATCGTGCTCGCCGGGCTGCAGGCCGTGCCCGAAGAGCTCTACGAGGCCGCCACCCTCGACGGCTATGGCCCGATCCGACGGTTCTTCAAGATCACCCTGCCGTTGATCTCGCCCACCATGATGTTCCTGGTCGTGGTGCTCGTGGTGTTCGCCTTCCAGGCCTTCGCCCAGATCGACATCCTGACAGGCGGGGGGCCGGCGGGATCGACCCAGACACTGGTGTGGAAGATCTTCAACAGCCAGCAACCGCTCGACCAGGGCACCGGCGCGGTGATGGCCATCGGCCTGTTCGCCATCACCCTCGTGGTCACCGCCGTCCAGTTCTCGATCCTCGACCGGCGGGTGCACTATGGCCGCTGACCTCAACCAGCCGACCTGGAAGAAGGTCGCCTGGTACGTCGGGCTGACCTCGCTCTCGCTCGTCGTCGTGTTCCCCGTCTACATGGCGCTGATACGCGCGCTGTCGACGCCGGTCTCCTACATCCAGGCCGGTCAGCCGCTGCGCCCCGTCGACATCCAGTGGGGCATCTTCGCCCGGGCCTGGAGAGTGGGCGACCTCGGCGCCAAGATGGGCATCAGCGCCGTGACGACGTTCGTGATCGTCGCCGCCCAGCTCATCACGGCGCTGCTGGCTGCCTACGCCTTCACGTTCCTGCGCTTCCCGTTCCGGCGGGTGCTCTTCGCCGTGTTCATCGCCACGCTGATGTTGCCGATCGAGGTCACGCTCATCCCGAACGTGCAGACGATCCGCGACCTGCACTGGCTCAACTCCTATCCCGGCCTGGTCGCACCGTTCCTGGCCACCGCCTTCGGCACGTTCCTCATCCGCCAGGGCTTCTCGGGCATCCCCCGCGATCTTCGCGACGCATCACAGCTCGACGGCTTCGGGCACCTCGCCTTTCTGTGGCGGGTGGCCATACCGGTCACCCGCCCGGTGATCGCCTCGTTCGCCGTCATCGCGTTCCTCAGCGCCTGGAACCAGTACACCTGGCCCCGGGCCGTCGTCACCGAGGGACGGTGGGAGACCATCCAGATTGGCCTGAAGTCGCTCTCGGCCGCCAAGGTGGAAGAGAACAACATCGGCCTGGCCGCGGCGATCATGGCCGCCCTGCCGATCCTGCTGCTGCTGATCTTCCTGCAACGCCAACTCATCCGCGGGCTCACCGCGGGCGCCGTCAAGGGCTGACCACCACCTGAGGAGCACCATGTCCCCCTCACCCGCCACGACCATCACCCGAGCGCGACCACGGGCCCGGCGCGTGGCCGTCCTGGCCGTCGCCGGCGCCCTCGCCATCATGGCCGCCGCCTGCGGGGGCTCGTCGAAATCGGGCAACTCGGGCCAGGCGGCAACCGGCGACACCACCGCGGCAGCCGACCTGCCGACCTGTCCGCTCGATGCCCTCGCCCAGGCCACGCAACCCGTCGAAGTCGTGCTGTGGCACGCCCAGACGGCCAAGACCAAGGACACGCTCGAGGCCCAGGCCGCCAAGTACAACGCCTCGCAGACCAAGGTGAAGGTGCGGGTCGAGGCGCAGGGCTCCTATGAGGAGCTGGCCAAGAAGTACCAGTCCGCGATACCGACCAAGGACCTGCCCGGCATCGCCCTCATGGAAGACCTCAACATCCAGAGCCTGGCCGATTCGGGCACCGTGCTCCCGGCCCAGTCGTGCATCAATGCGTCGGGCACCGACATGAGCGACTTCCTGCCGACGGCCACGGCGGCCTACACCGTGAAGGGCGTGATCTTCCCGGCGTCGGCGAACCTCTCGACTCCGCTTATCTACATCAACCGCAACCACTTCCGTCGCGCCGGGCTCGACCCGGACCAGACGCCGAAGACGCTCGACGAGATCCGCCAGTACGCCCAGAAGATCAAGGACGCCGGTGTGGTCGCCAAGCCGGTCGCCCTGAGCCTGCAGCCCTGGTTCATCGAGTCGTGGCTCACCGGCGAGCACGCACCGGTGGTCGACAACGACAACGGTCGCGGCTCGGGCCAGACGACGGCATCGGCGTTCGACGACGACCAGGCCCGGCAGCTGTTCACCTGGGTGCAGGACATGTACAAGGACGGACTGCTCGACCCGGTGCCCGACACCGGCGGCAACATCAACGACTTCCTGGCCATGGCCCAGCAGACCGCCTCGATGATCATCCAGACGTCCACGGCGGCCACGTCGGTCGAGGCCTTCCTCGGCGGCAAGCTCGACCCGTCCACCCTGCAGGGCGGCAGCAACGTGGGCAACGTCGACCCGGCCAGCCTCGACATCGGGGCCGGGCAACTGCCCGGGGTCAGCGAGCCGGGCAAGGTGCAGGTGGGCGGCGGCGCCTGGTACATCATGAACACGAGTCCCCCGGCGGTGCAGGCCGCGGCGTGGGACTTCATCTCCTGGTGGAACGAGGTCGACCAGCAGGTGACCTGGAACCTCGAGGGCTCGTACCTGCCGTACCGAATCTCGGCCGCCCAGGATGCCCGCGTGGTCGATCGCTGGACGAACACCCTGGCCGGCCGGTGGCTCGCCATCTCCTACGGGCAGTTGACCGACGGAGTCGACCCGAACTACCCGGGACCGCTGATCGGACCGTACGACGCCTTCCGCGACTCGGTGCGAAACGGGCTCGACAACGTGATGTTCAAGGGCACCGACCCCGCCGCCGCGGTCGCCACGGCGGCGGCGCAGACCACCGACGCCATCGTCCGTTACAACCGCGACAACTTCTGACCCGGGGGTCTGTCGCCATGCCGGACCCGACCACGACCGGTGACACCGACAGACCCGACGGCGCCGACACCCCTACCGGGGACGACTCGCTTCCCGACGAGGCCGTCGGCCAGGCCCCCGGTCGGGGTCGGCTGACTGGTCACCGGATCGTCGTGGTCGGCGCCGGCACCCGGCCGTCCGACGAGCCCGACCCGCCTATGGGCAACGGTCGGGCCATCGCCGTGCTGGCGGCACGTGAGGGTGCGTCGGTCGTCTGCGTCGACGTCGATCGCCACGCCGCCGAGGCCACCGCCGAGTTGATCACGGCCGAAGGCGGAACGGCAGCGACCGTCATCGCCGACGTGACCGATGCCGACGCGTGTGACCGGCTGATCACCGAGTCGGTCGAGGCGCTCGGCGGTCTCGACGGCGTGGTGCTGAACGTGGGCATCGCTCGGGGCTTCCACGTCTCGGGAACGACCGCCGCCGACTGGGACTCGACGTTCGCCGTGAACCTGCGAGCCCATTTCCTGGTGACGAAGGCGGCGCTGGCCCACGGCGTCACGTCGTCGATCGTCTTCGTGGGGTCGGTGGCCGGGCTCAAGCCGGGCAGCCGGATGCCGGCCTACGACGCCTCGAAGGCGGGCATCCTCGGCCTGGCCCGCCAGGTCGCCGCCGAGGGCGGCCGACGCGGGATCCGGGCCAACACGGTCGTGCCCGGGCTCATCGACACCCCGCTCGGCCGCCTGGCCACCGCCGGCCGGCCGAACCGGGCCGGCGCGCCCGTCATGCTCGGTCGTCACGGCACCGCCTGGGAGGTCGCCTACGCCACGATCTTCCTGTTGTCCGACGAGGCCAGCTACATCACCGGCCAGACGATCGTGGTCGACGGCGGCCTCACCGGCTCGTGAGCCCTCGGCGAGGACGACTGACCTACAGTCGACCCACCGACACGCCCGGAGGCCATGCCTCCGACAGGCGTGACCCGTCACCGAAGCGGAGATGACGCCATGTCCCAGTCCCGGCCCCGCCTGATCCCGATCCTCGCCCTGCTCCTCGTCGGCACCCTTGTCGCCGCCGCGTGTGGTGGCTCGTCGGGCAAGACCGGCTCGGGCGGCAACTCGCCGGCCACCGACGTCGCCCTGCCCGAGTGCCCGGTGCACGCCCTCGACAACGCCACCGGCCCGGTCACCGTCACGCTCTGGCACTTCCTCAGCGGCAAGACCGGCGACACCCTCAAGGCGTTGGCGGCCACCTACAACGCCTCGCAGACCAAGGTGAAGGTGCAGGTCGAGAGCCAGGGCACCTCGAACGAGGAGCTGTTCAAGAAGTACCAGGCCGGCATCAAGAGCAACGACCTGCCGGGCATCGCCGTGATGGACGACACCGTCACCCAACAGGTGATCGACTCCAGGACGATCCTGCCGGCCCAGGCGTGCATCAATGCCGACAACTACGACATGACCGACTTCCTGAGATCAGGCATGGACTACTACACGGTGAACGGCGTGCTGTGGCCGGCCTCGCTCAACCTCTCGGGCGCGCTGCTCTATTACAACAAGGGCCACTTCCGAAAGGCCGGGCTCGACCCCGACAAGACCCCGCAGACCCTCGACGAGGTGCGCGAGTACGCCCAGAAGATCAAGGACGCCGGCGTGATCGCCCAGCCGGTTGCGCTCAAGGTCAACTCGCCCATGCTCGAGATGTGGCTCACCGGCGCCGGCGCGCCGATCGTGAACAACGACAACGGCCGGGGCACCGCCACCACCGATCAGGCGGCATTCGACAACGAGACCACTGTCGGGCTCTACCAGTGGATCAACGACATGAAGCGCGACGGTCTCCTCCAGGTGATCCCCGACACGCCCGGGCAGATCAACCAGTACCTGGCGATGGCCCAGGCCACGGCGTCGATGACCATCGAGA
>Ga0315283_10005375_pt1 | contig 11305 bp, 9 predicted proteins | sample YL17G09_0_MG_FD_204541 | JGI IMG/M metagenome (GOLD analysis project Ga0315283, IMG submission 204541) | Sediment microbial communities from Yellowstone Lake, YNP, Wyoming, USA - YL17G09_0 | ecosystem: Environmental > Aquatic > Freshwater > Lake > Sediment | place: USA: Wyoming | collected...
TATCAAGTCAAGTCAAATAGTAATTTCGCACGCATGATTTCTCTGGGAAGGATTGGCTAAGGTAACGATATGAATCACGATATTCCCATTATCCTCTGCGTGGACGATGACCCGGCCAACCTGGCTTTGCTCAAGGATATCCTCACCTCGAGCGGCTATACGGTGAGGACCGCCGTGGACGGCCGTTCCGCCCTGGAGATAATTCAGACGGAAAAAATCGACCTGATGCTTCTGGATGTCATGATGCCGGGGATGGACGGCTTTGCAGTATGCGCCTGGATCAAGGGAAACGAAAAGTATCGGACCATCCCGGTGGTGATGATCACGGGCCTCGCGGACAAAAATGACCGGATCCAGGGAATTGAGGCCGGCGCCGAAGAATTTCTCTCCAAACCATTCCACAATACCGAGATTCTGGCGCGAATCAAGATGCTCCTGAAGGTCAGGTCCCTCAACAGCGAGCTGAATTCGGCCTACAACAAGATCACCCGCTTGATAAGCTTTGGCGAAGAGGTGAGCAATACCTTCAATACCCTCGAGTTCGATTTCCTCGCCACCATCGACAGTCTCGTCAGCCAATTGATCCGCCATACGCCATCCCTCGTGGAGCAACCGGAAACGATCCTGGTACGTATCCTTACCGAAAGGAACCTTCATGAATGGTACCACTATACGTCCAGTACCGGGAACCTCGTTCGGACCCCCTTCACGACCGGCGTCGTACTCGACTCCTCCCCGCTGGGAGAGAGTAAACTGCTGTTCTACAATGAACCGCAGCTCCAGGAACTGCCCGTCCCGCTTTCTGAGGTAATTGCATCATTGGCGGTACCGGTAAGGAACATGATCTGTTATCTCAGTAACAATCTGAGCGTCTTTGCCCTGAATTACGGACAGGATGTTTCATCCCATGACGCCGCCGTCCTCAACAGCATCGTCATGCAGACCCTGTTTTTGCGATCGCTCTCCATACAAGCGAGGCAAACGGAGGATGCCTTCGAATATACGGTCCATGCCCTGGCGCGGGCCTCGGAGGTGAATGATGAGGATACGGGGAAACACGTCGTGCGGGTGGGCCATTACTGTTCGCTCCTGGCGGAACAGTTGCGTATGCCCGACGTGTTTGTCCGCGCCATCCGCATCCAGGCGTCCCTGCACGATGTCGGGAAAATTCATATTGCGCCGGCCGTGCTCAAGAAACGGGGGGAACTGACCGCCGAGGAATGGGGGGCCCTCAAGGAACATCCCCAGTACGGCGCGAAAATCATCGGTGACCATCCCCACCTGGTGCTGGCGAAATCGATCGCCCTGACCCACCACGAACGCTGGGACGGCAGTGGCTATCCGCAGGGGCTCTCCGGACAAGACATACCCATCGAGGGCAGGATCATGGCCATTGCCGATCAGTATGACGCCCTGAGGAATCCACGGATCTATAAACCCGGACTCGAACATGGATCGGCCTGCGACATACTCATCAACGGCGATGGGAGAACGATGCCCCTCCACTTTGACCCGCAGATCCTAAGGCTGTTTACGGAGATTGAGGTGAAGTTCGCCGCAGTCTATGACGCCATGCAGTAAGAATCGCCCCTCTCCCGCGGTTTATCCAACCCACGTCACGAATTCACTCAGATCCGCTCTTTTCCTCTCGAAATGATTGAGGGGGGACTCAAGGTTGGGATATCCCAAGGCGATGCCGACGATGATCCTCCGGTCTTCCGGAATGGCTGTGATCTTTCTCAGGATCGCCGGATACATGATCGCGGCATACATGATCAGGGTTCCCAGACCCTTGTCATGGGCCAGCAGGCAGATCGTCTGCGTGATGAGTCCGAGATCGAACATGGCGTAGTCGGCCGGAAGGCTTTTCGGAATGCAACCGACGACGAAGCAGGGGGCGTCGAAGAGGGTCGCCATGGACTGATACAGACGGCCTCGCGCCTCCTTATCCTCGCGCTTCACGGATATGGACGAGAACATGCTTTCGGCAAATTCCATATACCTTCTTTTGAGACCATCGGGCAGAACCGGCGACATCGGAACATCCGGCGAGGGCGCTTCCTTGTCTAATGTCTTTTGAAGATTTGCCTTTTTAAATTCCTCCAGCGGCCCGCCGGTCAACACATAAAACTCCCATGTTTGCATATTGCCGCCTGAGGGAGCCCAGCGGGCCTCCTCCAGAATCCCGGAAATCACATCGACAGGAACCTCGATGGGCTTGAATTTTCTGATGCTTCGTCTTCCTTTGATGGCATCCGACAGTTGCATTGGGACCTCCTGATCGTCTATGATGTTATAGGTTTGATGATATCTTCAAATCAGCCTGTTATTGCTTCAAGCACTAAATTGTCGTGAATGTCAAGGCATCCGATCACCTCACAGGCGGCAGGAGCTTACTCCCTCAACGACCCTTGAAGACGGGCTTCCGCTTTTGGAAGAAGGCGAGGGCGCCGTTCTTGAGATCCTCACTATTGAAGGCCTCGGCAATCCTCTTTTCAATTTCAGGGCGGTCTGCATCGTTGAGCCCCTGGTAGTGAAGGAGTTTCTGAAATATCTGCTTGTGGCCCTTCAGGGACAGGGGAGCGTTGCCGGCAATTTCCTCGGCGAGCTTGTATGTGAATGCCTGCAGCTCATCCTTGGGGACCACGTAATTGACCATCCCCATCTCCTTCGCCCGTTCCATGCCGTAGTATCTGCCCGTGTACAGGGCCTCCTGCGTGTTGGCGAGGCCCATGATATTGATGAACTTCTGTACGCCCGCGGGGTGATAGATGACCCCCAGCCTTGAGGGGGGGATGCCGATCCGGGAACCTTCCGAGGCCACGCGGATGTCACAGGTCATGGCCAGCTCGCAGCCAGCGCCCAGGGCATAGCCGTCGATCATGGCGATCACGGGATAGGGGTATCTCTCAAGGGCGGAAAGGCCGATGTCCAGCGGATTTTTCCCTTTGAGTGCCTCGAAGTATTCCTGTGTGATATCTTTGGGGATCTCCGAAATGTTGTAGCCCGAGGAGAAGGCCTCTCCTCCCTCGCCCCTGATGACCACTGTTCTGATGTCATCGGTTGCGGACAGCTCATCCATGTACTCGGCGATCCTGATCAACATCCCGATGTTCAATGAGTTCTTCATCTCCGGACGATCGAGAACCAACGTCGCGATAAATCCCCGCTTTTCCATGCGCACAAACTGGTCTGGCATCCTGTCTCTCCTTTATATCATTTTTGCCTTCCGGCATTGCTGCTGTAATAAAATCAGGGCTGCAACAGCCTCACGACGGCGGCCATATCGCCTTCGTCCTCCAGGTTATCTGCCCGTTCGATGACTTCCTCGCTGCGTTTCTTCCCCAGCGAAAGGCCGGCTAAAGATCGAAATTTCGTATGGATCAATTCCCTCTTTTCCTCTGGTGCCGGCTGCTGCGTGAGCATGTTGTATTTTCGCCGATATATCTTCCCGCCGGCATGAATGGTGACATCGGCCTCGAACAGATCCACCTGATCGCCGGCAATCACCCTGACCTTGTCCCTCAGGGCGACGGTCTCGGCATCTTGGACACGCTCATCGGTGAAGGCTGCTATTCCCGTATCTCCACTCAGCAGGGCATTGGCCACACTGTAGGGAATGCTGAACTTGCCTTCCAGGCCCCTGGCGGGTTTTTCTTTCCCTGCCACTTCGAGCATCGGAGCAGACACGATGATGTCGACCTGCCGGATCTCAACAGGATCGAGCGGATGATCCCTTTTGAGGGCCAGCACCGCTTCGATTGGTGCATGGGTGCCATGACAGGAGGCGTGAAATTTGTAATTGTTTTTCAGGATATGCCATGTATCACCCCAATCGACCAGAGCCTGGTCGACCTGCCGGTCCGCGGCAAAGACGTTCCAGAAGCCATTCGGGGCCTCCAGGATATTGTCCGCACTGGTGAAACCCCTCTGGGCCAGCAGGACCGACAACAGTCCGTTGAAGCCGGCCTTGCCGGCATGGAAAGGTTTGCAGGACGTTCCAAAGACGACCTTGAGGCCCGCCGCCTGTGTACCCGCCGTACCCAGGGCATGAACCAGTTGATCCGCCGTCAGATTCAGCAATTTCGCGGCCCCTGCCGCGGAGGAAAAGTGGCCGATGGTGGATGTGCCGTGCCAACCGGCAAGGTAGTGAATGGCCGTCGCACCGAGGGCGACCCGGCATCCCGCCTCATAGCCGATGACGAAGGCGCCGAGAAAGTCCCTGCCGTTTTTTCTTTTCCATTCGGCAAGGGCAAGCAGGCAGGGGAAAAGGGTCACGCTGGGGTGTCCGAGGAACTCCACACTGGTATCGTCGAAATCGAGGGCATGGGAGGCCATGCCGTTCAGAAGGGTGGCGTTCAGGACGGACGTCCTGGTGTTCCGGCCCAAAACCGTGGCCTGCGGCTTTCCCCCGACGAGACGAATGACATCGAAGACGCTGTCCGTAACGGGATCATGAGCCCCGGCCAGGGTCACCGCCAGCCAGTCCAGGAAGCATAACTTGGCTTCGCGGATCGTTTCCGGAGGCAGATCGGCAAAGCCCGTCGCCGTTATAAACTCCGCCAGTTTCTTGGTCGTTTCCATGATAGGGTCCTCACCCTGATCCTGTCTCCCGAAGAGGATGGACAAGAAATGCCTGTTTCCTCTCCCTGTCCAAGAGGCCAAATGCGTCAGTCCGGCTTGTTTCTGAGCCCGGCATAGAGGTCGCGGATGGCCTGGAGCGCTCTGGTTGACTCGTCCAGGTCGGCAGGGGTCTGCTGGCCGACAACGCCCTCGGCGAAAAGTTCGTCGATCGTCTCGCATTCGTACCGCAGAACATCGGTCAAAATTTCCCGCGTATGCTGGCCGATGAGCGGCACAGGCCGGAATTCCTCGATCGTTCCGGAAACCTTGATGGGATTCCCCACGGATTTGTAAGAACCCCCGACGGGGTGCTCGACCTCCACGACCATGTTTCGTGCCAGCACCTGCGGGTCGGAAAGGGCGCGATCGATGGTGTTCACCGGCGCCCAGGGAACACGGCGGTCATCGAACAATTTGCCCCATTCCTCCACGGTTTTTGACAGGAATATCTCTTCCAGCTTCTTGTTGACCTCATCTCTGTTCTGGAATCGCGATATCACGCTGTTGAATGCCGGATCCGTCAGCAGGTCTTCGCGTCCCATGGCCTGGCACAGAGCCCCCCAGTGCTTTTCGTTGAAACAGGCGATGGTGAAGTAAGAATCCCGGGCCCGGAATGCCCTGTAGGGAATGAGCGTCTCGTGGCCGCTGCCCTGAGGACCGGGAATGCAACCGCCCACCAGATAGTACTCGGACAGGTAGGTCAGGAGCGATATCTGGCAGTCCAGGAGGCCGACATCGACCTTCCCGCCTTTTCCCGATTTCTCCCGGTTGAACAGGGATGCGCAAATGCCGAGAGCAGCGAAAAGGGAGCCTGCCAGATCCCCGATGGCCAGACCCATCCGGACGGGCGGCCTTCCCGGTTCACCGGTCAGGCCCATGCTCCCGCCCCTGGCCTGCACCGTGATATCGTAGGCCGGCATGTGGGAATAGGGCCCCGTATGCCCGTAGCCGCTCAAAGAACAGCAGATGATATCAGGGTTGATTTTGCTGAGCGTTTCATGATCGGCCCCTATCTTGGCCAGGACGGTCGGCCTTGAATTGTCGAAAACCACATCCGAAACCCGGACCAGGTCGTGCAGGACCTTCTGTCCCCTTTCCGTGGTCAGGTCGATGGCCATGCCCTTCTTGTTGCGATTGACGGCCAGGAAGTAGGCCCCGATACCCCCCACGTGGTACTGGGCGGGAACCCGGGAAAAATCCCCGGCAAACACGCCGCCTTTCGGATTTTCGATCTTGATGACCTCCGCGCCGAGGTCGGCAAGCAGCATGGTGCAATAGGGTCCGGCCAGAACTGTAGAGAGATCGACGATTCTGACGTTGTCCAGCAACGATCGTTTGGATTCCATGTTTCACCTGCTTTTCTTGAACTGTTCTGGTGGCGAACGCTCACGACCGGTAAAGACCGGTCCACCGAATCACCCGAATCCCGGCATCATTTGGTGCAACCGGCCGCTTTGGCGTTATTCCGGATGAAGTCGGTTATCTCCTGGAAGTTAGAGCTCTGGGTGAATACCCCTGCAACCCCCATGTTCAATAGCAGGGGTATGTCCTCATCGGGGATCACCCCGCCCATGACGAACAACCGGTCTTCGATATGCTTCTCTTTCATCTTCCTGATGATTTTTTCGGCGAAGGGTCTGTGTGATCCCGACAGGATGCTCACTCCGATGACATCGACATCTTCTTGAATGGCAGTGGCGACGACCTGATCGACCGTGTTGCGCAGCCCCGTGTATATGACCTCCATGCCCGCATACCGCAAGCGCGAGCAGAGAAGCAAGGCACCCTTGTCATGGCCGTCCAGGCCGACTTTCGCCACCAGGACCCTGATGGTTTTTTCTTCGTTCATCCTTCATAGCCCCCCAGCCCGCTGATTAAATGCCTATCTGGCTTCGCCGAAGACGTTCCTCAACACCCCGCAGATCTCTCCCACCGTCGTATATTCCTTGACGGCCTCCACGAAAAGGGGGATCAGGTTGACCTGCTCGTCCTTAGCCGCATTTCCGATCTTATCCAGGCATCGCTGTACCTTTTGACTGTTTCTTTCCTGCTTCACCTTCCGAAGGCTGGCGATCTGCCTTTGTTCGGCATCTTCTTTCCTTTCCGCTCTGTAGGGCGATGTTCTGGGGACCATGACCTCGATTTCCTCAGGCTCGGTGTATTTATTGACGCCCACCTGGATCACCTCGCCCGTCTCGATTTTTCGCTGGAATTCTTCGGCGGACTTGACGACTTCCAACTTCATCCAACCGCTCTCCACGGCCTCGACGGCACCCCCCATCGCGTCGATTTCCCCGAGAAGCGCGAAGACCTCCTTTTCATACCGGTTCGTCAGGGACTCGATATAGTAGGATCCGGCCAGAGCATCCTGGACATCGCAGAGATTGCATTCCTCGACGATGATTCGGGCGGCGTCCGCGGCCAGTTGCCGGGCCTCGATGCTGTGACCCAATCCCAAGGGTTCGTCAAAGGGGGGTTCCAGCGCGGGCGGATCCCCGATCATGGCCGATAATACGGCCCCGATCGCAATCCTGACCAGATTGTTCAGGGGTCTCTGCTTGGTGCAGGGCCAATAACCGGCCAGTCCGCCGCCCAGCTCCCGGTAGATCCAGTTGCCCGGGTCTTGTGAGAGGAACCGTTCGCGCATGATCCGGGCCCAGACCCTGCGGGCCGCCCGGCGGCAGGCCGCCTCTTTCAGGACCTCCATACCCCCGCCGAAGTTCAGGAAGGTTGTCTGACCTGCAAACCGATCGATCTCCAGCCCGGCGTCGAGGGCATTCTGAAAATAGGCCATAGCGTTGGCGAAGGTGAAGGCCACTGCCTGCACCCTCGTCGCACCCGCCTCTCTCATGTGAAAGCCGCAGATGCTGATGGTGTTCATTTTAGGCATGTGCTCCGCGCAGTAGGTCATGGTGTCGCGGGTCATTCTCATGGAAGGCCGGACCGGAAAGATCTGGGTGCCCCGGGCCACGAACTCCTTCAGGATGTCGTTCTGAGGAGTGCCGCGCAGTTTTTCCATGGGGATTCCCCGCTTCTCGGCCAGGGCGATGTACATGGCCAGGATAATGTTGGTTGTGGCGTTGATGGTCCAGTTGGAGGCGATCTTGTCGAGGTTACGGTCCCCTGTGAAGGCCTCGTAGATGATCTCGAAGTCCCGGAGCGTATCCACGGCCACGCCGACGCGGCCGACCTCGCCCTCGGCAAGCTCATGATCGGAGTCATAACCGATCTGGGTGGGCAGATCGAAAGCGATATTAGGGCCGCCGCCCCTGACGGGCGATTTGTCCTTTTCCATATAGAAATCCCGCATGTCTTCAGGGGTTCCGTAGCCTGAGTAGCCGAAGGCATGCCGGATCGCCTTGCCCGCGCCCAGGTTTTTCCCCCGCCCCCAGAGGGCATTGAGGATCGGGATGGCGAACCTTCCAGCGGTAAAGGGATATTCACCGGGGAACCCTACATTTTCGAGGTAGTCTTGACCTTCTGAATCGAGGGGCGTGTAGAGTTCTACCGGGTTTTTCTCCAGGCCCAGGCGCTCCATGCTCCTCTTGAGCGTGCCGTTCTCCCAGCTCTGCCTTGCTTTCCTGATCTTTGCCAGTTCGTCTTCCTTCAAAGGCATGGACGCGTTCCCTCCTCATCTCGATCCCCAGTAAGGGCGCTGCATGAAAAAATTATCGGACCACCTTCATTTCCAAACAATACCGTTCTGATAGAATTGTTCAATATCCTTCTTCGCGTAGCCCAGCAGATCCTCCAAAATGAGGTCGTTGTGTTCGCCGAGTTTCGGATAGTGGCCGGCAGTCTCGTCTTCGGGAACGCCGTCGATCTTGACGGGATTGCCGGCTATCTTATAGGATTCCTCCCCGTCCACGGCCACCAGCATGTTCCGTTCGCGAAGCTGGTCATAGTGGAAGAGATCTGCGATGGTGTTCACCTTTGCGCAGGGGATGTTGATCTCGTTAAGCCTTTCCATCCACCAGTCCGTGGTCCCCGTCATGAGCACCCCGTTCATGATCTCCGTGAGCGCCTTGACATTGCGCGTCCGCAGGTCGTTCGTTTTGAACCGCGCGTCGTCACCGCTTTGCGGCCGCTCGACCTTGATGACCTCGGCCCCCAGGTTCTTCAGGATCATCGTGCAGAAGGGCCCGGACAGCACCCTCGTGAGATCGATCACCCTGATCCCCTCCAGCGGCTTTTTCGGGAGCGGATCTGCAATTTTCAAGGCATCGTTTTGGTGAGTCATGGCAGTCCCTGCCTGTTTCTGACGCCCCGTTTATCCCTCATGGGTCTGTGCATCGCACTCGGGGCAAAAAGGTCTGTGGAATCGCCGGTCTTCCGAATGCGGACCCCAAAGAGGATGGACATTCTCTCTCCTCCCTTCGGGTCGGCTTTGGTATTGCCGCCGATCTTAGCGCAAAAACGCCGGATAAGAAAGAATTACCTAATACAAGCGGCTTTGCCTTGATCTTCCGTCGGAGAGCATTTATATTGCTATTGGAAAAAGTGTGGGCCCTCGGCGCTTTTGTTGCGGCCGGAAAGATCCGTAACGAAAAGAGAGACGCAGGAAAGATAAAAGGGAACCGACAATGCACTTCTGGGAAACACCCCCGCAGCGACCCCCCAGTGAAGCTTACAGCCTCCTGATCCGGGCCACGAGGAACTGCCCCTGGGGCCGGTGCGAATTCTGCGGGAATTACCGGGGACCGAAATTCGCCATCCGACCCGTGGAGGAGATCAAACGGGACATCAGGCAGGCAAAAGCGGCGGCCGACGACATGAAGGCCTGGGCGGAAAGGATCGGCTGTTCCGATCGGATCGGTTTTGTGGCAAAGGCGAACGGCATGCCCTGGCTGGGCGACGGCGTCGTCAAGCACGTCTTCATCGGCGATGCCGACAGCCCCATCATGAAGACAAAGGACCTGGCCGATATTCTTGTTTTTCTCCATGAAACCTTTCCCCGGCTCGAGCGGGTGACGACCTATGCCCGGGCAAAAACGCTGCTCCGGAAATCAGCGGAAGACTTGAAAATCCTCCGGCAGGCCGGCCTGACGCGGCTGCATGTCGGTCTGGAGAGCGGCGATGACGACATTCTCGAGTATATCCATAAAGGGACAACGGCCGATGAGATGATCCGGTCCGGGCAGAAGGTCAGGGAGGCGGGATTCGAACTCTCGGAGTATATCATGCCGGGGCTGGGCGGCACGGAAAGATGGCGGCAGCACGTCAGCGGGACGGCTCTGGTCCTGAACCGGATCGATCCCCAGTTCATCCGCCTCCGGACGCTGAACCTGGGCATGGTGCCCGAGGTTCCGCTCTTCGCAAAGAACCGGCGGGGCGAATTCACCCTGCAGTCCCTGGCGGGACTCGTCACCGAAGTCCGTACGCTCATCGAGGCGCTTGCCGTGACTTCCGAGATCATTGTCTCCGATTTTGCCCTGAATTACTATCTGCTGGATATCGACGGCCGACTGCCGGAGGACCGGGAAAGAATGTACCGTACCCTCGACAGCGCCCTGGTCATGGCCAGGCAAAAGGATGACGAAAGGGAAAATGCGAGGCGTCAACAGGAAAGCCAAAGTCAGGATGACAGGCAATCCTGATGAACTCGTAAAAAGTCTGAAATCATGAAGATGTCATTCTGAGCATCAGCGAAGAATCTTGTAATACCGAATTTCGGAAGACATCGATCCTTTCCGTCCGGATCTGCTGATATTGCATTTCGGCATCGATGACGCCTACGGCTCCGTCTATCGATCGGAACGGTGAGAACATGGCCGCTATTCAGAAACTGCTTGCCGCCGCTGTCACCTCCGTCGTGGGCAAGAGGGAAGAACGCGCCGTTGCACGCCTGTTCACCCCCGCCGAACCCACGCCGGAAAAGGCGAATTCGCCGGCATGAATGATTTCGAGGTGGTTGCGTTCCTCGTGGTTATTCCGGAAACTGGTCAGGATGAACGAAAGAAATGAGCTACATTTATTATTGAAATATCATAGACAGTGCTTGATCTTTCAACATAGATCGCATAGGATGCGACCATGGATCTTATAGACAGAAAAACGGATCGGGCCATATTAACCAAATTCATGTCCATATTTCCCGTCACGGCGATTCTTGGCCCCCGGCAATGCGGGAAAACGACGCTGGCCCGCACGCTCTCCGCGGATTCCTATTTCGATCTGGAGAATCCCCAGGATCTTGCCCGTCTGGAACAGCCTCAGCTCGCCCTGGAAGACCTGACGGGGCTCATCGTAATCGACGAGATTCAGCGATCACCCGATCTTTTCCCCCTCCTGCGCTACCTGGTGGATCAAGGGAAAAATCGCAAGTTCGTCATCTTGGGAAGCGCCTCCCGGGATTTGATCCGCCAGAGTTCGGAATCCCTGGCCGGGAGGATCGCCTATTTTCAATTGGGCGGTTTCCGCCTGAGCGACATCGATCCCGCTGCGGTCAAGGCCCTGTGGCAGCGCGGGGGATTGCCCCGCTCATTCTTGGCGGCGTCGGATGATGAAAGCCTGCTCTGGCGGAATCAATACGTGAGCACCTTTCTGGAACGGGACATCCCCCAGTTGGGAATCACGATCCCCGCCCGGACGCTGCGGCGCTTCTGGACCATGCTGAGCCATTACCATGGCCAGATCCTGAACTACGCGGAGCTGGGCCGCTCCTTCGGCGTCTCCGATATGA
>Ga0315283_10005376_pt1 | contig 11301 bp, 7 predicted proteins | sample YL17G09_0_MG_FD_204541 | JGI IMG/M metagenome (GOLD analysis project Ga0315283, IMG submission 204541) | Sediment microbial communities from Yellowstone Lake, YNP, Wyoming, USA - YL17G09_0 | ecosystem: Environmental > Aquatic > Freshwater > Lake > Sediment | place: USA: Wyoming | collected...
CCCAGCGTGGACCTGCTCGAGTCGAAGGACCTGCCGGCCCACCACGCCTTCCTCCGGAACGACATGGCGATCCTGGAGGGGCTGGTGCTCCGGGATGTGCCCGACGGACTCTATGAGTTGATCGCGCTGCCGCTGCCGCTCGAGGGCTTTGACGCCAGCCCGGTGCGGGCGGTGCTCAGGTCCGTGGACAGTGCGCCACCACCTTGATTTCGACCGCGATGGGCGTCGGCAGGGCGGTCACCTCGACGGTGGTGCGCGCCGGCCGGTTGGTCGTGAAGTACTCCGCATAAATCCGGTTCATGGTCTGGAAATCGTCGCGCATGTTGGTGAGGTAGACGGTGACGTCCACCACCTCGTCCAGACTCGAACCGGCATCTTCCAGGATCATCCGGATATTGTCCAAGGTGCTCCGACACTGCACCTCGAAGTCATACCCGGCCTTCCCGCCATCGGCCTGCAGTCGCACCCCTGGAATCGCCGTCTCCCCGCGCCGCCTCGGTCCGATGCCCGAGACGAAGATGAGATTGCCGACGCGGCGCCCATGGGGATACGGGCCCACCGGCTCGGGGGCGCGCTGGCTGACGATGACTCCCTCCGGGTGATTCATTGCTAAGCCTCCATTGACGGTCTGCCCCTCCGCCCCTCCGCCCCTCCGCTTCTCCGCCTAGAGTCTCACACAAACGTTGCTGGGCTCGGTGAAGAACCGGATCGCCTCGTCGCCGCCCTCCCGACCAACGCCGCTGTCGCGCATGCCGCCGAAGGGGACCCGCAGGTCGCGCACCAGCCAGCAGTTGACCCAGATGGTGCCGCAGGCGATCTCCCCGGCGAGCCGGTGGGCTCGCTGCAGGTCGCGGGTCCAGACGGAAGCCGCGAGGCCGTAGCGGCTCTCGTTGGCCAGCGCGACCGCCTCGGCCTCGTCGTGGAACGGCGTCACCGTCACGACCGGTCCGAAGATCTCTTCCTGGTTGACCCGGCACCCCATCGGCAGGCCGGTGATGACGGTGGGCTCGACGAAGAAGCCGCCCCGGCAGCGGTCGGGCAGGGAAGCGGGCACTCCGCCACCGCAGCGGATCGTGCCACCCTCCTCGCGCGCGAGCGCGACGTATCCCAGGATCTTGTCGCGATGCGCCGCGGAGATCACGGCACCCTGATCGGTGGAAGCGTCCATCGGGTCACCGACCCGGAGCCGGCGCGCGGCCGCGACGAATCGTGCCACGAACGCCTCGAAGATCGGTGCCTCGACCAGCAGCCGCGATCCACAGAGGCAGATCTGGCCCTGGTTGGAGAAGCTCGAGCGGATCACCGCCGCCACCGTCGCCTCCAGGTCGGCGTCCGCGAAGACCAGGGTCGGGTTCTTCCCGCCCATTTCGAGGGTCAGCTTCTTGAACGCCGGCGCGGCCACGCGGGCGATGTCGGCACCGGTCCGGGTGCCGCCGGTGAATGAAATCGTCCGGACAGCCGGATGGGCCGTGATGGCGGCGCCGGCGCGGGCGCCGAGCCCGTGGACGATGTTGAGGACCCCGGGCGGCAGGCCGGCCTCCCGGCAGATCTCGGCCAGCATCGCGGCCGTGCTGGGGGTGAGTTCCGACGGCTTCGCCACAGCGGTGTTCCCGGTGGCAAGGGCGGGCGCGATCTTCCAGGACAGCAGGTAGAGCGGCAGGTTCCAGGGGGAGATCAGGCCGGCGACGCCGCGGGGTCGGCGGATCGTGTAGTTGAGCGCTGCCAGATCGGTCTGGTGCGCCTCGGTGTGGGTGTGGAGGATCGCCGTGGCGAAGAAGCGGAAGTTGGCCGACGCCCTGGGAATGTCCATCGCGCGTGCCAGGGACAGGGGCTTGCCGGTGTCCCGGGACTCCGCGAGGGCGAGTGGTTCCAGCCGCTCATCGATGAGGTCGGCAATGCGGATCAGCAGGCGCGACCGCTCGACCGCCGGGCGGCCAGCCCAGCCGCTCAACGCGCCGGTCGCGGCGTCCACGGCACGCTCGACATCCTCCGACCCGCTGTCCGGCACCCGGGCAGAGACCAGGCCGGTGGCAGGATCCCACTTGTCGAGATAGCCGCCGCCGAGGGGTTCCACCAACTCGCCTGCGACGTAGTTGAGGATCGTCTCGGGCATGGGGAGACAAGCTACCCCTCGGGCAGATGGCATGGCCAGAGGGACTTGCGCTTGGGCCGGGGGAGTGTAGACTCAACGCCATAGCCTCATCAATGTATGCAATTGCGGGTCATCGACGGGTGCGTTCCTTTGGGGAACTGCTCCGTCGGAATGCGTTGATGATTTTTCGCCGGCACAGAATTCACGTCCCCCTCCACGAGGCAGTCATGCGATCGTTCCTCCCGCCATGGTCTTCATTGCTCCGGGCATGCACGCTGGCGGTGCTGCTCATCGCACCCCCGCTGGCGGCTCAGCAGGGCTCCATCACCGGCAAGGTGACCGACAAGACTTCCGGTCTGCCGCTCGCTGGCGCCCGGATTCAGGCCGTCGGGTCCAACCTCATCGCCGGCACCAACGGGCTGGGCGTCTACACCATGAAGGCGGTACAGGCCGGGAAGGTCGATCTGCGCATCGTGATGGTTGGCTATGCCTCCCTGACCCGGACCGTGCAGGTCGTCGCAGGCGCGCCGACGGTCGTGGACTGGGCCCTCGCCGCCGTGCCGTTCGCGATCGATGAAATCACGGTGACGGCGACCGGCGAGCAGCATCGCCGCGAACTGGGCAACGTGATCGGCCGGGTCGACGCCGTCGCGGTGGTGGCGGAGGCACCGGTCGCCAGCCTGACCGACATGCTGAACGGCGGCCGCGTGGCCGGCGTGACGGTGCTGGCGAACGACGGCACGCCGGGGGCCGGAACCCGCGTCCGGATCCGCGGTCTGTCGTCGGCCTCGCTGTCGAACGACCCGCTGCTCTACATCGATGGCGTCCGCGTCCTGGAGCGGGGCCCCAGCCTCGGCAGCATCTACGTCGGCGGTGGCTCGCCCTCGTTCTTGAACGACCTCAATCCGGACGAGATCGAGAGTATCGAGATCGTCAAGGGTCCGTCGGCGGCTACCTTGTACGGCACCCAGGCGGCCAACGGCGTCATCCGCGTGACCACCAAGAAGGGCAAGGCCGGTCCGGCCAAGTGGCAGGTGGGCGCTGAATACGCGGCGGTCAGGGACGTGACCGACTACCCGGCGATGTACTTCTCCCAGGGGACGACCGGCGGTCTCTGCCTCCCCTGGCGCGAGGCGGCGGGCAGCTGCCAGATCAAGGAGCTCTTCAACCGCAGTGCCTTCGCCGTCGATTCGACGACGCCGGTGCGGGATGGCCACCGCTCACAAGTCAACATGCAGGTCTCGGGCGGTTCGGAGGCGGCCCGCTATTTCATCGCCGGCGAGTACGAGAACGTGATGGGCACCATCAAGATGCCCAACAGCGAAGTCAACTTCCTGAGGGCCCAGCGCGGGGTCAGCGATATCCCGTCGAACCAGAGCAACCCGAGCACGCTCAAGAAAGTGAGCATTCGGGCCAACGTGGCCGGCCAGATGGGCAGCAAGGCCGACTTCAGCATCTCCACCGGCTTCGTCTCCAATAACAACCTGATTCCCCAGACCGGCGACAATCTCGAGGGCGTCTTCGCTTCCGCGCTCTACGGTACCGCCAACCCGGCGTCAGCACTGCCCTGGGGCTTTGCCCGTCCGGCCTACGGCCTGTCGCATACGGTCTACCGGATCAGCGACCACTTCACCCCGAGCGGCACCGTCAATTGGCGGCCCCTGAGCTGGCTCTCGGCCCACGGGACGGCCGGGCTCGACTACATCGGTTGGCGGGACACCGAGCTGGCCCGCAACGGTGAGGCCTGCCCCTTCTGCGGCAGTGCGCAAGGCATCGCCAGCGACAACCGGTGGACCACCTGGAAATACACGGCGGACCTCGGCGCCAATGCCGCCTACAAGATCACCTCGCAGATCGGCGGGAAGACGGCCGTCGGCGTGCAGTACAACCAGGATGTGGGCCGCTACACCTACAACACGGGGCAAATCCTGCCTCCGGGCGGTGAGACCTTCACCGGCGCAGCCAACAAGACCTCGAGCGAAGGGACCCTCGAGTGGCGGACGCTGGGCAGCTATATCGAGCAGCAATTCAGCTACAAGGACCGTCTCTACCTGATCGGCGCCGTGCGAGTGGACCAGAACAGCGCCTTCGGCTCGCAGAACCGGAGCGCCACCTACCCGAAGGTGTCGGCCTCCTATGTGGCCATCGAACGCGGCCAGGACGCGACCCTGAGCCAGATCCGGCTCCGGGCCGCCTACGGCCTGTCGGGCCAGCAGCCGGGCAACCTCGCGGCGCTCACCTACTTCTCCCCGATCACGGCCACCGTCTTCGGCCAGGGTAACGTGCCGGCGGTGTCGCTGGGCGGCCTGGGCAACAGTGCCGTCAAGCCGGAGCGGTCGGCAGAGTTCGAAACAGGGGTCGACCTGACGATGCTGAAGAGCCGGCTCAACCTCGAGATCACCTACTACAACAAGCAGACGAGCGACGCCCTGGTGAATCGTGAACTGCCTGGTTCGCTGGGCGCCGTGACGACCCAGGTCGAGAACATCGGCACCGTGTCCAACCAGGGGCTGGAGGTCACCCTGCTCGGTCAGGCCTTCAACAACAAGAACGTCATCTGGGATCTCGCCTTGACCTTCGCCGGCAACAAGAACCGCCTGGTCAGTCTGGGGGAGGGGGTGCCGCCGCTCACCGGCTTCGGCTACCGCAATGCGCCGGGCTATCCGCTGTTCGGCCTCTGGTGGCCGGGACTCACCAGCTACGCGGACGCCAACGGGAACGGCATCATGGAGCCCAGCGAAACGGTCGCCTCCGACACCGCTGAGTTCCTCGGCAGCACCGTCCCGACCAGGACGGTGGGGCTGAATTCCTCGCTTGGCCTCTTCCGGAACCGGCTCCGTCTCGTCGCCCAGTTCGACTATAAGGGCGGCTACGTGACCCACAACGTCAACCTGATGTTCCAGTGCTACTTCCTGCAGAACTGCAAGTGGCTGAACGATCCGTCCAGTACGCTCGAGCAGCAGGCCAAGGCCGTCTCGGGAGCCTTCGGGGCCTTTGCCGAGAAGGCCGACTTCGTCCGGCTGCGTGAGCTGGCGCTCTCGTACGACCTGCCGGCCAAGTGGGCCCACGCGATCCGTGCCGGGCGCGCCAACGTGACCCTCCTCGGCCGGAACCTCTGGCTGTATGCCCCGAACATCAACACCTGGGATCCGGAGAGTAACACGGCGGCAGGCACCAGCCAGGACGGGCCAAACTACAACTTCGTGCAGCCGGGACAGACCCGGTCTGTCGCTCTGCGCATCAACCTGAGCTTCTGAGGAATACACGATGATCACGCGCACGCTTATTCAGCGCCGCAGCCGGGCCCTCGTGTCGGTCCTCCTGCTGGGCGCTGCCTGCTCCACCGACAAGATCCTGAAGGTGGAAACCCCGGACATCATTGGTCAGGACAAGTTGAACGGCGTCCTGGGCGCCAACACCTACTACGCTGGTGCTCTGGGCGACTTCGCCGTGGCTCACGACGGTGCTCCCAGTGGCAGTTTCGGCATGACAGCCAGCGTCGGGCTCTTCACCGACGAGATGCAATTCGGCGGCACGCCGCCCGAGGTTCGGCAGCTCGACCTCCGCGCCGTGACCAAGGAGAACTCCTTCTTTCGCGACATCTTCTACGTCATGCACCGCGCCCGGCAGTCGGCCGAGCGAGCGGCCCAGGCCCTGATCGACGCCAAGATCACCGACGGGCGGGCCGGCGAGATGTACGCCGTGGCCGGCCTGGCGACCACCATCCTGGGGGAGGCCTTCTGCTCCGGGATCCCGTTCAGTTCGACGCTGACCGGCATCCCGGAGTATGGCTCGCCGCTGTCCACCTCCGAGGTGATGGATAAGGCGCTTGGGTACCTGACCCTCGCTAGTGCCAACGTCGGCAGCAACCAGCATGCTGCCAACCTTACCAAGGTGGTGAGGGGGCGTGCCCTGCTCAGCCAGAAGAAGTACGCCGATGCCGCCGCCGCGGTGGCCGGGGTGCCGACGGATTTCGTGTACCAGAACCAGCACAGCGAGGCCGACAGCCGGACCCAGAACAATATGAAGGCGCTGATGTATGACTTCGACTACACGCCGGTGTCCGTGGGTCCGGATGGCACCACCGGAGGCGAGGTCGGCTACGGGCTCCCCTTCGCGGCGGCCCAAGACCCCCGGGTGGTGACCGTCTTCACGGGCGTGTCGCGATTCGATGGCAAGACCCCGATGTACCGGCTCCCCCTCTACATTAGCTTCGGCGCGCCGGTGACCGCGGCCAGCGGCGTCGAGGCGAGGCTGATCGAAGCCGAGGCGGCGCTCAATGCCAATGACCTGACCAGCTTCCTCAGCAAGTTGACCGCCGCCCGCATTCCCTTCGGGATGGGGCCGGTCGCCGACCCGGGCACGGCTCTCGGCCGGAAACTGCTGCTGTTCTCGGAGCGGGCTTTTGCTCTGTATGGCACGTCCCACCGTATTGGCGACCAGCGGCGCATGGTCAGGGACTACGGTCTGACTCCCGTCCAGGCTGGCGTCCCGCCAGCGGGCACTCCCTACCACAAGGACAACCTGCTGATCGGCAACGGGGGCCCGACGGATCAGAGCTTCGTGATCCCGGCCAACGAGGAGAACAACCCGAACTACAAGTCCGAGGTATGCAAAAAGGACACGCCGTGATCGGCGTCGTCTGACACCATCACAACCAGGGGGCCGCTTCGGCGGCTCTCTGCGCTTCTATGCCCCACTGTCCCGCCTGCCGTGAGGCGCCGGAGGACTGCTGATGCCACGCTCCATCCCTGGCGCCCCCGCCCGCGCCCCGGCCCAGGTCATCTCGCTCGCGGCGCTGGACGCGGACCCATACCCGATCCTTCGCCTCCTCCGTGCCGAGGCGCCGGTGGCCTGGGTGGAGCCGCTCCGGATGTGGTTCGTCACCCGGTATGACGATGTCGTCGAGGTGATCCGCGACCCGGTCCGGTTCAGCACCGATTCGCCGGGTTCCACCATCCGTGACACCTTCGGCAGCCAGATGCTGAGCGCGGAGGGCGAAGACCAGCGGCGCTACAAGACCCACTGTGCCGCGCCCTTCAACACCAGGGCCGTTCGGGAGCGGGGTGGGCCGCTGGTCGAAGGCCGGGTGCGGACGCTGGTGGACGGGTTCGCCGGCCAGGGGCGAACCGAGCTCCGTGCCTCGCTGGCGGGTCCACTTGCCCTGTACACCGTCGCGATGGTGCTCGGCATTCCCGAGCGCCATCATCCCGCGATCCGCGAGTGGTATGACGCCTTCGCCGCGTCCCTGGCCAACTTCGCCTGGAATCCGGAGGTCCGGCGCCGGGGCCACGCAGCAGTGGCCGAGTTCCGCCGCACGGTGCGGCCGCTGCTGCCGGGTCTCGCGTCCGAGGCGCCGGAGACGCTGCTCGGTTCGCTGGTGGCGGCGTCGCCGCCGGCGCTGACTGAGGACGAGATCCTCGGGAACGCGCTGATCATTCTTTTCGGCGGGATCGAGACGACCGAGGCGCTGATCCTGAACGCCATGTGGGCGTTGCTCCGGCATCCGGAGGCGCTGGCGGCGGTTCGGGGTGACAGCGGCCTGTTGCCGGCCGCGATCGAGGAGGCCACCCGGTGGGAATCGGCGGTGCAGAGCTGCACCCGGCACGCCACGGAGGACGTCGAGATCCGCGGGGTGCGGATCCCGGCCGGGGATACGGTGCAGTGCCTGCTGGGCGCGGCCAACCGCGATCCCGAGGTCTTCGCTGATCCGGATCGCTACGACCTGACCCGGGCCAATCTGGATCGGCACATCGCCTTCGGCACCGGCCGGCACTTCTGCCTGGGTGCGGCGCTGGCCCGGCTCGAGACCCGGGTCGCCTTGGGCGCCCTCCTCGACCGGCTGCCTGGTCTGCGCCTGGACCCGGCACACGCCGACCGGCCCCATGGGTCCGAATTTCGCAAACCGCCGATGCTCAACCTCTGTTGGGATACCTGATGCGCCAGGTCGGATGGTTGCTGGCGCTGACCACCCTGCTGTCCATGGGGCGGGCGGAGGCGCAGGATTCGGTTCTGGCGATCACCGGGGTCACCCTGATCGATGGCACCGGTGGGCCAGCCCGGGCCAACCAGACGGTCATCGTTCGCGGAGACCGGATCGCCGCGGTCGGTTCCGCCGCGCAGCTGCGGGCGCCCGGGGGCGCTCGGGTGATCGATGGCAGGGGGAAGACGCTGATCCCGGGCCTGTGGGACATGCACACCCACGTGCTCGCCTGGGGAGCGAAGGCCTTCCCGCTCTTGCTCGCCAACGGGGTTACCACGGTCAGGGAAGCCGGGTCGGCACCTCCCGAGGCGGCGATCGGCATGCGAGACAAGGTCGCCCGAGGGGAAGTGCTCGGGCCCCGGATGCTCGTCGCCGGGCCCACGCTCGACGCCGAGTTCATTCGACAGGGTCCCTGGGCCGCCGGGCGATGGGCGGTGGGGACCCCCGAGGAGGGACGTCGGGCCGTCGATTCGCTCAAGAAACTGGGAGTGGATTTCATCAAGGTGCACAGCGCGACCCCGCGCGCGGCGTATTTCGCCATCCTGGAGGAGGCGGGGAAACAGGGGCTACTGGTTGCCGGTCACGTACCGGACAGCGTCAGTCCCATCGAGGCGATTCGTGCCGGGCAGCGGACCATCGAGCACGACTGGCGGATCGCCACGGCCAACACGCCGCAGGGTGAGGCGATCAGCCGCCGGATGCTGGCCGGCATGCAGCGGGTCCTGGACTCGGCTGGGGGGAAGCCGAAGCTCTGGTCGTATGTGGTGCCCCGGATCGCGGCCGACGACTCCGCGCGCGCCGTCTACGACACCGCCACCGCGCGGGCGTTCGCCCGCGAGGCTGCCAGGCGGAAGGTCTGGTTCGACCCCACCCTGGCGGTGCTCTTCACCCAGTCCCGGCGGAACGAGGTCACGATCCGGAAGCCGCCGGAACTCAAGTACGTACCGCCGGAAGGGCTCGAGTTCGAGGACGGGCTGCCGCCGAAGGACAACCCCACCGAGGCGGACATCGCCGAGGGACGCCGCGAGTACGAGCGGGAGGCTGCGATGTTCCGGGAGCTGGTTCGGGCCGGGGCCCGATTCGTCGCCGGCACCGACACCCCGGTGCTGCCTGTGGTTCCGGGTTTCAGCCTGCAGCTCGAGTTGGAGCTGCTCGTCGGGGCAGGGCTCACGCCGCTTCAGGCCATCGCCGCTGCCACCGGGAACGCCGCGGCCGCCATGGGGAAGGAGCGGGACCTCGGGACCGTCGAGGCCGGCAAGATCGCCGACCTGGTGCTCCTCTCGGCCGACCCATTGGCCGATATCCGGAACACTCGCCAGATTACCATTGTCATCCTCAGGGGGTGGCTGCTGGACCGGGCAGCGCTCGACGGGCTCCTGGCCCAGGCCGAGGCCACCGCGGCCAGGAAACCCTAGACCCTCTCTTCGAATTCGGGAGACACGCGATGTTCAACGGTCTGATGCAGGACTGGCCGCTCACCATCAAGCACTTCCTCGATCGGGCCCGCCTCCTCCACACCCGGAAGACGATCGTCACCAAGACGGTGACGGGCATGCACCGCGAGACCTTCGGGGAGTTCGGCGACCGGGTGGAGCGGCTGGCGGCCGCGCTGGCCCGTCTGGGCGTGAAGCCGGGGGACCGGGTCGCCACCATGGCCTGGAACTCCTGGCGCCATCTTGAGATCTACTTCGCGGCACCCTGCATGGGGGCGGTGCTGCACACGGTGAACTTCCGGCTCTTCCCAGAGCAGGTCGCCTTCATCTTCAACCACGCCGAGGACCAGGTGGTCTTCGTCGACGCCTCGCTCTGGCCCCTGTTCGAGAAGCTCCGCCCGCACCTGAAGACGGTCAAGCAGGTGGTCGTGATGATGGACGTACCGATGCCGTCGCTGCCGCCTGATACCATCGAGTACGAAGCGCTGCTGCAGGATGCCCCGGCGTCGTTCGCCTGGCCGAAGATAGAGGAGAACCAGGCGGCGGGCATGTGCTACACCTCGGGCACCACGGGCAACCCGAAAGGGGTGGTCTACAGCCACCGCGCCATCGTGCTCCATTCCCTCGTCCAGGCCCAGGCCGACCTGCTGGCGGTCACCGAGCGGGATGTCTGCCTCTCCATCGTCCCGATGTTCCACGTCAATGCCTGGGGCCTGCCCTATACCGGCGCCATGATCGGGGCCACGCAGGTGTATCCCAGTCACTTCATGACCCCGAAGGACCTGCTCCGGCTGATCGAGAGTGAGAAGGTCACCTTCGTCGGCGGGGTGCCCACCATCGTCGGGGCGATGTATCAGACCCTGCTGCAGGAGAAGTTCGACGTATCCAGCCTCCGTGGCATCGCCGTGGGCGGGGCGGCCCTTCCCCAGAGCCTGATGGTCGGATTCGAACGCGACTTCGGCGTCCGGCTGATTCACGCCTGGGGCATGACCGAGACGACGCCGGTCGGGACCGTCTCCAACCTCAAGTCCACGTTGGACGGACTCTCGCCGGGCGAGCAGCTGGCCTACCGCCTCAAGCAGGGTCTTCCCGTCCCGCTGGTGGAGGTCCGCGTCATGGACGAGGCGGGCAAGGAGCTGGCCTGGGACGGGAAGTCCGCCGGCGAGCTGCAGGTGCGCGGACCGTGGATCGCCAAGCAGTACTACAACGATCCCCGGAACGCCGAGTCGTTCACGGATGGCTGGTTCCGCACCGGCGACGTCGCCAACATCGACCCGGAGGGCTACGTCCAGCTGGTGGACCGCACCAAGGACATGGTCAAGAGCGGCGGCGAGTGGATCTCGAGCATGGACCTCGAGAACGCCATCATGGGACACCCGAAGGTGGCCGAAGCGGCCGTGATCGCGGTGGCCCACCCGAAGTGGACCGAACGCCCCCTGGCCTGCGTGGTGCGGAAGGATGAGAGTCTCACCAAGGAGGAGGTCCTTGGCTTTCTCAAGGGCAAGGTGGCTGACTGGTGGCTCCCGGACGACGTGGTCTTCATCGAAGCGGTTCCCAAGACCAGCATCGGCAAGTTCGACAAGAAAGTGCTGCGCGAACGGTTCAAGGACTACAAGTTGCCGACTGCCTGAAGCTCGGCGGATCGTTGGGCCAACGAAGGAAGGCAGAAATGTTGTACTCCCTTGGCATGGTCGTGGCTCTGACCGTGGTACCGCAGCGCCCCGCGGCCACGGAGATCCTCTGGGACACCTGGGGCGTACCGCACATCTACGCCGCCACCGCGCGCGAAGCCT
>Ga0315283_10005377_pt1 | contig 11300 bp, 13 predicted proteins | sample YL17G09_0_MG_FD_204541 | JGI IMG/M metagenome (GOLD analysis project Ga0315283, IMG submission 204541) | Sediment microbial communities from Yellowstone Lake, YNP, Wyoming, USA - YL17G09_0 | ecosystem: Environmental > Aquatic > Freshwater > Lake > Sediment | place: USA: Wyoming | collected...
CACTTTCGGTTTTAGCGGGCTGCCATTACCTCGGGTTGGCGAATCCTGAGATATGGGCTATTGCGATTATCTTCTGCATTGGTGCACTAAACTGGTTTGGACCTCGCAATGTTGGTACAATCGCAATAATTATCTCTACTGCAACACTTGTTGTACTTCTTACGTTAATTGTAATCGTTTTTCCAGCTGCCACCAAACAAATCACATTAGAGATCGCCCCGGGAGGGATAATGACGAACTGGAGTTTCTTTGTGGCTATCATTCTTTCAATCTCAGGGATCGAAGCGATTTCAAACATGACAGGTGTAATGAAAGAACCTGTTAAGGATTCACGAAAGGCAATACTTACTGTACTTGCAAAAATTTCTATTGCAACGGTTGTTCTCGGGTTAGCAATGCTTGCAATTTCAAACCTTAATCAGGTAGATCATAAAGAAGATATGATTCGTTATATCGGAGAACTTTATGTTGGCAATTGGTTTGGCATTATTGTTGGTATTGTTTTAGGATTTCTGTTAGTCTCAGCAGGGAACACGGCAATCAATGGTCTTATTTCAGTTCAGTTCTTAATGTCGGTAGATGGGGAGTTGCCAGACAGCTTACGTCGATTGAATAAAAATGGCATGCCGATAATTCCCGTTATAATTGCAACGTTAATTCCTGCAATCGTGCTTATAATAATTCACGATGTCATCACACTATCAGCATTATATGCGATTGGTGTTGTTGGTGCTATCATGATAAATGTTGGCGCAACTGGAACGGACAAAACGTTGAAATTATCTAAGGTGACGAGAGCATTTATGATTTTCTCTGCGGTTGTGCTGTTTTTAATTGAAACAACCATTGTCATAGAAAAAACCAAAGCTTTAATTTTTGCATCAAGCGTGCTTGTTGTAGGTCTTACTGCGCGCGAGATTACAAGACGAAGACGAGCTATCGTTATTGCACCAGCACCAGTTGCCGGAATACCCAGTATTGCCATACCAAAACCGGAAGCGTTCCCATTCACAAATCGCGTACTTGTTGCTGTCAGAGGCGGTGGGCAAACGTTACTCCGACAAGCATGTGAAGAAGCTAAACTGAGGAGTTCGTTTCTCTTTGTCCTCAACGTGAAAGAAATCGCAATTTCTGGTTCTCTGCCAGACAAAGTCCCCGGAGAATCATTCAAGGATAATAAATGGATGGAAGAGATTTGCAGTCAATTTGCTATTCCTTATAAGGTGATAAGTATTATCTCCAATGAAGTGGGTTATTCCATTGCTGAACAAGCGGCAACGTTAGGAGTTGAGAGATTAATATTGGGTGCACCACAGCGGAGTTTAGTTAGTAAAGCACTGCGTGGTGATGTAATTCGGATGGTCTCCGAGTTATTACCCGAAGAAATTCAGCTGGTTATCTATCGATCCTGATTCCGATTATTTTCCGCCGAGTAGGGCACTCACTCGGTTTTCAATCTGTTCCAAATCAATTGGTTTCTGCAAGATGCCAAACACTCCGATCTTCCGAGCTTCTGCTAAAACACGTTCATCTTGAAAACCCGTAATAAAAAGAAAAGGGATTGAAGCGGTTTCAGGTGAAGATTTTAACTTCTTGAACATCTCAAAACCGCTCATTCGAGGCATGACGATGTCGGAGATAATCACGTCAGGTTTAAACGTCTGAACCTTTTCTACTCCTTCTACGCCGTCATTTGCTACTTCAACTTCATAGTTATCCATTCTAAGAAGATCGCGCAGCAATTCAGCAAACCCCGCTTCATCATCAACCAACAATATTTTACGTAATTTCATTTCTTTCGACATTTAATAATAACCCGCTAAGTTTTGTTGTGGAAATATATGGAAAGCTAAACCAAGAATCAAGTAATTATTTCATTTCTCATCAATTAAAACCTTTTTCACTTGATATATATCATCTTCTTGACGTCTACTAAATATTTTCCACTATTAACCCCATTAGTCACTCCATCCATATTTGTCGATTTTTGTTGACTTTAGAAGAAAGCTTTCGTAAATTTTGGTAAATTAACATTAAAATATTTTGAGTGATTACAATGAGCACCCATCTAAAAATGCTATGCGTTGACGACAATGCGGATTTACGCGAGAGTCTTGCGGATCAATTTAAAATGGAAAATTTCGATGTCGATACGGCAGAAGATGGAGATATCGCTGTAGAGAAAATTAAAAACAATCATTACGACATCATCCTTCTCGATGTTAAGATGCCGCGTATGGATGGAATGACTGTTCTTAAAAAAATGAAAACACTTAATAAAAATCCTCACGTGATAATGCTTTCGGCTGTGAATGATGTACCTACTGCAATGGAGTGTGTTAAACTTGGTGCAAAAGATTATATCTCAAAACCCTACGAACCCGAAGAACTCCTCCATGTTGTAATAAAGGTTTTAGGATCGCATTAAAAATAAATTTACTTCATACAACTTCAGGGAGTGACGAGACTATCTAAATTCCCCAACGTTTCCCTCTGTTGATCGTATATCTGAGTCCCTTGGCCTGTTCTGTATGGATTGTATGCCTTCCTTGTGCTATCCCGGCTCAAACTATCTGTCCGCGCCAGTTCTTTTTGTTTTTCTTTTGAAAATTTACATTGTGCTGATAATAACGATAGAGCAGCGATGATGAGAGCGCTGGCAAAATATTTTATCCATACCCTCATAATTAAATAATAAGATTACTGTGCCGATTTTTGTTGTATCGGTGCTGCGGGAGTTTGTGGTTTTTCTTTCTTACGATACATTATACCGATCGGGATTATAACACAATATCCCAATACAAGTAAAATCGGTGCCACTGTAAGCTGTGAAAATCCTTCAACGGTATTCCCCGAAAGAGCAATGTATCCAAGTATAATTACTACTAAACCGATACCGAGGATAATATAATTCTCTCGCTCGAATGGAAATATTTCATCCATCTTCGATTTTTTGATTTGCTTTGATCTATCAACTTTTGCCATAATATACCTTAATATTCAAATTGTATGGAGATAATGTAAGGAAAAATGGGGTAAGATTCAAAGTTATGACGATTTCAATTGTTGCAGCTTACCATCTACCATCCTGAATACTCGATTCGATTGCTCGGCAAATTTCTCGTTGTGTGTTACGATGACAAACGTTTGCTTCTGAGATTTGTTTAACTCTATCAACAATTCATGTACCTGCTGGCTGTTGACTGAGTCAAGATTACCGGTCGGTTCATCGGCAAAAACTATTTTTGGATTGTTCGCAAGTGCGCGTGCAACTGCCACCCGCTGTTGTTCACCACCCGATAGCTCGGTTGGCTTATGATTTATTCGGGAGGAAAGATCGACTTTGGCAAGAAGTTCTTTCGCTTTCTCTTCTGATTCATTCCTTGATCTACTGTTGATCATAAGCGGGATCATGACATTCTCTAATGCAGTAAACTCCGGTAAGAGGTGGTGAAATTGAAATACAAAACCGACATGAGTAATTCGCTGCTTGGCGAGTTTTTCATCGTTGAATAAAGAAATATCTTTCTCTAACCAAAATACTTTGCCATCCGTGGGTTGATCCAGGCCACCTAAAATGTGCAGCAATGTACTTTTTCCTGAGCCGGATGCACCAACAATTGTAACAACCTCACCTTCAAACACTTCAAAGTCGATGCCTTTCAAGACATGCAGCCGAGATGAATCTTTCTTATCGAGTGAAAAATATTTATGTATATTCGTACAACGTAATATGGATTGTGTCATATTATTCCCACCGAAGCCCTTCTGCCGGTAAAGTAAAGGCGGCGCGGCGTGCCGGATAATATGCCGCTAAAAATGAAAGTCCGAGCGACGCTAAAGTAATTGAAATAAAATCTGCCCATCTTATTTCAATAGGTATCGCCGGTATTATATAAATCGTCGTATCTAATGGGAAAATCTGATAATGAGCTTGCAAGTAAAGAACCACTAATCCAATCACAACTCCTAAGACCGTACCGATAATTCCAATAATCAAACCTTCGACCATAAACAAGCGGATGATATTCTTCGAAGTCATGCCCATTGATTTCAGAACGCTGATATCCCGTTGTTTCTCGATCACACCCATTGTAAGCGAGCCAAGCATGTTGAAAGTGGCAACAAGTATTATCAAGCTCAAAAGAATATACGCCGACCATCTTTCGATCTTCATCACCGAATACAAACTCTGGTGGAGATCGTACCATGTTGAAACTGAATAACTATCAGATAGCTGCGCCATCAATTTATTTTTAACGTCAGATGACTTGTTGAAATCATGCAGCCGTACCTCTATCCCGTTATATTTATTTTCGAGATTGAACATCTGTTGAGCTACCGGTAAAGAAAGATAAGCATAGTTTCCATCATAATCTTTGTTATTAGATTCGTAAATACCGGTAACTTGAAACTTTGTCCCTTGCGGTACACCGATCCCGCTGAGGGCTGACTGAACCGAATTAGGAGTATAGATCGTGATATCATTACCAAGCACGGAGGCAAGCCGATCTGCAAGAGTAAGGCCGATAACAATTCCCTGGGTCGGCTTGGCATCACCAAAGTTCAGTGAACCGAGGACAATTTTATCTTTCAAACCGGAAACTTCAGCTACGCTTTTCTCATCAACTCCGCGGATAAAAACAACTTTATTCAACGAACCCGAAGTGAGCATTGCTTTTCCGGAAACGAATGGAGAGTATGCCCGTATGTTTGAATTCTGCTTTATTATTTTTTCAATTGCTGTAAATTCTGATAATGAAATGCCGCTTTTCTTCTCGATTCGGATATGAGGATCAAATCCAACAAGCACGGTAGTAACAACACCACTGAAACCGTTGAATACCGAAAGTGCGATTAATAGTGCCGCAACCCCAGCGGTTATCCCGGCAATCGATATATATCCGATGACATTGATGAAGCGAATTTTACGTTTCGATCTCAGATAACGCCTCGCTATGAATAATTCTACGGGATTCATTTTCTATCCAAATCTCAACGCGGTTACTGGATCTAATTTTGCCGCAGCTTTCGCGGGAAGAATGGTTGTTAACATACAAAGTACGAATGCAACAACTGTAACAAGTATGAAGTTCTGCGGCAACAGCAGAATCGGTGCTGCATCCATGTAGTAAATATCGGATGGTAGTGAAATTATTTTAAATTCAAGCTGAAGGTAGCATAAGACATACGCCAGAATATTTCCGAGTCCGATACCAACAAGTGAAATCGCAAGTCCTTGTATCCGGAATATTCGCTGGATTAGTTTGGGACCCGCACCCAATGATTTAAGAATCCCAATCGCATGAGTTTTTTCAAGAACGAACATCAATAAAGTTCCGATGATATTAATTGTCGCAACTATGATGATCAAGCTTAAAAGAATCGGAGACATCTTTTTCTGTAACTCGACCCATGAAAACAAATTGCGGTAGAGCTGAAAAACCGTTCGAGCATAATGAGGATAGCCAAGCATACTTTGAATTTGTTCCGCATCCATATCGACTGTATTTAAGTCGTTAACTAACACATCGTAACCCGAAACATCATCTCCCATTTGGAAAAGTTTTTGTGCATCTTGGATTTTTGTATATGCATAGATGTCATCGAACTCCGCCATACCAGATTCGTAAATTCCAACAAGCTGAAACTGCATTGCTCGTGGTTGCAACCCATTATCGGAAGGAAGAGCAAATATAACAAGTTTTTCTCCGACTTCAACATTCAAGCGGTTGGCAAGTTTTTTCCCTATAACGACTTGCGGTAACTCATTTTGTGCGGAAGCAATAAATTTCCCGACAACAATATGTTGACGCGATGTTAACACATCGATCAATGGATCGATACCCTTCAAATAAATTCCATCGATAGCATCTTTCGAACGAATCATACTTTCACGTGCAGCAAAAGGTGAGATCGCCTTTACACCGATGATTTCTTTCTTCACTCGCTCCAAAGATTGTCGATAATTGGAAAGTGGTTTGTTCTGAAATCCACGAACCTCGATATGAGACGTGAAGCTGATGACTTTTTCTTTAATCTCACGCTCGAAGCCATCAAGCACCGAGAGTGTAATTATGAGAGCCGCAGTTCCAAGCATGACTCCGAGTATAGCAATCGTGGTTATAAAAGAAAGGAACCCGCTTCGCCGTTGCGCCTGTATATAACGCTTCGCTATGAACCAGGAAGGTGACAAGTTATGAGTTATCAGTTATTAGTTATTAGTTTTGAGTTGAGTAGAAGGCATTTTATCTTTTTTATTTTTGCATTTTTCATTTTGCATTGATCAATGGCTTTGTTTTCCATACTCCATCAAGTACGCTTTGATAAATTCATCAATGTCACCATCCATAACTGCCTGTGTGTTACTTGTCTCAAAATCCGTGCGGTGATCTTTCACCATATTGTACGGATGGAAAACGTAAGAGCGAATCTGACTTCCCCACTCGATTTTCTTTTTCGTGCTTTCGATTGTTGCAAGCCGTGCTTCTTCCTCTTCCTTCCGCAATTGATAAAGCCGTGATTTCAACATCTTTAACGCGCGTTCTTTGTTTTGGAATTGTGAGCGTTCTTGCTGACACGCAACAACAACTCCCGATGGGATATGTTTGATACGCACGGCAGTTTCAACTTTATTCACGTTTTGCCCGCCCTTGCCGCCTGCACGATATGTATCAACTTCAATATCAGCAGGGTTTATTTCAATTTCAACATCATCTTCAATTTCCGGATAAACAAAAAGGGATGCGAATGATGTATGCCGACGGGCATTCGAATCGAATGGAGAAATACGCACCAGGCGATGAACACCGCTCTCGGCTTTGAGATATCCATAAGCGAATTGTCCCTGCACTTCGATTGTGGCACTCTTCAATCCGGCTCCCTCACCGACTAACTCATCTAACAGAAACGTTTTGAATTTTTTCCGCTCACACCAGCGGAGATACATCCGCAGAAGCATCTCAGTCCAATCCTGCGCTTCGGTTCCACCAGCGCCGGCGTGAACAGTGAGAATGCAATTCTTTTCATCATCATCACCGCTGAGCATGTTACGGAATTCTAAATCATCAACAAGTTTTTCAAGATCGGTAATCTCGGTTTGTAGCTCAGCACCTAACGATTCATCGAAAGATTCTTCTGCTAACTCGAGTAAAGCTTGTCCATCCTGGAGTTTTCGTTGAATGGAAGTCCATGCATCAACCCAGGTCTTGCGTTTGTTGATTTGCTGCATTATTTTTTGTGCAGCGATATTGTCGTTCCAGAAGTTCGGGGCGTGAGCTTTCGCTTCGAGGTCGGCTATTTCCTTTTCTTTTGTGTCAAGGTCAAAGATACCCCCGGAGAGAAGTGAGTTTACTTTCAAGTTCTTTTAATTTATCTTTTATGTCTTCGAACATATAAAATTTATTCAATAAAAATATTATTATACAAAAACTGCTACCGGCACTTCGCGTTCTCTTGCAATCTTTTTTCTATGAAGCTTGATTCTTTCAAGTTCATGAAGAGTATCGGCAGTCATATAGCTCTCTCCACAATTGGGACAATTTACCACAGGAACACTTTCAATAATGAATAAATTAGAACCTTTTCCGTAGCTTTTCGTTACGTGTCTAAGACGAGCACCCTTCTTATTGCAAATATCACATATCATATATTTTCCTTTTTACTCAGTATACACAGTTAAGATAACCAATTTTCCCGTTGGACTCAATTTTGCAGCGACGGTTACATTACCCTCAGAGAAAGTATTACCTTGTATCAGATACTTCCATTCGGCAGTGATCGGATCCTTTTGTCTCTCGATAATTCTTCCTGAAAGGATCACATGTTCGATATCGTAAATAGATAATCTGTCATCATCCATTTCCTCTTCGGCGTGTAAAGTCATGATGTATTGGCGCGTTCTGACTTTATCACGCATCCGATTCAGGATTTTTTCAAACATTATATGTTCTCAATATTTGCTTTTGTGTCAAGTCCAAATATACCCCCGGAGTGAAGTCAATTTTGCTTCAAGTTCTTTTAATTTATCTTTCACGTCTTCGAATATATTATCAGTCAACTCACCTTCTTCAAAATATATATCTATCAATCTTACCGATAGCTTCAATCATGTCATCGAGAAGAATTTTAATCTCCCGCTTAGACATAAATGACATCTTTCTTGATGTACTTCCACAATTTGGGTTTTATGGCACCACGAGTTACCAAATCAACCTTGGTGTTCAATTCTTCTTCTAATTCGTCGGCGAAATCTACGAACTTTAATCCTATCGGTTCTTCGAATTCAACTAGAATATCTATATCACTGCTTTTGGTTTGGTCTCCTCGACTGTAAGAACCGAAAATACCTAACGATCTCACTTTGTATCTTTTCTTATAATCGTCAAGATATACTTTAAGATGTGATTTTATTTCATTTATTCTTTTCATGATTATGCCGAAGTAAATTTTGCTTCGAGTTCTTTTAATTTTTCTTTTACGTCTTCGAACATATTACTGATTCAATTCTTTCATTTTATTTTACCCACATAAATTAAGTATAATCGTTCTTAAAACAAAATTGATGAGGGGATTTTTGAAATGATTAGATATTCAGCTTGAGCGATTGGTTAGGCGGGCACCTTAATAGGGTTTCATTGATTCAGCAACTTTCAGGAACGATGACTGTGCAGCCGCAAGCTTTTTTCTAAGTTCTAAAGTCTGATTCTTCAAACCAAATGTCTCAATGCAAGCCGATATTTCGATAAGGACCAAAATCCCAGAGAGCCAAATGGAAAGCTTCAGATCAGCACGAACAAATTCTTCGGGACTGGGTAGTGTTTGAAGGCCGAGACGCTTGATAAACTCCGTTGAGATTGAAAATCCTAAGTTCTTAATAAATTGTTTTTGTTTGCCTATGCTCAGATTATTAAAATACGAAGAGATATTGGCATTAACATTTTTGACATCGTGTAAAAACGAATTCCTGAGTTCAGAAAGAGAATGAATAAAAGAGCGTTGGTAATCTAACAAAAGTCCGAATGCCTTTGCCAGAGCGACCTTGCCAGTCCTCTTATTACTCAGTTCTATTCTTGCGAATATGTCAGCTAAGAGTTCAGCATTTGTCGTGCTTTCCATTTGCGAAAAGGAAAGACGTGCAGTTTCTGTAAGTAGGCGGGAAACAGCGGACTCCAAGAGCGCATGGAGTTTTACGACAAAAGACCAATCGTCTTCATCTTTGAGCATGTAATAGAATCCCTTGGTCAAAGAGAGAGATTTTTCTAGATCATGTAAATATTTAATGTCTTCTGACATAGCAGAATTTTAAAAGTGACCGCATAACTATTAATTATACTTCCAATTATCTAAAACTAAACACAGTGAGAATGTATCATAAAAAAGATAAGAAATCAAATCATCCACGTTAACTCACCGTTGAGTTTTATTCTATCAAGCTTGTGAAGTGTCTTTGGACCTATATAATTTTCGCAGCATATTCAAATTCATCTTATCTTCCTTCAAATCCTCACATTTAGGTGTTTCGAGAATCTTCGGAATCTGGGTAAGTCGTTCATCCTGCATCAGACATCGGAATCCAACTTTGCCAATCATGCCATTTCCTATATGTTCATGCCTATCTACTCTTGATCCTAACTGTTTCTTCGAGTCATTTACATGTATGGCAACTAATTTGTTCATACTGATTATATCATCAAATTCCCGCATTGTTCTTTCATATCCTTCCTCGCTACCGATATCGTATCCGGCAGCGAAGATATGGCATGTATCGATACATACTGTCACCCTTTCAGAATCATCAACTCCATCAATGATTTTTTTTAGCTGCCAAAAATTATAACCAATCGAAGTTCCCTGCCCCGCCATAGTTTCAAGCACGCTTATTACTTTGAAACCTTTCGTTCGCTCGTGTGCCCAATTAAGCGACTCAATGATTTTCTTAATACCTTCCTCTTCACCAGCACCCGTGTGCGCGCCGGGATGAAAATTGAGAAGTTGAATGCCGAGCGATTCACAGCGATTCAGCTCTTCGAGAAAAGCTATACGAGATTTTTTAAGAATACTTTTATTCTGCGCACAAAGATTGATAAGGTAAGAATCGTGTGCAATAACGTGCTTGATGCTTGATTTCGATGCGGCAGTTTTGTAGTTTGCGATATCTTCATCGGTGAGCGGTTTGGCGTACCACTGGTTGCTGCTCTTCGTAAATACCTGAAGTGTTTTGCAGCCGATACTCTCTGCCCGCTCGAATGCTTTATGGATGCCCCCGGCAATAGATTCATGAGCGCCGATAAGGAGGTCGCGATGTGCGATGTCAGATATGCGATAGGCGGTCTGTTTATTTGTCATTGGTCAGTTGTCATTTGTTATCAATAATATTACAAACTTAAGAGTGAAGTGCAAAAATGGAAAAATTAGAAAAACTTTTTCATAAAAAAAATAAACTCATCGTAGGATTGATATCCGGAACATCCGCTGATGGGATTGATGCAGTGCTTGTGGAAATTAAAGGTAGTGGAACAACATCCACCGTCCGTCAGCTTGCATTTGAAATATATTCGTACCCAAAGGGTTTTAAAAATATTTTACTGAAAAACTCTGATGCGAAGACCGCCCGACTGGATGACATCACCAGATTGGATATGTTAATAGCGTCTTTCTTCACCGATGCGGTAAAAAAAATAGTACGCAAAGCTTCTAAACAGATGAATGAAATCGACCTCATCGGCTCGCACGGACAAACGATTCATCACCTCCCGATCAATAAAAAAATGTTCGGTAAGTTTGTTCGTTCAACAATGCAAATCGGAAATCCATCTATCATAGCCAAATTAACAGGCGTCGTAACGATTGGAGATTTCCGTGTTGGAGACGTAGCGGTAGGCGGATCAGGAGCTCCACTTGTTCCACTTTTCGACTTTCTGATGTTACGCTCCGATAAAGTTAATCGTGCAGTTCTGAATATTGGCGGTATTGCTAACATCACTATTCTTCCGAGAAATTGTTCTATCAACCGGGTCACTGCATTCGATACAGGTCCGGGCAATATGGTAATAGATCGACTAATGCAAAAGTTTTATCACCAACCATTTGATAAAAATGGTGAGATAGCTACAGAAGGAAAAATCCTTCCATTGCTTCTGTTCTGGTTGATGCAGCACCCTTATTTTCGGATGAAACCTCCAAAATCTACCGGTAGAGAAATGTTTGGTGAAAGTTTTGCTGAGGAGATTCAAACCAAAACAAGAAGAGCTGACAAAAAAGATATCATAACAACACTCACTGAATTCACAGCGTTGAGT
>Ga0315283_10005379_pt1 | contig 11297 bp, 10 predicted proteins | sample YL17G09_0_MG_FD_204541 | JGI IMG/M metagenome (GOLD analysis project Ga0315283, IMG submission 204541) | Sediment microbial communities from Yellowstone Lake, YNP, Wyoming, USA - YL17G09_0 | ecosystem: Environmental > Aquatic > Freshwater > Lake > Sediment | place: USA: Wyoming | collected...
AGAGCCGATGGCGAGCGAAACCATTCCGGAGGGGGACGATTCCGGAAGTGGGGCGGACACGGCGGCCGGGACGTTGGCTTTCCGGACTTCGTTCGGCAGGTGCTCCGGGAGGATCGGGCGGCCCGCGGCGAGCAGACAGCATCGTTCGATGGAATTTTTCAGCTCGCGAACGTTCCCCGGCCAGGCATGCGCCATCAGGAGCTCGAGCGTTTGAGATTCGATCGGAGACACCGGCGCGTTGTTCTTGGCGGCGTACTCGTCGGCGAAGTACCGGGCGAGCATCGGGACGTCCTCGCGACGATCGCGAAGCGGCGGCAGTACGATCGTAAAGACGTTGAGCCGGTAGTAGAGATCTTCGCGCAGTCTTCCGTCGGCCATGGCCTTCATGGGGTCGCGATTCGTCGCGGTGAGGACGCGCACGTCCGACTCGATCACGTCGCGCCCACCCACACGGCGGAAGCGTTGCTCCTGGAGAACGCGCAGCAGCTTCGCTTGCAAGACCTCGTCCATCTCGGCGATTTCGTCGAGGAACAGCGTCCCGCGATGGGCCATCTCGAAGCAGCCGATCTTGCGCGAGACGGCTCCGGTGAACGCACCGCGCTCGTGGCCAAAAATCTCGCTTTCGAGGAGCGTCCCTGGAATCGCCGCGCAATTGATCGCCACGAACTCGTTCTTCTTTCGAGGCGAGAGGTCGTGAAGCGTCTGGGCGACGAGTTCCTTGCCCGTCCCACTCTCGCCGACGATCAGAACCGAAAGCGTCGACGGGGCGACTTGTTCGATCTGCCGGTAAACCGCGCGGATCGCCTCGGACGTGCCCCGAAATCGGCCGAACGCCCCCCGTTCGCGAAGCTCCGCGCGAAGCCTTCGATTTTCGTCGATGAGCTCACGGGTGCCCGCAAGTTTCTCGAGGAGGATCTTCAGCTTGGCGGGCTCGACGGGCTTTTCGAGGAAGTCCTGGGCTCCGAGTTTCACCGCCTCGACCGCCGCCTCGATGGTCCCTTGCCCGGAGAAGACGATGACGGGGATCGCGTACCGCTCTTTCAGGCGCCGGACGAACTCCAGGCCGTCGATGCCCGGCATGACGAGGTCGGTGATGACGGCGCTCGGGGCATCTCGCTCGATGCGGACGAGGGCCTCATCGGCCGAAGCCGCGGCTTCCGTCTCGTAACCCCAGGCCTGGAGAAGCCTTCTCAGCCCCTCTCGAGCCCCGGATTCGTCATCGACAACTAGGATTCGGTCGCCCATGCGAACACCTTGAGTAGAGAGGGCGCAGTTTGTCACGTCCCCCGGCGGACGACCATGTAAGAACGACTTGCCCGGTCGCCGTTCAGCGTAGTCTTGACATGACCCTGAGAAGGAGGGAAAGGAATAGCGACGCAGTCCCTAATGCCGCCCCGACGCTCAGAACGATCGACCCCACGAGGAGGAGAACCTGCATTTTCGGCTCCTTGGCCGGGAACACCGCGGTACCCGGCCCAGTGGTCGTCTTCTGACAGTTCAGGCCGGGCTCAAGCTAACTGCAATTCGGCTGCCAATCAAGCTCGACGATCTCTCGGGGTCGTCGTGGCCTCAAATTGAACGCTCGAGGAGGCGATCCACCCGGGCCAGGGTATATTCCCCGTCCTTATGGAATTCCGCACCCCGTTTTTCGCAATGTCGCTCGCCATCGCGATCGCCGGTTGCTCGAATGCCCCCCCGCCTCCGGCTCCCTCGTCAGAGGCCGTCGCCCACGCCGGCATCGGGGGGCCGTCCGGACACTTCGTCGGATCTCAGGCGTGTCGAGAATGCCACGCTCCCGAGTACGACTCTTGGGCGGGAAGCCGTCATCGCTCGACGCTCCGACCTTGGACGAACGGACAGCCCCTTCGCCTCGCTTCGACGACCAATCTCGCGCCCTACCGCGTCTCGTCCGACGGCGCGGTCCTGGGCCCGGGTACGGACGGGAACGAAGTGAGAGGGAACGTCGCGTTCCTCGTCGGGGGGCGCCACCGCGAGGACGCGCTCGTCCGGCTCGCGGATGGCCGCCTGCAAGTATTCCCGATCGCTTTCGACATCGACCGCGGCGAGGCGTTCGAGCCACTGAAAGAAATAGCCGGCGGCACGCCTCCCCCTCCCGACGTCGTTGATTTCTGGACGCGCGTCGGACGGAATGCCGATCTCGCCTGCTACGGGTGCCACGCGACGGGACAGACGGTCGAGATCGCGGCCAGATCACAGTCGGGACTGACGCTTCCCAATTCGAAATGGGTTGAGCCGGGTGTCGGGTGTGAAGCTTGTCATGGACCCGGCGGGCCGCACATCGCCGCCGCACGAGCAGGAAAGCCGGGACCTGAAACCGTCAGGATGCCGCGCGGAGGCGGCCTGGCGACGATCGACGCCTGCGCGGCCTGCCACGGACTGCGGGATGTCCTCCCGTCACCCTTCAACACCGCGCCCGCCCACCGCTACGGAGAGCCGCTCGTGGCCGCCGCGGAGCCGCTCCTTTCGGTGGCCGCGAATTCCGAGTTTCGCGACCCGTTCTTCACCGACCTGCGTCCCTCGACCTATCAGCAAGAGGCGATCGCGTTCTCCCAGTCCGGCTGCGCGCGGAAGGGCGGCATGACCTGCGCCGCCTGCCACGACGTCCACTCCGGCTCGCTGTCCGCCGCGATTTCGGCGCCAGGCGGCGACGCCGGCGTCTGCGCCCCCTGCCACGCGAGCGTCGTCGCTTCGGGAACCACGCACACGCTTCATCGCCCGGGATCGCCCGGCGCCAATTGCCTCGACTGCCACATGGCGCCGATCGTGCGGGGCCCCGGCCACGAGCCGGCGCGCGACCACACGATGACGCCTCCGGTCGCGGGTCGCGGCGAGATTCCAGCCGCGTGCGCGGCGTGCCACGCGGGATCGAAGAACGCGGCGGCCGTCGTGGCCGCTTGGAAGCGACGGCCCGTGGGTCGGGCGGCCACGCGCCGCCTCGAAATCGGCGCCGCGGTCGACGAGGCCGTTCGACGGGGCGCCACCCCTGCCAACGCCACCGCCATCGCCCGCCTTGCCGACGATGTCGAGCGCGGGTGGTTCCTCCGCTGGGCTCTGATCCAAATGCTCCCCGAAAGCCCCGCCGGCCCGGCCTCCGAAGACGTGTTGCAGCCCTTGCGCCGCGCCCTGACCGACCCAAATCCCGCGATTCGACGCGCCGCGGCCCGGGCCCTCGGGCGTTGCGGTAAGCCGGGAGATATCGAAACGCTTCAGCGCGCGACCGAGGATCCCGATCCGTGGACGACGCTCGAGGCAACCCACGCGATGGGGCTTTTGGGATCGCCCGCGGCCGGAGCCCGCCTGCTTCAGCTCTTGAAGCGGCCCGACTTGATCGCCGACGCCCGCGGCCAGTACATGTTCGGGCACGCGTGTCTGATTGGCCAGGACGCTCCGCGAGCGGAGACCGCGTTGCGCCGCGCCCTCGAGATCAACCCCATGATCGTGGGCGCGATGAACGACCTCGGCCTGGCACTCGTCGCGCAAGGCAAACGCGAGCAGGCGATGGAGGAATGGAGGCTGGCACTCGACATCAACCCGCGCTTCAGCGCCGCGCGGCGCAACCTCGAGGCGGCGAAAGCGAAGCTCACTCCCGGCGAAACAAGCGGGCGGCCCACGAGCGGCGCCGGAGCGGCTCCTCCCGGGGCGGCGGGAGATCCGGGTCCCGCCCCTCGATGAACGCCCTCGGGAACTCGTCGGTCATGCGCTGCGCGAAATCGTCGCCGGACCAAGAGCCCAGCCGCGTCATCGCGCTGCTGATCACCGGTGGCCGTCCCCGGGTGTTGTGCGCGTCCGATGCGATGACGTGCACCAATCGTTTGCGGGCGAGCTCTTCGGAGAACTCCGCGATGTCGTCCCCGAACAACCCCGTCACGCTCCCGGTTGTGATCTGACCGAAAGCCCCGAGGCGGATCACGGCCTCGTAGCGCGAGATATCGTCCTGAAAATAACGGATCCTCTCGGGGTGCGCGAAGAGGACCTGCAAGCCCGCGAGCCGCATTTGGAACACGAGCTGTTCGAGGTCGGGCGGATACTGGCTCATCGACAGCTCGAACAGCACGGTGCGGCCGTTGTCGGCCAGGGTCGGCGCGTGGCCGGATTTCACGCGCGTCACGAGATCGGCGCTGATGTGGATCTCCGCGCCGGGGAGCACCACGATCGGTATCTTCTCCGCACGAAGCCGCTCGTTCAACGCGAGAACACCCGCCAGAACATCGGGGCGCGCGTTCATGTAGAACCCTTCGCGGTAGTGCGGGGTCGCCACGATCGTGCTGACGCCGTCGCTTGCTGCCACCCGTGCGAAGAGGACGGCGTCGTCCATGGTCTTCACGCCGTCGTCGACGCCGGGGAGGATATGCGTGTGAAGATCGATCATGACCCGCTCTCGGTCCCCATGCGATCCTCCGACCCCAGGGGACGCGCCATCAGGCGCCGCACGGCCTCGCTGGGCACGCCCTCTTCATAGAGGATCCGATAGACCTCTTCGACGATCGGCATCTCGATCCCGCTCTTTCTCGCAAGGTCGCGGGCCGAGCGCGCGGTTCGCACACCTTCGGCCACGTGAGGCATCCGTCCGATCACATCCGCCAAGCGCTCGCCTTTGCCCAAGGCCTGGCCAACCTGCCGATTTCGCGAGAGCCCCCCCGTGCACGTCAGGACGAGATCTCCCAGGGAGGCGAGCCCCGAAAAGGTCTCGGGCGCCGCGCCGCGCGCAACGCCTAAACGCCTGATCTCGGCCAGCCCTCGCGTAATGAGCGCGGCGAGAGTGTTGTGCCCGAAGCCCAGGCCGTCGGCGATCCCCGCAGCGATGGCGACGACGTTTTTCAACGCGGCCGCGATCTGCACTCCGACGATGTCCGTGTTCGTGTAGAGCCGGAGCGTCTCCCCGGCGAGGCGATCCTGGACCGTTCTCGCGAGGCCGCCGTCCCTCGCGGCGACGACGACCGCCGTGGGCACACCCCGCGCGACCTCCTCGGCGAAGGACGGCCCAGAGATCGCGGCGATGGGTGTCTTCGGGGCGAGGCAGGACGCGGCGACCTCCATCGGGAGCAGCAGGGTGTCTTCCTCGATGCCCTTCGTGGCGACGACCACCGGCACCCTCGGTGAGAGACGGCGGGAAAGCTCGCCGTGCAAGGACCGCGCAAACGGTGTCGGCACAGCGAACACGACGAGCGACACGCCGGAAACCGCACTTGCGAGATCGTGCGTGGGCGTCACCGTCTCCGGGATGACGACGCCTGGGAGGTAGACCGGGTTGTCGCGGCGTTCGAGCATCCGGCGGACGAGATCGTCCTCGTGCATGTAGAGCCGCACAGGAACGCCACGGCGCCCGAGGTTCACGGCAAGCGCGGTCCCCCACGCCCCTCCCCCGATGATCGCCACAGGCTCCGGAATCAACGCGATGCCCCCCGGCGGCCCGGCGCGCGACGACCCAGGCGCGGCTCGGTTCCGGCACGCATCCTCGCAAAGTTCCCTCGATGCCGCCACGCGACGAGCACAGCGATCGCGGCGGCGGCGCTCGTGGCACGCCCTCCCGGCGAAAGCCACGAAACGGCGATCGGAAGCGCCGCCGCGCCGAGCACCGATCCGAGCGACACGAGGCGCGTTACCGCGACGACCAGCGCGAAGACGAGAAACGCCACGCCCGTGGCCGCCGGGGCGAGAACGGCGTAGGCACCGGCCGCCGTGGCGACCCCCTTCCCGCCTCGACCCCGAAGCCACGGCGTGAACACGTGCCCGAGCACCGCGCCCAAAGCGGCGGGAACGCACGCGGCCTCGCCGGCAAGCCGCCCCGCGGCGAGGACCGCCAGGGCGCCCTTACCCGCGTCGAGCGCGAGCGCCGAAGCACCCCAAGCCCTCCCGTCGAGCCGTCTTACGTTTGTCGCGCCCGGGTTGCCGCTCCCCTCGCCCCGGAGGTCGCGCCCGGTTGCGATGCCGTGCAACAACCACGCAAACGGGATGCTCCCGATCGCAGCGCCGAGCAGAACGCCCGACAGCGCGGGGGTCACGGGACCACCGTGGCGATCAGCGGATACGACGCTTCTTCGTGGTAGCGCGGACCGCCGAGGCCGGGTTCGCTGCGATAGAGGACCACGCGCTCCGCGACGAACTCTCCGAAATCGCCGATACGCGCAACGGGCGGACGAATGACGCGCGCGCCGCCCCGCGCGCGGGCAAGCGTTACGTGCGCGGCGAACGGTCGGCCCTCCGGGGGGAACCCCTGCGCTCGCGCCGCGCCCTCGAGGCGGTCGGCGAGCCGCGCGAGCGAACCGTCCGGGCTTTCGTCCTCGACGCCGAGCCAGAGAACGCGAGGCCTTCCCGTGGAGGGGAAGAGGCCCGCCCCTCGAAGCCGGAGCGCGAGCCCTCCCGTCCCGCCAACCGCATCGAGCCACGCCGCGTCGAGCACGCCGTGGCGAGACGGGTCGACCTCGCCGAGGAATCGCAGGGTCAGATGGAGTCCTTCTTCGCGGACGAAGCGCCAGCCGTCGCCTCCGGGGGCCAGGATGTTCCTCGACGCCCAGGCCGCGCGCCGCAGGCTCTCGGGAAGAGGGATCGCGAGAAACTCACGCATCACGCGAGGAGGCGGCGGCGCAGGAGGTCGAGGGCGACGGTCACCGCACGCCGCCTTATGAGTGAGCGGTCGCCCGGCCAGTCGAGCTTCACGGCTCGGCCTTCCCCGCCATCGGCCAGCGCCACGTGAACGGTGCCGACCGGCTTGTCCGCCGTGCCGCCCTCGGGGCCGGCGACGCCGGTGACGCCGAGACCGAAATCGGCGGAACAGACCCTGCGGGCGCCCGCAGCCAACGCGCGCGCGACCGGCTCGCTCACCGCGCCGTGCGCTTTGAGGAGTGCGTCCGGCACACCGGCGAGCGAGGTCTTGAGGTCGTTCGCGTAGCACACGAACCCGCCGCGAAACCACGCCGAAGAGCCCGGCACGTCGGTGAGCGCCGCTCCCAACAATCCTCCGGTGCACGATTCGGCGACCGCCACCGTAGCCGCCCGCGCCACGAGAAGGCGCGACACGACGACGGCCAGCGACTCATCGTCCGCGCCGTAAACGTCGACTCCGAGACGAGAGCGCATCGCCCCTGCCAACACGCCGCAAAGCGTGCGAGCCTCTTCGGCGTCCTTCCCCCTTGCCGTCAGGACGAGCTCGACGCTCCCCGACGACGCGAGAATCGTCGTTTCGGTGCCGGGGGTCTCGTAAAGATCGCGAAGGAGCTCGTCGACGAACGACTCCGGGCGGCCGGCGATTCGAAGCGTGGTTTTCGCCAACGCGCCATTGGCGCGCGCCGCCAGCCGGGGCGCCACCGAGGCGTCGAACATCGCCTTCATCTCCGCGGGCACTCCGGGGAGCGCCGCGAGCAAACCCGCGTCCCGCTCGAGGAGTAAGCCGGGCGCGGATCCCAATGGGTTGTCGATCCACTCCATGCCGGAGGGACGGTCGGCCTGTCCCGCTTGCCGCGGACCGGCCACCCGTCCATGCGCGGCGAACAGGGCGGCGATCCGATCCGCCATCGCCGGATCGCGCGTCAGAGGCGTGTCGAGGGCGAGGGCCACGGACTCGCGCGTCCGGTCGTCTTCGGTCGGACCCAAGCCGCCGGTCAGCAGCACGACACCGGCGTCGTCCATCGCGGAACGGACGACGCGCGCGATCCGCGGGGCGTCGTCGCCGGTTACGGCTCGCCAGGAGGTCTCGATGCCGAGATCGAATAGGCGCCCGATGAGCCACTCCCCATTCGTGTCGCGACGGCCGGGGCCGAGCAGCTCGCTGCCGACGGCGACGACGACCGCGTTCAACGCCGAATCCTCGCAGCCAAGGACGTCGGCGTCACGATCCCTCCGCTGACGATGAGCTTCACCCCCTCTTCGATCGACAGATCGAAATCGATGAGGTCTTTTTCCGGGACGATCGCCAGCCATCCCGAGGTCGGGTTGGGCGTCGTCGGGAGAAAGACCATGACCGAACTCACCAAGCCACCGTCCTGGGGCATTTCGACGCGGACCTCGCTCGTCACGAAGCCGACCGTGTACACGCCGGCGCGCGGATACGGGACCAGGACCACTCGAGTGAACGTGCCATTCGCGCCCGAGCCGAACGCATCGAGCAACTGCCGGGCACCGCCGTAGATCGACTTCACGAAGGGGACTTTGAGGACGCCCGCCTCGAACCACGACAAGATGCGCTGCCCGACGAGGTTGGCGGCGACCAGGCCGATCAGGTAGATCAAAAGCAGCGTCAAGACCAGGCCGATCACGGGCACGAGGAAGCGGGCGTGCCAGTCGTTCACCCACGGCACGCCGCCCGCAGCGAGGGCCCTCAAGACCCACGGCGTGACGTTGCCGCTGACGGCGCCGAAGAGCATGCGCAGCAGCCAAAACGTGATGATCGCGGGGAGCACGATCAGAAGACCCCGCACGAAATGGGTCTGGACGTGCTTGAATGTCGTCATCGCTGAAGTTCTCCCGCGCCGCGTCGCGACGAAGGGTCGCGCGCGTCGAGTTCCCAAATTTCCGCCAGCCACATTTTCGCCCGATCGTAGTCCCCGGAGGCCACCGCGCGGCGCGCCAACATGAATCGCGCTTCGACGTTGTCCGGATCCCCACGCAGCGCCGCCTGAAACGCAAGCACCGCCCCCGGCTCGTCCGAGGCCGCTTCCCGCAGGCGTCCCTTGACCGCCCACGCGGCCAGGAGGCCACGGACGATAGCGCGCCGAGCGGCGCCGTCTGAGGACGTGGCCACGGGATCCTCCAGGAACGCGTCGGCGACGCCCGTTAGCTTACCAGGAGCGATCGTCGCACCGGGATCGCGAGAACATCGATGGACGCACGCAACGTGCCGCCGTAGGATCTCCCCCCCATGCTCCCTCCCCTCCCTCGCACTTTGATGGCCGGACTCGCGACGCTCCTCCTGACCGCCGCGACGGCGCCTGGCCTCGAGCCGGCCGCGAGGATCGAACAACTGAAGGCCAAGGCCGCAACGGGTCAAAAAGGCGCTCCGGCTCTCGTCGCCGCGTTGAAGGACCCGCAACAGCAAGTGCGCGTCGCCGCGCTCGAACTGCTCGCCACCGTGAAGGGGCGCGCGGCTGTCCCGGATATCGCGCTCCTCCGCAAGCTCGCTCAAGAGCCCGTCGAGACGTTGCGCTCCGCCGCGCGCCGCGCCCTTCAAGCGATCGGCGCCTGAGAGTTCACCCGGGTCAGGGGCAGGGCGAACTGTTCGGCCGCGCCGAGCCGTTGCTGCCATTGCCGGCGTGGAGGCGTCGCTCACGCTCGGCACGGCGAGACCACTCTGGCAGCAGGCGTGGTTGTGGCGGCTTCACGATCTCTTTCATAGACGCCGAGCTCCCCCCGGCAGCCGCTAATTTCGGAGTGTATATTCGCGCGACGATGGCCTACCGCCCCCCCCGGATCCCTCGCATGGCAATCCGGGTCGCAACGGCCCTGGCGATCACCCTGGCGGCGGGTTGCTCGGGGAGAACGCCACGGCCGACGGAACTCACCGAGCGCCGGCCGCTCCCCTTGAGGCGGGTCAAACCCCAAAGGGATCGTTTCGAGGGGGACTTCCGCTCACGCCTGACAGCGAGCGACCCCTCGAAGCGCTTTGTCGCCCTCGTCGACCTCACGGAGCAGCTCGACCTTCGGGCCTTCGCGCGGCAGCTGCGCGCAGCTTCGGCATCGAAGGCCGAAACGCGCGCCGCCGTCGTCTCCGCTCTCGAAAGCGTCGCGGAGCGCCAGCAGGCGAGGCTGCGCCCCCTGCTCGACCGCCTGGTGGCCGCCGGCTCGGTCGGCTACGTCCATCCCGTCGCGGTCGTCAACCGCGTGGTCGTTGAAGGAACGGCCGACGGCCTGCTCGCTATCGGATCGAATGACGAGGTCGCCGCGGTCTTATCGGACTGGACTTCGGAGCGTGGCGCGGCCAAGACCCGAGATGTCCCGGTGGACGTCGGCGCGCCCTCGGGCTCGTCCTTCAGAAGCTGGGCCATTGACGCGATGAAGGCCGACCGGCTCTGGCGCCAGGGACTCGACGGCACGGGGGTCATCGTCGCGACCATCGACACGGGCGCTTTCGAAGCGCACGAGCAGTTGCGCGGGCGACGTGTTCCCGGCGAGCGTGGCTGGTTCGACCCTGTCGAAGGGTCGACCGTGGCGACCGACCGGCATGGCCACGGAACGGAGGTCCTCTCTCAGGCGGTCGGGGAAAACCCGGGCGGCCGCGTCGTCGGCGTCGCCCCGGGCGCGCGGTGGGCGGCGGCGCTGGGGAACTGGAAGAACTTCTACTCCCGGTCGCGGATGACCCTCGCCGCCGACTGGGTTCTGCGCGTCGCGCGCCCCGACGTCCTGATCAACGCCTGGTCGCACGACGAGGGCGAGTGCAACGACTTCGACCGGCCGTTCATCGACGCCTGGAAGGCGTCCGGGATCTTCGTCGTGTTCCCGGCGGGAAACGCCGGTCCGCGGCCCGCCACCGGAGAAAGCCCCGCGCAACTCGGGGGGATCTTCCCGAGCGGCGGCGCCGTGTTTTCGGTGGCGGCCCTCCTGGAGTCCGGAGAGACTTATCCGCTCTCGAGCCGCGGTCCGAGCCGTTGCGGGAGCCCCGCGTTCCCCACTCTGGCGGCGCCGGGCGCCGACCTTCCGATGGCTTCGCCCGGCGGTCCCGCGGCGTACCTCCGCGGGGAAGGCACGTCGCTGTCCGCCGGGCTCATCGGCGGCGCCGCGGCACTCCTCCTGCAAGCGGCTCCCGAGACGGATCCCGAAACGCTCGAGCGCGCCTTGATGAACAGCGCACACGACGTCGCGCCGGGGGGAAGGGACGACGCGACAGGAGCCGGGGTCGTCGACCTTCCGGCCGCCTTGGCACTGCTTCTCGCCAAGAGCCCCCGATGACAGACGCGCGCCACGCCCTTCTCGCCGCGTGTTTCGTGTCGTCACTCGGCCTCGCGTCCTGCGCACGTCGCCCCGGATCGGACGTCGTCGTGATCACGCTCGACACCGTCCGCGCGGACCACCTCGGCTGCTACGGCCATAGGGGTGGGTTGACGCCCGCGATCGATCGCCTGGCCGCCCGCGGCGTGCTCTTCGAGGACGCGTCTTGCACGGTGCCGCTGACCCTCCCCTCCCATGCGAGTCTCTTCACGGGCCGCTATCCGACCAAAACCGGAGTCCGCAACAACGGAACGTTCGTCCTTCCGGAAGGCGAGACCACGCTCGCCTTCCGGCTGACGGCCCTTGGGTACAAAACCGGCGCGGTCATCGCGGCCTACCCACTTCAGAGCCGCTTCGGG
>Ga0315283_10005381_pt1 | contig 11295 bp, 8 predicted proteins | sample YL17G09_0_MG_FD_204541 | JGI IMG/M metagenome (GOLD analysis project Ga0315283, IMG submission 204541) | Sediment microbial communities from Yellowstone Lake, YNP, Wyoming, USA - YL17G09_0 | ecosystem: Environmental > Aquatic > Freshwater > Lake > Sediment | place: USA: Wyoming | collected...
TCCCGTCTCGATTTATCCCTGGAACGAGTATTTCTTTGCGTATTCGATCTCCTGTAAGGTTTTGTAATCGTGTCTTTGAAATAAAAAGTAACCCTCATGCTCTGTCTCGCTTTGTTTGCTTGATTGGGAATTAAACTGATATCAGGAATTGATACTTTTGCGCATAACTGTGAGAATAAAATGACGCCTTACCCAAATGGGGGACACGATTTATAGAGGGATTTCCAGACAAGAATCAGTGATCACATCACACCGAAATCGACATTTTCGTTTTTTATTAAAATTTGTTTCTCTTTTTGTGAAAACGGGGAATACCTGTTTTTTATATATCTATATTCCGTGCCTCGAGCGCGTGGGTGGTGATAAACTCTTTTCGGGGTTCGACCTGGTCGCCCATTAGTATGGTGAATATGCTATCAGCTTCTACGGAATCCTGAACGGTCACCTGAAGCAGGGTCCTCTTTTCGTGGTCCATCGTCGTCTCCCATAGCTGCTGGGGGTTCATTTCGCCGAGTCCTTTGTACCGCTGGATGTTGAGGCCTTTTTTCGCTACGGCGAGTATCAGCTCAAGGAGCTCCTTGCTTGCAGCTATTTCTTTTTCTCCGTCTTTTGTCTGGACTTTGTACGGCGGCGTCCCAAGGTCTTTTATGATAGTATAAAAGTTTTCAAGCTCCCTGAATTCGGGGGAGGTAATGAAATTGGTATCAAGGTTCAGCTTATAGGTCTTTCTCCGTATCTCGACTCCGTATGTCTGGTGTTCTTCATCAAACCGGGTCTCGCCAATATGCATGGTAGGGTCTTTTTCTCTCACCCTGTTCAGGAATTCCTCAAATCTGTTTTGGTCTTTCATTGTCTCTTTGTCGATGCCGGCCGACAGGATATAAATAAGCAGGTCCGGGTCTTTCCTTCTCCGCTCAAACCATTCCTTCAGACGCTCAAACCGGTAAAGCCTCTTCATGTGGGGGATAAGGGCCTTATTTTTGACGTTCTGTCCCTTAATAGACAGTTCAATGTCGTCTGAAGCAAGTTCAAAGATCATGTTCAGCATCTCTATTTCATTCTGAATATATTTTTCCGTTTTGCCTTTCTTGACCTTAAAAAGCGGCGGCTGGGCAATGTAAAGATATCCGTTTTCGATGACAAGCGGCATCTGCCTGTAAAAGAATGTCAGCAACAGCGTCCTGATATGGGCGCCGTCAACATCGGCGTCAGTCATGAGGATGACTTTATGGTATCTTATTTTTGATATATCAAAATCCTCGGTCCCTATGCCCGTACCCAGCGCCGTGATAAGTATCCTTATCTCCTCGGAACCGAGCATTTTGTCGAACCTTGCCTTCTCAACGTTCAATATCTTTCCTCTTAGGGGCAGGATCGCCTGTGTCCTCCTGTCTCTCCCCTGTTTTGCCGATCCTCCTGCCGAGTCGCCCTCGACTATAAAAATTTCGCTCAGGGCCGGGTCTTTTTCAGAGCAGTCGGCAAGTTTGCCCGGCAGACCCGTGTCTTCAAGGGCGCCCTTTCTTCTCGTAAGCTCCTTTGCCTTCCGCGCAGCCTCCCGCGCCCTTGACGCCTGGAGGGCCTTCTCAATGATCTTCCGCGCCACGGAAGGGTTTTCCTCAAAATAGTTGCCGAGGCCCTCATTCACTATGGATTCAACGATGCCTTTGACTTCGCTGTTTCCGAGCTTCATCTTGGTCTGGCCCTCAAACTGGGGGTTCATAAGCTTTATATTGATTATCGCAGTAAGTCCTTCACGGATATCCTCGCCGCTGAGGCCCTCTTTTGCATCTTTCATGATGCCTGAAGACGAGGCGTAGCTGTTGACCGTCCGGGTAAGGGCCGATTTGAATCCTATCAGGTGAGTGCCGCCTTCTTTGGTGTTGATGTTGTTTGCAAATGTATACATATTCTCCGAATAGCCGTCATTATACTGCAATGCTACCTCGGCAATGATGTCCTCTTTTTCACCGGATATATATATGGTCTTGGGATGTATAGTCGTCTTGTTCTTATTGAGGTGTTCGACAAAGGATACGATCCCGCCGCTGTAATGAAAGACCTGGTTTTTTTCCGTTCTTTCGTCGGTAAGGGAAATCTTGAGCCCCCTGTTAAGAAATGCCAGTTCCCTGAGCCGCTGTGACAGGATGTCCCAACTGAAATCCAGGATCTCAAATACCTCCGGGTCGGCTTTAAAGGTTATCTTTGTGCCCCTTGCTTTTGTCTTGCCGACCAAAGCAAGAGGGGCTGAAGGAATGCCTCTTTCATAATGCTGCTGATAAACCTCGCCGTTTTGCTTTATTTCCACGTCGAGCCATTCAGACAGGGCATTCACAACGGATATACCGACGCCGTGCAGTCCGCCGGATATCCTGTAGACCTTTGACTCGAACTTGCCGCCGGAATGAAGCTCTGTAAGGACCACTTCTGTTGCCGAGCGCCCTTCTTCCTGGTGTATCTGGGTCGGTATGCCCCTGCCGTCGTCAATGACCGTGCAGCTTCCGTCAAGGTTAATGATTACGTCTATATTCTTACAATAACCGGCAAGGCTTTCATCAACACTATTATCGACGGTTTCATAGACAAGGTGGTGAAGCCCTTCTATCCCTGTTGAACCGATATACATTGCCGGCCTCTTTCTAACTGCATCAAGGCCCTTTAGTACTTTTATATCCTCTGCCGAATATGTTTCCTGACTGTTTTTGTTTTCTTCCATCTTGCCTCTCTAAACCCGTTATCTTTATGTCAACTTTATCCGTCCGATTGTTTTATATGTCCCGAATTTTTCGGGCCGCCGCAGAAAAGCGGTAAACCCTCTCTGTTCAGATCTTAGATTCTCATCGGCATAATCACGCATTTATAATTGTCATTGCCTTCCTCTTTCACAAGGACCGGACTTAACGGGTCCTGGAAATTGAAAACAACCTTTTCAGAATTCATTGCTCCAAGGACGTCCAGAACATATTTTGCATTGAAACCGAGTGAGACTTTATCGCCTTTATATTCTATCGCCACATCCTCTTTTGCCTCGCCGAGCTCGGGGCTTGACGATAGGACGGTTAGTCTGTCTTCTTCAATATCAAACCGGACCGCGCCGGCCTTATCTTTGGACATTACCGAAACCCTGCGCAACACTTTGACAAAGGTATCCCTGACAAGGGCGATATTCTTTTCATTCGTCAGGGGAATGACATTTTCATAATTGGGATATGAACCGTCTATGAGTCTTGTCAGGAATTGTATCTTTTCTATATTAAAAAGCAGGTGCTTTTCGCCGATCGTTATCTTCACCTTTTCAGGCTCCTTGCCTTCTTCAGGGACCGGCAGAAAACGTCTCAGTTCCGAAACTGCTTTGCGGGGGACAATAATCTTCTTTTCTTCTTTAATTTCACTGTTCAGGGAAGCTTCGTCCATCTGTTTCAGGATGAGGGCAAGCCTGTGTCCGTCGGTGCCTACCACGATCAATTTTTTTTCCTCGGGTTTAACATGAAACAAAAGGCCGTTCAGGGTATATCGGGTGTCGCTTTCACCGGCGGAATAGATCGTTTTTTCTATCATTTCGAGCAGAACATGCGCGTCAACGGTTATCTCTTCAACATCACCCATTGCCGGCCAGGCAGGGAAATCATTGTGGGAAAGGGCGGCAAGTCTGAATTCACTGGCGCCTGATTTCACCTTGAGCCATTGCTCATCCACGGTTTCAAACGAAAGGTCTCCGTCTAATTCCCTGACGATCTCAAAAAGCTTTTTTGCGGGTATACAGAGTTTCCCCTCTTTCTCTATGTTCAACTCAATGGGCTCTTTCAGCGCCGTCTCGATATCCGTTGCAATGATATAGGAATCTTTCTTCCCCGCATTGAGAAAAAAATGGCTTAATATCGGCATGGTATTTTTCTTCTCAACAATATTCTGGATATTGGCAAGCTTCTGCTGCAATTCGTTTTTTGTTACGCTGAACTTCATAATCACTCCCTCCTCTGTAAAACGCGACCTCTTTTAAACCTTGATTTTTCGTGAAAGGATCTCGATCATTCTGTTGAATACCTCATCCCTCGCCCTTTTATCTTCAACCTGCTTGTATGAATATATGACCGTTGCGTGGTCTTTTCCGCCAAAGTTTTTTCCTATATCACTCAGTGAGAGGCTCGTCAATTGCTTGCTTAGATACATGGCTATCTGGCGCGGAAGGGCTACTTCTTTTGTTCTCTTCTTTGCCTTCATGTCGCTTATTTTCAGTCCGAAATGCTCGCTTACCACTTTTTGAATCTGGTCCGTTGTAACAGGTTTTTCATCGTCTTCAATCAGGTCCTGAAGGATACTCTTTGCCATATCAATATTTATGGGCTGTCCGGTCAAAGAAGCCTGGGCGCCGAGTCGTATGAGGCAGCCTTCCAGTTCGCGTATATTCGATTTCACCTTTGCCGCCAGATAATGGGCAACTTCTTCAGGAATAATGATCTTTTCCATATCGGCCTTTTTCTGAAGTATCGCGATCTTGGTTTCGAACTCCGGAGGCTGTATGTCGGCGATAAGACCCATGGTAAACCTCGACCTGAGCCTGTCGGTAATGGCGCCTATTTCCTTCGGCGGTCTGTCGCTTGAAATCACTATTTGTTTCTGGCGCTCGTAAATGGCATTGAACGTATGAAAGAATTCCTCCTGTGTCTGCGTTTTATTTGCAATAAAATGTATATCATCCAGCAGGAGCAGGTCCACGTTCCGGTACTTCTCCTTTAGTTCACTCATCTTCTCATGCCGTATAGATGCTACAACCTCGTTGGTGAACTGTTCTGCAGATACATATATCACGGACATCTCGGGGCTTTTGTCAATAACGGAGTTGCCGATTGCCGTCATAAGATGCGTTTTCCCAAGCCCGACGCCTCCATAGACAAACAGAGGGTTATATGCCCTCCCCGGCGCCTCTGCCACGGCCCTTGCCGCCGCCTGTGCAAATTGGTTGCTCGGACCTATCACAAAATTGTCGAAGGTATATTTAGGATTAAGGTATATTCCCCTGCTTGCAAGTTTCTGCCTTCTGTTCTCCAGACGCATGTCCTTTTTTCTGACGTCCGGGTCTACTTTTTCAACTATCCTGTAGCGGATTGTAACCGGATATCCAAGAACGCCGGCCAAGGTCTCCGACAAAAGGTCCGGATAGTTGTCCTCTATCCAGTCCTTAAAAAACTTATTAGGGATATCCAGGGTGACCTGTTGTTCTTTTAATTGAGAGAGTTTTACAGGCCTGAACCAGAGATCAATAGCGCTATTGCCGACTCTCTCCTCTATCCTGGAAAGACTATTCTTCCATATATCGTCCAGCATTATATTTATCTCAGTTATCTCTAAACATTAACATTTTACTAACAAATGTTAGTAACTTTTTCAGGCAGGTGTATCATTATATCCGAATACTAACAGGTAACACAAGAATTTCTGTTATTAATTTGTTTAATAGATTGTTATATATATTGCCGCCTGAAATTGTTCAAAAACGGGTGCAATTATTATACATCTTCCTAACACTGTCATTTCCTTTGCTCCGTAAAGAAAATCATGCTTACTAACATATAAACACTTACTACTACAGTTACTACTTTAATATTGCAATTAAAAGCATTTGTAGAGTCTTTAATAACACCCATTAAAAATCGCTCAATTCAGGTGATTATTTCTTTTTTAAATATGCCTCAATAAAAACATCAATAGCGCCTTCAAGCACTGCGTCTACATTTCCCGTTTCAATGTTCGTCCTGTGGTCTTTTATGATCCTGTAAGGCTGAAGGATATAAGACCTGATCTGATTACCCCAGGCAATGCCTTTTTTGTCGCCTACAAAGACCTCAAGCTTTTTTTCCTGTTCTTTTAATTTCATGTCGTACAGGCGCGATTTTAGTATCTTCATGGCAATGGCCCTGTTTTTATGCTGCGACCTTTCATTCTGACAACTGACTATAATGCCTGACGGAACATGGGTAAGTCTTACGGCTGAAGAAGTCTTGTTGACATGCTGTCCTCCGGCGCCGGAGGCCCTGAAGGTGTCCATTTTTATATCTTCTTCTTTTATATCGACATCGATATTTTCCTCAACCTCCGGACAAACGAGGATGGCGGCAAAAGATGTATGTCTTCTTTTGCCGGCGTCAAAAGGCGATATCCTGACAAGCCTGTGTACTCCCATCTCTGATTTTAGATATCCATAAGCATGTTGTCCTGAAATTATTATTGTGGCGCTTTTTATTCCCGCCTCTTCTCCAACCTGCAATTCAACAACCTGTGAGGAGAACTTATGCTTTTCAGCCCATTTAAGATACATTCTCATAAGTATTAGGGCCCAGTCCTGGCTTTCCGTACCGCCGGCCCCCGGATGGATAATAAGGATGGCGTTGTTCTTATCCATTTCTCCGGACAAAAGGTTCTTGATCTCGAGTAAGTCTATCTCTTCCTTTAAATCGCTAATCTCCTTACGGAGGTCGGTCAAAAACAGGTCCCCGCTTTCTTCTTCAAGGATGCCTATGGATTCTTCAAGGTAAAAGAGTTTTTCAGAGAGAGATTCAAAGTTGGAAACGATATCCTCAAGTTTTGATTTTCTCTTCAAAAGCCCTGTTTTTTCAGGAGAAGACCATATTTCATTAGATACAAGAGATACAAGTTCCTTTGAAATCTTCTCTATTTCTTGCTTTAGTGAAGGTAAATCAAAGATAACCTCTTAAAGATTCGACCTTGTCCCTGAGACTGATTAAATTTTCTTTTAGTTCTTCCTGTACAAGCATTTACAACCCCCTTTAAATAATACTTTTTCTAATTTTACTGAAAATATTTGTAAGCAAAATAACGGAAAATACAATCCAGATATATGTAAAAAGATCACCATACTTAGAATAAAAACTCCTCGTAGTGTCCGTTTTTATCTCTCCCGTTAATATCAATCTTTGAAAGAGTCCGGTTTTTGAAATAATCTTTCCGTTGCTATCGATAAAACCGGAGACGCCGGTATTTGCAGCCCTAATGACCGGTTTTCTGTTTTCCACAGCCCTGAAAACCGCCATGCTGAAGTGCTGATAGGGGCCTGCAGTTGTTCCAAACCAGGCGTCATTCGTAATGTTGACCATGAAATCGCCGCCGTTTATATAGAACTTTCTCACAAGCCCCGGAAAAATCATTTCATAGCATATTAAGGAAGCAAAATCCCCCGACTGAGTATGAGCTCTTTCATAACGATTACCGGGGGTATAATCCCCTATCCCGGAAACCAGCTTATTGATAAAAAACAGTATATTTCTTAAGGGGACATACTCGCCAAACGGCACCATATGTATTTTATCATAGGTGAAAGCGACCTTTCCAGTTTCATTAAGCAAAACCGCGCTGTTCGAAAGGAGGTACGGGTTTTTCTTCTTTTCTTTTATGAGAACGCTCCCGAACAGCAAAGACGAGCCGAGCTGACTTTGCAGATCTAAAAGATCGTTGGTATAAACTTTGTCTTCGCCAAAAATAAAAGGGACGGCTGATTCAGGCCAGACGATAAGGGACGGCTTTTCATAGGAGGCCCTGAGAGACAGGTCTTTATAAATATCGATGACCTCGTTCTGATAGGCCGGTTCCCATTTCTTGTCCTGTTCGATGTTGCCCTGAATAATGCTTGCCTTAAACTGTTTTCCCTGTCTTTCCTCTCCGAGACGTATCAACCCGTATATAACCGTCAGCAGAATACAGATTAGGAGAGCAGAGGCCCAGATAGCAGCCTGCGACAACGGAAATAACGGCATATCTTTAATGCGTCTTTTTATGAGGAAGTAATCGGATGCCGCGCCATTGACGGCTACAATAAGGAATGATATGCCGTAGACTCCTGTTATATCGGCAATCTGTATCATGGCAAGAAATTTATATTGGGAATAACCAAGGCTTGACCAGGGAAATCCTGAAAAGACATAAGACCGTAGAAATTCGAGAACAACCCAGAAAGCGGGCGCAATCAGAAGGGCGGGGAGTTTTGTGTTCCTTATGGTGATAGAAAACAAAAATGCAAAGGCGCCGGTATATAAGCTGAGGTAAAGACACAGCAAAGCCACAAGTATTATACTGGTCAGAAAAGAGATGCCTCCATAGTGGTTTATTGAATGATATATCCAGTAAAGGGTCCCGAAGAAATAGGGAAGCCCCAGCGCTATGCCGGAATAAAATGACTGTCCCGGTTTTTTATCATACAAAGAAAGGAGAAACGGGATTAGAGCTATCCATGCAAGGGGAAAAAAGTCCGGGGTGGGGAAAGATAAAGCAAGAAGCACCCCTGATATGAAGGCAGGGCCATATAATTTAATAAAAGTTTTTAATTTTATTGAGTCCATTATGATTTCTCTGTCAGTTTAGTTTACACGTTTTATTCTTTTGATTTCTCCATGTTATCTATTTCTTTATAACTCAATTAACACAAGAAACACAAGAAACCGTGATAACTTTTAAAATTGTCGGCTTGACAGTGTAAAAGTCAAAATAGTAAAGTTAAGGTTGTGGGCAGTTAGCTCAGTCGGTAGAGCAGAGGCCTGAAAAGCCTCGTGTCCGCAGTTCGATTCTGCGACTGCCCACCATATTTTTACGGCGCCTAATGCAAAAAGCCGGTTTTTTTACCGTATGATAAAAGTCGACAGTTTTCTTTTTTCCCTGCCAGGTTAGAATTTTTTATCGAAAAATCAAAGACTTTGCAAAAGAAATTCATTGCACTAAATATGTTTTCATTTGGTTAATATTTACTTTTTTCTTGACAAAATGGACTATTATAGGCTAAAAATTACAGGTATGAGTAGAATCAGGCTCTTCAGCTTAGTTTTCATTATATTATCGTTTATTTTACCTGTTTATGCATCAGAGAATCCGCAGGAAATTTCGGATGAACAGCCGGTCATATCAACGCTCCCTGAGGAAAAATTACTGGAAGCGCCCAAAATAATAGAACGTTCCGGCTATAACAAAACTGCTAACGAAGCTGTAAAGAAAAATGTCACCTTGTTTAGCGATAAGATAAAGGAAAGGTTCTCTCTCTGGCTCGAGCGGTCAGGGAAATACCTTGTATTAATGAAGGGGATTCTGAAAGAGCAGAATGTCCCTGAAGATATGGTCTTTCTTCCCCTCATTGAAAGCGGTTTCAATGCAAATGCCTATTCTACTGCGCGGGCGGTAGGATACTGGCAGTTTATAGCATCTACTGCAAAGAGTTACGGTCTTGAGATAAACTGGTGGAAGGATGAAAGAAAAGACCCGGTCAAATCAACCGTAGCGGCTGCAAATTACCTGAAGGACCTTTACAGGATGTTCGGCTCGTGGAATCTTGCCATGGCCGCCTATAATGCAGGCGAGGGCAAGATACTCAGGGCGCTCAATAAGTCAAAATCTGATGATTACTGGGCGCTTTTGGATACAAGATACATCAGGAATGAAACAAAAGATTATGTGCCTAAATTTATAGCTGCCAGTATGATAGCAAACAGTCCGGAGAATTTCGGCTTTAACAATCTTGAGTATCACCCGCCGATGAATTATGATCTGGCGACTATCAAAATGCCTGTGGATCTCGATATCGCAGCCGAATGCGCGGAGACCTCCATAGAGATTATAAGGGAATTAAATCCCGAACTGAGAAGATGGTGTACGCCTCCTGATATGCCCGAGTATACCCTGAGAATTCCACAGGGTAAAAAAGACGTTTTCCTTGAAAACCTCTCACGTGTGCCTGAAGAAAAACGGGTTACGGTCGATGCTTATATTGTTAAAAAAGGCGACACCTTTCAGACGGTTTCAAAGAAAACGTGCGTACCCGTGCAAGTTATACTTGACCTGAATGATATGGAAAAGATTATGCCTCTTAAAGAAGGCACAAAAATTGATCTTCCACCCAAAGAAAAATATGAATTAGACAGGGATGATAAAGCCCGGGTTAAAAAGGCGTCCTTTGAAAAGAAGAAGAAAGACATACCAAAGAGCAAAAAGACCAAGCCGGTAAAAGCAAAAGCAGGAAAGACGAAGTCAGTTAAAACAGCTTCCCTGAAACAGAAAAAAGATAAGGCGTAACAAACCTTTAATAAAGCATCGTCCCGGTTAGACTCATTATTGCCTAATCCGGCAATAAACTACCCTTCCTTTTTTACTCCGAGTTTAGTTTTGATCTCTTCATTAAAAGGTGAATTCGGGAACTTCTTTGCAAGCTCTTCATATTTCAACTTTGCCTCATCAGGCTTGCCCTCTTTTTCGAGGATTTTTGCAGATTCCATCAGGGCAAAATCCTTTAAAATATCGCCTTTCAGATTGTAGAGGGTGGCGAGTGTCTTTTGTGCCTCTTGTAAGTCGCCTTTCATGATATATGCAGACGCCAATTTTTGGTAAGCAAGAGGGGCGTACATTGCATTGCCTGAATATCTGCCGGTAAAATCTTTAAGAGTTTTAATTGCTTCTTCATAATTGCCGAGTTCGGAGTGGCAGGCCGCTATATAAAACAGGGAAGACGGCGATTTCCTGGAGTCATAGGCTTTTTTGAACATGTCCAAGGCTTTTGTGTACTTGTCGCTTTTGTTTGCTCCCTGGGGAGGCGCGTTGTAGTAAATCTTGTATGCCTCATATTCGAGGCCCCGGGCCTTTTGTTTGGATGTGTATGAATAGATAAAGAAACCGGCAACGGCTACGATGATTATCAGAACAGCGGCGGCATATTTTATTGCCGTCTGCTGCCTTTCCTTTATGATATCCCTGAAACTGCTGAGTTTTTCTTTTACCTCTTCTTCCGTATCAACGGACGTTTTCTTATTGGTTCTTTTTTTGATGACCTTTGGCATTAAATCCTCCTGAGAGCGTTTTCTATTATAACTTTTGAATTTTCGAATATCTGGTCCAGGCGGGTATTTTCTATGCCTGAACCCAGCAAAATTTTTGATGCAAACTCTTTGGTTATCAAATCCGAAGGGCTGTGAGAGTCCGTATTGATACAAAGTCTTACCCCGAGCCGCATTGCTTCCTTTGCCACATAACCGTTTGACAGGGAATGCCCTTTACGCGCGGTTATCTCAAGAGTGACCCCTTTTTCCTTTGCAAAAAGAAGGTCTTCTTCTGAAATAAGTCCCGGATGCGCCAGTATGTCTGCACCGGCTTCTATGGCTGCCCTGTTTGTGCCCGGCCTAACGGGTTCAACCAGTGTCTCGCCATGCACAACCACGATTTTTGCGCCAAGCTGCCGCGCCTCTTTCACAAGATCAGGAATGGTCTGCGGCGGGGCATGGGTTATCTCTGCGCCCGGTAAGGCTTCGATAG
>Ga0315283_10005383_pt1 | contig 11294 bp, 7 predicted proteins | sample YL17G09_0_MG_FD_204541 | JGI IMG/M metagenome (GOLD analysis project Ga0315283, IMG submission 204541) | Sediment microbial communities from Yellowstone Lake, YNP, Wyoming, USA - YL17G09_0 | ecosystem: Environmental > Aquatic > Freshwater > Lake > Sediment | place: USA: Wyoming | collected...
GAAGCGATCCGCCGAGCCGGTAAAAAGGACCGCGCGGCGATCACACAAGCGGCTCTGGGGATCAAGGAATTCGACGGTGCACTCGGCAAGTGGTCTTTCGATGCCAACGGTGATACGAGTATGAAGCTCCTCAGTGGCAACTGCGTCAAAGACGGAAAGTTCAAGTTCGTAAAGCTCCTCGGGCAGGTTGATGCCAAGTAGCCGGATCGCGGCCGGCGACCTACGTTTTCCCCCCCCACACTTTACTCTCCTGCGATGCCATGCCCTACCTTTCACTAGCTGCTGCGATCAGCCCGACCGCGTGGGAGCAATTCGTTCAGTATTGCCTGATCGGTCTAACGACCGGTTCGCTGATTGCCCTGATCGCGTTGGGTTACACGATGGTGTATGGCATCATCGGGCTGATCAACTTTGCGCACGGCGACCTGTTCATGCTGGGAGCATTCCTGACGCTGACACTGCTCGGTGCGATGGGAATGGTGGGGATTCCGACCACCAGCGGCGGGGCCGTCGTGGGACTGACGCTGTGCTTTCTGATCGTACCGCTGTTTTGTGGTGGCTTGAATTGGGCGGTCGATCGGATCGTCTATAAGCCGCTGCGCAATGCTCCGAAATTGGCTCCGCTGGTCTCGGCCATCGGCGTCTCGTTCATTTTCATGAATCTGGGACTCCTGTGGGGTGGCGCGGCCGATGTGAATTTTCCCACACTGATTTCGTCGCATAACCTGATGGGAGACTCGGCGATTCAATTCACGCTCAAAGATTTGTTGGTCGTCCTGATCACCGTGCCGATCATGGTGGGGCTGACGGTGTTCGTAAAGTTCACCAAGCTCGGCAAGGCGATGCGGGCGGTCGAACAAAATCCCGTTGCGGCCCAATTGATGGGGATCAACGTCGATCGCGTGATTGGAGCGACATTCGTCATCGGCGGCGCGTTGGGCGGCGTGGCGAGTGTCGTGTACGCGGTCTACATCAACACGATCAGTTTTCAGATGGGCTTTCAGAACGGGCTGTATGCATTCACCGCAGCGGTGCTGGGCGGAATTGGCAAGCTGCCGGGAGCCGTTCTCGGCGGACTGATTATCGGGCTCGCTCGCTCGCTCGGCTCGGCGTATCTCGGCGAGAAGTGGACCGGGTCACTGGTCTTCACAATTCTCATCGCGATCCTCGTTTTCCGCCCCTCGGGCCTGCTCGGACGTTCGGTCCAGGAGAAGGTATGACGCACACAATGCGACACAGGTTGATGCCACTTGTGCCGGAACTGATCGGGATCCTCGTGCTGTTGCTGTTCCCCGCCTTGCCTCTGGGTTGGCGTGCGTTGCATCTGCCCGAGCAAGTCCTGTTCCTCCCCGTCCAAGAGTTTCTCGACCGTGTAGCGAGTCAGCTTCCCATCATCTTCATTCTGACGATCCTCGCGTTGGGGCTGAACGTCATTGTTGGCTACACCGGTTTACTGCATCTGGGAATGGGTGCATTCTTTGGAATCGGAGCGTATCTCACCGGCATCCTGACCATTCCTGCCTATCCGTTTGAATGTGGCTTCTGGCTCGCTCTCGTTTTATCGACGGCAGGAGCCGCATTGGCGGGAGTCCTGCTCGGTACGCCGACGTTGCGATTGCGTGGCGACTACCTGGCACTTGTCACACTCGGGTTTGGCGAGGTCGTGCGGTTCTCGCTTCGCAACTTGGAAGAGATCACGGCGGGGAGTCGGGCACTGAATCCGATTCCGCCGCCGAACCTCCGTTGGCTAGGCCTGTCGTCGGAAAGCTGGAGCAACGACATGCGGCCCTTCTATTATCTGACTCTCGTCCTCCTGATCGGCGTCGTCTGGCTGCTGCGGAATCTCGAACGATCCCGACTCGGGCGTGCGTGGGTTGCGATTCGCGAAGACGAACTGGCCGCGACCTGTATGGGAATCAACGCCGCCCGTGCAAAGTTGGCAGCGTTCGCGGTTGGCTCCGCACTGGCCGGACTGGCGGGCAGCCTTTACGCCACCAAGCTGACCACAACAGCCGGACCCGATGCCTACGACTTCAACCGCTCGATCATCGTCCTCGCCTGCGTGATCCTCGGCGGACTGGGCAGCATCCGCGGCGTTATTGTCGGCTCCATGCTGCTGATCGGTTTCGACAACATTGTTGCCCCGATGCTCGACAGCGCCATTCAGAAGGCGAACATCAACCCCACCGGAAATCGCCTGCTGATGTTCACCAATTGGCGGCTGCTGATCTTCGGCTTGGCATTGGTGTTGATGATGCGGTATCGCCCCAATGGACTGCTGCCCGCCCGACGTGGCGTCAGTGAAGGAGCCGTCTGATGGCGTTACTTTCACTACGCAAGTTGACTATGCGTTTCGGTGGCCTGACCGCCGTCAACGGCTTCGATCTGGAGGTCGAGCCAAACACGATCTATTCGATCATCGGCCCTAATGGGGCGGGCAAGACGACGGTCTTCAACGCCGTCACCGGGATTTACTCTCCCTCGAGCGGTGAGATTGTTTTCAATGACCGGCCTCTGTGCCATCCGATGACGTGGCGTGTACCTGTGGCCTGTGTGGCGGTGGGACTCTGCATGGGAGTCGCCTCGCTGTTGCTTATGGCCAACGTCGACAGTCTCTGGCGTGTGGCGATTAAGAACAACAACGATGATGAAGCGAGACAGCTCTCGACGGCGGCAGCCGAATTTGCCAAGTACGATTTGAACGCGGATGGCCAAGTGTCACTCCGTGAGTTGTCCGACGGAGCGGCCGTCCAACCGACGAACTTTCTCGGGCACGGCGATGCCAACGACGACGGGCAGATCAGTCGAACCGAGTACCTGCGAATGATGCGACGGCCATTTGACTGGCTTCAGGCACGACGCGAGGCCTTACGACAGCTTCGCGGTGAACTCGGGCTGCTCCGGCGAGGAAATCGTTGGCTGATTGTCCCAGCGACCAGCACGCAGATGTTGGCTTCTGCACTCCATCTGCCGCAAGCGTTGACAACGCGAGAGAGCTACGGCGAGGCGATCGCCCTAGCGCAGGAGGCTGGGACGTTCGTCGAGCGAGAGGGCCAACAAAAATTCCTTTCCGCGGATGGACAGCGCACGCTCGTGTCAGCTCCTGATGCAGACTCCGCCCAGATCAAGCTGACTCAATGGAAAGATGTTGCAGCCGAGCAGACCAATTACCGCCTCAACCAGTGGCTCGCGTTGTGGGGTGGGATGTTGGTCGGGGGTCTTGGCACGTACTCGACTTGGCAGCGATCGCGTCTCACACCCGATGTGATCGCGTTTGCCGGGATCGCCCGCACGTTTCAGAACATCCGCCTGTTTCACAACATGACTGTTCTAGAAAACGTCCTTGTCGGGATGGACCGCAGTTTTTCACCCCACATGTTCGGCATGTTGTTCCGTTCCCCGGCCCAACGCCATCAAGAGACTCAGCAGCGTCAGCGGGCCCTCAAATTGCTCGACTTCATCAGCCTGACATCTCAACAAAACCATCTCGCGAAAAACCTCCCTTATGGTGAACAGAGACGGCTCGAAATCGCTCGGGCCTTGGCATCGAAGCCGCTGCTGCTGCTGCTCGACGAACCCGCGGCCGGCATGAATCCGACCGAGTCGCTCGAACTGATGCACCTGATTCGCCTCATTCGTGATACGGGTACGACGGTGCTGCTGATCGAACATCACATGAAGCTGGTGATGGACATCTCCGACCGAATCGCTGTCCTCGATTACGGCCAAAAAATTGCCGAGGGAACTCCTGCCGAGATCCGGGCCAACCCACGCGTCATCGAAGCGTATCTCGGCAAGGAAGACGTGAGCTGAAGTTCTGGAATGGGGAATCCCCACCAACCACGTGCGGTCGCCTTAAGGAGTCACAGATCTTGGCACAGTTGCTGACCGTGGAACACTTGCATGCGGGCTACGGACCGATTGAGGTTCTGAAAGACATCTCACTCGCTGTCAACGAGGGAGAGATCGTCACGATGATCGGAGCCAATGGCGCGGGGAAGACGACGACACTGATGACGATCTCGGGGGCTGTCCACGCCCGCGCTGGCCGGATCGTGTGGGCGGGTCGTGACATTCAGAACCTGCCGCCGCACGAGATCGTTCGGCTTGGTCTCTGTCAGTCCCCGGAAGGCCGCAAGATTTTTCCGCGACTGACGGTGCTGGAGAATCTCGAACTCGGAGCCTACACGCGCAACGATAGGGCGGGGATTCGCCAAGACATCAATCACTCCTACGAACTGTTCCCGATCCTGCGCGAACGCAAAGACCAACTCGGGGGAACACTGTCCGGCGGCGAGCAACAGATGCTCGCCGTTGCCCGTGCTCTGCTGGGCCGCCCTAAACTGCTGTTGCTCGACGAACCATCGCTCGGCCTCGCTCCATTGATCGTGCTGAAAATCTTCGACGTGATCCGCAAACTCAACGCGGAAGAGGGAATGTCTGTTCTGATCGTCGAGCAAAATGCCCGCCTGGCTCTGAAACTGGCTCACCGTGGCTACGTCATGGAAACGGGCACGATCACGATGAGCGATTCGGCTACATCGCTCCTGAACGACCAACGCGTGAAAGATGCCTACTTGGGTGAATAGTCCATCGTCCGTGGCCCACTCATCGACGCATGGCATCGAACACGTTCGTGATGCGTCTCTGACCCGCCAATCCGACGCTGTGATTGTGCTTTGGTCGGTGCGGTTTGACGGGTTTTCACAATGAACAGCCGTTCCTGTGGACGTTTCTCCTTACGATCACGGCCACACCGAATCATTCTGCACGAAAGTGTTCGGCGGCTGACACAGGAAGCACGTTCCCACTCAACCACGACGCCGGTCTGCCGTGCCGCTTGAAATCAGGCCTCCAGAGTTGACGCGTACCCGCTGGACGCCCGCCATAAATGGTTATTGAGTCCTCACAACACGAAAACCACCGTTGTAACTCCGGGCGTCGGGTAAGTTCTTGCTGCGTTGAGAGGTGCGGGAGTTCCGAGGAGGGTAGTTCCATGAGCCGCCTCGAAGGACGTGGAAGTTGCTACCGGTCGTCACGTGGGGATTGGTGCCTCCCAATCGCTTGGCAACATAAACATCTTCGCACCACTCCAAGACGTTCCCGTGCATGTCGTCCAGTCCAAACGGATTCGCCAACTTCTGACTTACCGGATGCGGGTACTGCTCAGGCTGTGCATTGCCCTCGCCAAAGACGCCGCCGTACCATCCGTATTGGCTCAAGTCCCCGTCTTTCTCTCCGAAACTCCAAGGGCTTGACGTTCCCGCGCGGCAACTCCATTCCCACTCCGCTTCCGTGGGCAATCGATACGTACTCCCGTCCCTCTGACTCAACGTCTTGAGGAACTCCTGTGCCGCATTCCAACTCAAGTAACACGCCGCGTAGTCGGGGCCTTCTTTGGCATAGTCCTTAATTCCCCCTGCGCCCGTCCACGGGATCGTTCCCATCACCTGTGTCCACTGGCCCTGCGTCACCTCTGTTTTCGACAACCAGATCGCCTCCGTCAACGTCACCTGCACCTGTGTTTCGTCATCCCGCCGATCCTTCTCCGCCGCCGGGCTTCCCATCGTGAACGTCCCCGGCGGAATCAAGACGAACTCCATTCCCAATGTGTTTTTATCCACCACCGGCTTTCCGAACGACTTCGCCCACGCCTGTTGTCCCGCCTGCGCCTGAGTCGCCGTAAACGGGAACAGTAAGGGCGACGCCTTGTCCGGAACGGACTCCGCCGCTGCGGCCGACAACGCCAACAACACGGAGAACGTGAGCCACGAGACGATCCAGGCACGAGGGGGAAACATCATCTTATTCCTATCAACAGTGTTCACTTTGGGCAACGCGAAACTCGTCTCCTGACGGAGCCATCGGCAATCCGCTGTCGCCGGGTGTGTCACAGCCTCAACCGACGTTGTGGAAGTATCTTGCTAAATCGGAGCGTCTTCATTTTAACGCCTTCGCCGCGACACCGCATCGCAGACGTTCCGCATCGGACGCCCGTTGTGGAGCCCCGTCCGCTCGGCGGCGGGTCCGCGAATCATGCCGAACTGAAACCGTTTTCGGCGCCGACTGAATCCGGTTCGCAGAGGACACCCGTCGTCCTCTGAATCCCCGTTGATGCGATCGCTCATCGGTCACAGCGTCAAACGCTATTGTGACACATTTCATTTCAACGCTGCAGACGTACACACGAACCGCGATCTGTTTGGCTCAGGAGTCGCTGAGTTCAAACACCGTCCCGTACACGTCCAGTCGTTCCCAATAGTCGAGCAGTCGACAATAAAATTCGTGATTGGCAAGTGTGCTGCTGTCACCAAAAACGATGAGTTTACGGCGGGCTCGGGTCAGAGCAACGTTGGTACGGCGTGTATCCGTGAGAAAGCCTAACTCGGCCGTTGTGTTTGAGCGAACGAACGAAATCACGATCACTTCTTTTTCTCGGCCCTGAAAACCATCGACCGTGTCGATTTCGATGGCGAGATCGCTAATCAGTTCTCGAAGGAGTCTCGCTTGGGCCGCATATGGCGTAATCACGCCGATCTCGCGGGGAGCGACTCCCGAGCTTTTCAAGTCGAGAACTTGTCGCGCGATCAATGTCGCTTCGCCAAGATTTTCTCGGCTCGACCCTTCGGACTCCGCTCGCTCATCGCAGCCGGATCCAGCCGTGTCGTAAAATCGGACTGCTGTTTGTGTCAGTCGACTCACCACGACATGAGGCCAATCACAGAGCAGGTGCGTTCGTACGGACTCCGCCGCGACGAGTGACGATTCGTAAAACTCATCGGATGAGAACTGCATGATCTGTTGGTGCATTCGATACTGAGTCGTCAGCCGGCGGACGATGGAATCACCGTACAACCCGATCAAGCGTTCCATTAAACTGATGTGAAACCCGTCACGACGGGCTTCGTTAGAGACAATGACGGCCGGCAATTGACAGTGGTCGCCCGCCAGCACGAGACGTCGGCTCCGCAACAGGGGAATCCAACAGGGCGGCTCTGTCGTTTGAGCCGCTTCGTCGATGACCACCAGATCGAACTCGAGGTCACCAAGCAGATCGGGGTTCAGCCCTGTGAGAGTTGCACAGACGACGGGCGACGATTCGAGAAGATGCTTGACCAATCTCAGTTCCATCAGCCGGGCATCGGCCAGCAGTCTCTTGGCCTCCGCCCTCAGGTCGCGTCGTACACCGGGAGCCGGAGCGGCACGCGTGACTTTGTTGGCCTGCCGCCGCAACGACCAGGCCTCCTTCGTCCATTCCGCAGCCAGTTTTAGGTCGGGATGCGATTCGACCTGAACATCAAGCGTTTGCTCACGCAGTTCGGGAAGGACGCGCGCGGGATGCCCGATGCGAATCGGTCGTTCACCCGCAGCCAGCAACCGTTCGAGGATATTATCGACGGCAAGATTACTCGGAGCACAGGCAAGGACTCGCTCACCGCGTCTGATCGCTTGGCGAATCAACTCGACAACTGCGGTCGTTTTGCCAGTTCCTGGAGGACCATGGATAACGGCGACATCGTCCGCCGCCAACGCATGGCGGATCGCCTCCCGTTGCGAATCATCCAAGCCCGATCCAAAACGGAGGTCTGACGGTGGCTGAAACGTCGGAGCGACTGTTCCCAAGAGACTGCGTTTGAGCTGAGCGAGTCGGCCCCGATCAGCCGCCTCCGCGCGACGAAGGGCCTCACGCTGACGTTGTCGCGCGATCTCATCGGAGGAAAGGTCGAGCCGATACGTTGGCCGATCCGCTTTCGATTCCGGAGATTCTTCCAACGCAACGATGATCGTTTCTCGATCTCGATTCGTGACGACACCGCGCCACGCGTCATCGCCTTGGGCCCGTTCTTCAGAAAGCACAACGGGAGTCCCGGGATTTAGTCGTGTCCAAGGAAGGACGAGACGCTGATCTCGCTTGGCAAGCGTCACAATCACTCGCCCACCGAATCCCGTTTCCTCACCGCGAATCGTCAACCCCAATAGACTGTCACCACTCCGCTCGGCCGTTGTCCCCGTCGCCAAACGAGACCGCCTGAGCACGGCACGGGTCTCCGCCTCTGCCTCTTGATCGAGACATCGAATCAACCTCTGAAAATGCGGGTCCGAGGTCTTCGGGGTTTCTGGGTTGTTCATAGGGCAGTCATGGCAGGAAAACAAATTCGTTGCTGGCAAGCAATGAGTGCGATAATTGCTCCCAACGACTCAAGTGATCCGCCGCCACGGGCTCCACCGGAGTCTGCAGGAATTCAATCGCCACCGCGATCTCCTGCTCAGTTGGCGGTCGCCCGTACGCTAGCTGCCAGCCCAGTTCAAGACGGTCTCGATCATTGGAGGCCGCCATGTCGAGGCGTCGCGCGAACTGACGACTCATCTCGAGCATGAACGGGCTGTTGAGAACAAACAACTGCTGCTGTGGTACGGTGGTCAGATGGCGTTGGTCGCTCGTCACGTTCGGTTCCGGGAAATCGAACAGAGTCAGCGTGGCATTGGGAGCGTATCGACTGATTATGGTGTAAAGAGTCCGACGACGGCCAGCCGGATTGTCCGCTTCAAACCCGTTGAGTCGACTGAAAAACTCGAATCCTTCAACCTCTTTGAGACCGGGCGTTGTCTGATCGATCGACGGGCCGCCCACCTGCGGGTCGAGCCTACCAGCGACACTGAGCAGCGCATCACGACAGGCCTCGATATCGAGACGCCGTGGAGTCATACGCCAGAAATATTCATTGTCGGGATCGCGGGCCATATTGTCCGACTGCTGGGCGCTGCTCAATTGATAGGTCGCGGACAGCATGATTTCGCGATGCAACCATTTGATCGACCAGCCAGCCTCCATGAATTGCACGGCCAAGTGATCTAACAGATCCGGATGTGTCGGCGGGCTACCAAGTTTTCCAAAATTGCTCAGTGTCGACACGATTCCCCGACCAAAATGATAATGCCAGACGCGATTGACGAAGACGCGTGCCGTCAGCGGATTTTGGGGATCGATGATCGCGTTGGCTAGATCGAGTCGCGAAAATGTTTTTCCATCCGTGGCGTCAGGCGGCTGACGGAAGATGCGCGGAAATCCTGGCGGTGCGGGTTCTCCGAGGTTTTCAGGATTTCCTCGGACGAAAACCCGCATGGCTTGGCCACCTCCGAGAATGCTCGGCATCAGCGGTCCCGCCGGTGGCGGAGTCTTGATCAGGGATTCGTATGGAGCCTGACGTTCGGCGAGTTGCTGTTTCTCCAATTCCGTCAACAAACCAACGAGGTCGTTCTCGGCAACGAAAAAGGGGGCCTTGTCGCCCTTCCAGAGGACCGTGAGTAATCGCTCCTGATCGGGGGGCAGGGGAGGCGGCTTTTGTGACGAGTCGGCGAGCGGTTGCTCGGTGGCTCGGAGGCCGTCCAACGCGGTCAACACCGAACTCTGGAGACCTTCTGACTGCTGCCGCATCGTGTCGGATGTGATCACTGTCGCGGATTCTTTTGCCTGCGTTGCCACCTCGCGAAGACTCTGCAGAATCGGCTCCGGACCCGACTCTTCCAGGACCTTGATCCAACGGTTCAAGAAGTAAATTTCCAAACCCTCTTGGCGTGCGAAAGCCACCTCGTCCAAGGGCAGTTTCTGGCTTCGCAGCACAAGCATCTTCCAAGAGGCGAGTACATAGGCATCCACTTTTTCCAAGGCCTGACGGCCGAGTTGTCTCCCGTGATCATCCTTCCATTTCTTCAGAGTCGACTTCTGTTGTTCAACCTGCTCACGCCAGTTTTTGTGAGCCTCGACAATCGGCGGAGCCGCCAGCATCCGCTCGGGCCACTCGGCACCATTGTAGGCGGCCGCCAACGAGTAATAATCACGCGTCGGAATCGGATCGAACTTGTGGTCGTGGCACCGGGCACAAGAGATGGTCAGCCCCATAATTCCACGCGACAAAGTGTCGACTCTGTCCTCCAATTCATCGGCCTTGGCTTTGGCTTCTCCGGCGGCACCTTTACGGAATTGCGGACCGAGCGATTGAAAGCCGAGTCCGGCCAGCCGGGCCACATAGTCTGTCGCCAGATCGGGTACTTGATCACCGGCAATCTGCAAACGCACAAATTCCGTATAAGGCAGATCTTCATTCAAAGCCTTCACAACCCAGTCACGATACAGATAAGCCGCCGGTGTCGGCGTGAGGAATGAATTTCCTTGGTCGTCAGCGTAGCGTGCCACATCCAACCAGTAACGCCCCCAACGTTCCCCATAGTGAGGCGACTGCAGCAGCCGATCAATTACCGTCTCGTACGCACCCGGTTCTGTGTCAGACTCAAACGCGGCACACTCTTCCGGTGTGGGCGGCAGGCCGATCAGGTCGAACGTCGCCCGACGAATCAACTCGTGTCTGGTCGCCGTCCGAACCGGACTCAGTATCCGTTGATCCAGAGCGGCCAGCACAAAAAAATCGAGTGGTTTTTTGGGCCAACGGCTGTCGTCAACATGGGGCATCACCCGCTTGCTAGGAGGTTGAAATGCCCATTGTTGACGACCGGCATCGAAGTCGACTCCCGGTTTGCCCGTGACGCGAGTGGATGCCGTTCTGTCACGCGGATCAGGCGCGCCCATGGCCACCCACGTTTCCAAAATTGCCACTTGTTCGGCGGACAGGCGTTCCTTCGGTGGCATACGCAAATTCTCATCGGTATAGCGAACCGACTTGATGAGCGGACTTTCCTCCGGACTTCCCGGCCGAATGACCGCACCGGACTCACCGCCTTCCTCAACACCAGACCGGGTGTCGAGCCGCAGTGCGCCCTTCAATTTTCCCGCGTTGGCCGCCTCCTGACTGTGGCATTCGTAGCAATGGCTGATCAGAAGAGGCCGAACCTTGGCTTCAAAAAACTCGATCTTGCCGACGTCTAATTCGCCTGCCCTGAGCGTGTTGACGCACCCAATCGCGAGCAGACAAGCCGAAGAAACGAACGTTATTTTCATCATTTTTTCGGTTCTCACGCGATGATTTCCTGCACGATACGGCCGTGAACATCTGTCAGACGAAAATCACGGCCACTGTAGCGGTAGGTCAGTTTTTCATGATCCAAACCCATCAGATGGAGCATTGTTGCGTGCAGGTCATGCACATGCACGGGATTCTCTACAGCCTTGAAGCCGAACTCGTCCGTGGCTCCATAGGTCAGGCCCCCTTTCACGCCGCCGCCGGCCAGCCAGACCGTGAATCCGTGATGGTTATGGTCACGTCCATCTTTCTTTTGTGAAGTCGGTGTTCGCCCGAATTCACCGCCCCATAACACCAGCGTGTCTGCCAGCAAGCCTC